>ENA-OQCO01000074-OQCO01000074.1-human-gut-metagenome-genome-assembly--contig:-NODE-74-length-52077-cov-3.598114_pt1 | contig 52077 bp, 48 predicted proteins | sample MGYA00242500_ERZ504582 | MGnify/ENA primary metagenome ERZ504582 (study PRJEB26092, sample SAMD00036346) | human gut metagenome | host: Homo sapiens | study: EMG produced TPA metagenomics assembly of... | reverse complement strand
CAAAAGTTGGGATAAATTATGGTTTAGATTAAATAATTTTAAAATTTAGGTAAACGTTATAACTCGTAATAAATTTTTATTGTTTTTCATCAGATTTTTTATTGGATTTTTGCTTTACCTTAGACAAAGGATTTTTCTCGGCGGCATTTTTCATCTGCTCGGAACTTAAGTGGGTGTAAATCTCGGTTGTGCCGAGGTTTTCGTGACCGAGCACATCTTTTAACACTCGTATGTCAACTCCGCCGTACTGATACATCAGTGTTGCCGCAGTGTGCCTTAGCTTATGACAGGAGTAGCCTGTGCATTCAGACCGATTTTTTCAAGATATTTATACACCATAGCCTGTATGGTTTTTACGCTCATTCTGCGGTGATTTCGGCTGATAAACAGTGCATATTTGTCCTTAACGCCGTCAACAGGCCGCACCCGCATATAATTTTCGATTGCGGAAACGCAGGCGGAATTAAGGTAAATAATTCGTTCTTTGTTGCCCTTGCCGACAACACGCATAGTGTCATCCTGATGAATGTCCGTGTAATTCAAAGACGCCATTTCAGACACACGCAAGCCGCAATTTAAAAACAGCGTGAGAATACAGTAATCACGCTCCTTATAATCACCGTCGACTGCATTCAGCAATTCAAGACTTTGCTCAAGCGTAAGATACTTTGGCAAAGATTTTTTCTTTTTGGGAACTTCAAGCTGTTCAACAGGATTGCTGTCAAGCACGCATTTTTTTGTTGCGAGATAGTTAAAATAACCCTTAAGGCTCGAACATTTACGGGCACGGGTAACATTTTGATTTTTGCGCTCACGCTGAATATAATTCATAAATTCATATGCGTCGTTCAATGTGACGGTTTTCACAAGTTCAAGGTTAACATCAGAAATCGAAATGTTCTCAAATTCAGAATCATTCGGAACAAGTCCACGCTGTAATTTTATAAATCTGAAAAATGTACGCAAATCTATGTAGTACTCATCAACGGTTTTCTGTGATTTTCCTTTGACCGTCTGCATATAAAACAAGTAATCCTTGATTATCTGCGGCGCTTCATCTATGAAAGAAATACTCATTTAAATGCTTCACCTTCCCTCAATTATACAAAACATTGATTTTGTATAATTAACTATATTTTTATACAAGGGTAGAAAACCTGTAATTCGATTACAGATTGCAGGTCTTCTACCCACTTTACTTACACATTATTATATCATATGACATATAAAAAGCAAAGCGTTTTCTCAATTGCATTTTACATATCTTCTGCGTTGTAAATAGATGTGACCATCTGTACTTTTTCTCCAGGTACCATCAGTTCCGGATATCTGCGAATTGCCTTCTTCTTACACTTGACAAACTATATCCGTATTTTCTGCTTCTCTTTTTTTATTGGTTCACATCATTTTAACACACATAATAAAAGCGGTATTTGCTAAAATATAATAATTGACTTTTACTGCAAAAAAGACTATAATTTACTGGTATGCTTTTGTCTTTACAATATTGCTACAGTAAATTGTAGGGGCGGACAGTGTTCGCTTGGTCAAAGCTTTTGCCAATTGTCACTCTCCGTCCTTTAGTTATGCAATAAATACAGCATATTAGATTTTTTATGAACAGGGGTGCGTGAATGGAGCAGTCAGAAAAAAATACCATTATATCTTTAAGGGATATATTCGTCCGATTTGACGGAGAGGTAATATTAAACCATATAAATCTTGACTTTAAAGACAAGGAATTTATTACTATTCTCGGGCCGAGCGGCTGCGGAAAAACCACTACCCTAAGAATTATCGGCGGTTTTGTCGAACCTGAAAGCGGAGATGTTCTCTTTGACGGTAAAAGAATCAACGGCACACCGCCAAACAAAAGAAATGTTAATACGGTCTTTCAAAAATATTCGCTTTTCCCACATCTTAATGTGTTTGACAATGTCGCTTTCGGTTTAAAACTGAAAAAACTACCGAAAAACGAAATTAAAGAGCGTGTTTCAAAAATGCTTGCGGTTGTTGACCTTAAAGGATATGAAAAGCGAGCTATCACAAAACTTTCGGGCGGTCAGCAGCAGCGTGTTGCCATTGCAAGGGCTTTGGTGTGTGACCCGGAAGTAATTTTGCTTGACGAACCGCTCGGTGCGCTTGACCTTAAGCTAAAAAAGAGTATGCAGATTGAATTAAAAGAAATTCAGCAAAACTCTCAAAAAACTTTTATATATGTAACACACGATCAGGAAGAAGCTCTTACAATGAGCGATACCGTTATTGTAATGAACAACGGTGTTGTTGAGCAGGTTGGCTCACCTGAAGATATTTACAATGAACCCGTAAATGCGTTTGTTGCGGATTTTATCGGCGAGGCAAATATTCTTAACGGCACAATGCTCGGCGACTGCCGTGTAGAAATTCTCGGCAAACAACTTGAATGTGTTGACAAAGGCTTTGGCGAAAACACACCTGTCGATGTTGTTATACGCCCCGAGGATATTGAAATCACTTCTCCGGAAAACGGTCAGCTTACAGGTACTGTTGTTAAATCGACTTTCAAGGGCGTTCATTACGAAATGAGCGTAATGTGCGGCAAGTGCGAAATCCTTATACATTCCACTTCTTCCGCAGAAATCGGCAGTCAGATCGGTATGCATGTAATTCCGTTTAATATTCAGATTATGAATAAACTCCTGCCGTTCTATAATAACGAAATCGAAGTAACGGTTTCTTCCGCAAACGAAGACGAAAATACATTCAGCTTTGAGTTTGAAGACGAAACCATTGAAGTGCCAAATCATTATTTTAAGGAAGGCACAAAGTTAAAAATCATTCTTCCGCCGGACGCACTTTCACTTGCGGGTGACGGCAACGGTGACCTTACGGATTTATATATTGAATCTGTTATTTATAAGGGTGAACATAATGAGATTATCCTTGAGTCGGACACACGAAAATGGCTTATGCTAAGCGACACTGACGAACAGGTTGCCACTTATGTACCGCTCTCGTTTGATTTTGATAAAGCGAAATTTGAAGTTTTATCCGATAAGGAGGGCTAAAGATGAAATCACGCAAGCCCTCTATTCCCTATATAATTTGGATGGCGGTATTTACAATGATACCGATGATAATGGTCGGTATTACAGCTTTTACAGGCAAGAACGGCGGATTTTCGTTTGAGGCTTTTGAAAAGGCTTTCTTTTATAAAGAAGTATTTTTAAGGTCGCTTTGGATTGCATTAATATCAACTGCAATCTGTTTGCTTATTGCTTATCCGCTTGCTTATATGCTTACAAAAATGAAACCGTCAACGCAGAATTTTGTAAATATGCTTTTGATGATTCCTATGTGGATGAACTTTTTGCTTAGAATATACGCATGGGTTACGATTTTACAGTCAAACGGTCCGCTCGATACAATTTTATCATTCTTCGGAATACACTGTACATACCTCGGAAATTCGGGTGCGGTTGTGCTCGGTATGGTTTATGAGTATCTTCCGTTTATGATTCTTCCGATTTACACTGTTATGAGTAAAATTGACAATGGTCTTATTGAGGCGGCTCAAGACCTCGGTTCAAACGGATTTCATGTTTTCAGCAAAGTTGTGCTTCCGCTTAGTATTCCCGGTGTTATTTCGGTATAACACTTGTTTTTGTTCCGTCGGCAAGTACATTCCTTGTAGCACAGTACCTCGGCGGCACAAACGATATTATGATCGGTGACATTATAGACAAGGTGTTCTGGACAGACCAAAGTACGGGTTCGGCGATTTCGCTGATACTGATGGTATTCATTCTTGTGTTCCTTGTGCTTATGAATTTCTTTGGAGATGAGGAGGCGATTGCATAATGAAAAACAAGCATATTGCCTCAAAGATATATACAACGCTTGTGATGTTGTTTTTATATCTTCCGATTTTTGTACTCATTATATTTTCGTTCAACGAGGGTAAAACTACTGTATGGAAAGGCTTTTCGTTCAAATGGTATGAAGAACTTTTCAGAGATGATAAAATTATAAACGCTCTCGGCAATTCGCTTATAATTGCCGTACTCGCATCAATTTTCGCAACCGTACTCGGCACTGCCGCAGCTATAGGAATAAGCAATTTCAAAGGTAAAAAAAGACTGCTTATACAGAGTGCGTCTAACATTCCGATTATCAGTCCTGACATTGTAATGGGCGTATCGCTTATGCTTTTATTTACATTTTTAGGTGTTTTATTTAACTTTGAAATGGGTTTTGTTACCGTGCTTATTGCTCATATATGTTTTTGCGTTCCTTTTGTAGTGCTTAATGTTATGCCGAGAATACACAAGATGGACCAAAGTATTTATGATGCGGCGCTCGACCTCGGCTGTAATCAATGGCAGGCTTTTTACAAGGTGGTAATTCACGAGCTGATGCCGGGTATTTTCTCCGGACTTTTAATGAGTTTCACTTACTCTCTTGACGATTTTATAATCACATATTTTACAAGAGGCGCAAAATTTCAAAACTTATCAATTGAGATCTACTCAATGACACACAGAAGAATATCGCCGAAAATCAATGCGCTTTCCGCACTTTTGTTTTTAGCGGTACTTATCGTTATGATACTTATAAATATTCGTGACAAACACGAGGAAAAGGTGAAAAAATAAACTGAATAAGGGAGATTGAAAATGAAAAAATTTGGCTGTGTTGTTCTTTCTTTACTCATCGGTACAGCGGCTTGCAGTGCAATGGCAGGTTGCGGCAAAAGCTATGACGGTGAAGTTAATGTATATAACTGGGGCGACTACATTGCAAACGGCGAGGACGGTACGCTTGATGTAATTGACGAATTTGAAAAAGAGTACAACATCAAGGTAAACTACACCACTTACGAAACCAACGAAGAACTTTACAATATGCTTAAAAACAGCAATGTAAGTTACGATGTTATTATTCCGTCAGATTATATGATAAGCAAGCTCATAAGCGAAAATATGTTGCAGGAACTTGATTACAGCAACATTCCTAACAAAGATAACCTTATGGAACGCTTTAAAAATCTTTCCTGCGACCCTGAGGGTAAATACACTGTTTGCTACACCTGGGGCCTTACTTCAATGGTTTATGACAAAACAAAAGTGGCAACAAAGCCAACTTCATGGGAAGCACTTTGGGATAAATCGTTAAGCGGCGACATTCTTATGTTTAACAACAGCCGTGACGCTATGGCAATTGCAATGCAGCTTTGCGGTATTAATCCCGCCAATTGTACCAAAGAGGATGTTGACAAGGCGGCTGCAAAGCTTTCCGAACAAAAGCCTTTGCTTAAGAAATATGTAATGGATCAGGTATTTACCGAAATGGAAAACAGTCAGTCGGCAATTGCACCGTACTACGCAGGCGATATCGTTATGATGATGGAAAATAACGAAGATTTGGACTATGCAATGCCCGAAAACGGCTCTAACCTTTTCTATGACGCAATGTGTATTCCTACTTGCAGTAAAAACAAAGAGAATGCCGAAAAATTCATTAACTTTATGCAGTCACCTGAAATTGCGGCAGCTAACTTTGAATATCTCTACTACGCAACACCTAATCAGAAAGCATATGACGAGTATCTTGACGAGGATATAAAGAATAACGAACTTATCTTCCCGAGTGACGAATATCTCGACAAATGTTACGTATTTACAAATGTACCCGACGATGTTTACAGCTATATGCAGGAACAGTTCGTAAAAATTCAGGCGGATAAATAATCAAAATCAAAGCAAACAGAGCAGACTTAAAATTACAGTCTGCTCTGTTTTTATGTTTTTGTTATGTATCAGAAATTAAATCAGCATTTTACTTTTTAATATTCTGCCGCATATCAAGCACATATTTTTCTCCTAATCACTTTTCGGTTATTACCTTATAGCAATCCGGGCGTCTGTCACGGAATATTCCCCAGCCGAGTCTGTTTTGAAAAATCTCGTCAAGGTCAAATTCTGCTGTAAGCACGGTTTCTTCATCTCTTGACGCAGATTTAATAATCTCTCCCGTTTCGTTTGTAATGAAAGATGAGCCGTAAAAAACAAGTGAGGAGGTCTGATTGCCGTTTTCGTCACAAGGGGTTACATCTTCCCTGCCTATGCGGTTTGCCGCAATTACGGGAATTACATTCGCCGCAGAATGTCCCTGCATACATCTTCTCCAATGCGGCATACTGTCGCACTCAAGTATAGGTTCTGAACCGATAGCAGTCGGATAGAAAATCAATTCGGCGCCGTTTAACGCAAGTGCTCTTGCGGTTTCGGGGAACCATTGATCCCAGCAAATGCCTACACCGATTGTACCGAACTTAGTTTTAAAAGTTTTGAATCCCGTATCACCAGGAATAAAGTAAAATTTTTCCTGATAATAATGGTCGTCGGGAATGTGAGTCTTACGGTATAAACCCAGAATTTCGCCGTCCGCATCAATTACCGCAGCACTGTTAAAAAGGCGGTTTCCGTCACGCTCGTAAAAGCTGACAGGAATAACAATTTCAAGTTCTTTCGCAAGTTTTGCAAAATGTTTTACAGCATCGTTTTCAAGGGTAGGCTTAGCAAAATTGTAGTAGTCATATCGTCTTTCCTGACAAAAATACTGTCTTTCAAACAGTTCGGGGAGTAAAACAATATTTGCACCGTCTTCTTTTGCCTGTCGCACAAATTTTTCGGCATTTGCTATATTCTCCCAAACATCGGTTGTACATTTCATCTGAACCGCCGACACCTTAACTTTTCTCATATTTTACCTCCCTTATTGGCAAACGGAATTTGTTGTGTAATGCAGTGAATATTGCCTCCGCCGACAATAATATCTCTTGCATAAATCGGAATAATTTTTCTGTCTTTGCAAACTCTTTCAAGAATTTCTGCGGCAACTCTGTCGCTTTCGGCATTATCACCGCCGAATTGAGGCAAAATCACAGCGCCGTTGCAAAAATAAAAATTAACATACGATGCCGCAAGCCTTTCTCCGACTTCTCTTGTGTCCTCTCCGTCCTCGAATATATATCCTTTTATATCATTTTCGGTAACTGTCACGGGAATTTTCGGAACAGGCAGTTTATGAACCTTAATCTTTCTTCCTTTATTGTCGGTTGAATTTTCAAGAATATCAAGGCACGCTTTTGATATTGCGTATTGCGGGTCGTTTTCATCATCACACCACGCAAGTACAACCTCTTTCGGAGCGACAAATGCGCATATGTTATCTATATGACCGTTGGTTTCGTCATTATAAATGCCCTTTGACAGCCAGATTGTTTTATTTATACCGAGGTATTTATTTAGCTTTTCTTCAATCTCGGCTTTTGTCAGCTGCGGATTTCTGCCTTTGCTTAACAGACATTCTTCTGTTGTAATGAGCGTGCCCTCTCCGTCAGTATGAATTGAGCCGCCCTCAAGCACAAACGGATGTGCGTCATACAACGGAACGCCAAGCGTTTTGCAAAGTTCATATGGAATTTTATCGTCATTCTCCCAATTTGCATACAGACCGTCATATTCGCCGCCCCATGCGTTGAATTGCCAGTCGATGGCACGAATTTCGCCGTTATTGTTTACAACAAAAGTCGGAGCGGTATCCCTTGCCCATGCATCATCGGAATTTATATTCAAAACTTCCGCATTTTTAACGCCTTCAAGGCAAGTCTTTGCGTGAGCAAATTTTTTGTCGCTTGCAAGCACAAATACCTTTTCAAACTCCGCAATTTTTCCTATAATTTCCGCAAAAACCTTTTCGGCGAATTTTGCCTCATAGCACCAACTTCCGGGTCTTTCGGGCCAAATCATAACGGTGGCGGAATGTTTTGAAAATTCAGCAGGCATACAAAAGCCATCGTCAGTCGGAAATTTGTTTTTTATATACTCAAAGCTCATTTATGAAAGCCTCTCTTTAAAATCGTTGTACGAAAATTCTTTTATAACCTCGCAGTTATCTTCATTATGCATAAGCACAATTGACGGCAGCGGCATACCGTTAAAGGTATTGTTCTTTACCATTGAGTAAATCGCCATATCCTCAAAAATCAATCTGTCACCGATTTTAACTTCACTGTCAAAGCTGTAATCGCCGATTACATCGCCTGCAAGGCAGGTACAAGATGACAAACGATAAGTAAACGCTTTTTCATTAGGCTTACCGCTGTTTTTGAGCGGCGGCCTGTACGGCATTTCAAGAACATCAGGCATATGACAGGCGGCAGATGCGTCAAGAATCAGAATATCAAGTCCGTTGTGAACAATGTCCATAACCTCTGTAATAAGATAGCCTGCATTCAGTGCCGCTGCCTCACCTGGTTCAAGATAAACTTCAACATCGTATTTATTTTGAACATACTTTATAAGGTCAACAAGCGCCTTAGTATCGTAATCATCTCGTGTAATATGATGTCCGCCGCCAAAGTTGAGCCATTTTGCGTTATAAAAATACTTGCCGAACTTTTCTTCAACTGCCTTAAAAGTAGACACCAAATCATCTGAATTTTGCTCGCACAATGTGTGAAAGTGAAAGCCCTCAACTCCGTCAAGCAAATCATCTCTGAAATTTGCCTTTGTAACCCCAAGTCTTGAACCGTAAGCGCACGGGTCATAGATTTCGTGTCCCTCTTGTGTGGAAAATTCGGGGTTAAGTCGTATGCCTACGCTTACATCTGCATTTTGCCATTTATCCCTGTATTTTTCAAGTTGAGAAAATGAGTTAAAAACAATATGACCGCAGATTTTTAAAATCTCTTCAAAATCATTCTCCTTAAAAGCAGGTGCGAAAATGTGCGTTTCTTTGCCGAAACATTCGTGACCGAGTTTAGCCTCATAAAGCCCGCTTGCGGTTGTTCCCGACAGGTATTTGCTCATAAGCGGATACACGCAAAATGCCGAAAAAGCCTTTTGAGCAAGCAGAATTTTACAGCCTGTCCTGTCTTGAACGCTTTTTAATATTTCAAGGTTTTTTATCAGCTTTTGCTCATCTATAACATAGCAAGGTGTTTTTAATTCTGTAAATTTCATCGGCTTACTCAACTGTTACGGGATTTTCGTCAACAACCCAAGGAAGACCGAATTTATTAAGTGCCTCCATATACGGATCGGGGTCAAACTCCTCAACATTATAAACACCAGGCTTTTTCCACTGGCCGCTAAGAACAAGTGACGCACCAATCATAGCCGGCACACCTGTTGTGTATGATACAGCTTGCGAGCCGACCTCTTTATAGCACTCCTGATGGTCGCACATATTGTAGATGTAAATTGTCTTTTCTTTGCCGTCCTTAACGCCTGTAAAGATACAGCCGATATTTGTCTTGCCCTTAGTGCGTGGACCGAGAGATGCAGGGTCAGGCAAAAGAGCCTTTAAGAACTGAATCGGTACAATTTCTCTGCCCTCATACATAACAGGCTCGGTAGAAAGCATACCGACATTCTCAAGGCACTGCATATGTGTAAGGTAGCTCTGTCCGAATGTCATAAAGAAGCGAATACGCTTTACATTCGGAATATTCTTTGCGAGTGACTCGATTTCCTCGTGGTGAAGCAGGTACATATCCTTTTCGCCCACACCGTCAAAGTTATACACTCTCTTAATCTCCATAGGTTTGGTTTCAATCCACTTGCCGTCTTCCCAATACGAGCCGTTTGCGGATACCTCACGAAGATTGATTTCAGGGTTAAAGTTTGTTGCAAACGGATAGCCGTGGTCGCCGCCGTTGCAGTCGAGAATATCTATATAATGGATTTCATCAAAATAATGTTTGAGCGCATATGCTGTAAATACGCTTGTAACGCCCGGGTCAAAGCCTGTACCCAAAAGTGCTGTGATACCTGCTTTTTCAAACTTTTCTTTATATGCCCACTGCCACGAATAATCAAAGTAAGCGGTAAAGCCAAGGTCTTTGCAGCGTTTTTCATAAACAGCTTTCCATTCGGGGTCTGTTGTGTCCTCCGGTTCATAGTTTGCCGTATCAATGTAGTCTGTTTTGGTTTCAAGGCAGGCGTCCATAATTGTTAAATCCTGATACGGAAGTGCGAGGTTTAATACCGCATCGGGCTTGTATGAATTAATAAGAGCCACAAGTTCATCCTTACTGTCGGCATTTACCTGTGCGGTTGTAATAACCGTTTTTGTTGTGTTTTCAAGTTTTGCTTTTATAGCGTCACACTTTGATTTCGTCCTGCTTGCAATGCAAATTTCCGTAAAAACATCGCTGTTCTGACAACACTTGTGAATTGCAACACCTGCAACACCGCCACAACCGATAATTAAAAGTCTGCTCATTTTGTTTTCCTCCAATATATAAAATTATTTTTCTTCTTCTGCAAGTAAATCTTCAACATATTTTGGCAGCATAAATGCACCTCGATGAAGATTGGTCGTATAATACCAAGTTTTTATGCCACGCTTATTCCACCTTTTGGCATCAAGGTCTTTGAGCGGATGATATTTTTTAGATGCAAAGCCAAACAGCCAATAACCTGCGGCACAGGTAGGAATATGCGCCTGATACACACGGCTTATTGGAAATGAATTGTACACTCTCTTGTGCATAGCCTTACAAGCACCCTCGTCCTCATCATAGAACGGACTGCCGTGCTGATATACCATAATTCCGTCATCCTTAAGTGCCTTGTAGCAGCTGCCGTAAAACTCTTTTGTAAAAAGTCCCTCAGTGTGTCCGAACGGGTCTGTAGCGTCATTTATAATTAAATCATATTCGTTATGACTTGTTCTTAAAAACCTTAAACCGTCCTGATAATATATATTTACTCTTTTATCTTCAAGACCCTTTGAGTTGTCGGGGAAATATTCCTTGCACACCTCAACAAACATCTCGTCAGGCTCAACAACATCAATAACTTCAATCTCTTCATAATGTGAAAGCTCTCTGGCAACACCGCCGTCGCCGCCGCCGATTACAAGCACCTTTTTTACATTCGGATGAACCGCCATAGGCACATGAACAATCATCTCGTCGTAGGTGAACTCGTCTTTCTCACTGAAAATCACATTACCGTCTGAAGTAAGAAATCTGCCAAACTCCACAGAATCAAAAACATCAATTCGCTGAAAATCACTCTGACCGCTGAATAGCTGTTTTTCAACTCTTATAGAAAGCTCAACATTATCGGTATGTCTTTCAGAAAACCAAAATTCCATATAAACACTCCTTTGGTTTGTTTTTTACAAAACGCATTATTAGTAACCTTAAAAAACTTTATTTCAATACATTAAGTTTTTCAATATACGGGTCTTCCGTACCCTGCATTGAGCAGCCTTTTGCTTTTGCATAATTAATATACTCTATAATTTCATCTGTAATCATTTCACCCGGGGAAAGAATCGGTATTCCGGGCGGATAGCACATAACAAATTCACTGCAAATTCTTCCTGCCGTCTGTTCAATCGGCAGCATTTCTTTGTCTGCATAAAACGCATCTCTCGGTGTTGCCGATACAATAGGCGGAATGTACTCCATACTAAGCATTTTTGCATTGTCTTTTGAATAAAGCCTTTTAATATCGGCAAGCGCACCTACAAGTCTTTCAATGTCCTGTATTCTGTCGCCGATTGAAATATAGGCAAGTATGTTGCCTATATCGCCGAATTCTATCTGAATATCGTATTCGTCACGCAGTAAGTCGTAAACTTCAATTCCGGCAAGCCCTATATCTCTTGTGTAAACTGAAAGTTTGGTTACATCGTAATCAAACACGCTGCTGCCATTGTTAAGCTCTCTGCCGTAAGCGTAGTAACCGCCGATTTCGTTTATCTCATTTCGGGCATATTCAGCCATTTTCATAACTTTACCGAACGACTCTTTTCCTCTCAAGGCAAGGTTTCTTCTTGAAATATCAAGACTTGACATAAGCAGATAGCTTGCACTTGTGGTTTGAGTAAGATTTATAATTTGAGCCACATACTCCCAGCGTACATTTTTGTTTGTAAGCAGCAGTGAGCTTTGCGTAAGACTTCCGCCGGATTTATGCATAGACACCGCCGCAATATCTGCACCTGCCGCCATGGCCGATACAGGCAAATCTTCACCGAAATAGAAATGTGTGCCGTGAGCCTCGTCTGCAAGCACTTTCATACCGTGAGCATGTGCAATTTTTACGATTGCTTTTAAATCGGAAGCAATACCGTAGTAGGTCGGATTATTTACAAGAATAGCAACGGCATCGGGATTTTCTTTGATTGCGTTTTCAACTTGAGAAAGTTCCATACCGAGCGCTATTCCGATTTTTTTGTCAACATCGGGATTTACATATGCAGGCACCGCACCGCAGAGCACAAGAGCATTAATAACACTTTTGTGCACATTTCTCGGCAAAATAATTTTATCGCCTGCTTTGCATACAGACCAAATCATACTCTGCACTGCGGAAGTTGTACCTCCGACCATAAAAAATGCATGACCTGCGCCGAATGCATCCGCCGCAAGCTGTTCCGCCTCCAAAATTACCGATACGGGGTGACAGAGATTATCAAGCGGCTTCATTGAATTTACATCAAGACCTACGCATTTTTCGCCGAGAAGTTCAACGAGTTCGTGATTTCCTCTTCCTCTTTTATGTCCAGGCACATCAAAGGCACTACCCTTTGTTTGCGAAATTTTTGCAGAGCCTCATACAGGGGGGCTTTCTTTTGTGTGTTTATATCCATTTACATTACCCTTTCGGCTTATCAAAAATAAATGCAACAAAAAACAGGCGGCACAATGCACCACCTGTTTGATTAACGGATATATGATTTATTTTCTGTAGCTTATGCCGACAGTTAATAGAAGAATTCCGTTTTCAGAGCTAATGTAGCAAATATACCGTTCTGCTCTTATTGACCGTTTCACAAGTGATGTGCTGTTGCACTGATGATAAGTAATCGACTTATAAAATTTGAGCTTTTAACTCAATCAATAATGTGGCTTGCGCCACGCTCGGCAGCTGACCCGCCTGTCCGTATGGGCTTAACTTACATATGCAAGTGGTCATATATTTGCATGAAAACAGAAATCTTTTTCACGCTAAATTAAGTAAGATATACTCTTACAACAAATTTATAATAAACCAAAACTAATATTTTGTCAAGAAATTTATAGGGTTTTACATAAATTTTATCTTAGAGTTCCTCTATAATTCTTTTGAGCAAATATGTTCGGTTAAACGGGAAAGAAAAATAATAACCGTCCGCAAAATCTCTTGTAGCCGCAATCATTTCTTTTGCAAGTTCAACACCTACATTTTCGCCGTCTTCACGGTCGGCATTTTCGGGATAACGCTCAATAACTTCATCCGTAACATTAACTCCCGAAATTTCGTTTTTCATAAACAGAGCATTTTTGCGGCTGACCAACGGCATAATTCCGCACAAAATTCTTGCGCCCGTTTCTTCTTTTACTCTGCGCAAGCGCTCGGCATCTTCTGCTGTAAATACAGGTTGAGTAAGGAAAAATTCTGCGCCTGCCTCCATTTTCTTTTGCACACGCTTAATTTCCGATTCTATTCTTCGTCTGCTCTGATTTATAGCGCCGCCGTAAGTGAGCGGACTGTCTTTTAATGCCTCGCTGTTCATTTCATCGGCAATGCGCATAAGACCCACGGAGTCGAAATTAAACACAGACTTTACTACTTGTCTTGCCATAACGGGGATAGGGTCACCTGTTATGATAAGAAAATTATTAATGTCGTTTATACTTGCGCCAAGAAAAGTTGAGCGCATGGCAATGGCGTTTTTGTCACGGCAACAGATGTGTGGCATAACTTCAAAACCCGTAACATTCTTGACTTTCTGCGCCATAAGCACAGAGTCGATTCTTGTTCTGCCCGAAGGAGAATCGGGAAATGTAAGTACGTCTACTCCAAGACCTTTGAGCATATGTGCTGCCTCAAGCAGTTTTTTATCATTTGCGCCGAAAGGCGGAGCAAGTTCTACCGCAATAAGCTTTTTATCTTTAATTGTACCGTCGGCATTTCTGAAAAAGCTCTTTTTTATAACAGGCTTTTCGTTTTCGTTGTTTGCGGAAGTTTCATCCGATTTTACGGTAGGTGTAAGGTCAATGGTTTTTGCAACTTCTCTTATGTAATCAGGTGTTGTACCACAGCAACCGCCTATAATATCCGCTCCGAGCAAAGCTATATCATTTACCTTAGAAGCAAAATATATCGGATTATCAGCATATTTTACACGGTTGCGCACAAGTAAAGGATAACCGGCATTTGGCATAGCCGTGACAAAACAATTGTTGTTAAGATTAATTCTTGACAATATCTGCTGCATATGGGCAGGACCTACACCGCAGTTAAGACCTACGGCGTCAACGCATTTTGAAAATGCAGTTTCGCTAACAAGTCTTTCAGCACTTTCGCCCGCCTCACTGTAACCGTACTGATTCACGCAGAACTGCACAATTATAAACGGATTACATTCCTCTTTAATTCTCTTTATTGCAGGCATAATATGTTCGGACTGTGTAAAGGTTTCAAAACATAAAATATCTGCGCCCTCATCTATAAAAGTTTTCGCAATCTGATAGTATTCTTCCTCCACGGCCTCAAAATCAGGCTGAAAAACTGCGGGAACAGGACCGATATTGCCTGCGATAAATATTTCTTTTCCGCTCTGCTCAACCGCTTCTTTTGCAATTTTGTAAGCCGCTTTTATATTTTCCTTAACCTGTTCGATTGAGCAGTCAAGAGAGTATGTATTGCTCGCAAAAGTGTTGGTTCTGATAAGTTTTGCACCGCTGTTTATATACTCGGTATGAATTTCCGATATTCTCTGCGAAGCGGTAATATTTGCATATTCGGGAATATCGACCGTTTTATATTTTTGGGAATAGTATGTGCCGAAAGAGCCGTCTGCAATCAGCTTGCTCTTTTTAAGGTATTCTCTGATATTCATAATTTCTCCTATATTTTTATTATGCCTGCTTTGCGCAAGCCTTGCAATTCGGGTTTTGTTTCGGGAGTTTTATTTTGCGAAAAGACGCATTTAAAGCATTATAAATAAGCATATAGCCGCATAAAAGTTCACCCTTTGAGAGTAAAAACTTTATTGCCTCCATTGCCTGCAAACTGCCTGTTACTCCGCAAGCCGCACTTATAACTCCTACCTCCTTTGGAAGAGGTACATCGCCCGCTTTCGGTTCTTCTTCAAAAACACATCGGTAGCACGGGGATTTGTGCGGAATATATGTCATAAGCTGACCTTCAAAACCGACAACGCCTGCATGACAAAACGGCTTTTCCGCCTTTACACAGTAATCGTTAATCAAAAACTTACTGCCGAAATTATCGGTGCAATCAAGCACAAAATCATAATCAGAGATAAGCTCGGCTATATTTTCACTGTTCACATATGTTTTGTAGGTTTTGACATTAACATCGGGATTCAACTTATTTATTTTTTCCTTAGCCGATTCAACTTTTGCTTTGCCTATATCGGCACAGTTATGTATAACCTGTCTTTGCAGATTAGACACATCAACTTCGTCGGCGTCTGCAATGCCAATTGTGCCTACTCCTGCGCTTGCAAGATACATAAGCGCAGGTGAGCCAAGACCGCCCGCACCGATTACAAGTACGCTTGAAGAAAGCAACTTTTTCTGTCCGCTCTCTCCTATCTCTTTCATTACAAGCTGTCTTGAATAGCGTTTGTTTTGTTCGTAGGTTAAATTCATAAAAACTCCTAAAATAAAAATCAGGGCAGAAAAACTCTGCCCTAATATTTTAATACTATTTGATTGTAATTGTCAACTTAAATCAGATAAAATCTTTAATATCCTCGCAAATCTGCTCTTTGGTGAGATGATTTTCGGCAAGAACTTCATTATAGTCATATCTGTCGAGAAACTCTTTCTTTAAGCCGTAGTTAAATACTTTGACATCCGATTTACCGTAAAATCTTGCAATTTTTTCGCCGAAACCGCCGTTAAGAATACCGTCCTCAAGTGTAATTACAACATCGTGAGTTTTTGCAAGTTCTGCAAGCAAGTCTTCGTCCGTACCTGTAATGTAAACAGGATTTACAACGGTAGCGTCAATACCGTACTGCTTTTTAATTTCATCGGCAACACTTTCACCGAGCTGATAGAATGTGCCGAGTCCGAGAATTGCAACCTTGCCGCCTTCTTTTGTGACGCTGTATTTGTTAAGGTTGTCAAAGTCAATCGGTTTGTAATTCGGATTTGAAACAACTCCGTTGCCCGGTACTCTGATTGCAACAGGGTACTTTCTCTGCGACATACTCCATTCAACCATAGCAAGATATTCTTCCTTGCAAGTAGGTGCAAGATATACAAGGTTCGGAATATTTGAAAGCATTGCAATATCGTAGATACCGAGGTGAGTTACATCGTTCATACCAAATACTGTCGCAGCAAAAACAATAATTGTAACAGGGTTTGAATTAATACATAAATCCTGTGAAATCTGGTCATATGTTCTCTGTATAAATGAACTGTAAACACCGTAAACAGGTTTAGCGCCGTTTTTTGCCATACCCGAAGCAAGAGCAACTGCGTGCTCCTCGGCAATGCCTACATCAATAAACTGCTTGCCTGCAATGTCACGCTTGTCCTTTGTAAAGCCTGCAACTGTAGGTGTGCCCGAAGTAATAACGGCAACGCTCTTATCGTTCTTCATCTTATCAAGAAGATAATTTACCGTAATATCATCATAGCTTTCGCCGTCAAATTCAAATTTAGATCTGCCTGTTTCAATGTCAAACGGCATACACCAGTGCCAATTCTCTTTGTCTTTTTCGGCAGGAGCATAACCCTTACCCTTTTGTGTGCAAATATGAACGACTACAGGGTGGTCAATGTCTTTTACGTTTTCAAAAGCTGAAATAAGCTGTTCAATATCGTTGCCGTCCTTGACAAATACATAGTCAAGTCCCATTGCCTTAAAGAGGTTACATTCGGCTTTACCGTCCGTATCTCTTAAAAGTTTGAGATTTTTATAAAGTCCGCCGTGATTTTCGGCGATAGACATATCGTTATCGTTTACAATAATAATAAAGTTGCCGTCAAATTCGCCTGCATAATCAAGACCCTCAAGAGCCTCACCGCCGCTGAGTGAACCGTCACCTATAACTGCAATTACATTTTCCTTGCCGCCGTTTAAATCTCTTGCCTTTGCAAGACCCGACGCAAGGCTGACAGATGTTGAGGTGTGACCGATATTAAATAAATCGTGCTCGCTTTCGTCAGGATTTGCATAGCCTGAAACATCGTCATACTTATCTTCAAAAATGAATGCGTCTTTTCTGCCTGTAAGAATTTTGTGGCAGTAACTCTGATGCGATACATCAAAGACAAACTTGTCAACAGGTGAATTAAACACATAATGCAATGCTATAATAGCCTCTGCCATACCGAGGTTAGGGCCGAAGTGTCCGCCGTGGATACTTAGCTTTTTAATGAGGACTGTACGCATTTCCTGTGCAAGCTGTTTCATTTCTTCCGTATTGAGTGCTTTTACATCTTGAGGTGAATTAATTTTTTCAATATACATAATAACATCTCCTGTAAATTTTATAAAGATATTATAACTGTTAAAGCTGACTTTAAGTCAATAGTTTTTTAAATTTTTGCAAAAATTTGCAGATGCCGTTTAAATCGACATCTGCAAATAAAATTATGAAATTGAAATTACATTGTATCCCTGGTCTTCGACAGTTTTCTTGAGTACATCGTTTGAAACTTCTGCGGTAAGTGTTACAACAGCTGTGCCTTTTTCGTGGCTTACTTCTGCCTGACTAACCTGTGCAAGTCCCTCAAGACTTTGTTTTACTCTGCCCTCGCAGTGTGAACACATCATACCGTCAATTTTCATTGTCTTTGTCATAGCATTATCATCCTTTTTTGATTTATATTTTATTTTTCTGTCTTTCTTTGGATTTGTAATGTCAAAGAAATTCAGCCTTAGAGCATTGGTTACAACGCAGAAACTCGACAGGCTCATTGCCGCTGCACCGAACATCGGATTAAGCTGCCAGCCGAGCAACGGAATCCAAACGCCTGCCGCAAGCGGAATACCGATAACATTATAGATAAATGCCCAGAAAAGATTTTCGTGGATATTTCTTAATGTTTTGCGGCTAAGTCTTACCGCTGCGGGAACATCCGTAAGTTTGCTCTTCATAAAAACAACATCGGCGGCATCAATTGCAATGTCTGTGCCCGAGCCGATAGCCATACCTATATCCGCTCTTGTGAGTGCGGGTGCGTCATTTATACCGTCGCCGACCATAAGAACCTTGCCCTGCTTTTTGAGTTCGGCAACAACTTTTTCTTTACCGTCAGGCATAACGCCTGCAATAACTTCGTCAACACCTGCAAGTTTTCCTACAGCCTTAGCTGTTCTCTCATTGTCGCCCGTGAGCATTACAACCTTAATGCCCATATTTTGTAATTGTTTAATAGCCTGCGGACTTTCCTCTTTTATTACATCGGCAACGGCTATTATTCCCAAAAGCTTGTTATCGAGCATAAAGAACAGCGGTGTTTTGCCCTCTTCGGAAAGTTTGTCGGCTTTGCTTAATATATCGTTTGAAATACCGATAATTGAAGAAATATATTTCTTACTGCCGCCGATAATCCTTTTACCGTTGTATTCGGCAGACAATCCGTTACCCGATTCAGCCTTAAAATCTGTAACTTCATACGGATTTAAAGAAAGTTCCTCCGCTTTTACGATTATCGCTTTTGCAAGCGGATGTTCACTCTTTGTTTCAATGGAATAAGCATACTGCAAAAGTTCATTTTCTGTGATTTCAAGCGGAATAATATCTGTAACCTTTGGTTCGCCCTTAGTGATTGTACCTGTCTTGTCAAGTACGGCAATTTGAGTTTTGCCTGCCTCTTCAAGAGATGCTGCGGTTTTAAAAAGAATACCTTTTCTTGCGCCCATACCGTTGCCTACCATAATTGCAACAGGTGTGGCAAGTCCCAATGCGCAAGGACAGCTGATTACAAGAACAGATATACCCCTTGCAAGCGCATAGCCGACAGTTTGACCGCACAAAAGCCATACGGCAATAGTAACAACAGCAATAACAATTACAACAGGCACGAACACACCCGATACCTTATCGGCAATCTTAGCGACAGGCGCTTTTGTAGCCGCAGCATCGCTAACCATTTTTATGATTTGCGATAAAGCCGTATCTTCGCCGACAGCCGTAGCACTGCACTTGATAAATCCCGATTTATTAATCGTACCTGCCGACACGCTGTCACCGACAACTTTATCGACAGGAATACTCTCTCCTGTAAGAGCCGACTCGTCAACAGCTGTACTGCCGTCTGTGATTTCAGCGTCAACGGGAATACTCTCACCCGGACGAACAACGAATACATCGCCTTTTTTCACCTTATCAACAGTTACTTCGGTTTCTTTGCCGTCAATCAACAAGGTTGCTTTTTTAGGTGCAAGGTTCAAAAGTGCCTTGAGCGCATTTGTCGTCTTACCTTTTGAGTGAGCCTCAAGCATTTTGCCCACCGTAATCAGCGTAAGAATCATTGCCGCCGATTCAAAATAGAACTCGTGCATATAACTCATAACAAGTTCAGCATTGCCTTTTACCTGTGCATCGGTCATAGCAAAAAGTGCATATACACTGTACACAAACGATGCACCCGAGCCGAGGGCAACAAGCGTGTCCATATTAGGTGAACGGTGAATCAGGCCTTTAAATCCGCTTATAAAAAATTTCCGGTTTATAACCATTATTATAACGCAGAGCAAAAGCTGAGCAAGTCCCATTGCGATATGATTGTCCGCAAAAAACGCAGGCAACGGCCAACCCCACATCATATGCCCCATTGAAATATACATCAATACGACAAGAAAGCCGACAGAGGCAATCAGTCTGTGCATAAGTACAGGCGTGTCTTTATCTTTCAATTGATCGGTTTCGGCAGACTGTTTTTTCTCTGCGCCTGCCACACTCGCACCGTAACCCGCCTTTTCAACGGCTGCGATTATGCTCTCGTCACTTGCACTGCCCTCTACTCCCATAGAATTTGTAAGCAGGCTTACCGAGCAGGACTGTACGCCCTCAACCTTTGAAACCGCTTTTTCAACACGGGAACTGCAAGCAGCACAACTCATTCCCGTAACATTAAATTTTTTCATCAAAAGCACCTACCTCATAAGCTTTTGCAAGGTTGCGACAAGGTCGTCAATTGTTTCGTCTTTACCGTTGCGAATATCCTCCGCCACACAGGTTTTGATATGATTTGCAAGCAGCTCTTTATTAAATGAATTGAGCGCCGCATTAACGGCAGAAACCTGAACCAGAATATCGGTGCAATAGGCATTTTTCTCAAGCATACCTTTAATACCCCTTATCTGCCCCTCTATGCGGTTAAGACGATTGATGAGAGCTTTGTACTCTTTCTCGCTTCTTTGCTTTGTTTTATTACTGTGACAATTTTCACATGCCATAAAATCAGTCCTTTATACTTTCATACCCCATAAGGGTATATTCATTATATACCCCCGTATGGTATATTGTCAATACTAAGATATTAATTCCAAAAATTTTATAGATATACTTATAGCAAAAAGCATTATATGCACCTTAAAACCTGTCACATACTTTTTCGTACGAAATTCGTGCAAAATGAAATTTAAAATTCTCTTGATTTTTAAAAATAAATCTGTTATAATAATTTCATTGCGGATTAAGCGATTAGCTCCGCCTCGGTTTACTATGCCGTGTCGTGTAAAAATTAAGAGCACCTATGCGGGTGTGGTGGAATTGGCAGACACGCAAGATTTAGGTCACACTACCTCGGTGAAACAATTTAATATTTTGATTTTCGCAAGTTTATCTTGTTGAAATACACACGTGCGGGCGTGGCGGAATTGGCAGACGCGCTAGATTTAGGTTCTAGTGTCAACCGATGTGCAGGTTCAAGTCCTGTCGCCCGCACCAGTATGAGTGTTCATAACGGATTTATGTTATGGACACTCATTCTTTTATTCAATTTCATCCGGTTTGTACGTGGTGAGCAGGTTTTGTGCCTGCTCACCTTTTGTCTTAAGCGGATTTCACTGTGGGAATATACTCCACATCTACGCCCTTCCGAGTGTTGGCTTTGTAGTTTTCGTCATCTGATGACGGTAGTTCTAAGTAACCGACAAAACGATAATAGATGACGATACGTTGAGTGTAGTTCTTTTTGCCGCCTTCTTTTTCGTACACATCAATGTGGTCAATAAGTTCCCGGAGCATTGGTGCGGTTAAGGATTTCATCTCCATAAACTTTCTGACAGCTTTAAGAAAGTCATCTTTGTTTTGCTCCATTTCACTGATTTTGGCAAGGCGCTCCTTGTACTCAAAAATCTTTGTTTTCAGTTCAAGACGTTCAACCTCGTATTTATGGGATAGCTCCATATACATCTCATCGCTCAACTTGCCCGATACATTGTCCTCATAGGTTTTGGCGAAAAGCGAAGTGAGCATTTCATTTCGGGCGGTTGCCCGATTTAGCTCTGTTTCCAAGGTTTTCTGCTCCGCCAACATATCGGCATTGGTTTTTTCGGCGAGGAGCTTTGCAAATTCTTCCTCGTGGAATTCCAAATACTTTGCTAATCTCTTTAATTCAAGCATAACGATCTGCTCGATAGCGTCGGCACGGATATAATGGCGGGTTTCGCAATTCCCACGGGTATCCTTCTTATAGTTGGAACAGCTGAAATAATGGATTTCCTTGTTGGTAGTATTCGTGTGATACCATAACTTGCTGCCGCAATCGGCACAGTAAAGAAAATCGCAAAACATATTCTTCTCGCCGTTTTCCTGTTTAGGAGCACGGCGCTTTGTCTTTACGACAAGCATCTGCACCAGCTCAAAATCATCACGGCTGATAATCGGCTCGTGAACATCCTTGAAAATAACCCAGTTTTCTTTAGGATTGTCGTAGCGTTTCTTATTCTTGTATGATTTGGAATACGTCTTGAAGTTGATGATATCGCCGCAATACTCCTGCTGGGTAAGAATCTTTGTAACGGTAGTTTTGCACCATTTATATTTGTTAGGCTGTGTGACCTTACCGCCTTTACGAATACCCTTTTCTTGCCAATACGCCATAGGAATCAGCACCTTGCGCTCCTGCAATATACTGGCAATCGTTTCGTTGCTCTTACCTTCAAGCGCCATTTTGAAGATGTCACGAACGACCTGTGCCGCTTCGGGATCAATAACCCACTTCTTAGGATTATCGGGAGATTTGATATATCCATATGGCGGCGGAGCTAACGGCTCGCCTGTGCTACCCCTGATACGATAGGATGATCGACATTTTTTGCTAATGTCCCTTGCGTAAAACTCGTTCAACACATTTTTGAACGGCGCAATTTCACTTTCACCTTCGTCGCTGTCGATATTGTCGTTAACGGCGATGAACCGAACATCTCTGTCGGGAAAATAGGTGTCCATATAATATCCGACCATATCGTATCGCCGTCCGAGACGGGATAGGTCTTTGACTATAACTGTTGAGATATATCCGAGGTCAATGTCCTCGATCATCTTCTGAAAACCGGGACGCTCAAAATTTGTACCGGTATAGCCATCGTCAACATAATATCGGGTATTGCTAAGTCCATTTTCCTTTGCAAATTGTTTTAATAGCTTCTTCTGATTGGCAACCGAGTTGCTGTCACCTTCCACGCCGTCATCACGGGAAAGGCGGCAGTACAAGGCGGTAATGCCAGCCTTATCCTGTTTCTTTTTCGACTGCAATGTTGTCCTCCTTTCCGGCAGCCGAACACACATTTTCTGCTGCCATAGTATCATTTCCCTCGGTGATTATCAAATGTGCGAAATCACTTGTGAGGATTTTTTTTACACAGGTCGGAAAAGAGGTGTTGTCCTCTTTCCGCCCTGTATGCTTGAACGCCGCCGACACAATGTAGGTAACGCCGTTGACTTTGTATTCTTGCTCTTCGCCGTAAAGTGATTGTATAATGCTCATTATCGTTCCTCCCTGTTGCGCTGTCTGCGTCTGTAATCGTCCTGCGCTAATTTGAGTAAGCGCTTGTAAATATCCTGCGGCGTGAAATTCTTTGGGAAATACTTGCTCAACACATCATACTGAAAACTGATTTTCTCACGCTGATTCGGTTTTTCCTCAGATATGATTTTTGATATGGTATCGCTGTCAAGTTTGCCTGACTGAGAGAGCTTTTTCATTTGGATTGCCTGTGAGAGCGAGGGCGTTTTGTCCTCCAGCTCTATTGCTTCAAACAAATCCTGCTGCTCATTTTCGGTTAGATAAGATAGCTCCACGCCGACACTGAAAGCAATACGCTGTTCATCGACCATTTTGAGAATATCGGGGATAAGCTTTGTCAGACGGATATAGCGTTTTACTGTATCTTTGCTGGTTCCCTCCTGTTCGGCAATCAGCTCAGTCGATAACTTCGGTGCAAGTTGCTCCGAAGTGAGATCGTTGCGTTGTCCTTGATGCTTGAGCGCTTCGGCTTTCAGCTTATAAGCGAATGCCTTTTCCGACGGCAGAAGATGCTCCCTGTGTAGATTGCTGTCCACCACCATAATCGCTGCTTCGTCACGGCTAACGGGACGAATAAAGGCAGGTACTTCTGCAAGTCCTGCCTTCTGTGCCGCACGGAAACGGCGGTGTCCGGATATGATTTCGTATTCGTCGGTTGTGCCTTCAAGCGGTCGTACAATCAGCGGCGTCATAATCCCCTGTTGTTGAACGCTCTCGATTAAGCTGTTCATTTCTTCGTTGTCGAGCACCTGATAAGGGTGATCTCTGAATTCGTGTAATTTGTTGATTGATATATTGGTCATCGTTCATAACTCCTTTGTTTCGTTTTATTTTGGTGATAATATTTGTACTTGTATCTGCCTTGCTCCAGCTGCTTTTCCTGTTCAATCAAAGCTCGGAGTCGAGGCACTTTGTTTTCAATGCGCCCGCAGATAATGAGCTGTTTGCGCAAGGGTGTTAGCTTCTTTGTGATTTCTCTGCATTGTTCTTTTAGAGAATAATCTTTTTCAGGCGTTTTCGCTCTGCGGATTCGGTTGCGGATATGCTGCCGCTCGGTTTCATAGGTTTTGATTTGCTCGGCGATTTCCTTTCGGCAAGATACAAAATCCTCTGCGCATTTCACATTATGGTCACGGAGAAAATGGTATTCCTCAAGCGTTCGGTCGAGATTCTGTATTTCCAATCTCAATTCGGGAGATACGGGACGATAATCTCGCTTTTGCACGTTGTTGCCTGTGATGAGCTTTGCGATAGTGATGATAAGCTCAAACAGCGCCGTGATAACATCAGGCTCTGTCCTTTTCTCAAAATCTCTGATTCTCACTATCAGCGGTTGGCGCTGATAATACGATTTCGGTGTATAGAAATCCACAAAGTATTTATCCTCACGCTGAGATTGAAGCCGCCTAAGTATCGCTTCTCTGGTGTAATCCTTGCCGAGACTGCTTAATCTGACAGGCTTCAGCCAGTCAGAAGCGATCACTGACGGATGCTGATATTTGAAATTCCGCACAAACTGATAGCCGAGCGAGCGAAGATAAAATTCAAAATCAAACGGCTTGATTGTACAGGCTAAGGCTTCATCAACATCGTGCCGCAGCATATCTTTGTGTGGTACTCGTCCGCTCTTGCGTACCCAATATGCCTTGTCGCCGCCGTAGAACGGAGCGTTTTCAAGGACAGTTTTTCCGTGCTCGCGGCAGACCTCGTCGGAAATCTCACGCAGCTTGTAATGATCGGAAATATGATTTTCAAACTTCCGTCCGGTGCGAAACGATACACTATTTACGACGATATGATTGTGTAGGTTTGCCGTATTCAGATGTGTCGTAACAACTATCTCATAGTCATCGCCCCACATACGACGTGCGGTTTCAATGCCGATACGGTGTGCTTCTTCGGGTGTGACCTCTCCTGACTGAAAGCTCTGATAACCGTGATACGCCACATTTCCGCCGAGTTTACCGAAACGCCGCTTTGTGGTCATCATCTGCTCATAGGCTTGCTTCTTCGTGCAGTTGATACCGCTGACGTACATTGTCTGGTCGGTTTTGTCACTGTTCTCAACGTAATTGAGTGTAGCGGCTAAATCGTCATCAAGAAATCTTCTGTCTGTTGTCTTATCGGGATTCTGAGCGTAGTTGATAACATCCTTTAACCGTCCTTTGACGGGCCAGAAGCCTGTTGTTGCCACGTCATCATCTCCTTGCGAATCTGTGCCATTGTGGATTTCTCCGGCAGAAGTAGGCGCTGTTGAATTTCGTCTACGACTTCAAGCAGCTTTCGTTCGGTTTCAGGTGATACCTTATCGGCAACCTCGTCACACAAACGGCAGAGCGTTTGGTAGAAATCAAAAAAGACATCAGGTTGCACCGTCCTCGGCGCATAGCCCAATGTCCTTTGCCTGACATATTCGGATTGTGATAAGCCACAGCTCTCGGCAAGCCGGGCTATCTTCTTTTTCTCGGACTGCGTAACTCGCAGCTCGATTCTTGCATTTTTATTGTTCAATAATATACCTTCTTTCTTCAGGTGTTAGGGTGTCCCTAAAGATTTACAACAGCTTTTGAGCTGTTGTATTTGGAATTTGCCGTACAAATTCCCTGCTTGCTATAGTATAAGACACAGCCACGGAGTGTTAATTCCAACCGTTCTTCTGTGCCTTATGCTGTTGATTAAAATACTATCTTGATATGACGGCATTTTGCCGTCAATTTTAATATCGGTCTTGAAATTTGCCGTCATCGTGCCGTCAATCAAATAGTTTGAGGTCGTCCAAAATATCCTGCTCGGCTTCCGCCTGTTGATCTGCACTTAAAGCAGGATTTACAGCCTGCGGAGCGAAGTTTGCTTCTGCAAAGCAAGCCCGCATTTCCTCAAGAATGATATTTCGGATATCCTCATCGTGCTGCTCTCGGGTGATCGACTGCAAATCCACATAGTCTGCGATCGCATCTAACACAAACTGATTGCGAGATTGATACTTCTTCACATCCAGCGTCTGCATATACTCTGCAAGATAACGCTCTCGGGCGTCGGTTAGGTCAAAGCGTACTGTCATTTTATACACGTCCTTCATTCTTCGCCTCAGCTCTCAGATAAATGTCTGCGAGATATTCATAGCCTTTTGCGGCGGCGCAGATGTCGTCAATGAACTTTACACGGTCGAGATTGCCGTGATAGAAATTCTTGATCAGGCAATCTCCGCCACCGCAAACGTAGAGCTTCATTGTGCTTTCATCATAACCGTGCTCACGCAAGCGACGGAAGATCTCAGCGACATATTCCTCCGCAATAGCTGTGATGATTTCCAAATCGGAAGCAAGAATATCTGCCGTGCCTGTCTGCAACACCTCGTAGATGATATAGTCGTTCAGATCTCGGCGTGTCTTGCGCATAAAGCCTTCACGAATAGCGAGGGTGCATTGATAAGTGCCAAACTTCTCGGTGAACATCTTACCGCTCTGTGGCTTGCCGTTGACAAGATAGAGTGTGTTCATCGTACCATTGCCGATATCGGCTACCATACTCAATCCTTTGAGCGTAGACTTGATAGGCACAACCGCAGAATATCCCTGCGGATAGATTTTTACATCAGAGATTCGGATATGATAATTTACATTCCGAAAAGTGTACTTTACCTCCGTGTTATTTGACAGATATGCAGCAAAATCCGCTTTCTGTCCGCTTGTCCAAGTCAATGGCAAACCTGCGGTGATAATCACATCCGCTTCGGTCAGTCCTTCGTCTGCAAGCTCGGTTGCGATAGCGGCGAGCGTGAGAATATAGTAATCCTCGTCGTTCTGCTTTTCGGGCAGAAATTCCTTGTGACCTTCGCCAATCAGATAATACTTGCCGTTGTAGGTTAGCATATCCTTTGTAAACAGCGGTTCACTGTCGTGGGTGGTTATACCGGTCTTGAAACAATGGTTAGCGGTTTTGATGTTGCCGTAACCGTGGTCGATACCGATAATCTTAAAATTGTTTAGTGTTTTCATAAAATCATCCTTTCAGTTTTTCGTTGTAGGCGAGTATGTCGCCGTAGAGTTTTGGAAAAGCAGGCAGTATGCATTTCAAAAGATAGTTGCAGTAAATGCCGTACTTGCTGATCAGCTGCACGCAGCTGTGTTCTTCGCCGTAGTCGAGTAACAGGCAGTTGTCGTCAATGCAGTTGCAGCACGAATGACGGACAATGCGGTTTACTCTGTCGGACAGCTCTTCGGTAATTTTCAGCACCATAGCTTGTTCCTCCTTTCGTGTATTTTGGAGGGCTTTTCGTCCCTCTACTGTATTAAATACACGAAAATCCGAAAACTTAGGGTTTTAAGAAAACATAGTGAAAATCAAGAAGAAAACACTAAAAAACAGCTTGAATACTGAACGATCAGAATTCAAGCCGATAATTTTATATTACGGAAAACAATAATTCAAAATTTATTCAAAAATTTCTTCTAAAACGGAGCAAAGGGAGTTTTATGGGACACCTGTTTTGGTAGACTTGATAGTGAGGAGGTGTTGATTTTGGAAAAAATCAGCTTTTTCAGCGCCGATTTTCGTGACGGAAGAATACGGATCGGCAACAAAACTTACCCTGCCGGTACGTTCACTACGCACCTTTTGAATCAATACTATATTTTGAATCAATACTATAAGGACGATACAGCGGCTCGGTTGGCTGTATACAAACAATACAGCTGGCATTTATACGATACGCTCTCTGCCGGTTATCTTGATAACAATGATGTTTTACGATCCGGGTGGGAGATCCACCAAATCTTAAAAACCTTGCCTAAACTGCAACCGTTCACTAAGCTGGATGTTGAAGCAGAGTGTATTAGAATAGCTGAACTTTTCACAGAGAACAACGCTGACTTTATCCGAAAGTATTTCAATGCAAAGGCTCAAATATTAGCTATGGAAATTAATGAATCTGCTTTGGATTTGCTCCCGTTTGAAATAGATAAAGTTCAGCAAAAAACAGCGGACAACCTACTTAATGATATGATGACAACACTGGCTTTCTATGATCGTATCAGCAACGATATGAGAGAAGCATTTGAGGGCTTAACCGAGTTTTGTAACAGACTTGATGAAGCGGAACGCTTTGACGAGCCGCATCTATTACCGATTGCATTGTATATATTCGGCACTGAAAAAATTGACATTATATCCAAGTATGTCGCTATGCGCAAGACAGCAAAGAGCAAAACGATGGTTACAGCGAGAAGAATGTATTTTGATAATTAATATAGCTTTGTGCTGACGGATTTCTTTGAGGGCTTGCATTACGGTCATTATCCGAGAAGGTGTCCGATCTGCAAGCGCTATTTCCTGATGACTTCTGCAAGGCGGCAGGTGTATTGCAACGGTATTGCTCCCTATACGCTGAAAGGAAAAACAATCACCTGCCGAAAATATGCGGCGAGGATGAAGGAAAAGGAGCTTTCCGAAGGTAACCCTATCAATCCAATTTACAAGAGCCGTTGCTCTGCAATTCGTGTAGAACAAAAAGAAGCACCATTACAGCAGAGTTTGCTGCAATGGCGCTGAAAGTCGCTAAAGAGTATTGGCAAAAAGCAAAGTATGATGACAACTACGCTAACGGTCAATTTAAAATGGATATGAAGCGTGAGAATTTGTATAGAGAAACGGACAGGAGAATTAAGCAAAAGTGAGCCATATCGAGAAAAAAGAATTTGAAATATACCGCATTACGCCTCCACCGCCTGAATGGAAGTTGCAGGAGTATATTCGGCAATATGTTCAGAGCGGTGACGACAAGTATTTTTATTGGTTCCTGCACTATTACGAGCCGCTGTTAAACAAAAAGGCGAAATTCTTTAGGAATAAGTATAAAATGGATGAGCATTTTTCAGATATAAAGCAAAGTCTTGTAACAGGCTTATGTAAGGCTTTGCTTAACTATGATATTTCCATATCTCCGTTTTTGCCGTATGCGCAGCGGTATATGGAGCGTGAGGCGCATACCTATATCCGCACAATGCGGACGGGCTATTCCGTGCAGAGCGACTTTGAATATGCCCGACTTCGTAAAGTGATGGATATTTTCAATCATTCAGGCGGTGAATTTACGGAGGAAACCATTTCGCAGGTTGCAACGCAAATCGGTGAAAGCTATGATAAAACAAAGTCTATCATTGAAGACGGTATTCTTACTGAAAACTATGTAGATGTTCAGAGTAACGATGAGGACGACGAACAGACAACAGATTTTCTTCTTCCCGATTCCTCGCTCAATCCTGAAAATATCTATTTCAAGCAGGAGCTTTATGATAAGCTGTATGAAGCCTATGACAGCTTGGAATACACAGAAAAAATAATGCTCGCCCAGCACCTCGGCTTTTGCCCTGAGTGTTTCAGTAATCACTATGCCGACAAAACCGATTTAGACGAAAATGGCAAACCGAAGGAAAAGCTCATCAAACCGCTGCCTTATACCGACATCGCCACCGATCACGGATTTAGCGATGCCGATACTGCAAAGAGAGTTTGTAGAACAGCCTTTAAAAAAATCAAATTTCTTATATGAAAATCATCAAATTTGATTGAGCTTTGCAAAGATTTATGCTATAATTTTCATATATTTATATGAGTTTTCTATCAAGGGGGTTGTAATTATGGCTGTTAGTTATAAAAAGCTTTGGAAATTGCTCATTGATAAAGATATAAAAAAAAGCGATCTTGAGCGTGAAGCAAAAATCACTCATTATTCATTGAGTAAGCTTTCACAGGGCAAGGATGTTTCTACTGAAGTCTTAGGCAAAATTTGCGAAACGCTGGATTGCACGATAGACGACATTATGGAGTTCGTACCGGAAGAAAAATAAAAGTTTCAACACAAAGAATCACCTAACTTTGGTACGATAAAAAGGAGTTAAAAAATGAACAAACAGCAATTAGCGTCATTAATTTGGGATACCTGCAACGATATGCGTGGATCAATTTCTGCCGTTGAGTACAAGGATATTATATTAGGTTTTATCTTCTACCGTTTTGTTTCCGAAAATGAAGTTTCTTACCTAAAGTAACAGGATTGGACTATGGAGATAATGGCAGAGGAACTGACGGAAAAAGATAGTAAAACCGTTCAGCAGTGCAAAGATCACCTTGGATATTTTATTGCCTATAAAGACCTTTTCTCTACTTGAAAGGATCACACAGCAACTTTTACGGTGTCTGATGTAACTGACGCCCTAAATGCATTTGTCAGAAATATTGGCAGCAATCCCGATCATCAAAAGCTTTTCAATGAGATTTTCAAATCCTTGTCTGAAAAACTGAGCAAAATGGGATCCATCAGCAACCAGACTTCTCATATCAAGAACATCATAAAGATAGTCAGCCGTATTCCTATGGACGAAAATCAGGGCTACGATGTACTCGGATTTATTTATGAGTTCCTGCTGAAGAACTTTGCGTCCAACAGTAAGAAGGACGGAGAATTTTATACGCCGCACGAGATTTCGATATTGATGTCTGAAATTGTAGCCCATCATTTGCGTGACCGTGAGCAAATTAATATTCTCGATCCAACCAGCGGATCGGGTTCTCTGCTTATCAACATCGGTCAGAGTGTGCAAAAGTATTTGCAGGACAGCGGCAATATCACTTATTATGCGCAGGAGCTGATTCAGGAAACCTTCAACCTGACGCGAATGAATCTTGTTATGCGCGGTATCAATCCGTCCAATATCAAGGTGCGTCGTGGTGATACATTAGCAAACGACTGGCCATATTTTGATGATAATGATGAAAACAGCTACGAGTATGTCCCTGTTGATTGTGTGGTTTCTAATCCGCCGTATTCACATAAATGGGATGCAGATAACTACACAAACGATCCTCGTTACAAAGAATACGGTATCGCTCCTGCTTCAAAGGCTGATTACGCTTTTCTATTGCACGATTTATACCACCTAAAAGATAACGGCATTATGTGTATCGTTATGCCTCACGGCGTTTTGTTCAGAGGTGGTTCCGAAAAAGACATCCGCACTCAGTTGGTAGAAAACAATAATATAGGAACTATTATCGGACTTCCTTCAAACTGCTTTTATGGCACCGGTATATCAACCATTATTATGGTACTGAAAAAACACCGTGAAGCCAGTGATATTTTAATTGTTGACGCTTCAAAGGAGTTCTTTAAGGACGGCGACAAAAACCGCCTGTCAGGTCATCATATCAAAAAGATAGTTGACGCTGTTTTGAACAGAGAGAACATTCCGCATTTTGCTTCTCTTGTTTCTAAACAAACGATTAAAGATAACGACTACAACCTCAACATCCCCCGATATGTTGAATCGGAGGAAAAAGTTCCTGTTGATTTACACGCAACCGTATTTGGCGGAATCCCGAATTATGAGGTTGAGCATCTCAAAAAATATTGGGAAGCTTTTCCGTCACTATGTGATGAGCTGTTTACACGCATTAATGAACACACCTCAGAATTATCCTGCGATTCAGTTATTGATGCTATCAAACAAAATGCTGATGTTATTGCATTTGAAGCGAATTACAAAGAAGCTTTCCAAGCGCTTGAAGATCAGTTCTATGAGCTTTTGATCGACAATCAGGTAAAAAACGTTGCTGCTCTGAAAAAAGAAATCACCAATCGTATTTTTGAACTATGTCAGCAGTTTGGCATTGTGGACAAGTATCTTGTATATAAAGCCTTTGACGATGTTTGGGAACAAATCAGCCTTGATTTGGAAGCAATCTGCTGGGTACCATTCTTCATTATTCACAATTCTGTATAAATAAAGAACAACTCACGTGGGATTGGGGATATGACTCACTCATTATTGGAATAAGAAAATAACTGCAAAGGAGATTTTTACTATGAAAGAAATAATTTTAGGAAATCACATACGAAAGGTTCCTTCAGTTGCTGTTGGATGCATGCGCCTTTCTGAAAAATCGAAGGATGAGATGAATCGTTTTATTCATGCAGCTCTGGAACAAGGTGCATATCTCTTTGATCACGCGGATATCTACGGTGATGGTATGAGCGAGAGCATATTCGGCGAAGCGTTCGCAGATGATTCATCCATAAAGCGTGAAGATATTTATCTTCAGTCAAAATGTGGCATCCGTCAAGGCTTCTATGATCTCTCAAAGGAGCACATTCTGAAATCTGTCGATGGCATTTTACAAAGGCTCCATACAGATTATCTTGATCTTTTGCTTCTTCACCGTCCGGATACACTCGTAGAACCGGAAGATGTTGCTGCTGCATTTGATGTTCTTTATGAAAGCGGAAAGGTACGCCATTTTGGAGTTTCAAACCATAAGCCGATGCAGATTGAACTGCTGCAGAAATATGTCCGCCAACCACTCGTTGTCAATCAGGTTCAGTTCAGCATCCCTGTTTCCAATCTTGTTGCAAATGGCATGGAAGTCAATATGGAAACCCCAGGTTCAATCGATCACGATGGAAGTCTGCTCGACTACTGCCGCCTCCACAATATCACTCTCCAGGCATGGTCTCCGTTTCAGATGCCAGCATGGAAAGGCTGCTTTCTCGGAAGCGACGAATACCCTGAACTGAATAAAAAACTTCATGTGATTGCCGAAAAATATAATGTCAGCGATACTACTATTGCGGCTGCGTGGATTTTACGTCATCCGGCAAATATGCAGATTGTTACCGGCACTGCAAGTGAAAGCCGCCTGAAAGAAATTATCGCGGCGTGCGATATTACTCTGACTCGTGAGGAATGGTATGAGCTGTACCTGGCGGCAGGTCATCTGCTTCCGTAGGGATTATCGATTACCAGCATTATTTTCAAAATGCTGGTAATCCTTAGAATTAGCAAGTTGTACAAAAGAATCTTCTCTTTTACGAAGTCTGGTCTCATAAACGAGATAAAGGTTCTGGCAGATGCAGAGCTTGTGTTGAGCAGATCAGAGTACACGACCTCAGACACAGTCACGCCAGCTTACTTATTAATCAGGGCTGTGATGCCTTGATGTTAGCAGACAGGCTCGGACATGAAAAGGTATCCACAACACTTAACACATACTCCCATCTGTTTCCACATAAACAGCAGGAGCTTGTGCATAGTCTGGAATCATTGCAGGCAACAGATTCGCCAACACCTGAACCACCATCTGATAACCCTCTGCTTGAAGCCGCAGGTATCACATGTGAAGTGCCGCAGACTCAGAGCAACGGCTCAGATGTAACAATCCGACCTCAGTTTGGACCTGCGTTAGTACCATCAAATACCGCATTAGGGAAAATCATCCAGATGCCACAGCGAAAGATCATATAGTAGAAATCCCGCAGTCATCAGGGTTTCTTGCTATTAAAGTTAATGACAACCAACTGAAAACGATAGAAAAAGAGTAGTTGCTATTAGTGAGTGGAGGGTGCGGACATTTTTTGGACTATCTAAGTGACCGATCCAAGTCTATGTCTGTACTCTATAGGACTCAAATATCCTAATGATTTTTTTATTCTTTGGGATACTCCCGTTTCATCACTTTCCTCAACCAAAGAAATGTCTTTTTCAAAACTAAACGAACTAGAGAAACAATGTAAAGAAATTCTTAATGATTATGATTTGTACAAAAATACCTCTAGAAAAACACTCTTAACTCTTATTCTAAAAGATAAAGTTATGATTGTTCTCTACATACTCGTGCTATTAATCATAATAGCCACTGTAACAGCTTATATGCTACACATTTAATACATTTCTAATATATGTATTGTTATCAACAGTAATCACAATAAATCAAATACGTTTTTCTTTACTCACCACACACTAAACTTTATTGTCATTTGATTGTCACTCAACAAAAACAGAGCCAAGAAACGCCGTAAGTTCGGCATTTCTTGGCTCGTATACATTATTCAAACTCGCAGAGTTTGGTTTAATCTTGGTTATTTCAATACAGTTACCTATACTATTTTGTATTGATAACTTGCACCTTTTCCACACATTATTTTTTGTTTCACATCTTTTTAGTACCAATCCAGTACCATTGCATTTTTTCATTATTGTGTGTAATTTCGGTGGCTTACAGGTTGGTTTGCTATTCACAGAATAATATTCTGTCAGTTTGCTTGTCCACCTATGGAAATTATAATCTCCAAGCGATATTTCTGCAAGAAAAAGTTTTGTGGTACTAATGGCTAGTACCAGCTTTATTTAACATTTCCACACTTTGCTCACAAATATATGACCAAAACAGAAACAATATGCATAACTTGTTTTAACCATCTAATTTATTATAAAATTATATCTTCCCAAGTATAATCAACAAGTGAAAGTCCTTGAAGTTCTACAAGGCAACTTTTTTGTTTGGCATAACCCCATTGATTTAATCCTGTATTGACTGTTAAGAACACATTTTTCTTGGCTCTAGTTATAGCAACATAAAAAACGCTAATCTCCTCCTTAAACGCTTTTTCCATTGAACTTCCAAATGAGAACTGGCAATAATCAAACCCATTATTACAACTATAATCATTCCTGCAAGGTCCACACATATATCCTGATGGAAATGCATAAGCATTCATTCTCGGAATGATAACATATTCCCACTCTAATCCTTTAGAAGCATGAATTGTAGTTAAAACCACTTTTTCTTCTATGTACTCCATCATATGCTTCAAGCCTTTGCTACCTAAGATGAAATCAATATTTTCGTATCTATCTTTTGATGTCCCTTCCCACTTCTTTGATTCTTCAAAAAGCACTTCCAGCAATTTATACATAGCGTCATATACAAATTTTCTTTTATCATCAGCGTAAATTTCATTTTGCCTTTGACTAACCGCCTCTAGACAACTTTGCAAATCTCTTTGAAGGGCTTTCCCAGAATCACATGTAGCATTATGAAATTCATCGATCGCTATTTCATAGAATTTAAGAAATTCAACATCTGTATCTTTGAACAAAGCATTAAAATACAGTATTCCTTTTCTTTTTAATTTCACTGCTATTGATTTGCCTTGATTTCCTGCACGTACTAATACAGCAACTTTATCATTCGAATTACCAATTATCTTTTCAATTCCCTCAACAATAAAATTATCTTCTTCTGTATCATTACTAAGCTGTTTCAAATTAATAGACGCTGTAAATTCTGAAGGAGCATATGAGTTACCATACGATCTGATTACCCTATCTAATTCCTTCATACTCTCATTGGTTCTAAATCGACAATCAGTGGTCAAGAGAGATTCTGGAATACAAAACCGAAGAAGAGCTGATTGAAAACTGGGCAAAAATTTTGTTCAGCAATAACAATACAACCGATAAGCTCAACGGCTGTCCTCTGACCAAAACGGAAATGGGACAAATCATATCCCAAATCAACGGCGAAACTCCCTTTGCCATCAATCGCCGATTAAACGGCAGATATATTTCTATCATCCGTGATAACTCCAAGGATACACAGCACGTTGGAAAACGTGTGGATCTGTTCCTCTTTGACAAGGATGAGATTGCCGCAGGAAGAAGCGTATACCAGATAGCTCGCCAGCCAAAGCTCCCCATCTCGTCAGAAATTCTCGGCAACCGCAGAGGCGATTTGATGCTATTAATCAACGGTATGCCGCTGTATCATATTGAACTGAAAAACAATCCTGTGCCTGTTGAACAGGCGTGTAATCAAATCAGCAAATATATGCAGCACGGCGTATTTACCGGCTTCTTTTCACTTGTTCAAGTGTTTGTCGCAATGACGCCGACCGAAACACTGTACTTTGCGAATCCCGGACGTGAAAGAGCTTTCAACTCCGACTACTATTTTCATTGGGGTGACTTCAACAATAAGCATATTGTCGACTGGGAAGAAGTTGCGGAAAAGTTCCTTTCTATTCCGATGGCGCACAGACTGATCGGTTACGGTACGATTGCGGACGGAACAGATAACATTCTCAAAGTAATGCGCAGTTATCAGTATCACGCTGCTTATAAAATCTATTCGCAGGTAGTTAAGCGAGTAGATTGGGATGATGACGGACAAAAGGGCGGCTATGTATACCACATTACCGGCAGCGGTAAAACAATGACGAGCTTTAAATGCGCACAGCTGATAAAGTCCTCCGGTAAAGTTGACAAGATTGTTTTCCTGATGGATCGTGACGAGCTTTGGAAACAAACTTATGATAATTATCGAAACTTCTCGGACTGTGATGATATTGAAGATACCGCTAACACCAACAGCCTACTCTCAAAGTTGGAGAACGACACACCCAATTTGCTGATTCTTACGTCTATTCAGAAGATGAGTAACCTGACAACCGTCAATCCTACTCCGAATGCGGCACGTATTGCAAAGGTGCAAAAGAAAAAACTGGTGTTTATCGTTGATGAAGCCCATCGTTCTACCTTCGGCACAATGCTCCGTGATATAAAGCTGACCTATCCGAGAGCAATGTTCTTTGGCTTTACAGGTACTCCTATTATGAAGGAGAACGCAGTTGACGGTATTACGACCGACGGCTTATTCGGCACGTGTCTGCACAAATATACAATCTTAGAAGGAATCAGAGATAAAAATGTTTTAGGGTTCAAGCCTTCAAAAGTCGTAACATTTGACGAGGAAGATTTCAGAGAAAAGGTTGCTCTGATGAAGCTCGGCAAAGATAGCGTCGAAGGTCTTACCGATGAAGAATTCAAAAAATATCACGCTCTTGCTTCCCGAGATATGGACAAGGTGGAAGCAGACGTCAGCAACAGTCTGTATGCCGACGGAGATACCGGAAAAGAGCATCGCAAAAATGTGGTTCAGGATATTCTTAATAAATGGGAGCGAATCAGCTTCCGTGGTAAATTCCACTATATTCTCGCTACATCCTCAATCCGTGAAGCGATTAAATACTATCGTTTATTAAAAGACAACGATAAAGATTTGTTTGTCACTGCTGTTTTTGATCCGCATACAGATAATACAAGCGATGATATCTTCAAGGATAAGGCAGTAGAAGAAATCCTCATTGATTACAATAACCATTTCAACTTCAAGTTTAGAGTCGGCGCTTATCGTCGATTCAAGGATGATGTTTGCTCTCGTCTTGCGCACAAAGAACCTTACAAGGATATTGATACAAGAAGAGAGGAAGCGGTTAATATTGTTATCGTTGTTAATCAGCTTCTTACCGGATTCGACTCGAAATGGATTAACACCTTGTACTTGGATAAAGTAATTGATTACGAGCAGTATATTCAGGCTTTTTCAAGAACAAATCGCCTTAACGGATATGAAAAGCAGTACGAAATTATCAAGTATTGCAGAAAGCCGTACACAATGGAGAAAAACGCAGAGGAAGCTCTGCGACTCTATGCGGAAGCTGGTTATCAAGATGTATATGTTCCGTCTTTAGGACAGAACATCATCGGAATGAATAACGATTATCAAAGCATCATCAAGCTGTTCGAGAAAAACGGTATTGAGAATTTCAGCAGACTTCCAGATAATCAGGGTGACATCAAGCTGTTTGCCGACTTGTTCAATAACATCAGCAACAATTATTATCGCTCTATTCCTCAGCTTTTTACTTGGACGAAGAGAACTTATATCACAGAGGATGCCGGAGAGGTAACGGTTGACCTCGATGAAAGAACATACGAAATTCTTCATCAAAGATACAGCGAAATACCGAGGACTGTTCAGCCCGGCGGCGATATGATTTATGACATCAAGGCTTTTCTTACCGAGGTATCATCAAATGAGATTAACCGTGCGTTTATGGAATCTCAGTTTGCCGAAGTATTGAAAGACCTTTCCAATGGTGCAAAGCCGGAAGAAATCAAAGCATTGCTCGATGATTTGAAATCCAGTTTTGCAGAATTGCCGGCAGAGGATCAGATTACTGCCGAAGCTATTTTGGAAGATATTTACTCCGGTGCGCTAAAAGATTTTGACGAAGGAAAAACTCTTGCTGAGTACATCGAGATTTATAAGAGAGATACACTGAAAGCAAATATCAAAGTATTCAGCGAGGCGTTTGGTTTTGATAAAGATAAGCTGGCAAGAATTATGGTTTTCCACCTAAAGGAAGAAAAGCTGTATGAAGGCGGACTTTTTGATCAGATAATGGAAACACTTGACCGTGCAAAAGCGAAGGAAACTATGGAAAAGCTGGAGGATTGCACCATCAGACCGCACCGTGTAGTCCAAAAAGCAGAAGGATATCTGAAGAAGTTTATCCTGTCCGGCGGGGATGTTAGCTTTATGGATTAAAAGCATAAAAACACCTAATAGAGCAAGGAGGTTAATCTTATGCAAGATGATTACACAACACTTGAAGACTTGGTTAGAACACAATATGCCAACGTTTTTTGGACTCACAAGATACAAGAAAAGCAAGCAGAGATATATGAATCTCGTCACAAGTTGTTTTCTTGGATTAATATAATCTCTGCGTCGCTTACTTCTGCTGGTATTATTTCAATTGTTTTTGTTGATCAGTTCTGGATAAAGTTAGTTTCTGCTATTGTGTCTTTTGTTACCACAACAATGAGTGCTTTATTAGCAACCTTTGATTATAAGAACTTGGCAAAATCGAATAAAACCGCAGCTACGAAACTCGTATGTTATAGAAATGAATTATTATCAATGCTTGGAAGAATAAGAATTAAAGAAAAAACCGCAAAAGAATTGTTTGATGAATTTGAAAATCTGCAAAGCAGTATACACGAAGCATATCAGGACGCTCCAAATACAACTAATCGTGCAGTTGCAAAGGCAGGAAAAACTATCAATGAAAGTAAAGATGGCACATACTCTGACGAAGAAATTGATAGACTTTTACCTGATACACTAAAGAGGAGGAATATAAAGTGAGCTATAACGTCAAAAAGCACGGAGAAGTTATTTCGACAGACATTAGAACAAGCATCTCAACTCGGTATAAAGCGGTCACTAAAGCAATTAACCGTGAATTTTGGGATTCTCAAAGTGACAAAGAACATAGTCTTTACGTTGGTTCCTATGGACGAGGAACAGCAATTAATACCAGTGATGTTGATATTCTTGTTGAATTACCTGAAGATGAATACAATCGCCATAACGTTTATAAGGGAAATGGGCAGTCCAGACTATTGCAAGCTGTAAGAGAAGCAATACTTAATACATATCCTCGTTCAGATGTACGAGCTGATTGACAGGTTGTTAAAATAGCTTTTTCCGATGGTATGAAATTTGAAATAATACCTGCGTTTGTTACATACGGATGGAATGGTATAATTTATAAATATCCTGACACAAATATGGGTGGGAATTGGCGTTCAACTAATCCAAAAGCAGAGCAGGATGCTATGCGTGATAAAAACAAATCAAGTAATGGGTTATTATTTGACACCTGTAAACATATGCGATATATTCGAGATAACTACTTTAAAAGTTACCATCTTTCCGGAATAGTTATTGATAGCTTTGTTTATGCTGCAATCAAGAACTGGAGATGGACAACACCAGAAGAATCTTCATCTGCTGCTGAACCAGGTGAGTACGAAAAATTGCTTTATGATTATTATTTGTATAATCTGCGATTCTCAAATACAATCAATGCTCCGAGAAGCAATGATTATGTAGATGTTTCAAGCAGTAAAGATTGCTTAGAAAAAGTTTTATTGAAAATGTGTAAATAGAATCGCAACGCTCAATAGATGGGTGATTTATCGGATGCGGAAGGATAATTTGTTATGACAAAAGCAATAAAGAAAGATACCATTCACGCCGGTGGAATTGACATTGGTATTTACACAACAGATTTCAAAAATGAATATATATCACTCACAGATATAGCGAAATACAGAAGTATTCAACCTTCGATTACCATTATGTTAAACATCGTGCTGTTTGGCAAAACTGCACGATTTAGCTGCACGTCAGTTGAATGTATTAGATTCGGTGAATTTGGAGGATTTGCCGCAGTTGCCCGATATTAAAAAAGAATAGTAAACCATTATTAGCAAGAAAAAGGCTGATGTAATCTCTTATTGGACTACATCAGCCTACGTGTTAGCTATAGATTATTTCAGCGTTCACAACTTCTCTCGCTCGTTGGACGGCGTTATTCATCTTGCGAACCCACAGCATTTGATTGGTGGCTTTGAGTTGTTCGGTGCAGCCTTCTTCTTTGGCGAAAGATTGCACGAGCTCGTTGTATATCTTCTGCGCCTGTTCGTCAATGTCAGCAAGGTATTCGTTCAGTTTGCATTTTGTGAGCATATTGGTATATAAAATCGGGCGGCATCGTTTGATATAGCGAAGGTGTTGTTGTCCCCATAAACCGATAGGTCGTTTATCCTGTTCGGGAAGCGTTAAATTGGGAAGTAAATAATCTCCCTGCTGTGTGTATGTAATCTCCATTATCAGACCTCCTTGACCTTGACTTTCTTGACTTTGGCTTTTGTAAGCTTGATTAGCAGTTCGTCGATGATATCGGTGTACTTGCCCTGTGTTATAAGGTCATTCCTCAAATCAATCAAGCTGTTGATAACCGTGCACCGTTCATTGGGTGTTAGATACAGGTGGTATTTTGGATTTCTCATTCGCTGTCCTCCTTTAAAAAATCTTCATACGGCGTATCATTGTTCACAAAGGTATCAAGGATAAGCCTTGTGCCTAATCTGAAACCAACCATAAAGCTGTCGAGTTCCGACTGAGCTAAAATACTATTAGAAGTGTTGATGAATGAAAGAAATGCTTTCTTTTCATCACCGGTCAGCTTTTCAGTCAGGAGTGCTTCACTTTCTGAGAGAATAGTCATCTGCTTTTTCCGATAGCTGCCGTTCTTGAAACCTCGTGCCTGCGGATCAATATTGCCGTAATACAATTCTTTAATAAAGTTTTTCATTTGTAATTCCTCCGATTACACTATTATTTTACGGAGAAATTGAATAAATCACAAATGTGCGAGCGAGAAATGTGTGCAACTGCCGATAAAACCTGAATTTTTCATAAATCCGTTATGAACATTCGCACCAAACAACAAAGGGTATCAATACAAAACAGTATTGATACCCTTTGTTCTTATATTCAGCAAATGAACATCTTGTCTTTAATTATGTATAGTTTTGCAATTAATAGCAAAACAGTCAGTCAAAGCAAAAACTTTAACTGACTGTTAGTGTTAAATCCGCTTAAAAAAGATAGAATACAAAATATGATAAAATAAATACAGCTAATGCAATTATTTTTTTATTTCTATCATTTCTAAACATTGCTATTTGTTCGTTCCCATTTAAGAAATTTACCTTTTTAAGTTTGCATATTCTTTTTACTGATTGTAGTATAGAGCCAACACCTAAATAAATTCCCAAAACATAAGCTAAATTTTTAAAAAAATAATTCGCAAATTGCAATAGTAAGTTGCGATTAATTAAAAACTATAGTTTGATTATTTATTTCTAAAGAATAATTCTTTGTGTAACTATTTATAGTACCATAAATTAAATATGATTTATATACCTTAGAAGACTGCTTAGAATTAATAACTCCAATAGGAATAAATTTAATATCTGAGTCCGAAGTATCTTTTATAGTTTGAATATCTTCACCGAAATAATATGTGCCACATAAATAATAGTCAGAGGAGTTATTAATATGAGTTATGCTTAAGTTAACATATCTATCATCATATTGGCTTTCTGTTGAATAATCAAATACAGTAGTAATTTTATATGAATTATTGTCTGTCCCAAAATATGTGTTGGTATAATTGTTCTTGCTTTTTTCTAAAATAACCATACAAGATTTTTCATCATAAACAACATCAGCTATTCTTTCGCTTGATGGATATAAATAGTTAATAACCTGTTGAGGAGATTGAAAATCTATAAATAGGTTTTCAATCGGCAAGAATTCCAATACTGTGCAAAAGCATAATGCTGAAACAATGATTAGGAAATACATTCTTTTCTTTTTGGGCTTGCAAATCCTTGCTATGAAAATGAAAACTATTATAGTGATTATTATTCTAATTATACTATACATATAATATACCTTTCTGATATTTTTATGTTGGCAGGAACAGTTTGAGTTGAGTATGATGAATCGTAACCGTATAAAATCGCTGCAATTAATAAAGCATTAACACTAAAAATAGTAATATGTTACTGCGTCGGTTGAAGAATTTGCCTTGTAGCTACTACATAAAGCTGACCGTTTGCGTCATAACAATAGTCGAATACTTTTTCTCCCCTTGTTTCGTGTATAAGGTGACCGTTGAGGTATTCGTATGTGTATTCAACTCCGTTTACAGTTTTGCTTTATCATCTATTATAATACATTCTTTTAAAATGTTCTCAATATTGTATATTGCATCGCTAAAATTCATTTTTGCAAAAAAGAAAAATAATACATTAACAAGCAAGAAAAATGTAAAAGGCAATATAAAAATAAGCGGAATTAAATTAGAATTTTCTAACGAAGAAGAGTATATTATTGCACCAAAAAAACACAAGCAACAAAAACATTCCAATAAAAATATAGTCGGAAGACGGTAGTTTCATGTTAATTGACAATACAGTTTTATTACTTTTGCTTGAAAATTTTCCGATAATTAAAGGGTTAAATAAAGATCTTCTGCTACTTGCCGGGACAGATTTTATTTCAAAATTTTCTTCAAAAATTTTTCCGTAAAAAGTATAGTCTTTATAATGCTTATAATAATTAAACAATCCCTGAAATGTCGAATTTCTTAATTTTCCAATTAGACATTCTTTAGTTGTTTTTAATTCATAATCATAATTTTTGTTATATAATTTAATCATAGAGCCTCCATTTTAAATTCAATAATAAACAGGAGATTTACAAATTGTATCCGGTCGACCACAAGCTCTACAGCACCTTACTTTTGCTGTATTTGTTTTTTTATTATTGGAAGTATTAGAGCTATAACTCTTAGAAGTATTAGAGCTATAACTCGACCAAAGTGTTTTTGTAACGCCTGACACAATGAGGCGGTACATTATCTAAATAGGTATCTATATTATATCACTGAATTAATATGTTATCTATTTATCTTTTTACAAATTATTTAAACATTATAAATAACAAGCATCCACATAACGGGAGCTAATATTATACATACAGCTTGAATAAAGTATATTATTTTTCTATAAATATTAACTCTTCTGAAATTATACTCACTTAAATCCTTTATAGTCTTGCTTTTGAAATCATCGGTCAAAAAATTATCCTTTAAAAAACTTATTATCAAATATTCATATGTCAAAAGCAAAGCAAACGGAACAAATATATTTACTTTTATATTAAAATTGATTATTAATATAAGCAAAGAAACAAATGTCATTACTATACCTATAATCAAGCCTATATGTATTTTCATTAATTTATTCATATTAACCTCCTCCTAAGCAAAAAATAAATTCAATATTACTATTACATATTCTTTATAAAACTAATATTAAAAAGTATTAATAAAACTATATTATTCTTTTGAATTTTCCTTTAAAATCTTTATTTAAAATTTTTTCAATCTCAAATTTCATATCAGAATATTTCATATTTACAATAATACAAATAAACGCTAAAAAACAATGCAAATAATTAATGGATATATTATTGATATATAATTTAGATTTTTAAGAAAAGCATTGATAATATTAAATATTATAACGCCAAAAAGAATAAAAGCTATTATAAAGATAAAAAGCCAACATTCTAAATTCAATTTTAATTTTATATTCAAGGTTACGCTATCTCCATTTTTATTTACATTACCGCAAAATATAGGATTAATGCCGTTTTGTATGAAAATACTATTTTGAGATAATAACTGCATTTTAAACGAATTATTTAAAAACTCACCATAAAAGCAGGAGCTTTCCATAATGCTGTTAATTATATCGTTATCTGAGCAATGTATCTCATAGCAAATAGGTTTTAAACATTTTAACATAAAAGCACCCCTACTATTTTTTAATAATACACCGGAGATGGACAGATATAGTCAGGTCTTCCGCAAGCTCTGCAACATCTTACTTTGTGGGAATTTTGATTAACTGTATTTGATTTATTGTTAGTATTACTTTTGATATTATTTTTTGAGTTACTTGTTGGATTATCATTAGATTTAAAAATGGTTTGATTAGTTGTAGTATACGCATGAGCCCAATCTATCCCTGCACCGATTCCAAATGAAAATGAGAGACCGCTCAAAGTTTCATATTCTTCAAGTAAGATAGCATCCGCTCCAATAGAAAAGACTTCCCCGAAACTTCCTCCCCAATACTGATAACTTTTATCCAAATCATCAATTGTTTCAGCATCCCATATAATATTCAAGGAAGTTGTTGCACTTATCGACATTATACCAACTCCACCGCTTTCTTGATAATCACAATATGAATAATAAAATCCATAGTTTCCATAATCATCAACAGCCATATAAATTGAAAAACACGCTGGTACACCAAAGCAACCAAAAACATTCAATCCAATTGTTGTTACTAATGTACCATATTTATCGATATTATTAAGTGGATTATTTCTGCAATATGCATTCATATTAGTATCGAGAATACCATCGCCTGACTGAAAATATCCGTCTGCGTTCAGAAATCTGTGGGTAACAGGGTCGTAGTAGCGGCTCATAAGGTAGTATAAGCCTGATTCCGAGTCATAGTAATAGCTGCGATAGCGGAATGGGTTGAGGTTTGCAATGTGATTCGGGTCTGTGATTTCACTGTTATTTGAATTTGTTACTGTAAGCACATTGCCCCAGGCATCGTATTCATACTTTGCTACCATATTACCTTCGCCGTCATAGATTGAAGTAATATCACCTCTCCAATTATGCGCATAGTAATATGTTACTGCGTCGGTTGAAGAATTCGCCTTGTAGCTTACTGCATAAAGCTGACCGTTTGCGTCATAACAATAGTCGAATACTTTTTCTCCCCTTGTTTCGTGCATAAGCTGACCGTTGAGGTATTCATATGTGTATTCAACTCCATTTACGGTTTTACTTGTTCTTACGCCGTTGCTGTCATACTTATAGCTGATACTGTCATTGCCGCTTTGTAGGGTTGTAAGCTTTCTGCCGTTGAGCCAAGTCATTTCCATACCGTCACGATATGAAAGCGGATTGCCTATTTCATCATAGGTTATAGTTTCTCCGTTGTAGCTTGTAAGTTTATCGCCCCAATTTGAATCATTGTACTCATAATTCACGGTAACCGCACCGCCGTAAGGTATGCCGTTTGCATTTATTTTTCTTGTTACTTCCGAAAGTATGTTGCCCGCTTCATCATACTCATAATAATGATTCTTTAAATTAATACAGTCCGTTGATGATTCCAATTGATTAAAATCATCATAATCGTATATATACAGCAATTTATAACTATTGTTTACTTTTTGGAATATATGAGTTATATTGCCATTTGTATCATAATCATATTTGTAAGTATCTTTACTAATGGTTTCTTCCTTAATTTTTGTTGTGGTAAAATTTTCTCCACGCTCACTGTCATAGTAGGTGTAGCTCATATCAAGCGGAGTTTTTAATGCAACAGATGATTTTGTCTGTCTGTTTAGTCCGTCATATGTATATGTTACCTTACTTGAAACATCAGAAGAATATTCTGTAAGCAAATTGTCTTTGCCGTAAGTAAAGCTGTGGACTATGGAACTGTCGCCGTTTTTGCTTGCGAGTTTTGTTACATTGTTATTTAAATCGTAATCATACTCATAAGCCGAAACAAACTTATTTTCAGCGTCGGTTTTTGAAATATCTGTTTTTACCTGTCGCACAAGTCTGCCTGTTGTATCATAATCATAGTCATACTGTCGATTATTAACAAAGTCTTTATGGCGCATAACCGAACCTGTTTTATCGCTTAAAAAGCTGAATGCAAGTTTGCCGTTATAGAAAAGTTCCTTAACATTGCCGTATTTATCGTAATTGTAATTTACGGTCTGACCGTTTCCGTAGGTTACTTTTTGAAGTATGTTGTTATTTGTGCCGTAATCAAAAGCAGTAAGCACCTGTGAACCTACTTTGTTTTCGGTTGTATTGTAGAACTTGTCGTAGTCGATGATGTAATCGGTGTTTGAATGGTTGATTTTTGTTAGAAGTTTTCCTGATTCATCGTAGGTATAGTTATTTTGCGCCGTGATGTCAGTGTATGAATCTGTCTGCGACACGCCGATAAGCTGTCCCCTGTTTTCATCATAGGTATAGTTAATCTGCGCACCTGTGCTGTCATCGGTTACGCTGTCAAGATAGCCTGTGGTTGAATTGTAATTATATGTATCACAGTTGCCGTCCTGATCATACAGTTTATCCAAAAATCTTCCATCTTCAGTATAAACCAAATTTGATTTTAATGCAAGCTTTTTATCCGAACTGTTTGCTGTAAGTTCCGTTGCCTGTCCTTTGGAATTGTAGGTGTAGTTGTATTCAACTCCGTTCTGACTTGTTGCCTTAGTCATATTATGATTATCGTCATAGTCATAAGTGTAGCCATAGCCTTTTGCATCAACTGATTTTGTAAGATTTGAATCGGAATACTCCATTTTGGATTTTTGTTCTGCATTAGAAGTTACAGTTACAAGTTCGCCGTCATCGTTATATGTATAACTCGGAACAGAATCTTTAATAAGCTGTGCGTTGTCAAAGTAAGCCGTGTTGTACTGTTTGGTAAATCTAAGGAAAACCGTAACTTTAACAGGTACTTTATTTGCATCTGTTTCATCACTTAGATTAAATGCAAACGAAGTGTATTGCCATACACCAACGGACTTGTTGAAAGACTGCGGCTTCTTTCCTTTTGCACTTCCGTCGCTGTACTTTACCTCAACATACAAATCAAATCGGGAAGTATCGTTATCCGTTACTGCTACAGAATCACCTCTTGACCATGCACTGAAAATATAGGTATCGTCTTCACTGCCGCTTACAGGCACATCCTGATAAATTTGTTTGTTCTTTGTAACATCACCACGGATTTTAAACGATTTTCTGCCGTCGCATTTTGTATAGGTGGTAGTTGTATCATTTGAGGAATTTAAAGTTAAATTATGATTACCCCAAAATGTTGGCATCAAGTTACTTCCTGTAGTTTCAAAGTTTGAATTTTGAAGAAGATTGTATTTATTGGGAACATCGCCCTCTTCAAGCTGTACACCGTCAAAATACGCTGTTCCTGTAGTACCTCTTACGGCAAGATATACGCAAGAATTTGTTGTGTTTTCAGGAACGGTAAAAGTAGTATAAATTCTCTGCCAACCGTTATTTATATTTTTATCTGTTGTGCCTGTTATGTGCTCTGAATTATATTGATTAAATGTACCGTCCGCAAATTCGGTTTTAACTCCGATTAACGCACCGACATCCGTGCCTTTTAAAATATTTGAAGTTTTTACATATGCCGATAATGTATATGTTTTGCCCGGTACAAGCACATTATTGCCTGTTGTTTGCCTTACGCCGCATCTTGAATCTTCACCTGCGGTATTTACTTTAACTTTCAGCGATTTTTGTCCAAAACATTTTTCTTCCGAAACATAGCTTGTTGAATAATCAATACCGCTGCCTTGGTTTATATTGCTCCAATATGTACTGCTTTCCAAGCTGTGGTTTTTAAGTAAATTTTGAACATTGGTTGTTGTCGCATAATTAGTTGTAACTCTGTTAAGATTTTTCAGGTTATTTTTAGATGTATCGGCTTGTCCGTCAGTATACGAATAAACCGCTGCGCCCATTTTTTCGCCGCTTTGCAAACGGTTTTCAACAGATATTGTTCTGCCTAAATTATCAAATTGATATACAGATACGCAGTCGTCGCTGTTGCCATATACACCGTCAAGACCTGCTGAGCGGATATTTGTAAGATTGTACTCATTACGGCTGAATGTGATTTTTTGTCCTGCTGTTCCGTCTGAAGCATATTCGGTAACTGATGTAACTTTCTTGCCTGAGCTTAAGGACGAATAACCAAAAACTACCTTATATCCGTCCGTGTCGGTTACGCTTGTCATTGAACCGTCATTATCGTATTCAAATGTTATTATTCCATTGCCGGGGTTTTGAATTTGAATAAGTCTGTCGTTGTTGTCATATCTGAAAATTCTTGCTTTTCCCGCTGAGTTTGTAACCTTTGTTATACAATGCTCGCTGTTTCTGTTAAATGTAAGTTTATCTCCACAAGCATCTTCTATTGTACTTATTCCTTTTGCAGAATCTAAATTGATTTTTACAGCATTTAAATTTGAATCGACAGTTTTCACAAGAACACCATCGCTATTGAATATCAGCTTATTATTCTTATCATCTTTTATTGTGTAACTCTCTGATGCGCTTGATGAGTTTATTGTAAGCTCTAATTTTAATCCGTCTTCATCTTTGTATGTAGTATTACCGTCTATTGTTTCCTTTATAAAATAATGGTCCGTACCATCTTCATCAGTATATACATACGGATAATTATCTATTAAGTAATCTGATGTGCTAAACTTTGATGACGGATAAAGTGTCTGCTGATAATTCAGTTTCCAACCTTTTCCGGCATACGGAAATGAGCTTGTAAAATGTGAATTACTTGTATATCCGTTAAATATATGCTGTAAAGAAACAGAGCCACTGCCGACAGTAGAATTATCAGATGTAATAAAAGTCAAGTTTCCCGAATAGTCATTAATATACGCAGTACCTGCCGTACCGACAGAGAACGAAGAATAAGACCAATAGTTTTCAAGGCCTTTATTGTTTCTGTAAGTAATAGCGATTACCGGGCGTGGTATTGAGGAAGACGGATAAGAACCCGAATAGAATGAAGCGCATTGTCCTTCATTACTTTCGTTTGTTGATTTTAATACAACACCGTAGTTTTTGCTTCCGTTATACCATTTTTTTACAATATTTGTAATATCCCAATCATGCCATGTTCCGTTATCGGAAGTTAATTTTTCATAATCAAGAGCTGTTCCGCTAAAATCGGCACTATTATTCCAAGTAATTGTTTTTTGTGACCAATCGCTTGTAACAGGATATGCGCCTACATACATATCATCATAAAAAGAATTCTGATAAAGATGCATATTCAGTTGCGCCGAAACAACAATATCTCCCTTATTGAGCTTAGGCAATTCATTTAACTTTATATAAGTTCTGTACATACCGGAGCCATATGTTCCGACATATACAGTTCCTGTATATCCCGTATCACTGCCATAGCCGTAAGAAGTATTTGGATTTGAATTATCTACATATGCACATGATGTTTTATTCCATTTTTGACTTGTGGTGAAAGTAGGGTCAAGAGTTACAGGAAATACTCTTTCATCGTCCTCAAGCCAACTTTTATCATAAGATAAAGTAACCGTCAATTTATTGTTTTTCTGATTTGTAATTTTCACCGAAACATCAGAACTGCCGTTTCCCGCAGAATCCGTCATATACGGAGCTTCAATTATGTATACTTCTTTACCGTTTTTATCTGTAAGCGATATTTCCCTTTCATTTTTTTGAACTGCATTCAAATTGTTTATTTTATATTGAATTACAAATTCATTATTTACATTTTTACTTTTAATAATAAAATTTTCTTTAACACCCAATGAGTTGACAAGACATTGCAAGTCTATGTTGTCATAAATATTTTCATAGAGCATTTCAGACATAAGATTTTCTTGTGCAAGGAAAGCATCATTACCGGTAAGTTCTTCTGTGTTATCAACTAATTTACCTTTACTGTAATTAGTGCCTTTATAACCCCAACTTACCATGTAATCGTCAAACTCAACTTTAATCATATTGTTTAGTTTGGCTTTATTTGATAAATTGACATTAATATTACTGTTTTGATTTTTATAGTATTTTTCATTACTTTCAGTTCCTGCTTCATATTCGGTAGCGTTTTCGTTTAATTCAGACAATGAATTATTATATTCCACCCATTCGTCATTATTGTCTTTATAATGCACCGGGTACTCATACTGCGCCGCCATCGTAGAGCCGTCACTCATTCTAAAATACTTTGTGTACTCATCTCGTTCAGAAACCAATTCACCGACAATAGTGTTTTCTGTATCATTTTCTTCTGCAGACGAGAATTTTGATAAATTTGCCGCAACCGCCTGTACAGGAAAAGTGAATGCTATTGTTGCCGTTAATGTTACCGATACGGCAGATAATAATTTTTTAAATACACCCATTATAAATCCCTCCAAAATATTATAATAACTTATTAATTTTTAACCAAATCATAATAATCACCTTCTAAAATTTATATAAAATTAACATAGTCTTATTATATCATTTATTTGTCATTTATCAATAAAATTTTAATAAAATAGTGAACAAATATCACTATACTTAATTGTAAGATGTTACAATTTACTGTTTATATTTGTTATTTAAGTATATATCTAATAATGCCGTTTACGATTATTTATTATAATAAAAAGATATTGATTTTTGTATCAATACCTTTGCTTTTATAAAAGTAATATATAATTTTAATTTTTTAATCCCCCGTACAATACTTAACAACCTTAGCAGGCACACCGGCTGCTACTGCGCAGGATGGTACATCGTTTGTTACTACAGCGCCTGCGGCTATGATTGCACCGTCGTTGATTGCTACGCCGTCAAGAATTATTGCGGTCGTACTTGCCGTTGCTGTATTTGCAGCTGCAACAGCCGCCTTGTTTTCTTAAATTTTTAGCGGCAGTTTTATTTGACTGCCGCTTTTCTTTTGATAAAATACATCTGAATTATTATTTTAAAAGCACTGCCGATTGACTGCCCATCTGATTGTAACGGGTTTGCGCAACGGATTTTTCATGACGAACCAATCCGTTGCTTTTGTACGGGTCAAGCAGATAATATCCGCTGTCGTCCTCACCGACAAGTACCATACAGTGCTCGCCTGCAGTCCAAACAAAAACTTCTCCGTTTTCCAAATACCAACTGTCCCCCTTATTAGGCTCTCTCATATTTATTGTAACCCATATAAGAACAGGTATGTTATTTGAAACATATTTTTGCATTAAATAATCAAGGCTTTCTCCGCTTGTATTTTCGCAATGGTAATCAGTGCTTTTTACCGCTTTATTTACGGCATTAACGATTACAGGTGCGTAACAGCCGTAACTGTCATAATCGTTCGGATTTCCTATAAAGTATTCGTAAGGAGATGCGTTGTGCATCTTGCCTTTATCGTCATAAACAATTTCTTTTTTATCAAGATAATTATTTGCAAAATCAGTCAGTTCAATATCAAAACCGTTATATTGCAGAACCATTACTGCACAAGCAGATTCGCAGCCTGTCGGAAGTACATTTTCCTGGGTGACATACGGCACATTATTGATTATACATTCCGTGTCATCGTAAGCTAAAAATACATAATAATGCGTTTTGGTTTCACTTATCAATATAATCGAAAAAATAAGTACAAAAGCCGTTATAATTATAAAAAACAACTTTAGCGGTAAATCTTTTATTTTTCAATAACATAAAATCACATCCAAAATAAGCCGTTTCCTTTGTTATTAAAATAATAACAAAAGAATACGGCTTATTTTCTTCATAGATGTATTTAATTTGTATATTTTACTCCGCTATTTCTTCTGATTCATCTCGGTAATTTCCAAATTTAAAAACAAAGCTGATTTCGGAACAATTTGTATTAAAACTTACCAAACATTCGGCATCAATATCTTTGTCAAACGAATAATCTAAAAACAGTTCGTTAAAGTCAACATTATCGTAAAAATCAGTATTTATATTTTTTGCGTCAAAATACTTTCCGAGCCCTTTAGCAAAACTGTCGCTGACATTGTCGTTTTTATTAAACAACGCTTTTGAATTTACAGAGCTTATATTTAAATTAAATATCATATGCGACTCATCGTCCATAACAAAACTGATCATCCAAGTCCCATTCCGGCACCGCCTTGTTTTCTTGCTCTTGATTTATCAACCATATAAAATTCTTCTGCCACCCTCGGCAAATCTTCTTCACTAATACCTACACCGTAATCTTTTACGGCAAACATATAAGACACTCCGCTAAGCCATAATTTAATAT
>ENA-OQCO01000070-OQCO01000070.1-human-gut-metagenome-genome-assembly--contig:-NODE-70-length-52706-cov-3.727230_pt1 | contig 52706 bp, 54 predicted proteins | sample MGYA00242500_ERZ504582 | MGnify/ENA primary metagenome ERZ504582 (study PRJEB26092, sample SAMD00036346) | human gut metagenome | host: Homo sapiens | study: EMG produced TPA metagenomics assembly of... | reverse complement strand
AGCGTTCGCAGCTCGTGCGCCCACCTTGCGGCAGCGGATTCCTCCGGCGTGAACCTTTCGCAGGTTTCGCATTTCGCCGATTTTACAGGGAGAAATTTCGGAGTTCTCATCCGCACGGACGGGCGGGAACATATACGTTGCCGCCTGCAGCGGCAGATTATGCTCATTTGCAAAGCGTTCAACAGCGTCAAGATCTCCAATATTGTACGGTGTTACAGAATAGTTTATCTTGACGGGAACACCCGCTTCCGTGAGCATTGCAACCGCACGGTAGGCTCTTTCAAAAGCACTGCCGTTGCGGCAAAGTTTTTCATAGGTTGCTTCGGATGCTCCGTAAAGCGTGATATTCACCCTCTGCGGCGGGAGCTTTCGGAGCAATTCGACCTGTTTTTCGCCGATCATCGTTCCGTTTGTGTTTATTGAAACGATAATGCCGAGTTCACGGCATCGGCGATAGATTTCTTCAAAATCGGGCCGAATAAAAGGCTCGCCTCCGGTCAGCAGCAAAAACAACATGCCGCATTGCTGCGCTTCCTTTGCAATGTTCAGCCATTCCTCCGAGGAAAATTCGTCCGTTTTGATTTCGCCGTCATTTTCTTCGCGATGGATATAGCACATGCGGCAGCGGAGATTGCAGCGCGCAGTAAGCTCAAACGTTCCGGAAAGCGGAATGCCCCTTTTTGCGCTCTTTGCAAAAAGCCTGTTCACATACTCCGCATATTTCACTTCATTCACCTCCTTCCAGTGTTTCTTTCAGCAACTGAACCGCGCGGGAGTCCGCCGTGCAGTGCAGCTCAAAAATGGGAATGCACTCTGCCGCGCGGAAAAAGAGTTCCGCATGGCTTTCGCGCATCGCTCCGCCGTAAAGCCCGACAATATTGCTCATCATTGCCCTCAAAGCGCGAACACCCGAAAGGCGGGTGATTCTGTTTTCCGGAGCCTGTCCGAGCGAAATAATTGCGGCAATCGGCAGAGAAAAGTTTAAGCAAATGCCGCTTGTGCCGCAAAACGGCAGTCCGAAAGCATTTGCCGCGCCGTCAACAAAGCCGACAGCGCATCGATCCCCGTTGAGAATCAAAGCGTTTTCATACTCCTTCCAAAGATTCGCCTGCGTGGATTTTCCGATTCCGGAACGCCCGCAAAAAAGTATTGCTCCGAATCGGGTTTGAACCGCTGCGGAATGCAGGGTAAAAATGCTCCTTTGCAGCAACTGGAAGGGCAGGTTGATGCTCTGCCAAATCTGCTGCATACACTCCTGTTCCGGCGGAAAAGCCTTCGGAAGAAAAACCTCGATATTAAGCGCGCTGTCAATGCCGAGCGCATTAACATCAAGTGCGCTTTCGCTCAATGCGCCGCCGAAGCGGGAAGCAAGCATTGCGCGCTTTTCCCCGCGCTCAAGCGCGGCTCTGTCAAGCGTTTGCTGCAAAAAGCCTTCGCCGCTTTCAAACAGCCTGAAGAATGCGTTTTCATAAACGAGTTTTCCGCAGGCGGCAGGCGGTTCGGCCCGCCGAACTTGAATTACGCAGTCAGCGGTTTCGGAGCTTTCAAAGTATTCAGTCGCCCAAAACAACGCACTTCGCGCATCAACATCAAGCTGCGCTTCCGAATGAATCTCGAAAACTTTGCCCGCAAAACGAAAACGATAGAAAAAATGCTTTTTCATCTCAAAAACTTCAAAACGCGTCTGCGCGCATTGCGCGCAGACGCGTCGGTGGGTGGTGTTAGGACGCAAATACCATTGTGTCGTTCACTGTAAAGTAGCAGTAGCCTTTAACGGTAACACCGCATTGATTCTCTCCTTCGCCGAACAAGTTTGTGGAATCCAAATCGGAGAAGATAGTGTTAAACGGCGGGAGCAGCTGACAACTCGTTCGGTCGTGATTGTACGCTTGTGCAACACATTGAGAGGCTGCAATCGCTTCTCCGAGGTCAAACTCGATAACATCGAGTTCGGGCTTTACATAAGTCTTTTTCACGGGTGTTCTCCTTATCTGCCGGTGATGGAAGCAATTGCGGGCTCACTCGCAACGCCGTTTGCATCATAGGCAAAGATGTAATATGTATCCGTCATTCCGCGGCGCGGAGCGCGAACGGTGAGGCTGAAGGCGTAGTAATCCATCCAGCCGAAATAGGTGAACAGGCTGTTCATCGGACGCATGTTCTCGCGTACGGGAACGAGTGAACCGTCGTCCGCAAGCCTGTAAACGCTGACATGGTCAACATCCGTGGATGTTTTAACACTGATGCTTGTGAACCAACCGGCAAGTGCACGGCCGCTGTAGCGGAGTTCGAACCTTTCGGGCGTGAACACGGGTTCTTCAACGGGCTGATATGCAAGGGTAACAAGGCTTGCGATATCTGCCGCGATCTGTGTGCTTGTGGCGGGGTTGATGCGGTCTGCAAGCTTAATGCCGCTGACGGACAGGATGGATCTTGTTCCCGTTCTCGTTCCCGCTTCGGCAATATTGCGAGAACAAGCATATGCTTCGTGCCGTACTGCTGTACGCAAGCCGTAACATCATAGTACATTTCGGTCATCTTCATGTCGGAGGAAATTGCTTTGCCTCCCACATCATTTGTATTGAGATAACCGAGAATCGGCTCACCCGCAACCGCTTTCGCGCTGATCATAACGGTCTTACCCTCAGTGTAGCCTTCGAGGGCAAATCCGATATAATTACCGTTGGTGAGATAGACCTCGTTCTGCGGGCCGCGCTTCTGATAGTTCGCGATGCTTGCAATGCCGGTGTCGCCGTCGTACTCAACGTAAACCATTGAGTTATCGGTAATTTGATCCGGAATCAGATCCGCGCTGTTTTTGACATAGTCGTAAACGGGAGCGTAGGCAAGATCCTGTTCGTTTTCGACGTACTTCGTTTCATCTGCAAGGGGCTGATAAACGCGGAATGCGTCAAGATAGACGTCTGCGGTCTGTGCGGTTTCTTCGCCGCGTTTGCCGAAAGTCCTGTTCTGACTGTTCTTTGCCGCAATGCCCGTGCCGCCGTTAAGAACGCTGTTTTCGTCCATGAAGGAGGTTTCGACTTCGCAGCCGATGAATTCCTTCAGTCCCGCTTCGCGCAGGATTCGGTTCGTGTCAATGCCGTTCGCTCCGCGCGTACTGCCTTCCGCACCGGTTTCGCCGCCGTCCCAAGGTGTCGGGCTTGCAGGGCCGACGATCGCACCGGCAGTATTGGTGAGGTAGCCGAGGATTCGAACGCTGTAATCTGCGCGTTCAAGATTCATTGCGCGAACAACGGGAACCTGATAATCAAGGATGCCGGGGCCCGTGATAATGGGATTGCCGCCAATACTGTTATCGCCGCAGAAATAGGTGTCAACGATATAAACCTTGAAGGGGTTGCCATCCTTGGAAACGGCGGCAATGATAAGTCCCGTATCGGTGCCGCATTCGGAAATAATGTCAAAACCCGTTCCGCTGAAACTGAATTCAACGGCATCGGTTGTGTAGGCGCGTTTGCCGCCTTTCAAATCGAGCGTTGCTTTCAGTGCGCCGCCGTTGCTGTAGTAGGCAAAGCCTTTGTATGCATCGGCATAGCCGTAAACGCTGTTTTCGTTGTCCCTAACAACGGTCGCGGTGTTGTTAGTGCCTTCGGCTATCCATTCGCCGTGCGTCCCGCCGTTGGTCATAAAGTTCTCTTCGTAAAGAACATTTGTGGCGGGAAGGAAGGTGATGGATTTTTTGACCTGATAGCCGCCTGCGAAGACAAGCGCAAGGTCAATGGTTTCACCGCTGTTCACGCTCTGCGGAGTGTAAAGCAGGGCGTTTGTGGATTTATCATAGGAAACATAGGTCTTTGAAGAGTCAAGAACCTTAATTTCCGCTGCGTTCTTTTCAACATCGTTCAAAAGTCCGGAGTAGCTGTTTTGAACACCGAAGTCATAAACGAACACGGCAGCTGCGGGAGCGTAGGTGATGGTAAGCGAACCCGGATGGGTGTAAACCGTGTAGTTGGTCAAATGCTGATCAGAATTCGGATACTTAACAATTATCGGCGTTTGGCTGAAGGGCACGGGATAAATACCGGGGAGGGTTTGGGTCTCCGTTGCTGTAAACCTTTTAGCATAGTTGGCTTGCCACCAGTATTGAGTGGGTTCATTGAGCGGCTGCGTTATTGTGTTGACAGAATCTTCAACAACAATGTCCGCATAGCTGCCCTGTTTGATTGTCACATCGGAAACCGTGAAGGGCTGTCCGGTATAGGCATAGGTTTTGTTACCCGCATAAAAATGCACGATCTGCGCACCGGCGGGGAGATAAACAACATCGATGATGTTTTCTTCGGAATTCTCCTTGACGGTAAACGGAACGGGTGCCTGCTGACTGCCGTCCGAAACATCGCCGCCGTTGTTCTTCGTGATCGCCGCAGCACGCTTATGGTTAAGCTGGTTAACATCCGTACCGTTTGCAAGCGTGATCAGAGAACCGATTTCCTGACCGGTCATTGTGGTTGAACCGAGATAGTTTCCGTCGGTTGTTTTACCGACTGCGTTCAGCCAATACCTGACGGTAACGCTTGAAGTTGTGGGCTTCTGCCTTGTGAGCCTGATTTCAAGCTCGTCCATACCGCCGACCTTGTCCATATCGATGCAGTAAATGTCGATATGAACGGTGTCGCCCGCATTGATGCCGGTTGTGCCGTATTTGTTGTTCAGAACGGTGGAAATTGCGTTGCCGTCCATGAAGGAATACCAGTAATCGGAAAGCGCCATCATACCGGCGGTTGCCGCCGTGGTGCTTGTAGCTTCTTTTCCGATAAGCGTTTCGGGGAGCATGGAGTTGCTTCTGTCCTTATGTTCGGTGTCAAGATTCGGAAAAACCTTGTAAAATGCCTTTGAAGCATATTTGTCGCCGTAGGTTGCAGGTTCGGTAACGTTCCATTCGCCGCCCCAACCGACGCCGGAACCGCCGTGGCTGGCGTCCTGAGGGTCTGCATTCGGCCAGGACCAAACACCCTTGCCCGCCGTGCCTGCAAAGAATGCAAGATAATCGGAGTAATTGTTTTCAGTCAGTTGTTCGCCGTCCTTATAGACGAACACGAACATATCATCATTGATTGCAACAACTTTCTTGCCGCCGAAAGCCGCTTTAAGGTCGGGATCGGCTTCAATTGCGTTATAAATCTCCTGATAATAGGAGTCGTTTTTGGAAACGAGTTCGATGGAGTCGGAAAGCGTGTAACCTTCGGGCCACACGAACGAACCCGAGAACCTGCGTGCGGTGTAGGATTTGCCGGAGAAGGTCGAAATGGTGCTGTCGTTTGATTTTTTGCCGTAGCCTATATCCATTTGTCCCTTCTTGACGGAAACATAGTTGCCTGAATAATATATACAGGTTCCGTCAACACTGGAAGCTTTGAAATCCTGAGCGGCTCTGTTGTTCCATGTTGCCGCAAAAATCGCCTGCTCGCCTGCGCTCGGGGCATAGGGAATGATGCCGACGCCGCCGATCTGGGAGGAACTGGCGATGGGGTTGGTGATCGAAGCCTTCACCGGGTCGGCGTATTGAACATCGGTGTGACCGTAGTCCCAAACTTTGTGTGCGGAATCGTCAACATCATCGGTTCTGCCGTTAAAATGCCCGGAAAGGGTCGCCCAGTCCCAATGAACCTTATTTTTATATGTGGTTACACTGTTTTCCGTTTTGGATTCCGTTGAAAGATAAGCTGTTTTATCGCCCGCATAAAGTCCGCCGAGATTTGTATGCTGATTTGCAGCAGTGTCATGGCGATGTTCGTATTCGAACGTTCTCTTCCATGTGATTTCGGGAACGAACGTTTCGGATATGGTTCCGGAACCGTCGCCCGTGTCTCCGTCCGCTGCAAAGAGGGATGCGGGGAACATGCCGAAAAGCATGATTCCGCAAAGCAGCAGAGAGAGCAGCTTTTTGATGTTCTTCATTGAAAAACCTCCTGAATATTTTAAAAATAAAAAACAAACTTTATATGAACCGCAGCAGCCCGAAGGCATTGCCGCAGCACTGCGGGAAAACGGCGGCGCCGGAAAGGGGCAAAACTAACACTGAATTGAGAGAATTTGGGGTGTGAATATAGTCCGTAGATTCAGGCTATTCAGCGCGCGTTGCTGACCGAGCCGAAACGCACAACCGAGTGAATGGGAGACGGGAAAACGCACAGAGCCAAGTATTATCCCGCTCGCTCGCATACCTTATACCGCAAGACCATATGAATTTCAACATTTTTTTGAGTATAAAATGAATATATATAATCTGTTAAGAGAAAATACTGGCAACTGTAACAAAAGAATTTAAAATCACAAAAGTTCTTATATAATTGAAATGAAATATTAATAAATCAATACGTTCCGCATCTGACGGTTTCGGGTGATGCGGAACGCTGTCCGCTGCATTCATTCATTGCAAAAGAGTGCAAGCCTGTCGGCATGAGTTTTTTGCAGTTTTGAAATATATGTTTCAATATCCTTGGGGTTCGGGACGCGTTCGATTCTTCCGCCGCTCGGGAAAACGCGTTTATTCATTGCGCCCGCACCGTGAGCAATGATACTCAGCGAATCCTCCATCATATCGATGTTGTAGATGCAGATGCTGCCGGGTTTTGCATAGCCGACGTTTTCCATGTTGCCCGCCATGTATTTTTGACGGTACATATAATAAGGAAGCATACCCGTTTCTTCGGCACCGAGCGCACCGATTTCGGTCATTTTTTCAACTTCCGAAACATCGGGAAGAGCGTATTCGGAAAGATTTTCACGCAGACGGGAAGAACGCTTTATTGCAAGCGTGTGAACCGTCAGACACTCCGGAGAAAGCTCAACGAGTGCGTTTACGGAATGCTGCATGTCAGCTGCCGTTTCGCCCGGCAAACCGGCGATAAGATCCATGTTGATTGAATCAAAACCGATATCCCGCGCAAGGTTGAAACACGCCTTGATATCCTCGGATGTGTGATCGCGGCCGACAAGATGCAATGTTTTATCACACATCGTTTGCGGATTTACGGATATGCGCGTTGCGCCGCGCTGCTTGATGATGCGAAGCTTTTCAGCTGTTATCGTATCCGGCCGTCCGGCTTCAACCGTGAACTCCGTGCCGGGTGCAATATTATAGGCCTCCTCTGCAAAATCCAAAAGATCGCGCAGCTCGTCTGCGGTCAGCACGGTGGGCGTTCCGCCGCCGAGATACAGCGCACGAATATTCAGCCCGAGTTCGCGAACCATTTGCGCACCGTTTGCCATATCCGTCTTCAGTGCGGCAAGATAGGGCTGCATGTCCGTCTTTGCCGTGCGGAGCCGTGAAGCAAAAGAGCAGTACAGGCAGCGTGTGCGGCAGAACGGAATGCCGATATAAACATCAACATCGTTTTTCCGCACGGAAGCAAAAATCGGTTCCTGAACGGAAACTATCCGCTCCGCAAGCGCAAACTTTTGCGGCGTGACGTCAAAATCGTTCAGCATCATGCTTTTGGCTTCGGCAGGACCGCAGCTGTGCTGAAGCTCGCGCAGCAGGCGCGTCGGGCGTATACCCGTCAGAGAGCCCCACGGGAGGTGCGCATCGGGATATGCCTTTCGCATTGCGCGGAAGACAGCGATTTTAATGCAGCGTTTTGCGAAACGCTTTTCAATAATTGAATCATCATTGCGAAAGGGCGTTCGGCATGAGTATGAATGCTCCCGACCGTTCGAAACAAGGGCGGCTTCGGCAAAAAAATCCGTTCCGTCGTTTGAAAGCACAACACTCAGCGTCTTTTCGCCCGCATCCGCTGCGTGAATTTCAGCGGGGGACAAAACGGGAGCTATCTCCTCACCGGGCAGAAAAAGCCGTATTTCTTCGCATATATCGTTAAAAAAATCCTGTCTGTTTGTGAATAAAAACATATTGTTTGCCTCTTTAATGCAGCTGCGGCATTTTCTGTATTTTCCGTCAATAGTCTTGGTTTCCGCCGCCGCGCAGATATGGATTGTGTTTCCGTTCGAAATCCAAGGTTGTTTCACCCATGTGGCCGGGGAATACGCGGTAATCGCCTTTCAGCCTGCCTGTCAGCAGGAGCAGGGAGTTGTAAAGTGCATCATTGTCACCGCCGTCAAGATCGGTTCTTCCCACGCTGAGACGGAAAAGCGTGTCACCGGAAAAAATCACACGTTCTTTTTCGATAACATAGCATACGCCGCCCTTGGTATGCCCCGGGGTGTGCAGAACGCTGAATTCAATGCCGGCAGCGGTGAAGCATTCGCCGCCGTGGAGGATGATGTCCACTTTGCAGGGCTTCACAAGCGCACCGCCGAGGTAGGCAAGGCTTGCTTTTCCGCCTGCAAGTGCGCCCGCATCCGCTTCGTGAATTGCAACAAGTGCGTTTTCATGCGATTTCAATTCCGCAACACCCATTGTGTGATCAAAATGACCGTGCGTCAGCAGAATATGGGTGCAGTGCAGGTTGTTTTGATTTAGAACTTCAACCACCTTGTGCGAATTCGCCGGATCGATAACAACACAGGGAATCCTTTCGGAATTTGACAATGTTTCGGCGGATTCGTTAAAAACGATATAGGTATTTACGGAAAGCGGACCGGTTGGGACACAAAGAATTTTCATGCGGCTTTTCTCCTTTTTAAACATAGACTGAATATAGCGAAATTAAAACGTTTTTTGCTGTCCAGCAGGATCGTGACCGGACCATCGTTGACAAGCTCAACCTGCATATCCGCGCCGAAAATACCCGTTTCGGTGTGCAGTTGAGTGCGAAAAGCATCGATGAGTTTTTCGTAGACGGGGATCGCCGTTTCGGGACGAGCGGCAGCACTGAAACTCGGGCGGTTGCCTTTACGGGCATCGCCGAAAAGCGTGAACTGTGAAATCAGCAGAATTTCATACCCGAGTTCACCGGCGGAAAGGTTCATCTTGCCGTCTGCATCTTCAAAAATGCGGAGTTGAGTGCATTTTTTAACGATATAGTCAATGTCGCTCTGCGCATCGGAAGGTTCTATGCCGATAAGCAAAAGCAACCCTCTTTCGATTTTGCCGACACATTCGCCGGCGACGGAAACGCTTGCGCGGCGGACTCTTTGAACAACGGCTCTCATACGGATCTCACCCTTGAAACGGATTTTACACCGTTAATTTTCATAAGATTTTTTATAATGCTGTCGAGATGCTCGGCGTTTTGGACCTGAAACCCCATGGTTGCTTCGATCTTTGTGCCGTCCTCAACAGGCTTTGCGTTGACAAGATTGATGTTGATTTTCATGTTCATCAGCATCTGTGAAATATCCATCAGCAGCCCGACGCGTTCCGAAGCGACGATATGAATTGTTACGGGGAATTTTGCACTTTCGCCGTCCGCCCATGAAACATCGATTATCCTGTCCGCATCGGCAAGCAGTGCTGCGGCATTCGGGCAGTTTCTGCTGTGAATCGAAACACCTCTGCCGCGCGTGATATATCCGAAAATTTCATCGCCGGGCAGGGGAGAACAGCATTGCGCAAAGCGAACAACCATGTTGGCCTCGCCTTTGACAATGACGGCTCTTCCGTTTGCGTCAAAACTTTTTGCGGGAGCGTGTTCCTGCTCTTCAAGTTTGCGCGCAAGCTCCTCCTCACGCTGAACTTTCCGCCGGGCTTCCATCAGTTTATGCAATGCCTGCCCGGTTGTGATTCCGCCGTAGCCTATGGCCGCATAAATATCATCCATTTCGTTCATGGAGAAGCGTTTCAACAGAGGTTTGCACAATTCGGCCTCGTAAGGTCGGCAAGCTTCTGCCCCTGTCGTCTTGCGGCGTCGGCAAGCATTTCTTTGCCGCGGACAATATTTTCTTCACGATTCGCCTTTTTGAACCATTGTTTGATTTTTGCTTTGGCTTGGGATGTTTTTACAAAGTTAAGCCAGTCGCGGCTCGGCGTTGCCTGCGGGTTCGTAATGATTTCAACAACATCGTGGGTTTTAAGCTTGCAGTCAAGCTTCACAAGCGCACCGTTGACTTTTGCGTGCTGTGTGTGGTTGCCGACGTTCGAATGAATACGGTAAGCAAAATCAACGGGCGTTGAGCCAGAGGCAGGTCGATAATCTCGCCGTTCGGAGTCAGAACAAAAACATAGTCGGAGAAAAAATCGTGTCGAACGTTGTCAACGTATTCCTTTGTTGAGTTTGCATCGGAATCATAGTCAACAAGTTGACGCAGCCACGCAAGCTTTGTGTCCAGCTCATCCTGCCGTGTTCTGCCCTCTTTATACATCCAGTGTGCGGCAATACCGTATTCGGCAGTGCGGTGCATTTCCCAAGTGCGAATCTGCACCTCAAACGGCATTCCGAGATCACTGAAAAGCGTCGTGTGCAAAGAACGGTACATGTTGGTTTTCGGCATTGAAATGTAATCTTTGAACCTGCCGGGGAAGGGACGCCAAAGCGAGTGAACAATGCCGAGCGCACCGTAACAGTCCTGCACGGTATCAACAATTATGCGAAGTGCAACAAGATCATAAATCTCGTTCAGTCCGACTTTTTTTATGTTCAGCTTGCGATAGATGCTGTAAATATGCTTTCTGCGTCCGCTGACTTCCGCTTTGATTCCGGCATCCTTAAGTGCAATTTCAAGCTTGTGCATGGCTTTTTTGAGCAGTCCCATGCGTTCTTCCTGCTTCGGTTCGATAAGGGACTGAAGGCGGCGGCATTCTTCGGGCATCAGATAGCTGAACGATAAATCCTCAAGTTCGACTTTTATGGCACCCATTCCGAACCTGTCCGCAAGGGGAGCGTAAACATCCATGGTTTCCCGTGCTTTGCGAACACGCTTTTCCTTTGAACAATAACCGAGTGTGCGCATGTTGTGCAGTCTGTCCGCAAGCTTGATAACAACAACGCGAACATCGTTTGCAATTGCAAGGAACATTTTGCGCAGATTTTCGGCCTGTCTGTCTTCTTTTGACAGCATGTGGGAAAGATTGCTGTTGGTCAGCTTGGTAACGCCGTCCACCATTCGGGCAATGTCCTTGCCGAACATCTGTGCAATGTTTTCAACGGTGATATCGTGCCCATCCTCAACCGTATCATGAAGCAGACCCGCAATGACCGTGTCTGCATCCATGTCCATATCGAGCAGAATGAGCGCAACGGCTTCGGGATGAATATAATAAGGTTCCTGCGATTCGCGTTTTTGGTCAGCATGAACCGATTTTGCAAAATTAATTGCCTTTACTAATAATTCGGTTTTTTCCTTCGGAAACTTTTTTTCGAAGGCAGCGGTCAATCTGTCCATAGCACACCCACCTTTGGCTAAATTTTACCTTTGATAAATTTTGCAGGAATGAACGTTCGGTACCGTTCAAAAAGCAAAAAATGCATTCGGCGCAGGCACGCGGCCCGCGCCGAACGGTTGGCTCTGTCAAATCGGCAAAGTGCCGAGTCGGAGTTCTCGGAAGAAGGTTCGCAAAAGGTTCCGAAACGGGCATTGCCGGGAACATTCATTCGCGAGAGTTATCTTTGATATCAGTATTTGATAACCGAGTAAACATTATAATCACGGAGCAGGTCGGCACCGCCGAGATCGGTAAGTTCGATTGCAAAATCAGCAGCGACAACTTTTGCCCCCATTTTTCCACAAGGTCGATAACAGCTTTTGCTGTTCCGCCGGTTGCAAGCAGGTCGTCAACGATTGCAACGCGCTGCCCCGGAAGAATTGCGTCTTTGTGAATTTCGAGGCGGTCGGAGCCGTATTCAAGTCCGTATGACACGGAGTTTACTTCGCAGGGGAGCTTTCCGGGTTTTCTGGCAAGAACAAAACCTGCATGAACCGCATATGCAACGGCGGAGCGATAACAAAACCGCGTGCTTCCGGACCGATAACGATGTCAACATCAAGCGGGCGAAGCTTCTCGGCAATGGATTCAACAAGCGTTTCGTATGCATCGGCATTCTTAAGCAGTGTGGTGATATCGCGGAAGAGTATGCCCTCTTTCGGAAAATCGGGAATGCTGCGAATCGTTGCAATCAGTTCGGTTTCGTTGATAATCATGGTTAAATCTGTTCCTTTCGTTTCATCCCCGCACGGCTTATACAGCGGGAATGTTTGTTTGCTGTTATTGAAAAATACTGAAATTTTTACCGAATAAACCGAGTCAGCCTATATCGGCATAAAACTGAAAACTTATTCATCGGAATCATCCTGCTCCGAGTCCGGAAAATTGCGCGTGCGCAAACGTTCGACAGCGGAATACAAAGTGCTGGCGCACAGCGGCGCAGGCCGAATTTCGCTGCTGTTCCGCAGTGCACCGCCCGGAGTGAATTCGATAAAGCCAAGCTCGATAAATACCCGAACGGCGAACAGCGCACAGTAAACAGGAACGTTCAGCTTGTTGGACATCTTGCCGCAAAGCTCCCCCTGAGAACAGGGTGAAGCAGCAAGAATTGACTGCACAAGCTTGTAGCTGCAAACCATGAAATCGCGATCGCAGGCAAAATGCAGTGCGACCCTGCCGAAGTCGCTGTTCGTGCACGGCATCCGAAGCATTGAAGCGGAACTCATTCGGCGTGAAACCGCCGTGTAAACACCGCTGCAAGGGGGATTGTCGTAGAAAACGACCTTGCTGAACCCGAATGCAGGCAGATTTGCAAGCTGCGGTGCAAGCAAAACGGTGTTGCAGCAAACGGGTGAATCCGCAACGCAAGAGTAACAAATGTCAACATTGCCGATTTGACTGCTGCGAATTTCGTCAAGAATCTTTTTGGCGGATTCAACAGAAAAAACAAGCACAAGCAAACCGGATATAGAGCGGGAACAAAGCTCGGCGAGGGTTGCTTCGCATATTTCCGGGAGCTGCTCCGGTTCGGACAGCCGATAAGACAGGTTTTCAAGCAAACCGTTGCAGAAATAGCGCATACCTTTTTCAATATAGGCATCGATGTCACGCGGCTGCTCCGCTTTTGCGGAAACAACGCGAAGCTGAATGCTGTCAAAACCGTTCCAATTATTGATGCCGGGCGTATAAAGTATATCAACCGTGTCGGCATTCAGCAGCCGATAATAACTTGCGGCCGAGGCAAACCAAACTGCATCCAACGGAGCCGCAGAGCTCGAAATGCTCGGGCTTACGTCCATTTTTGTGTGTTGAGCATCGCTGCCGAAGCGGCGCAGCCTGCTCACGGCCACATGGCGGGAGCGGAAGACGGGGGAAGGGTTGCTCTCTCCGAACGGGGCGAGGCGGGTCAGTTCGGCAATCAATTCTCGGGTGACCTGCTCAAGCGGAATATCGAATTCGTATCGTTTGCACGGGATGAACACGGAGTCATCATAGCCTGCTTTAAGACAGGCGTTGAGTTTAAAGCGAAAATCCTCAAAAAATGCGGATTCCATTGTTATTCCGGCCGCTTTTGCATGGCCGCCGAAACGAACGAAAAATTCACGGCAGCAACAAAGCACCTCATGTATGTTGACTCCGTCTATTGACCGCGCAGAGCCCTTGAGTATTCCGTCGGATTCCGAAAACAGTATCGTCGGGCGGTGATACATTTCTGCAATGCGTGAAGCGGCAATGCCGATAACACCGGCATTCCATGTTTCGGAACGGAGGACGATTGCTCTTGTGTCCGAAAGGTCGCAGGGTTCAAGACGGCGAATTGCATCGTTAAGAATGTTTGCTTCATCCTGCTGACGCAGCTCGTTGAGCTTGTTAAGGCGGGCGATTATCTCGTCGGCACGATTGGGGTCGCGGCAAAGAAAAAGCTCAACTCCGAGTGAAGCATCGCTCATTCGCCCGGAGGCGTTAAGCCGCGGGGCAACAGCAAAGCCGAGAGTGCATGCATTATACGGCCGACGTGCAGTGGGAACACCGTTCAAAAGACGGTAAAGCCCGTTGCAGCAATTGCCGCTGTTTATCGCATCAAGCCCCAACTTAACAAAAACACGGTTTTCGTCAAGCAACGGAACAACGTCCGCAACCGAGGCAAGCCCCGCAAGGGAAACATATTGCATTGCAGCTTCAAGTCCGGCGAGTGCGTGGAGCAATTTAAAGGCAATGCCCGCACCGCAGAGGATTGAATTCGGATACTGTGAATTGCTGACCGTGTGGCAGACAACGGCGGTGCATTTCGGAACGGTTTCGGGCGGAATGTGATGATCCGTCACAATAACATCAATGCCGAGTTCGCTGCAATAGCTGATTTCATCGGCGGCGGAAATACCGTTGTCAACAGTGATTATGAGGTTCACCCCGCACGAATGCAGCTTGTCGATTGCACCGCGGCTCATGCCATAGCCTTCTTCCCGACGCGACGGAATATGATAGCCTACATCTGCACCGACTGAATGAAAATAATCAACGAGCATGGCGGTTGAACAAATACCGTCAACATCGTAATCTCCGAAAATGCAGATTCTTTCGCCGTTCTCAAGTGCAGCATGTATCCTTTGAACGGCCTTGTCCATATCGGGAAGAAGAAACGGATCGTGAAAATCTTCAGCGGAAGGGTGAAGAAATTTTTCAATTTGTTCCGGAGTGACGGCACCTCTTGCACGGAGCGCACGAACAAGCAGGGGGGAAAGCCCTGTAAGATTATCCTGTGCCTGTTCGGCAGAAAAATATTTCGATTTTTGATAAATAATCAAATCGAACCTCCGGCTGAATCGCTCAATGCCTTGCAGCAAAGTGCAAAGCGGCAATAAACGCGGCAAAGCCATTAAATAAACAAGGTTTTGCGGTTAAAATAAACAGAAAAGGGAGCTTTGCATCGAGGCTGAGGCAAAACAAACCCTTGCAATGTTCAAATTTGGATTAATTATACCGCATTAGTACCAAAATTTCAATAGCCGAAAGAGAATGAAACGCCAATTTCAAAAAAACTTAATTAATAAGAATAATATTAAAACAACAATGAATCGTTAATAAATGAGCCGGCAATTGAAAATTAAAGCTTCGGAACCGCTGCGTGTAAATGTTTTTTGACTGAGATTCCGAAGCTTTGTACGTTTTGGGCGGCCGATTACTCACGCCGCAGATGTATTTGATCCTTCATCCGTTCGTCCGGTTTCGTCGGAGCAGATGCCGCTGCGGTCGAAACACGGCATTGCGGAACTGCGATACGGAAGCAGACTGTTGAATTTGCCAAGGAGCTTGACACCGTGCTCACAAAGTATGAAACATACGCAATAACAAATTCCACCGAGAGTGCAAACAAGCATGTCCTGCATTGTGTCAATAAGCCCGATGTCAAGGTAGCCGTTGATGCTCAACTCTTCGCCGTTGACAATAACGGATTGAATATCCGAAATGGAACCCGCAACGCCTTTTTCGCTGCCTAACAGATAGGAATTTATGCCGGACACAATTGTATCCTGCTGCATATCCATTCCGAAAAACGTGTCCATGGCGTATTCGTAAAATTCCCACACGGCGGCAATTGCAAGTGTGAAACTGAGAGCGGACACAAGCTTCAGTGCCTGCGAATGGCTTTTGTTGCCGCTGTCCAAAACGTCCGGCAACACCGCGCCAATAACTGCAAAAAGAAAGCCTGATGAGACATGCAGCGATTTGTCCCAAAACGGAATTATATAGTAAAATTTATATATCTTGCCGAAAATCGGTCCGCCCATTATCAACAGCATAAACAGCAGTTTCAGAATCGGCGGGAATGAAACCCTGAGAACATGCTCGGCAAGCCACGGACTGAACAAAAGAACGGATGTCATGATGCAGATAAGCATGTTTTCGCGAAGGTTCCAGCCGAGTTTCTTTCCGAACAAAAGTGATACGGCTGTGGTCAATGCAATAAAAATCTGCGCGGCGCAAAAACCGTAATCCGCACAATTTTTCTTGGCGGCCGGTCTCTTTTCAAAGCCGTTTGCAGAGTTGAAAACCTTTTTTTCTGTTTGGGAAGATCTTTTCATTGCGGTTGCCTCCTTTTCCTGATGTTATGTTAATCCTTCTTCGCAAACTTTTCGTGAACCGAGTGTGAACAGCGGTTGATATTCAAATTGTGTCGAAAAAGAAAACAGCAGGCGTCTCTGCCGAAAAAACACTCTTTTTTTCAAAAATCGGGCGATAATTAATATTCGCTTGATGTTTTTGTGCTAAAATAATACTGACGATGGAAAAACGCCCCTTGAAAGTGCACACGGCACAGGAAGCAGCGGACGGGAAGCCGCGTCAAAACAAAGGTAATTGTAAACGTAACAGAAATAATATTGATTTGAGTCTGTATTTGCAGAAAAACCGCGAATCACGCAGTTTCTGCGCCAAAAGTGAGTTCTCAGGCTTATTTCAAACGAAAGCGAGGCAGCTGACAATTATGTTTAAGATTCTTATTGCAGAGGATGATATTGAGCTCAGGCAATTGTTCTATCGTGTTCTGACTCTTCACGGTTATTCGGCAATATGTGTTTCCGACGGCAAGGAGGCACTTGACGTGCTGGACAAGGAATATGTTGATTTAATCATTTCGGATATTATGATGCCGAATATGAACGGTTATGAACTGGCTTCAAGTCTGCGCGAAAGCGGGATTACGATACCGATTCTGATGATCACGGCAAAAGATTCTTTTGTTGATATGCAGATGGGCTTTGCTTCGGGAACGGATGATTACATGGTTAAACCCGTGAACGTTAACGAAATGGTGCTGCGCGTGGGCGCTCTGCTGCGGCGTGCACAAATGATCAGCGACAGAAGGCAGACAATAGGAAACACCGTGCTTGAATATGACTCAATGACGGTGACAGCAAACGGCAAAAGCATGGTTCTGCCGCAAAAAGAATTCATGCTTTTGTACAAATTGACCGCATATCCGGGAAGGATATTCACCCGTCAGCAGTTAATGGATGATATATGGGGGTTGGACAGCGAGACCGAACCGCGCACGGTTGACGTACACATCAACAGGCTGCGCGACAGGTTCAGAGATAATGACGATTTTGAAATCATTACCATACGCGGATTGGGCTACAAGGCGGTGAAACGGCATGGAGCATGATGAAATAAAGAAAAACTGCATATCGGGATGCGTGTCGGAAAAGAAAGCGGAGACATGCGGCGGGAAACAGAATCCAAAACGAAAAAAAACAGATGTTATTGATATTGCACAGCAGTTGAAAAATGAGAAAAAAATACGAACGTATTTCACGCTTGTGGTGTTTATTATACTCACATGCACTCTGATTATCGCAATGTCCTTAACGTTCGTGCTTTACCGGCTCGGAATATGGACGGCGCAGCGGGTCGGAATATTCACGGTGCTTGCAGGCATTTCAGTTTTGAGCCTGCTGCTCGGCACTGCAATAACGGTGATACTTTCCGGAAACATTGTGCGCCCGGTTAATGCGTTAAGCACAGCAATGCAGCGTGTTGCGAACGGGGACTATGACGTGAAGCTGGAAACCAAGAGCAATTTTGAAATCATCAGGCGCGTATACAGCGATTTTAACCATATGGTTGACGAGTTGAATGCAGTCGAAACGCTGCGCAACGATTTTGTTTCAAACGTTTCGCATGAATTTAAAACTCCGTTAAGCTCCATTGAAGGCTATGCGATGCTTCTTCAGGATGAAAGTTTGTCCGCTGAGGCACGAAGTGAATATACGGAGCGCATTGTTGTCAGTACGCGCCGCCTTTCAACGCTGGTTTCAAATATCCTGATGATAACAAAAATTGAAAACCAGACAATGCCGTTCACTCTGAGCAGCTATCGCGTTGATGAACAGGTTCGCCAATCCATTCTGCTTTTGGAAAACAAATGGAGTGAAAAAAATATCGGCTTTGAAATGGATATGGACAGCATTGAGTTTTGTGCGGTTGAAGGACTGCTCGGCAATGTTTGGTCAAACCTTATTGACAATGCAATAAAGTTCAGTCCGGAAGGAGAAATAATATACATAAGCCTGAAAGAAAAAGATGACATGCTCAGCTTTAAAATCGCCAATCGGGGAGAGCCGATGTCGGGTGAAACGCTGAAGCGCATTTTTGAAAAATTCTATCAGGGAGATACATCACACAAGCGTGAAGGCAACGGCCTCGGGCTTGCACTTGTGAAAAAGATAGTTCGTGTTCACGGGGGAAGCGTTTCTGCCGTTAATACAGAGGATGGATTGATTGAATTCACGGTAAATCTGCCTGCAAAGCGCAGCTGTGAAAGGTGCTGCGGCAGCAATTAATACGTCAACAGCGTCCCGCATTTGCAAGCAATTTTCGGGACGCTGCTTTATTGCGGAATTCAGTCGGCAGTGCAGCCAATCATTCGGTTATTCTTTTATAATAATCGAGAATTCTTCCGATGCAGCCGGCGCTGTCCGGATTAACAATAAGATCTGCACATTTGCGGTAGGTTTCGATACGTTCGGCATAAAGTTTGAGCACGGCTTCGCGTCCGCCGCGGATCAAGGGACGGTTGGCGGTTTTTGCGTTCAGCAGTATGCTTATATCCCTGTTCAAAAAAACAACGATTCCGCTGCCTTTGATTATTGGGATGTTTCGCTCAACAGTCAGTATTCCGCCTCCGGTTGCAACAACATGTCCGCCGCGTTCCGCAACGCCGAGCAGAGTTTCGCTTTCAATCTCGCGGAAGAAGGCCTCGCCGTGTGTATCAAAGATTTCATCAATTGACATGCCCTGTTTATCGATGATAAGTTTATCGGTGTCGGCAACGGGTTTTTCAATTGCCCTTGCAAGGCGTCGCGCCGTGCGTGATTTTCCGCTTCCGGGCATTCCGACAAGATATAGATTAAGCTTTTCTTTTTGAATGCGTTTTGCTCTGCGGATTATCATGCGGAACACTGCAACGGCGTCGCTCCGGTGCGAAAGCATTCCCTCCGTGCGTGCGGCAACGAGCTCTTTTTCCCGTTCGCAGTTTTCGATCGGCAAGCCGTTCATGCGCTTATATCGCCCGATTTCTTCACACAAATCGAACCGCAGCTCCAAAAGGCGCGCAAGTTCGGTATCAATTCGGTCTATCTCGGCGCGGAAACCGTCCAATTCGTTCATAATAAAGCTCCTTAAATCGAATAATTTACATATAGGGATATTACGGCGTGCAGAGAATTCGTTACTGCCTGAAAACAAGATCGAGCAGAGCGATTGCGGCGGCAGCCTCGACGGCGGCACATCCGCGCGGGAGTATGCATACGTCGTGACGTCCGCGGGGAGTAAGAACAGTTTCCTCACCCGTGACAAAATCAATGCTCAATTGCTCTCGCATAACAGTCGGAACGGGGCGGAAACAGGCACGGAACACGATCGGCATACCGTTTGCAATGCCGCCGTTAATTCCGCCGGAATTGTTCGTTTTTGTTTTTCCGCCTGAAAGAATGCGGTCGTTTGCCGAGGCACCGTCAAGGTCCGCAAAACCGAACCCCGCACCGAATTCGATTCCGTGAATTCCGGGAATTGAAAACACAATATGCGAAATCATGCTTTCAACACCGTCAAAGAACGGTTCGCCGAAAAATGCCGATTCGGGTTCGAGCAATGCGGCACATTCAACGATTCCGCCAAGGCTTGTTTTGTCAGCGGCAGCCTTTTCAAACAGCTCCTCAAACGCACTGCGCCTGTTCGGGGCAACAAGCGGAAAAAACGGGTCAAGCATCGGCTGCTCACACATGCACGGTTCAAACCGCAAATCGGATATGTTTCCGATACGAAGAACATGCGAGAAAACTCGGATTCCGTGTTCACGGAGAAGCTGCTTTGCAATCGCTCCGGCAAAAACGAGCGGGGCAGTCAGCCGCCCCGAAAATGCACCGCCGCCGCGCGGGTCGTTATACCCGCTGTATTTCCGATTTGCTGCATAATCCGCATGGGACGGACGTGCAGCGGTACCGCAGTAATCTGCGGGTTTCGCATCGGAATTGCGGAAAACGGCGGTCAGCGGCATTCCCGTAAATCGGCCGCGGAAAAAACCCGAAAGAATTTCAAAAGAGTCCGCTTCGCGCCGCGCGGTGCTCTCAATGCTTTGCCGCGGACGCCGCCGTGAAAGCTCAAAGGCGATATCTTCAAGATCGGGCTGAAAACCCGCGGGAAGTCCGTCCAGCGTGCAGCCGAGAGCGGGACCGTGAGATTCACCGAAGATTTCAACACGAAAAATATTACCGAACGTATTCAACCACTGTTCCTCCGAGAGCCTGAAAATCATTAAAAAACTGCGGTGCGCTTTTGTTCACCGCTTCAAAGCCGCGAATCACAACGGGATTTGAGCAAATGAGTGATGCAATTGCCGCTGCCATCACGATGCGATGATCATGAAAAGAATCAACCGTTCCGCCGCGGAGCGTTCCCGTTCCGTGAATTATGATGTTGTTTTCGCCGCATTCGGCACTTCCTCCGAGGGAACGAATGCATTCAAGCATTGCGTTCACGCGGTCGCTTTCTTTTCCGCGAAGGCGGGCAGTGCCTGCAATAATCGTGTCGCCTGTTTTGCCGCAGGACAATATGCAAAGAATCGGAAACAGATCCGGAGAGTTGGAAATATCGATATTGTCTTTGAAAACGAATTTGCGAATCGCAAAATCCGCCTGTTTTTTTTCGCCGTTTCAACGGAGGAGGAAGGCAAACTTCCGACCCGAGAGCGTTTGCGGCAACGAAATTTGCGGCATAGGAGCAGTCGTATGAATAAACAGCCGCGGACGGAAACCCCAAAGGCGGGCGCAGTGTTCCGTGAGCAAGATGGTACCTGCTCTTGTCATTCGGTTCAATACGGCACCCAAATCGGCGGATAACATCCAGCGTAAGTTCAATATACGGCCGAGAGGACGGGTTCGTTATTTCGAGTTCGAAAAACTCGTTTTGACTGCCGAAAAGAGTTTCCGACGCAAGCAGGATCAACATGCCGCTTGCAAACTGTGAACTCTCCGCTGCGCTGCATGAATACAGCGGCAGATGTTCGGCACGACGGGAAAATTCGATGAACTCGCTGTGCCGTTCGATGCGGCAGCCGAGACAGATTTTGAATTCATCAAAATTTCGCTCAAGAAGGGTTGAGCCGGCAAAAAAACGAACCTGTGAGTGCCGTCGGAGGAGCGAAGGAAGCAGCAGCCTCAGCAGCGTTGCGGATTCTCCGACATGAACCGAAAGAGGGGATACTTTTCCGCTTTCGGCATCGGTATTAAAAAAAGCATCATTCACGGCAATGACGGCATTTTTGATATCCTCACCGCAATTATTCGGAAGATGAACGAACTCCGCCGGCCGAATGCCGCACAGCCCTGCAACAATCAAAAGTCGTATCACTTCGCTTTTGTATGGGGGCGGTTCAATTCGGCCGCTGAGCTTCTTTGACGAAACAATGATATAACTCATGTGCAATGCCTCAAAATTTACAGGAGCTGCTTAAAAAAGCGATTGCGGATTCCGTTGAAACGCGATGCGTGAACACATGCCCGAATTCTTTGATGAACACCATATCGATGCCGCTGCGATCGCCCTTTTTGTCATGCAGCAGCAGTTCGGCGGCAGTTTCGGTACAGTAGGGCGCATAGTTTGTTTTCAAGCCCTGCTCACGAAGCAGTGAAATGATTTTTTGAGCGATGCCGCGTTCTGTGAAACCGAGTTTTTCACCGAAATCCGCAGCAGCGGCGAGCCCGAGTCCGACAGCTTCGCCGTGACTGAGCGAAAAGCCGCTTGCCGCTTCAAAAACATGGCCGAATGTATGTCCAAGGTTCAAAATGCGGCGCGTGCCGTTGTCAAATTCATCTTCTTCGACAAATTTACGTTTAATTTCGCAGCAGGCGGATATAAGCGCAGCGTTGTTAATAATGCCGCCTTGCAGCAGATTCAGTATGCTGTCGCCTCCGATAACGGCGTATTTGATTATTTCACCGATGCCGGAGTGCAGCTCGCGCAAAGGTAGGGTTTTTAAAAAGTCCGTGCAGCAAACAACAAGCACGGGTGCGTGAAAACTGCCGACTGCATTTTTGACGCCGCAGAAATCCACTCCGGTTTTTCCGCCGACGGAGCTGTCGGTCATGCCGATAAGGGTTGTCGGCATTGCGATAAAATTGATCCCGCGCATGTACACGGAGGCAGCAAACCCGCCCATATCGCCGATAACTCCTCCTCCGAAACAGAGCAGCACGTCCGAACGGGAGGCATTGCCATTCAAAAGAAAAGCAAGAATGCTTTGCACTGTTTCAATCCGCTTATTCTCCTCGCCTGCCGAAACAACAAGGCTGAGAACGTCAATCCCGAATGCGCGGAGAGCGGCGGATACATCCTCAAGAAAAAGCGGCGCAACATTGCTGTCCGTCAGAATAAACACTCTGCCGCAGGGCAAGAAACGGCAAATTTCATTGCCGAATTCGTCAAGCGATGTTCCGATGAGCATTTCATATTGCGTACTTTTGCCGCAGGAGTTGAAAACTATGCGCTCCATACCGATTTCCCTTCAAAAACAAGACTTTCGAAAAGCGGAATTAATGCAATGCCGCTTTCAGCCGTCGGATTTCTGCATTTATCATAACCCATTTTATCGATTTTTGCAACAAGACAAAACAAGTCAGAATGCGCCCGGATTCGATGCAGGAAAGACTGCGGCTTGCGAATAACATTGATAAACATAAGGCAATCGACGATTGGGCATTAGAAAAGTGGCGGCATTCGGCAAATACGGATTGAAAAGCCGTCCGGAACACACCGACCGGGCTTTTGGGCGCAAAAGGGTTCGTTCCACGGCCCATTTCCGAAAAAACGGCTTGAATTGAGTAAAGTTCATTGACAATGGAGGATGAGCGAAAATGAATGTGACAATTGAAAAATGCGGTGATGAACTCATTGCTGCACTTGCAGGTGAGATTGATCACCACAATTCAAAACAAATCCGCGAGGCAATTGATGCCGAACTCGAAAGAGGCGGATATAAATTGCTGACGTTTGATCTTGAATCTGTATCGTTTATGGACAGCTCCGGAATCGGGATCGTGCTCGGCAGATATAAGGTCGTGTCTAAAGGGGGCGGGCGGCTGAGAATCATCAATGCAAACAGGAGAGTCGAACGCATATTGCGTATGGCGGGTATTTTTTCAATTGCGGAATATCGGCAAAGGAGAGCTTGAATCATGAAGAACACTGTAAAATCGAATTTTTGAGCCTGTCGGAAAACGAGGCACTTGCGCGTTCCGTTGCAGCGGCGTTCATTATGCCGCTTGACCCGACACTTGAGGAGCTTGCGGATGTGCGAACCGCCGTCAGCGAAGCGGTCACGAATGCGATAGTTCACGGATACAAAAAAAAGAAAGGCACGGTTCGCATGGAATGCAGGCTGGACGGAAGACTGCTGGTTATTTCAATTACGGATTTCGGCTGCGGTATTGAGAATATTGAGCAGGCACGGCAGCCGTTTTTCACGACCGATGCGGACGGGGAAAGATCGGGAATGGGTTTCGCAGTTATGGAAGCGTTTATGGATGATGTTGACGTTGTGTCAAGACGCGATATCGGAACTCGTGTCACGCTTAAAAAATTCTTCTCGGAACCGGATTATTCGGCAGTTTGCGACGGTATTGCGGACAGTAAAAGCGACTTGCACGATGAAAAAAGCGAAAATGATTCGGAATGCATTTCCGGCAGGAATACAATCGAACAGACACACGGAATAATAAAAGCAATACGTCCGAGTATCAATGTGCAAAACATAAACGCACGAACATCGGATTGATATGAACTTTGAACAAAAAAACGGCGGGGAGCATTGCACGGCGGATAATTCTCCGCAGTATGTATTTCACTGCGATGCCGATGAAAATGAATTTGCCGGTTTTATTTTGAAAAACCTGTCGCTGGTCCGTGCAATTGCAAGGCGTTTCTCCGGACGCGGAGCGGAACCGGAGGAACTGGTTCAGGCCGGTTCGATTGGGTTAATAATTGCTGCAAAAAGCTTTGACAAAACCCGAGGCGTATCTTTTGCAAGCTATGCGTTCCGCTTTATCGAGGGCGAAATACGTCGGTTTATTCGCGAAAACACTTTGATTCGCCTTCCGCGCAGCGCAGTCGAAAGGCTGCATATTGACAGCGGCGATAGAGTTTCAAATGCGGATTACTCAGGTTCGCGTGCGGACAGCATCGAGTTACCTTCCGTATGCGTTTCGCTTGATGAAGAAAAAACAAAACTTTATGAGTTTAATAATACCTTGCAAACGGAAAACTTTGAGGAGAGGTCAAATGCAAATATGCTTGCCCTGAAATTGATGGGCAAACTTCCGCCGATTGAACAAAAAATCATATATTTGCGCTACATATGCGATTTCGGGCAGGCAGAAACCGCATTGAAGCTTGATTTAAGCCAAAGCACAATTTCAAAATACGAAAAACGTGCCCTGCTGAGAATGCGCCGCATTGTTTCGGAGGAATAGAACACTGCCTGTCGGATACGGCGGTGCATTGCGTTTCATAATGAATATTTTTTTCACATCTTTCGCAAAATACAATCAAACAAAGGGCGATGAAAAAAAAGTTGCCCGCGAAAGGTGGTTTGTGTTTTGAAAAAAACATTTGGTATTTCAGCCGGCAGCGGTGCTGCGGTGAATGATAAAAAAACAATCGAAGCGACAAAAGCGGGAAGAGTGCGTATAGGGCGCATTATTTCGGCGGTTCTGATTCTGCTTGCGCTCGCTTTCGGTGCGTATTTTGCGGGACGATCATACTCGTATGAAGAAAAAGCGGAGTCCATGTTCAGCGGTGCAAGCTTTGTCTGCGCGGAGGTGCATAATGATTCCGTTTGACGAAAAAAACATCATGAACAACACAATATTTCCGCCTGCGTTCGGAGCGGATGAAAACATGAAACAGGGAACCAATGACCGGGAAATCCGCTACAAAACCTATACTGCCCGCGTTCATAATCAATGCGGCAGCAATGCAGGAGGAACAAACTGATGGCAAATGAGGTAAAACACGGGCGAAGGCTCACTCCGGAAGAAAAACTTGAACACCGAAAATACCGCGAAACGGTGAACGCAAGAGCTCCGAAAAGCAAAACCTTCAGCCAATGCATTCTTGCATTTCTGACAGGCGGTGCGATTTGCTGCATCGGGCAGCTTATAGGGGATTTCGGAACGGCGGTATTGAACCTTGCGGAACAGGAGCGCGCGGCGTTCACTTCGATCGTTTTGATTTTCGCAGGTGCATTGCTCACGGGAATCGGGGTTTACGATAAACTCGGTGCAATTGCGGGCGCAGGGTCGGTCGTTCCGATAACAGGGTTTGCAAACTCGATCGTTGCGCCTGCAATGGAACATAAGCGTGAAGGGCTTGTGATGGGTGTCGGAGCGGAGCTGTTCAGCCTTGCCGGCCCGGTGCTTGTTTACGGAATCACATCATCAGTAATTGTCGGAATAATTGCATGGCTTACCACGCTGTGAGCGCGGTTTGTTCCGCCCGGTGTTGCTTTTTGGTTGAGTTTTGACTATAATAAAGCGGGTGATGCACGCGGCAATACAGGTTTTGCCCGATAAGCCGATGCAGCCCGCCAACAAGCTGAACACGAAACGGATAAAACGCAGCAATGATAAACACTTATTGCCTCTTCTGCTGTTCCGGCAAGGAGAACTCGGTTATAAAAATGTTGAAAAACGAGGGCTTTCCCGCAATTGCGCCGACGGTTATGCATTGGACGGGCGGTGCGGCGCAGCCCAAAAAAACGGCTCGGCGGCTGATGCCGGGCTATGTTTTTTTTGATGCGGACACGGAGCCGACGTGGGACCGGATTTTGAAGGATTCCGCTGTTCTGAAGCTTTTGAGCTACGGAGACGGAGAATACGCTCTTCGCGGTACAGATCTTGAATTTATGGATTGGATAAAAGAAAAACAACGGCATAATCGAGATGTCTTCCGCGGTAAAAGTCGGCAGCATGATAGAATTCGTTTCAGGTCCGCTGAAGGATATGAACGGAAAAATAATAAAAATCAACCGAAGCAGGCGGCAGGTACAGGTATCGTTCGGTTCGGAAAACGGAATTATCAGCAAAGTTTGGTGCTCAATGGAGTTCGTTTGCAGCAACGCGGATTCGTATTCCACCGTGAAAGAGAACAAAAAAGAATTCGACAGCGCAAATCCGTAACCGATTGTTGAATAATGAATGAAAAGCCGCAGACGATACGGCTTTTTGTTTTTAAAAATTCTGCATGATAAACAGCACTCATGCCGCATAAAATGCAGTATGGACGGATTTTCTTCTTTTTTTGCAATATTGATGCTGTGCGCGGGTTTGTTTTTGAGCGTGCGCATAAATTTCTTTCAGTTTACGCACCTTGGATGTGCAATTAAAACGGCGCTCGGCCTCGGGCAAAGGCGTGCAGCGGAAAATGTGCGCCGCAAACAGAAAAGCGATGCTTCGGGAGTGACGCCGTTTCAGGCACTTTCTTCCGCACTCGGCGGGTCTATCGGAACGGCAAATATCGCGGGCGTTGCAAGCGCGATTGCGATAGGCGGAGCAGGCGCGGTATTCTATATGTGGCTTGCGGCACTGGTCGGAATGGGCGTCAAATTCTGTGAGATAGTGCTTGCGCTGCGCTATCGCGAAAAGCGCGGAGGACAGTGGTGCGGCGGTGCAATGCTTTATATAGAAAAAGGCTTCAGAAAAAGCAACACGGGAAGCCGCTTTCTGCAATCGGTTTCAAAACCCCTTGCAGCGGGCTTTGCGCTTTTCGGACTGCTTGCTTCTTCCGTCGGAACGCCGCTTGTGCAGTCAAACACGATCGCAATGAGCGTGAATGATGCCGTGCTTCTGTTTTTGCCGAAAGCGGAACAAAAAACTGTCTGCATTATTGCGGGTGCGGCAACTGCTGCGTTGGTGGGCATTGTAATACTCGGCGGAATTCAGCGCATAGGGAAAGCCTCGGAAATCATCGTACCTTTCATGGCGATAGGTTATATTGCAATCTGCATCATAGTTCTGAGCAGGTTCGGCAGCCGCATACTTCCTGCATTTTGCGATATTTTCAGCAGTGCTTTGGGCATAAAGCAGGCAGTCGGCGGCGCGGCGGGCTCGGTGCGGCGCGTGCGCTGCGGGTCGGCATGGCGCGCGGAGTGTATTCAAACGAAGCGGGGGTCGGCTCCGCTCCGATGGGCTCATGCCTGCGCAAACACGAACGATCCCGTAAAGCAGGGAATGTACGGAATTTTTGAAGTTTTTGCGGACACGATAGTGATGTGCACAATGACTGCGCTCGTTGTGCTTGCAAGCGGAATACCTTTGCAGGCGGGCGGAGAAATTTCGGGAACGAGCATCGCATTGCGGGCATTTTCAACCGTTCTTCCGGAGAGGACAACAGGCATTTTTCTTGCGGTTTCAATGCTATTGTTTGCGTACACATCCCTGCTCGGGTGGGCGGTCTACGGAATGCAATGTGTCAAATATCTTTTCGGCAAAAGAGCGCAGTTACCATTCTGCATTTTGTACACGGTTTTGACATTGGCGGGTGCATTGATGAAGGTGGACTTTGTATGGACGGCAGGGGAAACGCTCAACTATCTCATGGCAGCGCCGAACATGCTTGCTCTTCTTGTGCTGAATCGGGAGGTGCGGCGGGAAACAGCTTTTGCCTGAAGCCAAAAAAACCGAGATGCTTGCTTAAAATATTTTATATTTGCGTTTCGGTATTTACTTTTTCCCGATTTTGATGCAAAATAACAGGCGGATAATCATGCCTTTCGGCATTCAGGAGGAATACTATGGATTTTATCGTTGAAGTATCCGCACGTCATGTGCATCTGACTCAGGAACATGTTGAGGCTCTTTTCGGAAAGGGTCATGAGCTTACCTTTGACCGTCCCCTGTCACAGCCCGGTCAGTTTTTGAGCAAGGAAAAGGTCACCATCAAAAACGGCGATCGCAAAATTGAGCGTGTTTCAATCCTTGGACCCGTTCGCAAAGCATCCCAGGTTGAAGTTTCAAAAACGGACAGCGTTGCTCTGCGTGCAGAGGGCTTCATTCGCGAGAGCGGCGATCTTGCAGGCACTGCGCCTGTTGAAATCGAAGGTCCCGAGGGAAGCATTCAGCTTTCGGAAGGCCTTATCATTGCAAAACGCCATATTCATATGACTCCCGAGAATGCGGCGGAAGCGGGTCTCAAAGATAAGGATGTTGTCAGCGTTGCTGTTAACACCGACGGACGCAAGACCATTTTCGGCGATGTTGTCGTTCGCGTCAGCCCCTCCTTCACCCTTGCGATGCATATCGACACCGATGAAGCCAACGGTGCAAACGTTCCCCGCAGCGGATGTCAGGGTCATATTGTGAACGTTGAGTTCTGATTTAACCATCAAAAAAACAATACTGATTATAAATCAGCATAAGCAAAAACACCCCCGCCCGGTATTGCCCGAGCGGGGGTGTTTCCTTAACAATCGATAAAAGTGACCGAAAGCAGTGTTATTCAAACCTTATGCTCTCTGCAACGCGCTTGGAAAGGCTTGCAGAGTCCTCGTAAGTATTGGAAAGCTCAACGGCAACGGACACGGGATTGCCCGTTGCACAGCACGAAACTGCGGTCGGGCAATAGAAAGGGTGAAAACCCCAGCCGTCTATCCATGCAGCGGATGAAATTCCGTGATACGAAACGGAATACACACTCTCGCAGTTTGAAGAATCACCGTCCACAAAATGATAATTATCCCAGTCGAAGTATTTGACGTGTCCCATAGCAAAGTGAGTGAAAGCCTCACGGTATCCATACTCCGCATATCTCTCGGCACTGTATGCATGCAACCCGGTCGCACCGGCAAGATTTCCGTTTTCATCATAGAGCAGCTTGCGCCCGAGTAAATTGAAACCGAGATCGGAATAAGACGAATCGGTGTACACACCTTCGTCACTTCTGACCGTCCAGCCTTCCGGCAGGTCGAACGTAACGCTGAAAGCGCGGCTTAATTCCGTTGCCGGAAAATCAACCTTGACCTTTTGGCAGGGTTTCGTGTATTCGCCGACAACGGGTACGGGTGTTGCGGGCGGATAAGTCGGGTTTACAAACGGAGTGGCCGTTTCTTCCGGAGCGGGTGTTGCGGTTGCGGAGACTGTCGGAACTTCCGTTTGCGGAACGGGGGTTGAATTCGAACCTGTCTGCTTTGCGGGCTTGCCGCTGCAAGCCGAAAGAGTGAGGGCAGAACCGAGCGCGAACGCAGCGGCGAATGCTGCGGCAAGTGTGCGCTTTGCATGGGTGCGGAGGGCGTGAGTCATGTGTTTTTTCATTTTTAAAGCCTTTCTGTCAAATTCAATTGACTTTACTTAAGGAGTTGGGAACGAGCCTCGTTTCCTGCTCCGATAACTATTATAGCGATGTGTTTCGAAAAATACAATGATTTTGCACCCCCGAAAATGCAAATGTCGAAATACTTACAAATATCGTTAACAGATTGGCCATATTTTCTTAATAGTTCGGCCGCAATTCGGTATATGCTGTCGTTCGACAGAAAAAATGAACAGCACCGCCCGCGGAAAATTCCGTCGGGCGGTGTTGCTCGGTAAAGGTAATGAGAAGATGGCGTATTAAAAATAGGAATGTGCCAAGCAATTCACTTTTATGAAAGGGAATTCAATCAGCACGCCCGCAATTCCGACGGTCGGATGCGGCTCAAAGCGAGTCGCCGAAATCCATGCGGAATTTTGCTGCAAGCTTCTCCGGCCAGTCGGACACGGAATTCAGCTTGTCATAGAAATTGTGCGGTCCTTCGGTTTCGAACTTCAGTCCGCCGATAAGCTCCCTGTTGTCATACAGCCAGCAGATGCGGTCAATGAGATAGTTCATCTGCGAAACGGTGTATACCCTGCGCGGCACGGCAAGGCGAACGAGTTCCATTGCGCCGTAGGGCTCAACATCCGCATCATCCCACGGCTCATCAATTGCTCCGCGCTCCATGCCTCTTGCGCCGGAAGCAATATAAATTGCAGCTGCAAGGCTGCCCGCCGGATAGTCCTTGCGGGCGATATGCGGAACAAATTTCATTGCGTCAAGGTGACAGCCGAGACCGCCGGGCGGTGTGACAACGGGAATGCCTGCATCTTCAAGCTCATTGCAGAGATATTCGATGAATTGCGGGCCCTGAGCGATAATGTTTTCGTCCATTGTGTCGTCAAGACCGACGCAGATAGCTTCCATCTCTTTAACGCTCATGCCGCCGAAAGTGGGGAAGCCCTCAAAGCTTGAAACGAGGTTTTGATATGCTCGAAGAGCTTTTTGTCATTAAGAATGATTGCGCCGCCCCTGCCGAAGCCGAGTTTGCGTGCGGAGAAATAGATGATGTCCATTGCGTCCGAAAGGGTGCGCACGATTTCACGAATGCTCTTGTCGGAATAGGCGGTTTCGCGGGTTTTGATAAAGTACAGATTGTCCTGAAGCAGGCTTGCGTCAAGAATGGAAAGCACTCCGTATTTTTTGCACAGTTCGGATACTGCAAGCATGTTGTCAAGCGCAATGGGTTGGCCGCCGATGAGATTTGTGCCGGATTCAATGCGGACAAAGGCGATATTGTCGCCCTGCTCTTTGAGCACGCGTTCAAGCTTTTCAAGATCGAAATCGCCCTTGAACGGGTTGGAACTCTGCCTGTTAAGCCCGTCTTCCTGCAAACAGATAACGTAGTCGCCGCCGCAGTATTTTATTTTGCCGACAGAGGTGCCGAACTGGAAGTTCATCGGAACGATCGAACCGGGCTTGGGCTGCACGAACGCAAGCGCAAGCATATGTTCACAGGCGCGGCCTGATGAACGGGAAGAAAATAATCCTTGTTGAAAATCTCTTTGATTTTGGCAGCAAGGCGATAATAGGTTGCACTGCCGGCATAGCTGTCGTCGCCGACCATCATCGCGCCGAGCTGTTCATTGGTCATTGCGTTGACGCCGCTGTCTGTCAGCATGTCGAGATAAACATCCTCGCTGCGGAGGCAGTATGAATTGAAGCCCGCTTCGCGAATTGCGCTGACGCGCTCTTCAACGGACGGGATGCGTGTTTTTTGAACGATGCAAATCTTGTGCATCTCAAGGGGCAGGGATTTTCTGCGGTAATATTGAACCTTATCCATAGAATCTCCTTTCGGTCAATAAAATCATTCCGGTGAATGACTAAACAATCTGTTTGGATATAAACGCCGGCTGCATTCGTCCGTACGGATCGTGCAGTGTTCCGCCGATTACCCTGCTATTATACGCAGCAGTCGGATCGGGTGCAATTCAGGAACATGCGCAATTTCCGTTTGTTAACAGTTTTGCCACAATTCAAACTAAAATTATACTCAGTAATGCAGAAAATGCATTAACAAATGCATACCTCTCACTTTGAAAAACAAAACTGCGATTCGGAACTTCGGAACAATGAAGCTCGAACCGCAGCTGTCGGTGGTTATATCCTTTTTTGGGAATCAAATGATTCGGAGAAAGTCGCATTGAATCATTCGGTAATATAGGCCTTTACAAGTTCGTAAGTGTTTTTTACGCCGTCAACGTGGGAACGTTCATATCCGTGGGAAGCGTAAACTCCCGCTCCGATAAGTCCGTGGCGCAGATCGTACCCGGCATCAAGCGCCGCATCCGCATCGGAACCGTAGAAGGGATAGACATCAAGCGCGTAATCAAGATTATGCTTCTTTGCAAGCTCAACAAAACGGGACGTAACATCATAATTATACGGACCGTGTGAATCCTTTACACAGATGGAAACCTGATGTTCCTTGCATTCAAGTCCGTCGCCGACGCAGCCCATGTCAACGCTGATGATCTCTTCGGCATCGGCGGGAATACCGCTTGAGCAGCCGTGGCCGACTTCTTCAAATACGGTGAGATAGATGTAAACTTTGCGGGTCAAAGAAAGCTTTTCTGTTTTAATTGCCTTTGCAATGCCCATGAGAATCGCCGCACTGAGCTTGTCGTCGAGGAAACGGCTTTTAATATAGCCTGTTTCGGTGATTCTTGTGCGCGGATCAAAACAGACATAATCGCCCGTTGCAATGCCGAGTTTTTTTGTTTCGTCGGCGGAAAACACTTTTTCGTCAAGCACAAGCTCCATGTTATCGTAGCTGCGCTTCTGGCTGTCGTATTCGCCGTTGACGTGAACGGAAGGGTTGTTCATCTGGAAACAGCCTTCAAAAACCTTGCCGTCACGGGTATAGACACGTGCATTTTCGCATTCGGCGTTGTTTGCGTTCATGCCGCCTATGCGGGTCAGCTTAAGCCTTCCGTTGCTCTTGACTTCGGATACCATTCCGCCGAGGGTGTCAATGTGTGCAGAGAAGACAACCGGGCTGCCTTCGCCGCCGAGACAGCAGAGCACACAGCCCTTGCGGGTAAGCTCAGGCTCAAAACCGAACTCGCGGAGCTGCTGCATGATGTAATCCGCAGCTTTGCGCGTGAATCCGCTCGGACTGTCTATTGCCATAATTTTCTTCAGTTCATCAAGAATATAGTTAAGCATTTTTCCTCTCCTTATGTAAAAACATCATTCGTTTAACAGCGCATCCGCAACCTGAAAAGCCGGAGTGCTTTCATCGATTCCGTTCAGTGCGTTTTTTTCGGTTTCATCGCCCTCGTCAATCGGGCTGTGCGCTTCGGTGTGTGTGCCCATGTTGATGAAAACCTGCATAAGCTCAAGAATTTCTTTTGTAAGCGGTTCGCCCTCGAACGCTGCCGCAACACCGATTTCGGATTCGCCGCAGGCGCGTACGATTTGAACAAGTTCCTCAAAACTCATTCCGGGAACATACAGGCTTTCAAGATAGTTCTCAACGCCGTAGCATTCAAACCCGTGTGATTTAAGCTTTGCAAAATCGAGCTTTTCTTCAAACTCGGCGGCGAAAAGCTTGCCGTCGATCGACACTTGCAAAAAGTCAACGGCAATATCGCAGATTCCGTTCACGGTCAGAACAGGGATGGGATAGTATTCAAGAAAGTTGTCCCCGTTCACGGTAACGGTGTGGCGGTCATAATAGCCCCATTCAACATTGTAACCGAGCTTTTCAAGCGTGTTGCGCAGCATGATGGCACGTTCACTCAGTGTACGGTACGAATCGTTGACGACGTTCACATTCTTAGGTATTTTCATAATTCAGGACTCCTTTTGCAGTTTGATTTCTTCAGACAGAAACGTAAAACCTGTTTTGCGCTTCGTGCAGTTTTTTATATTCGCCGCCGGCGGCGAGAAGTTCATCGTGGGTTCCCATTTCGGCAATTCCGTGTTCGTCAACAACGGCAATTTCATCCGCGTTGCGAATTGTGGAGAGACGGTGTGCAATAACAAGCGTTGTTCTGCCCTTGCTCAACCTGTCGAATGCCTGCGTGATGCGCGCTTCGGTTGCGGAATCCAATGCGCTTGTTGCTTCATCCAAAATGAGAATCGGCGGGTTTTTAAGAAAAATCCTTGCGATGGAAACACGCTGTTTCTGCCCGCCGGAAAGCGTTATGCCGCGTTCGCCGACGATGGTGTCATATCCGTCGGGCATCTTCATGATATCGTCGTGAATTTCCGCCGCAACGGCTGCCTGCACGATTTCTTCATCGGTTGCATCGATTCGGCCGTAACGAATGTTTTCTTTGATGCTCGCGGCAAAAAGGAACACATCCTGCTGAACGATGCCGATATTGCGGCGCAGTGATGAAAGCGTAACATCGCGAATATCAATTCCGTCAACGGTGATGCTGCCGGAGGTTATATCATAAAAACGGGGCAAAAGGTGGCAAAGAGTGGTTTTGCCGCCGCCGGAAGGACCGACAAGCGCGAGTGTCTGTCCGTGCCTGATACTGAGGCAAATGTTTTCAAGCACATTGCTGCCGGAACCGTACGCAAAGGAAATGTTTTTGAACTCAATGTCGCCCTTAACGTTTTTGAGCTCGATTGCATCGGGTTTATCCTGAATCTCGGCTTCTGTATCGAGCAGCTCCGTGAAACGTTTAAAACCGGCCATGCCCATTGTGTATTGTTCCGCAAATGCGGAAAGCTTGCGTATCGGGGTAACAAACGATGAGATATACATCATAAAGATGATAAGCGTCGTTGTCGTCATTTCGCCTTTCATAATGAGCACACCGCTCACGGCAAGCACAATGACATTGAGGATGGTTGTGAAAAACTCCATTCCCGCCATAAACATGCCCATAGTTTTGTAATACGCAGACTTGGAGTTGACAAAAATGCCGTTTCCCTGCTCGAATTTTGAAATCTCATAATCCTCATTTGTAAAGGCTTTTGCAACCCGTGCGCCGCTTATGGAGGATTCGATCTGTGAATTGATAACCGCCATACCTTCTTTGACCTTACGCGAGGTGCGGCTCATGCGCTTCCGCAGATTCATAACGAAAATCAACATAACAGGAACGACGGCAATAAGAACGAGCGCAAGCCTCCACTCTATTGTGAGCATTACAACAAACGCGCCGATGAATGTCAGCATGGAAATGAAAACATCTTCCGGACCGTGGTGAGCAAGCTCCGTAACGTCAAAAAGATCGTTTGTGCAGCGCGACAGCAATTTGCCCGTGCGTGACTTGTCATAAAAGCTGAAGCCGAGCTGCTGAAGATGCGTGAAAGCATCGCGGCGCATGTCGGCCTCAATATGAACGCCGAGTCTGTGCCCGAGTGCCGTGACGATATATGTTGCACCGGTGCGAAGGATATAAAGCAGGAAACATACCGCCATAAGAATGAAAAACGGGCGGTATTGCGGCGCGGTTGCGGAAAGATAGCGATCCAGTGCCAGTTTGGACAGCAGGGGATAGGCGATGTCCACGGATGAAATGAACAACGCACAAAGCATATCGACAGTGAACATGCCGATATGCGGCCTATAATAGGAAGCAAAACGCTTCAGGTTTGATTTTTTTCGCGGTATTGGCTGTTTTATTCTTCATGGTATCAGTCTTTGGTTCTTTGATTTCGCTTTAATTTACTGTGCATCATTCGCCGTGCGGCGGACGACGGCGGGGTGAACGCACCTACTTGCTGTCTTCATCAAAAAAAGCATCATTGCTGATTTGTGATTTGTCAATGCCGGTTTGAGGTTTGACAGGCATTTTTTTGCATATCCCAAGCAGGATGATTGCTGCCGCAAACATCAGAACAGGTATAATTGCATTGATTCGCAGCACCCAAATAAGGCACAAAAGAACGAATGCCGCTCCTGTTAAAACAAGAGCGATTATGCTCAGCGCGCGCCGCATACAGGTTTCCTCCGATAACTGTCTTTTTCAATCGCATTTTACCATAAGGTGTGCTTTTTTTCAATGAAAAACAATATATATTCACAAAAGAGTTTCGAACAACATGACATTTATGCAAAGGGTGTTGACAACACGGCCGGAGCTGTGTATAATGTCAGAAGCAGTAAAGTTGCAGAGAGGTTTTTTGTGGACAGTTGCGACAGCAGCGACCGAAAGCGTCAGCATAACCGAATACGGAACGAACGGGCATAACCGAACGAACGCAGTTTGTTTGGCTATGTTTTTTGTTACATTCAAATAGTGTTCGCGCTTTCCGCACACAATTCTTCCTGCGGCGAAACTGCCGGAAAAATCGAATTTGAAAGGAATCTTGAAAGGATATCTGACTATGACAGACATCGACCCGCTTATACGTGGATTTTTCCACGCACAAGACGCACTTACCGCCGCGGCAAGCAATAATGCCGGAACTATTATTTGGCAAATTGTCTTGCAAATTGTACTCATTGCATTGAACGCAGTTTTTGCGTGTGCTGAAATCGCCGTGCTTTCCGTGAGCGATGCAAAGCTTGCAAGCCTTGCCGAAAGCGGCAACAAACGCGCAAAACGCCTTGCGAAGCTGACGAAGCAGCCGGCGCGCTTCCTTGCAACAATACAGGTTGCAATAACCCTTGCCGGTTTCCTTGCAAGTGCATTTGCAGCGGAAAACTTTGCTCAATACATTAAGCAGCTTATTCCGAACATACCGGAATCACTCTGCATCATCGTTATCACGATCCTGCTTTCGTACGTCACCCTTGTTTTCGGTGAACTTGTGCCGAAACGCGTTGCAATGAAAAAGTCCGAAAGCCTTGCGCTGAGCATCAGCGGACTGCTGAATTTTGTCTCAACGATTTTTGCTCCGCTTGTCTGGCTGCTTACGGTTTCAACAAACGGAGTCCTGCGGCTTATGCATATCGATCCGAACGGCGACGATGAAGAGGTCACGGAAGAAGAAATCCGCATGATGGTCGATGCCGGCGGAGAAAAGGGCACAATCGACCGCAGCGAACAGGAAATAATTCAAAATGTATTTGAATTTGACGATCTTACCGCGGGTGAAATTGCAACGCATCGAACCGATATTGTAATCCTCTGGGAGGAGGATGACGATAAAGAATGGGAAAAAACCATTTATGAACACAGGTATTCACAGTTTCCTGTTTGCGGTGAAAGCGTTGATGACGTTATCGGCATACTGAATTCAAAGGATTATTTCCGCCTTGCGGACAGAAGTCGTAAAAACGTCATGGAAAATGCGGTTCGTGCGCCGTATTTTGTGCCTGAAGCCGTAAAAGCGGACGTTTTGTTCCGTGATATGCAGCATTCAAGGCGCGGTTTTGTGGTTGTGCTTGACGAATACGGCGGAATGAGCGGTATTCTCACGATGAACGATCTTGTTGAGCAGCTTGTCGGCGATCTTGACGATGAGGACGATGTCATTGAGACGGAGGAAGATATTGTTCACCTTCCGGACGGCAACTGGCGCATTCGCGGCAGCGCTTTGATTGAGGATGTTGCAGAGCAGCTTAATATCAAGCTCCCGTGCGATGAGTATGATACTTTCGGCGGCTATGTGTTTGCAACCCTCGGAAGAATTGCCGATGACGGAACAACCTTCAGCATTGAAACGGACATCATGAACATAGATGTTCTCGAAATTCGCGATCACAGAATCGAAACAACTGTTGTGAGGCTGAAAGAGCAGCCCCAAGGTGACGACTCCGATTCCGATAAGGATTAAGCGGGTTAAGCATATTGGCATAATCGGCAGGAAATTTTAATGTTTTAGAAGAGGGTGCGGGTAATACTTGCACCCTTTTTACATAACGGCAGCGCTGCAAAAATGATATAAATCCTAATATGACGTCAGTGTTCTTGACAGCGGGAAAAATAAATTATAAAATATAAGGCGGCGCATAAATGCGCTGCACGACTGCATTGCTTTTGCATTGAATAAATGATGAAGCGGTGCTGTGTGCAAACTAACAATACAGGAGAACACGAAACACATGAAAACACGCAGAATCATGGCCGTTGTGCTCGCCGCTTTGATGATGCTCAGCATCATTCCCGTTGCATTTGCAGAGGAAATCAGCTCCATTTCGGCAGATGCAGCATTGTCGGTGCGCATGGATGATGCTTGGGCGGCAATTGAACTTGCCGAAGCCGAAGCACTTGCTGACAACCTTCCCGCAAGCGACGTTATCAACGCCGTTTACACCGCTGCTCTCAACAACGAAAATGTTGATGCAGACAGCTTTTCCGATTTCACCGCCGACGGTTTCTTCTTTACCGTCAACGGAATGCATTGTGCATACAACTACAGGCTCCGCAACAAAATTGAAGCAAATGTAACCGAAGAAGGTTCCGTAACTTTCAACGCATCCAACGGCAAAGTCGTTGAAATGCGTGACGCAACCTCTCCGAACGTTCTGCTCGTCGGACCTTATTACGGCGGCTATGACCCCACCTTCACCGATCAGTATCGCCGTGAAGCAACTTCCATTGCGGAGGCAACCGGCGGCACGCTGACAATTCTTGCAGGCCATGATGCAACCGGTCCCGCGATCGCTGCTGCATTCCCCGACAAGGGTGCTGTCATTTACGACAGCCACGGCATCGCAAGCGGCACTTCCTCTTATCTCTGCCTTACCACCAACCAGGGTATCACCAACGAGGATTATTCAAACGGTTGGGCGGTTCGCTCCGGCAACGAAGCGTTCATTGACGGCAGATATATCGAGAACCATATCACAAGCGCACTTGACAATCCGTTCGTTTGGATGGCTATCTGCGAAGGCATGAAGCTCAGCGGCCGCGGCACTACCGGCTATGCACTCCTCCGTGCAGGCTGCGGTGCGGTTTACGGCTATTCTCAGAGCGTTACCTTCGTCGGAGACTACAAATTCGAAGAAACTTTCTGGAATGTTATCAAAGAAGAAGGAACTATTGCCGAAGCATACGCAACAATGGTTGACGTATGGGGTCCCGTTGATCCTTACGGTGATGCATGGCCCATCGTCATGAGCCCCGTTGATGATTTCCCCGCAAATCCCGACCAGGCACAGACGGTTTACTGCGATTGGACTCTTTTCGGCGAATCCGAAGAACCTATTGCACTCGAGGCTATACCCTCAGCGCGAACGAGGCAAATATTGCAGTCGGTGAAACGGTCACCGTCAAGTTCAACCGCGAACCCGAGGATGCAAACCTCTATGACATTATCTGGACTTCTTCCGATGAGAACGTTGCTGTTGTTGACGGTAACAAGCGCAAGGTAAAGATTACCGGCAGCGGCAGCGGCACCGCAACCGTGACCGGCACGGTCATGGTTAACGGCAGTGTTTACGGAACTGCTGTTATCGCCGTCAGTGTTACCGGTGATGAATCACTTGCGGCAGCACTCAACGTTGAAGGCGGAAATCTCTGGTTCGGCACTTCCACCGAGTATCCCTTCACTGCTGTTGATGACGGAACAAGGGTTTTCGCACGTTCCGGCAACAAGCGCGTTGTTAACAGCAAGTCACAGCTCATGCTGACCATAGCGATGCAGAGCGGCGATACGATGGCATTCGACTATATCTGCAGCAGCCAGACAGATCGCGATTTCTTCAACTTCTATGTCAACAGGCAGGTTGAACTCCGCAAGTCCGGCGTTACCGAGCCCGATTGGCAGCGTTACACATTCACCGCTCCCGAGGATGGCGTGTACTACTTTGTTTGGGAATACACGAAGGACTCCGGCGGAAGCAGGGTGAGGACTGTGTCTGCGTTGATAATGTTGCTTTCACCGGCACGACTCCCTCCACCCCCGAGCCCACTCCCGAACCTCCTGTTGAGGAGCATGACGGCGATATCAACGGCGACGGAAACACCAACACTGCGGACGCTGTTTTCGCAATGCGTTACGCACTCGGTCTCATTGAACTGACCGAAACTCAGCTCATTCACGGCGATGTGAACGAGGACGGCGTTGTAAACATCGTTGATGCAATCGGCATCATGCGTATTGCAATGGGCCTAAACTGATTTACGAATCAAATCACACAATGAAAAAATGAAGCGGAATTGAATTACCCGAAAACTGAATTCGGATATTCGCCGCAATGAAGCAAAACGGGTCGTTAGATGCAACGATCCGTTTTGCATTAGCATTCGCAATGAGCACGTAAAGAAGTCCGAAAACCGGACGGAAGGAACTGATGAAAAGATATTAAGAAATAACAAATAGATTATTCATTACATACTCCGACGGAGAAATATTCTCAATGCTTGAGTGATTCTGATTGACATGCCGCAAATATAATACAAGACATATGTGCAGCGGGAATTCATGCAGCCGTTTTATGTTTTGCTGCGAAAAAGAACCGGACAACCCTTCGCGGGCTGCCCGGTTTTGTTTGGGAACTGATACAACAGTCCCTGCTGCGGCTTTTTTCAGCGCAGCGATATCAGTGCGCTGTCATTTGGTGTCGCATTATCGAAACAAGCGATTGCGCGGCATCAACACCTTCCGCACATCACCACGTTTGCTGCTGAAGCGAGGTCATATCCTGCTTTGCGGTTTGAAGCTCCTGAACCTTTGCGGGCTTGGTTTTATACATATTGCGCTGCTTCATCTGTTCGAACACGGCGAGTTGATCCTCGGAGCATTCGGTCATGCAGTTGATAAGCAGACTGCGCAGGTTTTCACAGCCCGACTCGGTGCAGTTGCTTGCATACTGCTTTACGGCGTCCCTTTCTGAATGGAGAAGGTCCGTAAGAAGTTCCTGTTCGCTCATGGAAGCATTGTTGGTTTTCTGATTGTTCATGCCTGTAACCCTCCTCAGTTATTGCCGTTCAGATAGCCGTGAAGCGTATCAAAATGCCTGCGGTGATGCCCGGCAGCGTTTTCTGCCATGCGTTTGAGCGCGGGATCGTTAAAATACCCGGCATAAACAGTGCATTTTTTAAAAAGCAACGCTTCAGAATACATTTCATCCTGCAGGATGGAAAGATCCTTTGTGTCGATTGAGGAGGCCGCTTCGGTGTTCCAATTTGCCGAAGAGGCGGACTGATTCCCGGAACTCGCCGAACCCATTGAATGAGACGGGTTTGAGTTGAAGAAGGAATCGAAACTGCTGCCGGAATTGCTGCCGGTACTGCCGTTCTGTCGATTCTGCATAATAATGTCCTCCGTGTGTTTTTTTGCGGTTGAACGGCTTGAAACAAGCCGCTGCCCGCCGTCCGTTAGTATGCCCAAAAAGGCGGCATTGCTATGCACAAAAGAAAATGCCCATGCACATCGGGCATAAGCATTTTCAAATTGCAAATATTTATTGAAATCCAATCTTAATCGGAAATTAAACAAAGAATTTCTTTTTAAGCGATTCCTGCATGGGTTTGTTTATCGCAATGATGATTAATCCCATTCCGAGAATAAAGCATCCGAACAAGGGGAAGTATGACCAGTTGAGCTGAAGCACTGTTTTTTCGGAAAAGGCAATATTTATCATCATTTCCAAAAATGTCATGTAAATTCCGTGCGCGATAAGTGCGCCGCCGAAGATGTAAAGATGTCCGCGGCGAACGTATTTCAGCAGTGTTACAACCGCCGTAACGAGCAATCCGTATGCACCGACAACGGGGAATGCAAACTTGAGGAACCACCCTCCGTGAACAGCAAGGTCGATATAAAGCAGATAAGCAAGCACGGCAGCAAAACCGCAGGGAACAAAAATAACGGGGTTGGGCCGTTTGAACCAAAGCGGGAGCGCAACGAGCTCATAAAGCAGCAGCACAGCACCGATTGCGTAGCCGGACCATTCCGAGGCATTGCTGATGCTGATGTTGCAGATAACAAGCTGAACGATCAGCGCGGCAAAAATCATGGTAACGATGAACATAATACCCCTGAGATTCATGCAGGGTTCACGGAGCTTGTATTCGGGAAATGGAGGTTCGGTGGTTTTTATTTCTATATCGGGGTGATAAACCCTCGTTCCGCAAAGCGGGCAGACTTTTTCGCTGTCCGCAAGCTCAACTCCGCATTTTATACAGTACATATTGTGTCTCCTTTCTGAATCCGTAAATTATTGATTTCAAACTATCGGGCTGCATTGCTGTTTTCAGTTCGAATCCGATATATTGCCCGCACCGTTGCTTTCAACTTTGACGTGAAGCCCAAGCTCGCGCAAAACCTGATAGAATTGAAATTCAAGCACGGGTTCAACAGTGTTGCGAATGAAATTCATATACAATTTGCCGTTATAAGACAAAACCCCGCAATTGTTGGGCTTGGTTGCCTGAACGCCGAGGATGAAATCAAATCGGGTTACATATCGGCGCATTGCATCCGGCACTTTAATATCCCCGAGATTAGAGAGATTAAGACAGTTTGTGCGTTCGCCGACGGTGTCGTAAACAAGCTTCATTGCAATGTTTTTAAGGAAAAGCGGCATCACGCGGAGCAGGGGCGAACGCTCTGCATTGACGTTCGGAGTGAACATTGCACAAAGGTTCTTTTTTGTGACAAGAAGCCCGAGTTGATGCTTCACCGACGTCAGAATCTCGGAAAACTCATAGTCGCCCATTCGCGGATCGATCTCCGGCATAATGACGTGCACAAAGTTCCGAAGCGTGCGGCTTGGGAATAAACGGCGAAGGTTCACCGGAACAACGACGCGAATCGGCTTTTGCCGGCGCTTATCGGGCGTTTGCTCATCCTGAATCCGCTGCAATGCAAGCAGCATTGCGCTTGTCAGGTACACCGTAAGGCTCACCCCGCAGCTTTTTGCCGCGGCAAGAGCTGCGTTTGAATCCAAGATGAACGTTGTAAGGTGCCTGAAATCATCCCTTTCCGGCGTATAATGAATCTTGAATGCGGTGCTCGCATTTCTGCTGACGCTTACGGAACCGGCATTCTTTGAAAAGCTGTCCTCAAGCTCCTCTTCCTGCGGCTGAGTGAGCCTGTCCAGCACGCCGCATTCATTGGGAATTTCAACCCCGTATTTCTGTTCGATGTATTCGGCAAGCAGTGATTTTAAAAACACCATGCCGCCTGTGCCGTCCGTCAATGCATGATAGAATTCAACTGCAATACGGTTTTTGTAGACGATGACACGCAGTGCGCATTCATTGATGCTCTCAAACGGCGTGTGTGCAAGCGGCCAGCTTTTTTCGTCCGTGATTTCGGGTGCGGAGGACAGTTCTTCAAGATAATACCAGAATGCGCCTCTGCAAAGACGAACGGCAATGGACGGGAATCGCCGCATGGTGACATCCATTGCGTTCCTAAGGACTGTTTTGTCCACCTCGTCGCAGAGTGTTGCGGAAAGACGGAAAAAGTTATTCCATTTTCTGCGTTTTGCGGCGGGATAGATTTTTGCGGCGTTATCCAGCCGCATCCAGCGAAGCTTGCGTTCGTGGGAAAGGAAACGGTTTAAAAAGGCATTGATGCGGTCAAGGTCGCATGCACGTTCCTTGATACAGTAAAGAACATAGGCGTGCCACATGCCTCGGCTTCTACCAGTTCGCTTGTGCAGCCGGATGAAACAAGTTTGTTGTGCATACGGCGCGAGTCATCCAGAAGGACTTCATCCTTGCCCGCAAAGATTAAGGACGGAGGAAGCCCGGAAACATCTCCGAAAAGCGGCGAAACAAGCGGGTTCGTCGGGTTTTGTGAGTAGCACTTTGAGTAGAAGTCCAAAGTCTCTTTGCAAAGACTCGGATCAACATCGTGATTAAATATAAACGACTCGCCGCTTTGGGTAAGGTCTGTCCACGGCGAAATTGCAATGATGCTGCAAGGCAGCGGCAAATCCAACTGGCGAAGCTTTAAACAAAGCGAAAAGCAAAGTCCGCCGCCAGCGCTCTCGCCTGCAAGCACGATCTGGCTGCTGAGGTAGCCGAGTGAAAGCAGATAGCGATACGCTTCCACCGCATCGTCCAATGCAGCAGGAAACGGATTTTCGGGCGCAAGACGGTAAGCGAGACAAAGCACCCGAATACCGCATTCGGAAGCCAACACGGACCCGAAGCCCTTTGCATATTCAAGGTCACCGCATGTATATCCGCCGCCGTGCAGATAGAGGATAACTCCGCGCTTTAATTCATCGTGCGGAATCGCAAAACAGGCGCATGGTTCAACATTCCCGCTGAGTTTCGGATGATCAACGGGGACAATATTAACATTTGTGCGCATTGTTTTTGCAAGCACGTTGCCGAGAAGATCCTGTCCGCGCCGTGTGGCTTCAAGCGAACAGGCCTTTGTGAAAGGATGAATCCTTTCGAGGTGCTTGCGTACAAATCTTTGAGACAGCTCCATAAACTAAGTATTCACTTATCCGTTAATAATCATTAAACAAAGGTCATGCCTTGTTTGCGCGGCTGTGCTGCTTCGTACTTTCGGCTGCTGCAACCATTTTGAAAACACAACCTCAACTTTATTCTACCATATGCAATCGGGTTTTTCAATATGCAGACTTGCACATTGTGAAGAGAACAGGACGATAAAAAGCTGAATCGGGGCATAAGCGGGCAAATATCGCAAACACTGCAAAAGTTTGAGACTGAAACATGGGAGTCTGAACTCAAAAATATATATCAAAACATCTGCCCGAAAAGCGATCAACAATGCTAAAATAGAATCGGAACTTCCGCGCAGCATAATGAATCGCTGCAAAACAATAACGATAAGCAATTAATCAGGAAAGGATGAACAAGATGGAACGCATAAACAAAAAACTCGGATTCGGTCTTATGAGGCTTCCGATGAAGGACGGAGAGGTTGACATTGAGCAGACTTGCCTTATGGTTGACGAATTTATCAAGGCAGGGTTTAACTATTTTGACACTGCGCACGGTTATCTGAGCGGGAAAAGCGAAAAAGCAGCAAAAACCTGCCTCACGTCGCGCTATCCGCGGGAAAGTTTTATCCTGACAAACAAGCTTACCGATGAATATTTCAAAACAAACGACGATATTCGACCTTTTTTCGAAAGTCAACTTGAGCTTTGCGGAGTTGATTATTTCGATTTCTATCTTATGCATGCACAAAACAAGGCGCGCTTCAGATATTTTAAAGAGAGAAACGCGTACGAAACCGCAATTGAACTGAAAAAAGAGGGAAAGATTCGGCATTTCGGCATATCCTTTCATGACCGGGCAGAGGTGCTGGATGCGATTCTTTCGGAGTATCCGCAAATTGAGGTTGTTCAAATTCAATTCAATTATTTGGATTATGACGATATCGGCGTGCAGAGCCGCAAATGCTATGAAGTGTGCAGAAAACACAATAAGCCTGTGCTTGTGATGGAGCCGGTAAAGGGCGGAAGCCTTGTTAAGCTTCCCGACGAGGCGCAGAGGATCTTCGCTTCTCTCAACGGAGGAAGTCCCGCGAGCTACGCAATTCGCTTCGCTGCGGGCTTCCCGGGGATGCTTGTTGTGCTTTCGGGCATGAGCAGCATTGAGCAGCTCAGAGATAACATAAGCTATATGAGTGATTTCAAACCCCTTGACAAGGCCGAAACCGAAGCCGTTGAAAAGGTTCGCGGTGTTTACAAGGGGATGGAGCTGATTCCGTGCACCGCCTGCCGCTACTGCACGGACGGCTGCCCGAAGCATATTGCGATTCCGGACTTGTTTGCGCTGATGAATGCGAAACAGCTGCATCGAGATTGGAATGCGAATTACTACTACTCAAATGTCCATACCGCACCCGGAAGGCGGGCCTCCGACTGCATAAAATGCGGAAAATGCGAGGGCTCATGTCCTCAAAATCTTCCGATTCGCAAGCTGCTGGCCGATGTTGCGGCCGAATTTGAGAAGGCGGACGGAAATGACGATTAATGCCCAATTTGCAAAAGCCGCATTCCCACTGCGGACAATAAAAATATATCTGAAAAATCGGGTATTTTTTTGAAAACAATACTTGACAAATGCCTCCGCCGGAAGTAAAATATGCCTTGTGCTTTGCTTATGGTGGAGGATTGCGGTCACCAGCCCCGTCCGTTGTCGGAAATCTTAGCAAAATTATTTAATTAAGAAATTCAACATACCTTTGGAGGACATGGCATGAAAAGCTATATGGCAAAAGCAGAAACCATGGAGCGTAAGTGGTACGTTGTAGATGCAGAAGGCATGGTGCTCGGTCGTCTCGCATCTCAGGTTGCCGCAATACTCCGCGGAAAACACAAGCCCATCTTTACCCCGCATGTTGACTGCGGCGATCACGTTATCATCATCAACGCAGATAAAGTCATCATGACAGGCAGAAAGCTTGACGAAAAAATTTATTATCATCACACCGGTTATCCCGGCGGACTCAAAATGACCAAGTATCGTGAGCTCCTCAACAAGAAGCCCGAATTCGCAGTCTATGAAGCCATCCGCCGCATGATGCCCAAGGGTCCCCTCGGCCGCCAGATGCTCACCAAGGTTCGCATTTACCGCGGCGCCGAGCATAAGCACGAAGCACAGAAGCCCGAAGTTCTCGTGCTCAAATAATTTTTAGGGAAGGAGATTATTACCATGGCAGCAACCACTCAGTATCTCGGAACCGGCAGGCGCAAAAGCTCCGTTGCCCGCGTTCGTCTCGTTCCCGGCACCGGCGTTATCAAAATCAACAAGAGGGATCTCGAAGAATATTTCGGCTATGAAACCCTCAAGATGATCGTTCGCGCTCCCCTCGTGCTTACCGACACTCTCGGCAAGTTCGATGTTATCGTCAATGTTTACGGCGGCGGCTACACCGGACAGGCAGGCGCAATCCGTCACGGCATTTCCCGTGCTCTTCTCGACGTTGATTCCGCAGAATATCGCGCAACCCTCAAGAAGGCAGGTTTCCTGACCCGTGACCCCAGAATGAAGGAGAGGAAGAAGTACGGCCTCAAAGCCGCTCGTCGCGCTCCTCAGTTCAGCAAGCGTTAACCGAACATATTCTTTCTGCAACACAAAAACTCAAAAGGTGCTGCTGCAAAATCAAGTCATGTTTGCAGCAGCATCTTTCTTTTTATGAGAAGAGGGCAATCTTATCCTTCATCCGAATGATGTCATTGTGCAGATACCGGCCGGTATCGCGGAGCGCGTAATACGGAGGGGGACGTCACACAGCAATGAACGTTGTCATCGTGCAGAGTTTTCAGAAGGTTGAGGCAATCGCCGGTATAAATGATGTCAAATTGCATTATGCGCCTCCTGCTTTATTGGATTTGTGTTTCCATTGAAATGTTGACTGTAAAACTCGACAGCATTTCAATGGGCTTTCAGCCCGAGAAAGACTCGTCCGCCCGGCGGTCGAAAATGTGTGCGACTTCCTTTAAAAATGATGATGCAATATGTCAACCGCGATATCCGGCTGCATACTTTCCCATACAGATATCCAGGACTGCCCTCGCCGGCTGAATCAGCGCATCCTCATACTGACATTTCCACTGGATGTCCTGCACGATCCGTCCATTTCGAATACCATCGACGGTATCTCCGTCCTTCATGGGGTTGTCATTGTTCAACAGATAGGATGCCAGATTATAGGCATGGTTTACTACCAGGTTGGGGTCGATATCATGAAAATGATATTGCAAATCCTCTATATACAAAAGGCTCAAACCAAGCGTGTCCACTACGCAGTCTTCAGTACCGTAAATATTGAAAAAACGAGCATTCACCGCATAACGGATAAAACGGTCAACACCGGTTATTTCCTTTTTTCTGATATCATCAGCCATAATCAACTTTCCGGAGTTAAGGTTGTAAACTGCCTCGCACTGAGGATATAATTCCACCAGTGCCTCCAGATAGTCCATAAGCATATTTGCGCGTTCCTTTGAGGGCAGACCGCCGCCTAGCTTATCAGAAGCCGAAATCTGATATTTGCATTCGGAAAGAATGCGGTCGCGGTCGCTCAAACAATCCCACATTTGACCGCGCCTGAAGTCATCAATTGAGTTTGGCTCAAACTCAGCGCATTCGGAAATCAGCAGCATTACCGGAAGAGTGTCGTCATTCGTTTCGGAAATATAGTCATGAACAATAAAACCTGCATGCGATTCGCAATCTCCAAGCTGCTCCGTTTTTCCAAGATGCTTCGACAATATATCCGCAAACATCTCCTTTGAGGGCATCTCGCTTTTCTCTTTCATAAAAAGCTGCACCATGAACGCGCCGCCGGGGCATATTGCCGGATCTGTCTTTTGTGACAAATTCTGTTGGAACGGCTGCTTCTGATGTTGTTTTTCTTTTTGTCCTCTCCTCGTTCGCCCTTTTTTCAACTTATCCAATAAACCCATCAGCATTCTCCTTTATATTAACTATATTAACCTTGTAACCTTGGCTTATCGTTCTGTTTATAATGAAAATATTATAGCATAAAAAAGTGAAAATTCCTATCACTTTATCGGTTGAGGACAGGAGCTGAAAAATGCAGCGATTTCGGAACCTGTATTAACCTGCATTGCAGATACATCCTTTCATTAAATATCAGCGATTCGGTGTGCGACAGACCTCCGGGCGAAGTTCCGGGTCAATTAACTGAAAGAATATAACATCGATATGGACTGTGTATCGGCGAGTTTTCTTGCTCTTCTTGTTGCCGCTCTATTGTGCAATAACAGGAACCGAGATGATATAATGTTTAAACCTCTTGCAATGCCGCAAAAGAGGTTGTAAAACAATAAGTTGTGAAAAATCGGGAAGATGAACAAAAACACCGATTGCTGAGCCGATATTTTCGGTGAAAGTGAAGCATTTGAATATTAAAAATAGCTGAAAGGACGCTTTCGCAGCGGCGGAAGCGGTAACTGTAATAATATGAACGAAAAGATTCGCAACGTTGCGATCATTGCGCATGTTGACCACGGTAAAACGACCCTTGTTGATCAGCTTCTGCGGCAGAGCGGTGGTTTCCGCACCCGAATACACCGTTCCCGAGGGACACACCTTCTCAGGTTGGAATATTCCGGAAACCATGCCTGCCGAGAACCTTGTTCTTGATGCGGCATTGACCGTAAACGAATACACCGTTACTTACAATATCAATGGTGAGATTTACGCAATACAGGTTTATGCTTACGGGGAAGAAGTCTTTGCTCCCGCATATGACGTTCCTGACCATTTCACTTTCTCGGGCTGGGATACTCCTGCCACCATGCCGGCGGAGAACATCGTGCTTGATGCGACACTCGTTGAAGATGGAAAGTATACGGTATCCTTCATGGTCGATGGCGAGACGTATTTCACGTTTACGGGATATGAAGGTGATGCTATCACTGTTCCTGAAAATCCGGAAAAGCTCGGTTATACCTTTGACGCTTGGGACGGAATGCCCGAAGATGGTGTTCTTCCTGCTGCAAATATACCGTCACTGCTGTTTGGAGCGTTAATACCTATACGATAACCTATAAGGTCAACGGCGCGGAGTACAGCGTCCGAACATATGAATACGGTGCGGCGATTATAACTCCCGCGTATGATGTACCCGAAGGATACACATTCTCGGGATGGGACGTTCCCGAAACAATGCCTGCCGAAGATCTGGTTGTTGACGCAGCATGCACGATCAACGTGTATGAAGTTACCCTGATTGACGGCTGGAACGGGGACCCCATTGCTGTTCTTTATGTCGCACATGGACAGGATGCAATACTTCCCGATGCGCCCGAACACGCCGGCTATATCTTTGACCGCTGGGACGGCGATCCCACCAATGTTACGGAAGACCAAACCATTACGGCGTGCTATTGGATGATCGGCGATGTGAACCATGACGGTGAAATCACAACATATGATGCTTTGCTGATTATGAGATACGCACTCGGTGTGGAAACCGAGGGCAACGAACTCATTATGGACTTTAACGGAGACGGATGCGTTGACTCACTTGATGCGCTTCTTGTGCTTCGCAGGAGCATTGGCGCAGCATAACCGTATCTGCAAGCACGGTCGTTCGGAGCCGAAAGACAGCGTGAAACTGCTGCTTCAGCCCCGAAAGCCAAGGGTTGCTGCAACAGTCAAAAAACAAAACCGGGCAGCTCACGAAGGGTTGCCCGGTTTGTTGCTTTTGTGTATAATTAATCTGCACAAAAACCAACAGAAAACGGGTTACCCGAGCAGGAAATCCAAACTACCGGCATTGGACCTTTTCTCCATGTACTTATAAGGCTATATCTTGTGGTCCGACTTTTTTAAACTGTCCGTTCTCAAATAAAACTGCAATGCCATGCTCAATATCAAACTTATAGTTGCACATGATTGCAACATTGCGATGCTTCTCAGTATGTGGCACAAAGATCTCCTTAGGCATAACATATTTGAATATGTTTTCAATCTTGTCTCCGTTCAACCGAGCGAATTCATCGGTTTCAACATAGTTCTTGACGTGTTCCAAAGACGCTGCCACTGCAGCCGAATTAGCTTCAAACATTGCAAAGGCCTCCCTTTGGCTTTCGATAACTTCTTCATCGGGATAGCATTCATACAAAAGGGGGAGTTCAAAATTTCTGCCCCAAATACTGAGTTTGTACTTATTCATTAAATCCACCTCCATCGTTTTTTTGGTCACGAGCTTTGCATTCGGCACAACCACCGGAATGTCTGAAATGTTCATGTATGTCTTGAGACACTAAGTCCATGAAGGAATATGTGGAGAAATACCTTTCTGCGGTTTAATAACTGATTACGGCTCCCTGAAAAATGCTTTCTCGGAAAGCCCATCGTCCGCTGCAATTGCATTTATGGATACAGCAATTCTTTCAGCGTTGATTGAAATCATTACGAAAATACTGCCGTATAGAGCGCGTCAAACTGCAGAAAACAGGCTCAAGATAAGGACATTCATGGTAAAAATCCTTATCGGAATGGTTGTTGCTCTTGCCGCATTATTGCTGCTCAATTATGTTATCAAGAAAACGGATACGTATAACTGGATTGTTGCTGTTGCCGGCAGTATCATCGCATTGCTCTCAATGGGAACGATACCATTCTTAGTTATATCTCAGCTTAATGCAAACCGTGTTGCGCGAGTTGGACTTGTCGGAGCATTGCTGCTGCTTTCGAAAAGCAGCGTTGCCGGTATCCTGAGGGCATCCTTTCTGAAGGCAATTATTTATGTCTTTGGCATTTGGGTTTTAGAAAATAACTTTGAAAGCATTTCGAACAGCCTATCCAACTTATCAATGATATTGGCTGCGTTTGCGCCTGCTTGCGTCATAATTATCGGTTTAATTCTCATTCTTAAGAGTGCAAAAATATAAACATATAAGCAGAATAAACAAAAAGAAAATGAGGAGGTAACAAAATGCCAAAGCCATTACTGACACGACCTGAAACCCGGAATCTGACGGGAACAACATTGAGTACTGCTCCGATTCAGCAGCAAAAGTTGCAAACTCAGCAGATGAATAAAATGGAATTGGATAGATATCTGCGCAAAAAACGTTCTAAAGATTATATACAGACAATGTGCGAGTTAGATATCGGTGGCCATGTACAAAATCAACAAAAAGTTAAAAGAATTATTGACGCCATTCATAATGAATTTCCTGAAGTGGAAATCAACGGAATTATGCTTGGTATTGTATCAATTTGTTACCTTGGCAAACCATATGAAGTTCATACCCTCGATGTTACCGGACAAATAATTGAACACTATCCGGGCGGGAAAGCCCTTCCGGGCGGATTGGAAAAGGCTCGGTCCTTAGCCTTGCGCGGCGGATATGCGTTCATTGAAGTATATGTTGATTGCTGCAGGGCAATCGGACGCAACGGTTCGGTTGCTGTAATTCCTTGTTAACTTAAGCTAAGTTAACAAGGAAAGCTTTGCTGGAAGTTTCTTCACGTGAATTGACCGGCAAAAGAATCGTGCGTATGGTTTCAATGCAGGTGATCCGCTTCGAATGCAGACAGAAGCGGTTTCCGAAAACTCTGCTCTGAAAAGCATCATCAGACACAAGCGGGATGCAGCCATTGCCGGAAAACGGTGGCGGGCACGTTCGCGGCTTACATGCCAAGCAGCTTTGCGGTATAACCTTGTGGGGACATGACGCACCTTCTTGATTTTTTTGTTTATATTCTTCATCAATTCGGGGAGTTTTGCCTCAACTCTTGATCCCCATATTCGGTATAGCGCCAATTTAAACAGCCCCGTTCCCGCATTTGCGCGGGTTCGGGGCATTTAAATACAATCAAACGAAGAGTCGATTATTTACCTGAAATCATAAGCTTTTCAACGAGGAGACTCGGAGAGCCGACTCTGCCGCCGCCGGGAAAGCCGAAACGCAGGTCGCTGCCTGCGGCGATAACGGAATTCATAAGCGAAAGAAAATTGCCGGCACAGGTAATCTGGTCAACGGAACGGATGACGCTGCCCTGTTCAACAAGCAGTCCTTTTGCAATCAACGAAAAATCGCCGCTGACGGGATCGAGTCCGCTGTGAAGGCCGCCGAGTTCGGTAACGACAATTCCGCTGTCAAGTTCGGAAACAAGCGTATCATAGCTCTTTTCGCCTTTTGCAATGAAAAAGTTGCTGGGAGAAACTCCGACCGGAGAGGCGACACCGGCGCGTCCGGCGTTGGAGGTGGAGGCAACACCCGCCTTTCGTGCAGTTTTAAGATTGTGAAGAAAGCTCTTAAGTATGCCGTCTTCAACAACAACAGTTTTTACGGAAGGTGTTCCTTCGGCATCGAATGCGCGGGGATTATCCTCCTCGAACGGATCGTCAATGATTGAAATGCAGGGATTTGCGATGCGCTCGCCGAGTTTGTCTTTCAACAGGGAAAGTCCCTTTTGAACGCTGTCTGCGGAGAACATGCTCGAAAAAGCGGAAAGCAGATCCGTTGCTGCATCGCTGCGCAGAAGGACACGATATTCACCGGAATCAACGGCAGAAGCATGGAACTGCATCAGTGCATTGTCGACACTCTCTTTGATAATGTCCCCGCAATCCAACATGCCTGAGCCGAATTTGAAAGCAAAACTTTCGCGCTCGTCTTCACCGATGCGCAAAATCGGTTCAATGACAGCAACGGAGTATTTGTTTTCCTTATCGGCACAAAGTCCGTACGTGTTATGGATGCGCGTGGTCTCAACACCCGTTTCAACCGCACAGTAAGCAACACGGTTTACTCGGTCGTCAAAATCGAGAGTATCGCGTTCAAGTCTCAATGCAAGCTCGATTTTTTTGCTTTCGCTCATGTCCGCAACAGGGTTCTGCTTTTGATTTATTGTCGGATACTCGCATTTGCTCTGCATGGGGTTTTCGTCATTGTTTTCAATAACACGGGCATTGTCGATTGCACTTTCAACAAGAGCATCGGCGTTGTCGAAAATTTCGGTGTAGGCATAACCCGTTTTGCCGCCGAAAACGACACGCAGATTGAGTCCGTAAGCGTGTGCGGAGGTGTATTTGCTGATTTCGGAATTCAGCACATTAACCGAAAAGGACTCATCTTCACGGAAAAAACTTCAGCGGCTTCACAGCCTTTTTCAAGTGCCGCCTTAAAGCAGGCTTCTTTAAAGGATTCAAAAGTCATTACAGCGCGCCTCCTTTGCGCCGACAGTGATTTCACTTACGCGAATGCGCGGCTGGCCGACATTTG
>ENA-OQCO01000069-OQCO01000069.1-human-gut-metagenome-genome-assembly--contig:-NODE-69-length-53730-cov-5.125646_pt1 | contig 53730 bp, 65 predicted proteins | sample MGYA00242500_ERZ504582 | MGnify/ENA primary metagenome ERZ504582 (study PRJEB26092, sample SAMD00036346) | human gut metagenome | host: Homo sapiens | study: EMG produced TPA metagenomics assembly of... | reverse complement strand
AAAAATATTTTTAATTTCTCTTGACGAGTACAAAAAATCAATGCTACTATATAGCAGATGCCGCACAGAGAGGTTTAAGAGCATGAGTTGGAACTCATTCCACCATATCTGGCGAGTAAAGTTTATAGGAGGTGCCACAGATGTACGCAATTATTGCAACAGGTGGTAAACAGTACAAAGTTGCCGAGGGCGACGTAATCAGAGTTGAAAAGCTCGGTGTTGAAGCTGGTGAAACCGTTACTTTTGATAACGTTCTTGCAGTTAGCAATGAAGGTTTAAAAGTTGGAGCTGACGTAGCTAATGCCAGTGTTACCGCTTCTGTAGTTGAAAACGGAAAGGCTAAAAAAGTTATCGTTTACAAATACAAAAGAAAAACTGGATATCACAAGAAAAACGGTCACAGACAGCAGTTTACAAAAGTTAAAATCGAAAAGATCAACGCTTAATCTGGTGTTTGCATGATTACAGTGACAGTCAGTAAGAAGAACAATTCATATGTCAGTTTTACATCCAAAGGGCATGCCGGATATGCAGAAGAGGGATACGACATTATATGTGCCGCTGCCTCTGCTCTGGTAATCAATACGGTAAATTCCCTGGAACAGCTGACAGGAGATCAGATTCAGGCAGAAGAGAGTGATGGATTTGTTTCTTTCTCTTTCGTGAAACCTGTTACAAAAGAGGGAACTCTTTTGATGGATTCTCTTGTTCTCGGACTGACAGAAATTGAGAATAGTTATTCTAAACGTTATTTAAAAGTAAAAGTCAGGGAGGTGTAACGACATGATGAAAATGAACCTTCAGTTATTCGCACATAAAAAAGGTGTTGGTTCTACAAAGAACGGCCGTGACTCCGAATCCAAGAGATTAGGTGCCAAAAGAGCAGACGGACAGTTTGTTAAAGCTGGAAACATCCTTTACAGACAGCGTGGAACAAAGATTCACCCAGGTGAAAATGTAGGCTGTGGTAAAGATTATACATTATTTGCACTGACAGATGGTGTAGTAAGATTCACCAGAAAAGGACGCGATAAGAAACAGGTTTCTATCGTTCCTGTAGAGGCAGAATAATCAAGTTCAGCGTGAGGCTTCAAATCGTTCAGGTTTGGAGCCTTTCTTTAGATTTAAAATAAAAAGGAGCGACATATGTTTGCAGACAGAGCAAAAATCATCATCCGTTCAGGAAAGGGCGGAGATGGACATGTAAGCTTCCGCCGAGAGCTGTATGTACCGAATGGCGGTCCTGACGGCGGAGACGGCGGAAGAGGCGGAGATGTGATCTTTGAAGTGGATGAAGGTCAGAATACGCTTGGCGAGTATCGCCATAAACACAAATTTAAAGCACAGGACGGTCAGGAAGGCGGAAAAAAACGCTGCCATGGAGCTGATGGTGATGACATTGTTCTGAAAGTCCCGGAAGGAACTGTAATTATGGAAGCACAGTCACGTAAGGTAATTGCAGATATGTCCGGAGAGAACCGCCGTCAGATCGTTTTGAAGGGCGGACGTGGTGGAAAAGGAAACCAGCATTATGCAACTCCTACCATGCAGGTTCCTAAATTTGCGCAGCCAGGCCAGCCGGCGCAGGAGCTGGAAGTCCTTCTGGAGCTGAAAGTGATCGCAGATGTTGGACTTGTTGGTTTTCCAAACGTTGGAAAATCCACATTCCTTTCCAGAGTAACAAATGCCCAGCCGAAAATTGCCAATTACCACTTTACAACATTAAGTCCGAACCTCGGTGTAGTGGATACAGCAAATGGTGGCTTTGTTATTGCTGATATTCCGGGACTGATCGAAGGTGCATCCGAGGGAGTTGGTCTGGGCCATGAATTCCTGAGACATATCGAACGTACCCGTGTTCTTGTTCATATTGTGGATGCAGCATCTACCGAAGGACGTGATCCGGTAGACGATATTCATAAGATCAACAAAGAACTGGAAGCATATAATCCGGACATTGCGGCAAGACCTCAGCTGATTGCTGCAAATAAGATCGATTGTATTTTTGATGACGGTGAGGAGAATCCTATTGACCGTCTTAAGGCAGAGTTTGAACCAAAGGGAATCAAGGTTTATCCAATTTCGGCAGTAACAGGTCAGGGACTGAAAGAACTTCTCTACGGAATCAAGGAACTTCTGGACAGTGTTCCGGCAGAGCGTATCGTATTTGAACAGGAATTCTTCCCAGAGGATGAATTATTTACCGAAAATCTTCCGTTTACAGTTGAGAGACATCCTGAAGATCCGGATATCTTTGTTGTGGAAGGACCTAAGATTGAAAAAATGCTTGGATATACCAATCTGGATTCTGAAAAAGGCTTTGCTTTCTTCCAGCGTTTCCTGAAAGAAGGCGGTATCCTGGAGGAACTGGAAAAAGCAGGTATTGAAGAGGGAAATACTGTCCGTATGTACGGATTTGACTTTGATTATTATAAATAGAAAGGTCTGAAACTATGACAAGCAAACAGAGAGCATACCTGAAAGGTCTTGCAATGAAAATGGAACCGATCATGCAGCTTGGTAAGGGTTCTGTCACACCGGAAAATACAGTGGCTGTTGATGAGGCACTTGCAGCACGTGAACTGATCAAAATCAGTGTACTTCAAAATTGCCTGGATGATCCGCGTCAGATGGCAGAAGTTCTGGCAGAGAGAACACATTCACAGGTTGTTCAGGTGATTGGAAGAAAAATCGTTCTTTACCGTGAAGGAAAAGACAACAAGAAAAAAATCATTCTTCCGTAATACGAGAAGGAGTACAGAGAACAATGGAAACCAGACGTAAAAAAATTGGTATTATGGGAGGAACATTTGATCCGATCCACATCGGTCATCTGATACTGGGGGAGAAAACATATGAACAGCTTGGCCTGGATAAGATATTATTTATGCCGGCCGGAAATCCTCCTCATAAACAGAACCGGGTTGGACGGGCCACAGATGCTCAGAGAGTATCTATGGTAGAAAAAGCAATTTCCGGAAATCCACATTTTGAACTTTCGTTGACCGAAATGAATGATAAAGGATTCACATATACCTACCATACACTGGAAACACTGAAAGAACAAAATCCGGACACCGATTATTATTTTATTATCGGAGCGGATTCTCTGTACGATTTTTCCTCATGGAGAGAGCCGGCAAGAATATGTAAAGCCTGTACGATTGTTGTAGCAGTACGTGATCATGTGCCGGTTGAGAAACTTAATGAACAGATGACATATTTGTCTGAACGGTATAATGGCCGATTTATCAGCCTGAATACACTGAATATAGATATTTCAAGTCAACTGCTGCGCAAGTGGCATCAGGAGGGTAAGAGTATCCGGTATTATGTGCCAGATGCAGTAGCTGATTATATAGATAAAAATCACATTTATCACATAACAGAGGGAGTTGGCCACAACAATGTCTGATTACGATTTCATAAAAATGCAAAAAAAACTTGCCAAATATCTTGATGAAAACCGCTATGAACATACTTTAGGAGTTATGTTTACCTGTGCTTCTCTTGCGATGGTACACGGATATGACCTGAAAAATGCTCAGGTGGCCGGCCTGCTTCATGACAGTGCAAAATGTATTCCAAATAAAAAAAAGTTAAAGATATGTGCAGAACACCATATTCCGGTTAGTGATTTTGAAAAAGAACATCCGTTTCTTCTTCATGCTAAACTGGGGGCATATATTGCAAAGGCAAAATATAATGTCACAGATAAGGAGATTCTTTCTGCAATCACATATCATACAACAGGTAAACCGGATATGACTATGCTGGAAAAAATTGTTTATATTGCAGATTATATCGAGCCGGCACGAAATAAAGCGCCAAGGCTTACAGAAATCCGCAGACTGGCATTTGAAGATCTGGATGAGTGTATGTATCAGATTCTGAAAGATACGTTGTCTTATCTGGATGAAAATCCAAATGATGTAGATTCAGCAACTAAAGATGCGTATGCTTATTATACAATGCTACATGAGGACAGGCTGAAAATTCGAAAACAGGCCTGATCCGGAAAGGAAACATGTTTATGAACAGAGAACAGGAAATGGTAAGCATTGCCTGCAAAGCAATTGATGATAAAAAAGCACTGGACATAAAGGTAATTGATATCCGAGAGGTTTCTGTGATCGCGGATTATTTTGTGATTACAAGCGGAAGCAATCTGAACCAGGTGCAGGCAATTGTAGATAATGTTGAGGAACAGCTTGGAAGAGCTGGGTTTGAACCAAAACAGATTGAAGGAACAAGAAATTCAAACTGGATTCTTATGGATTATGGTGATCTTATTATTCATGTGTTTGATGAAGAAAATCGTCTTTTTTACGATCTTGAAAGAATCTGGAGAGATGGAAAAGAACTGGATGTTTCAGAATTTTTGAAATAAGTTAACTGTAAAAAAATATGTAAACCATAGATGGCGAAAAACAGGAGTATATCGGAAAATAATCTGATATACTCCTGTTTTTTATTCGTATAAACGAAAAACACCAAATACTTTACCAAGAATTTTGAGATTATCATGTACAAGAATCGGTTCCATTGAATCATTCTCCGGCTGCAGGCGATAATAGCCGTCTTCTTTGTAAAAAGTCTTAACTGTGGCAGAATCCTCTACCAGTGCAACTACAATATCTCCGTTAGAAGCAGAACTCTGTTGTCTGACCAGAACCTGATCACCGTCAAAGATGCCGGCATTGATCATGCTGTCACCTTTTACTTTAAGCATGAAGCTCTGCGCATTTGGCATATATTCTGCAGGAACCGGAAAATATCCTTCGATGTTTTCAACGGCAAGCATAGGCTGACCGGCTGCAACGGTTCCTACCAGAGGTACATTTACAACTTCTCTGCGGACAAGGTTAAAATTATCATCAATGATTTCAATTGCACGTGGTTTCGTGGCATCTCTGCGTATATAACCGTTTTTTTCGAGAGCTTCCAGGTGAGAGTGAACAGAAGAAGTAGACTTCAGATTAACTGCCTCACAAATCTCCCTGACTGCTGGGGGAAATCCTCTGTTAAGAATCTCATTTTTTATATAATCCAGAATCTCCTGCTGTTTCTTGCTGATTCTGCCGTATGCCATAGAAAATACCTCCTGATTCACGATCATTCTGATTAATAAAAAGTATAACATACCTTTTTCGTAATAGCAAACAAATATTCGGAAAATATGTTCGTACTGAATAATTTCCCCTTTTTCTTGTCAGATGAAGGTGAAAATGGTACAATATCTTGGTATGTAATTTAGTTAAAAGAATAAAGGAGGCATTTTTTTGCCTGATAAGGATAAACATTTTGCAGATAATGCAGGAATATTAAAGAAGATCAAAAGTGTGTTGGGGTTGAATATTGGTACAATGCTGTTTGGAGCTCTGTTTCTCTATATGCTGTTCAGTGTTGTTTTGTATCTGACATCTTCCAACATTGAATCATATCTGGTCATTGCCGGACCTCTTTCCAGAAATGAAACCTATACGGGACTTGCGATACGGACAGAGAAAGTATATAAGGCAGAGACAGGGGGATATGTCAGTTATTATGCCCGGGAAGGTAGCAAGATTAATGCCAACGGCGTGGTATATGGTATCAGCAGTTCACAGAAGACAGAATCGTCTGCTGAACTGAGTTCAGATGATCTTTCTGCAATTCGCAGTCAGATGTTGAGTTTTTCAAAGGGATATAACCCGAGCAAATTTAATAATACATACAGCTTTAAATATAATCTTGAGGGAAGTATCTTACAGTATGCAGGGGTAAGTGGTACTTCATCGGATTCCGGGGTTGTAAGCTATGGAGGGCAGACACTCAGCAAAGCAGAACAGGATGGAATTATTTTGTATTCGACAGATGGATACGAAAATAAAACAGCGGATACCCTTACGGCAGAAGACTTTGACCAGAATTCTTATCATGAAACAGATCTTAAGACACACGATGCTGTTTCAGCTGGGGACAGTCTTTATACGTTGGTTTCGGATGAGAACTGGAGCCTGATGATTCCGTTGAGTGAGAAGCAGGCGGCAAAGCTCGCTGACCGTACGGTTGTGCGTGTGAAATTTCTGAAAGATGATATGACTCAGAGTGGAGATTTCAGTATTGTTGAGATTGATGGAGCTAAGTATGGCAAGATTGATTTTAACAAGGGTGTGATTCGCTATGCCTCAGATCGTTTCCTGGAAATAGAACTTGTAACAAATACAGTCACTGGATTGAAAATTCCATTGTCATCAATTGTTACAAAGGAATTTTACCTGATACCTTCTGATTATGCGACAACAAATGAAGACAGTCAGGAAACAGGTTTCATGGTCCTTGGCAAAGATAAAAGCGGAAACGAGACACGTACATTTGTAAATCCGTCTATTTATGCAAGCATAGAGGATGGAAGCCAGGATACAGAGGATGAAAGTAAGAAAAAATATCTGTATTATGTTGATCAGAAGTCATTTAAAGAAGGTGACGTGATCATCAGCCAGAAAGATCAGAGCCGCTATGTAGTCAGTGATGTCGGTGTACTTGAGGGTGTATATTGTATCAACCAGGGGTATGCCGTATTTCGCAGATAGAGATACTGGATCAGAATGAAGAATATGCGATCGTTTCAAAAAATACAGCATATGGTCTGGCGAGGTATGATCATATTGTACGAAATGCTGATAAAGTAGATGAGGAAGAAATTTTATATTAAAAGGTAAAATGATTAATAAAGAATTTTATACGAATCAGGAGGCTTATAAATTATGATAACAGAAAATCTTGAACAGGTTCGCAAAAACATTGAGGAAGCATGCAGGGCAGTAAATCGTGATCCGGGAGAAGTGACATTGATTTCTGTAAGTAAGACGAAACCGGTGTCTATGCTTCAGGAAGCGTATGATGCAGGTTCAAGAGACTTTGGAGAAAATAAGGTTCAGGAGATCATGGATAAATATCCACAGCTCCCGTCAGATATTCGCTGGCATATGATCGGACATCTGCAGAGAAATAAAGTAAAATATATTGTAGACAAGGTTGCACTGATTCATTCTGTAGATTCTCTGAGACTTGCAGAAACAATTGAAAATGAAGCTGCAAAACATAATGTGACAGTTCCGATACTTATTGAAGTAAATGTAGCACAGGAGGAGAGTAAATTCGGCCTGAAAACAGAAGAAGTTCTTTCACTTGTGGAATCTGTGGCAGCATTGCCGCATATAAATATAAAGGGCCTGATGACGATTGCTCCATATGTCGAAGATCCGGAGGAGAATCGTGGGATTTTCCGCCAATTGAAGAAATTAAGTGTTGACATTGCAGCCAAAAACATTAATAATGTTAATATGAGTGTTTTGAGCATGGGTATGACCGGAGATTATCAGGTTGCCGTGCAGGAGGGCGCTACGATGGTTCGGGTTGGAACGGGTATTTTCGGTGAAAGAGACTATTCGCATTGAGCCATAAGACAAATAGGATTGGAGATTAAAATGAGCGTTTTAGATAAACTTTTGGATGCCGTAAAACTTAATGATGATTATGATGAAGATGATTATTTAGATGATGATCTTCTTGACAGTGATGACGATGATTTCCTGGATGATGATCAGGAGGATAAGCCTGTAAAGAAATTTTTCCAGAAATTCTCTAAAAAAGCTGATGACGAAGAGGTTGATGATTTTGATGATGAAGAACCGGTTGCAGCTGCACCGAAACAGCCAGTCAAAACTGTTTCCATACCAAAAGTATCTGTCAAACAGGACAAGCCGGCACGAAGTACTTCATCCAAGATCACTCCAATGCGAAGCAGCAGAAAGGGATCACAGGCAGCAAATATGGAAGTATGTGTAATCAGACCTACATCGATGGAAGATACTCGTGAAATTGCAGATACATTAGTAGACAATTCTACAGTTGTATTGAATCTTGAAGGACTTGATATGGAACTTGCACAGAGGATTATCGATTTTACATCCGGTGCATGTTATTCTCTGGGTGGAAGCCTGCAGAAGGTATCCAGCTATATCTTCATTCTTGGACCTTACAATGTGGATATTACTGGTGATCTTCAGAATATTCTTGGAAGTAATCCGGTACCGTCTGTAAGAGCAGGATATTGATTAACACAGGGTATTGATTAACAATGGAAAAAGACGAATTCTTTATCAAGAGAATCCGGGAACTGGCAAATCTCTCTTATCAGAGAGATATTGTCACTTTTTCGGATTTTCTTAATTTAAATGAACAAAATATCATAAATGACCGTAAAAATCAAATGCCAGGCGTAGTTATGGAATGTTTTGGCGGTTACGAACAGGCAGAGCGTCAGATGGTAGCATTTCATCCTGATGCTCTTTTATTTCCATGGAAGTATCCTATTAAATGTCTGAAGGCAGAACCACTTGCTGCGAAATTTTCAGAGGACCTGACGCATCGTGATTTTCTGGGAGCAGTTCTCAATTTGGGAATCGAGCGTGCTGTGATAGGAGATATTCTTGTACAGAAACATACTGCATGGATATTCTGTCACGAAAAATTGCAGATTATATCATAGAAAATCTGACCAGAGTACGCCATACGACTATGAAACTTTCTATGGTGGATAATCTGGAACATATACCGGAGCCGGAATTTCAGGAGATCAATGGCACATGTGCTTCCGTACGTCTGGATGCACTGATTGGACTGGCTTTTCAGACTTCAAGAAACAGTATGGTTCCTTTCATAGAAGGCGGTCAGGTATTTGTAAATGGAAAATTAATTACATCGAATGGATATGAGCCAAAAGATGGAGATATTATTTCGGTACGTGGTAAGGGGCGATTTCGGTATGAGGGCGTTTCCAGACAGACAAAAAAAGGACGGAACAGTGTGAAGCTGCTGCGTTACCAGTAAGGATCAGGAGGACTAAGATATGGGCACAGATGCATTACAGGTCAGAAGAAACGGAGATTTTTACTATCCGATCTATTTTGAGGATGGGTTTGAGAAACTTGCAGACGCAATTCGGACAGAGGGACTGGAGAACAGAAATTTTTGTATTGTAACAGATACGAATGTGGCACCGCTTTATGCGGCAGAGGTACAGAAAGTTCTTTCACCAGTAGCTTCCAAAATATCTGTGTTTACATTTGAAGCAGGTGAAAAAAGCAAAAATCTGAATACAGTACAACAGCTTTATAAAGTACTGATCGAGGAAAAACTGGACCGTAAGAGTCTGATCATTGCGCTTGGAGGCGGTGTGGTAGGTGATCTTGCAGGATTTGGTGCGGCAACATATCTTCGCGGTATCGATTTTATTCAGGTTCCTACAACACTTCTTTCTCAGGTGGACAGCAGTGTTGGAGGTAAGACCGGAGTAGATCTGGAGCAGTATAAAAACATGGTAGGTGCTTTCCATCAGCCTCGTCTTGTTTATATGAACCTTCACACATTGCGTTCTCTTCCGGCAGAGCAGTTTGCCTGTGGCATGGGAGAAGTCTTGAAGACAGGGCTTATCTGCGACGGAGATTTTTATCAGTTTGTGTGTGCGGAGCAGGAAAAAATACAGCAGTTGGATACAGCACTTCTGAAGAAAATGATTCGTCGCTGCTGTGAGATCAAAGCAGGTGTTGTAGAAAGTGATCCAAAAGAGCAGGAAGAACGTGCATTGCTTAATCTTGGTCATACGATTGGCCATGCAGTAGAAAAACTCATGGATTTTAAACTCTTGCATGGCCAGTGTGTTGCGATCGGGCTTATTGCAGCTGCAAAGATTTCTCTGAATAGAGGACTGCTTACAGAAAAAGAATATCAGCAGATCATACAGGGCTGTGAGTCTTATCGGCTTCCAACGTACATCGAGGGATTGCATGCGGGAGATATTCTTGCTGCGACTAAAAAGGACAAGAAAATGGAACAGGGACAGATTAAATTTGTTCTTATGAAGGGCCTTGGAGGCAGTTTTATTGATCGTACCGTGACAGATCAGGAATTGCTGGAGGGAATTCAGGAGATTCTTCGATGAATAAAAAGAAAGCTTCTTTTATCTGTTTTTTGGTGTGGTTTACTGGAATTATATTACTCATAGTGGCAGATCAGGCAGCAAAATACTGGGCAGTATCAAAATTAAAGGGCACATCCGGGATGACGCTTATTACGGGTGTGCTGGAGTTGCAGTATCTGGAAAACAGAGGAATGGCATTTGGCATGCTTCAGGGACGTCAGATGCTTTTTCTTGTACTGTGCATAGCTTTTTGTGCTGTAATGTTGTGGCTTTTCTTCAGAATTCCCAAAACAGGATATTACATTCCATTGATTCTGGCAGGTGGTATTCTGACAGGAGGTGCGGCAGGAAATTTTATTGACCGGGCATTTCGAGGATATGTTGTAGATTTTATTTATGTTTCTTTGATCGATTTTCCGATATTTAATCTTGCAGATATCTATGTTGTATGTGGAGGCATTGCATTGGTGATACTCGTTCTTTTCCACTACAGAGATGAGGATTTTGATTTTATTAAAAAATAAAGGATGACTTATGGAAAAACTAGAATTTAATATAGATTCTTCAGAAAAAAACGTCAGAATCGATAAGTATCTGGCAGAGTGCTGTCCGGATCTTTCGCGTTCTTATCTGCAGAAGCTGCTGAAAGATGGAGCGGTTTCTGTGAATACCCGTATTGTTAAGGCAAATTATAAAACACAGCCAGGAGATCATGTTATTTTAAATATCCCGGATCTGCAGACACCGGATATAAAGCCGGAGAACATTCCGTTGGATATTCTGTATGAGGATCAATGGCTTATGGTTGTAAATAAGCCTAAAGACATGGTCGTACATCCAAGTGCAGGACATATGGAGGGAACGCTGGTTAATGCTGTAATGGCACATTGTGGAGATAATCTCTCCGGAATCAATGGAGTTGTGCGTCCTGGTATCGTTCATCGTATCGATAAAGACACTACGGGGGCTCTTTTGATCTGTAAGGATGATATGGTGCACAGAAACCTTGCAGAACAGCTTAAGGAACACAGTATTAAAAGACGATATCGTGCAATTGTTCAGGGAAATATCAAAGAAGATGAAGGGACTGTAGACGCACCGATCGGGCGTCATCCGATTGATCGTAAGAAGATGGCGATCAACCATAAAAATGGAAAAGAGGCAGTTACACATTATAAAGTCCTGGAGCGTTTCGGTCAGGCCACATATATTGAATGTCGTCTGGAAACAGGTCGCACGCATCAGATTCGTGTACATATGGCAAGCCTGGGACATCCACTCCTGGGAGATACAGTCTATGGATCTTCCAAAAATCCTTATCATCTTCAGGGACAGGCACTTCATGCAATGATTCTTGGATTTATACATCCGGTAACTGAAGAATATATGGAGTTTGAGGCTCCGATTCCGGAATATTTTTCAAAACTTTTGGATAAATTGAGAAAATAGTTGGAATTCTTTTGAAAATATTGTATAATAGTAACATGATTTTTGCAGAAGGGAGTGTATATTATGAACAGTACAAGCTCAATTATTACAATCGGACGTGAATATGGAAGCGGCGGAAGACAGATTGGACAGGAGGTTGCTAAATATTTCGGAATTAAATGTTATGATAAGGAGCTTCTGGAACACGCTGCAAATGACAGCGGAATCTGCAAAGAGCTGTTTGAGCATCATGATGAAAAACCAACCAATAGTTTTCTGTATTCTCTTGTAATGGATACATATTCTTTTGGATATTCTTCATCCGGATTCTCAGATATGCCAATGAATCACAAAATTTTTCTGGCACAGTTTGATGCAATTAAGAAACTGGCAGGTGAGGGACCTTGTGTAATGGTAGGACGTTGTGCAGATTATGCACTGGCAGACTGGAATGATTGTTTCAGTATTTTTGTGCATGCGGATCTTGACTGGAGAATCAACAGAATTGCATCCAAACATGGAAAAACTCCAAAAGAAGCAAAAGATATGATTACAAAAACTGACAAGAGCAGAGCCAGTTATTATAATTACTATACCAATAAGAAATGGGGAGCTGCACGGAGCTATAATCTTTGCATAGACAGCGGTAAGCTTGGTATTGATTATGCAACTGAGGCAATAATTGAATCCATTAAAATTTTTGACAGAACCAAAATATCCAAATAATAAACAGGATATTTTAAGCCCTGTTACAGGAGTTCTACAGAAATGAGCTGTCCTGTACAGGGCTTTTCTTAGCTGGTTGTAGATGGTATAATACAATTGATATATAAATATAGATCCGGGAGGAAGAAAATGCGTCTTGTAATACAACGTGTACTTCAGGCAGAGGTACAGGTAGATGAAAATACGGTAGGAAAGATAAATAAAGGTTTGCTTGTCTTTGTGGGAGCAGGTCATGAAGATTCCAGAGAGGTGGCGGATAAATATTTAAAAAAACTGCTTGGACTGCGTATTTTTGAAGATGAAAATGGAAAGACTAATCTGTCCTTAAAAGATGTAAATGGAGAACTTTTGATGGTTTCACAATTTACGCTGTATGCAAACTGCAAGAAGGGAAACAGACCAAGTTTTATTGAAGCGGGTGAACCACATATGGCGGAGGAATTATATGAATATATGATTCAGGAGGCGAAAAATCAGTACCTGTTGTAGAACATGGGATTTTTGGAGCAGACATGAAGATATCATTGATCAATGATGGACCTTTTACGATTATATTGGATGAAAAAATATTATAAATTTTTCAGTTAAAATAATTAGACAGAAAGAAGAATTTTAATGCGTCAGGAAAAGTTTAAAATGGAACGCCAGGGACTGATTCATATTGGTGATGAAGTTGAAATCTCGGAGTTTCAATCATATATGAATTACAGTTATATTATCGAACCGGCTGTGGCCATGTCAGGATGTTATAAAAATTCAGAACGAATCAAGTCAACACATGGAATCATAAAAAATATCGAACATACGCCAAGAGGATTTATTGTAACAGCGGAATTTGAGGAATAAAAGAACTGAAAATTATAAACGGAAATGTTTTACAAATGTCAGATATGGAAAAATCAGAAAAATCCCTGAATATGGCATTTGAAAGAGTTATCTATATCTATACGACAAACCCGAGTTTTTCATATAGATAAGGAGGGCTCTTTCGATAAATGCCATAATTAATCCCTTTGTAAATCCATTTTTATAGTTCTTATAGTTTCTTTTATATTGAAGGGGAAATTTAATTTTATGAGCGATAAAAAAACAACTTACCGTGAACATACAGATATGGAAAATACATTAAAGCTTCGTCAGGTTCTGGCAACGCTGCCTCCATTCTGTAAAGATTATTTCCGGGCAATTGACACGACCACAACTGCCAAAACAAGAATTTCTTATGCATATGACATTCGAATTTTTTCCAGTTTCTTCTGGATGAAAATCCTGCATTCAAAGATCATGCCATGACTGATTTTACGGTTGATGTTCTCGATCAGATTAAAGCTGTCGATCTTGAGGAATACCAGGAATATCTGAAATTATATCAGTCAGGTGATAAAACAGAAACAAATGGTGAACGTGGCCTGAAAAGAAAAATCTCCGCTTTGAGGAGTTTTTATGCCTATTATTACAAACGTGAAATGATCCATACGAATCCTACAGTGCTTATTGATGTACCGAAAATCCATGAAAAAAGCATTATTCGTCTGGATACTGATGAAGTTGCCATGCTTTTGGATTATATAGAACACTGTGGCGATACACTTACCGGCCAGAAACGTGTGTTTTATGAAAAAACAAAAGAACGCGATCTGGCAATCGTTACATTGCTTCTTGGAACCGGAATCCGTGTTTCTGAATGTGTCGGACTGGATATTGAAGATGTAGATTTTAAGAATAATGGAATCAAAGTCACCCGAAAAGGTGGAAATGAAATGGTTGTTTATTTTGGGCCTGAGGTAGAAAAAGCACTCAAAAGATACCTGGAGGTCCGTGAGGGAATCACTCCCCTTGCCGGTCATGAGCACGCTCTCTTCTATTCTGCCCAGCGCAAACGTATGGGCGTACAGGCGGTTGAGAATATGGTAAAAAAATATTCCAGACAGATTACGACAACCAAGAAAATTACACCACATAAACTTCGAAGCACCTATGGTACCGCACTGTACCAGGAAACGGGCGATATTTACCTTGTAGCGGACGTTCTGGGACATAAGGATGTCAATACTACTAAGAAGCATTACGCAGCCTTAGACGATGCCAGACGGCGTCAGGCGGCAACTGCAGTTAAATTAAGAGAAGAATAAAGATTGGGGACGGAGTTAGTGGCTTTAAATAGCCACTAACTCCGTCCCCAATGGTGTTTATCCGGCAAGATGAAGGACTTCGATCAGGAAGATCCAGCTTAATCCATAATAGGAAATTACAGCTACAAGGTCATTGATGGTTGTGATCAGCGGACCGGAAGCAACTGCCGGGTCAATATGGATTTTTTTGAAAAACAATGGAATGCAGGTACCTACGGCGCTGGAAATCAGCATTGCGAGAAGCAGGGATAAACCAATGCATCCAGATACTGCATATGCAAATATAAGGGTTTTGCCTTTGATAATATAAATGTACAGACCAATCAGTGCAAATGACATTAAACCAAGTACACCACCATTGCAGAGACCAATCTTCATTTCTTTAAATACAAGTTCAAATTTCTGTTTGGCTGTCAGGGATTCGTCCATAAGAACACGGATCGTTACCGCCAGGGACTGTGTACCAACGTTACCGGCCATATCCAGGATCAGAGACTGGAAACACATGATGATCGGCAGATTGGTAACAACCTTTTCAAATATACCAACAACTGAAGATACGATCATACCGAGAGCAAGAAGAATGACCAGCCATGGCATTCTTTTTTTCATACTTTCCCTGAGCGGTTCATTAAGATCCTCTTCCGCTGTCAGACCAGCCAGCTTTGCGTAGTCATCGCCCATTTCATCATCGACAAGATCTACGATGTTAGCAGAGGTGATAACACCAAGCAGACGATTGTCGTTGTCAAGTACCGGGATAGAATCTTCGGAATAATCTTTCAGATCCTCGATACATTCATCAATCAGATCAGTACCATACACATAAGGATAAGAAGTTACGATCAGTTCTTCAAGAGGGTGATCGCGGCGTGCAATGATCAGATCTTTCAGATCAATGGCACCATAAAACTCTTCAGATGCAGTAATAACAAAAATAGTAGAAATATTGTCATTTTTAGCAGCCTGAGAAACCAGTTCAGTCATGGCTTCTTTGACAGTAAGATTCTCGTGGATGACAATATAATTTGTTGTCATACGGCTACCGATTTCATCTTCATCGAAAGAATTGATCATTTCGATGTCGTGACGAACTTCGTCATCCAGTAATTCAATAAAGATCTTTCGTTTTGAACGATCAAACTGCTGCAAAACATCGGATAATACATTTGTATCCATTTTTGATAAAATTGCAGCGGCTTTTCGGATATTCATTTCCTCCAGATATTTAACAACATCTGCTTCTTCCGTATATTCAAAAATATCGGAAATAGTATCCATATCCAGAATTCTATATAACTTGCAGCGTTCTGCCGGGCTCAGCTTTTCTAATATATCAGCAATATCATTTTCATGATAATCCTGAAGACGCTGACACAGAACTGCCGGTGACGCATTGCTTTTTACTACTTCCAGAATCTCACTGGTGTAGTCCTGCACTCTTTTTTCCATGCAGTATCCCTCCTGTTCTTTTATTTAACCGAACACAAATAAGGCATGCCTTTTTAAGTTAAAAACAACATGTCATATTGGGTTTTATTAATTGTGTTCATGGGATCTGTTAACAGGATAAAAGAGTATCTGAATAAAAATCAGATCTATAAGAAATAGAAAAGAAAAATAGACAAATTAAAACAGAATGTGATAAAAAATGATTCCATCACATCCTATGCAGCTCTTTCGTCCTGTGCGACAACTTCGCCCGTGAGAATCACAATTATCCATTCTGTTCACCTGCCTTTATACTATAATTTTTAAATCAATGTAATGGCTCTTTATTAGTCAATTACTTAGCCGACAAACATTATAACCTCAAATATGACCAAAAGTCAATGAAACTAGTGTTAAAAAATAGTTAAGATTATATCTAATTTATTTCGCACTTAATTCCCTCAGATCTTCAATCAATGGGCGCCGAACCTTTTGACGGGTCATTTCAAGGATATGAAGTGGCGTGATATCAATTGCTTTGCATTTGACCGGGTCTTTGCGGAGATATTTCTGAAGAACATGAAAAAGTTCATCCTGATGATCCGGGTTTTCCATATTGATAAAATCAACCAGAATGATCCCGGAGAGATTTCGAAGTCGAATCTGACGGGCAATTTCAGCAGCGGCTTCGAGATTTATTTTACGGTAAGTCTCTTCTGCTTTTTTCTTTCCAGTATATTTGCCACTGTTGACATCAATGGAAACAAACGCCTCCGTCTGCTGGATAACAAGAAAACCTCCACTTTTCAGCCAGATCTTTTCATGGCATACTTCATCGATCGCACCCTCCAGACTGTAAAGCTTATATAGTGGAAGTAATTTATCCTGATACAGCTTAAGAATCTCCAGTTTATCCGGCTGAAATTCGCTGAGATAAGCGAAGATCTTTTCATGTATTTCAGGAATATCAGTAACAATCTCATCCAGATCTCTGGTATAGACATCGCGAACTGCTGCCAGATAAAATGGTTCTGCTTCATATAGAAGACTGTAACAGGTACGGTTCCGTCCATGAACGGCAACTTTTTCATATTGTTTTTTCAGCATTTCCAATTCATGAAAAATTCTTCTTTGGAAGCTTCTGCAGCATTTGTACGGGCAATGATGCCATACTCACGTTCCGGTAGGCTACGTTCTTCTTCCAGCCATTTATTCAGAAGACTGCTCTCTTCCTTGGAAAGTTTGTTGGAAAAACCTATTTTTCGATTTCCTGTAGTCAGAACAAGATATTTTCCCGAAAAATTCAGATTTGCGGTCAGTGCAGGAAGTTTCCCTTTCATGGCTTCACGGTTGATCTGGACCAGAAGCTGGTCTCCAGGACGCAGGGGCTGATCTGTTTTTCGACCATCTGTGTAAATGGCATTCGTACACTGATTCAGAGGCAGATAGCCATTTACGGAATCGCTTAAACGGACAAAAGCCGCCTGAATATTGGCGGCAATGTTTTCAACTTGTCCTACATAAATATTGTTAAGAGTATTTTTTTTCCCGGAAGGCTCCAGACGAAGTTCAATTACCTTCTGGTCCTGGACGATTGCACAGACGGTACAGGGAACTTCGTTAAGAAGCATTTCTGTAATGATCAGCTTATTCAACTTCTTCACCTAATGATTCCATAGAAACGAGTTTCAGATGTTCTTCATCACCTTTGTTGGCATAAATCTCACGACGTTCGATCATGTATGCAAATGGAAGCGGTTCCTCATCCATCCAACGAAGGAAAGTGTCCATGACAAGTTCCGGTTTGGTGTAGTTGGAACTTGCAGAAGCAAGCTGCATGAAAACACCTTCACCGTCTAAATGCATTTCATAAATATATGGACGGATGTCTACCGTTTTTTCACTGCGTTTAGTTTTCTTGGTTACAATGATCTCTTTCTGGGAAAGAAAATCATCCAGTCCGGCACGCCAGTCTGCAGCAGGTTCTTTTCCTTCGCGGAACTGTATAAAATAATCGGCAGCAGCTACCAGAGCCATAGCGGTACTTGCCTTACCGTCTTCTACCTGACGAGCAGAGCAGATAGAAACACCCTCTGCCATAACAGCATTCAGGCGGTTTTCAATCTCTTTTGTTGGAACTGTTTCAGTTAGTTCCATATCAAAGTACTCACCAAGACTGGTTGTGCCAACACCAAGTGGTGCCGCAAAAGACATGATCATATGCGGACTGTAGCCACCGGAGAATGCAACCGGAAGCTCAGCACGGCGGATGGCTTTCTGGAAATAACGCATAGTGTCCAGATGGCCGACAAATTTCATATGCCCGGCTTTGGCAAACTTAATTCTTACTTTCACAGCACACACCTCCTTTGTATTTAAGTACACCACAGCCAGAGCATTTCTGACGGCAGTTTGGTGTAACAGTTTCTGCTTTCGCCTGTTCCCATTCACGGATCAGGAATTTTTTGGTAACACCTGCATCAATGAAATCCCATGGAAGAATCTCATCAGTGCTGCGTTCACGGAGTGTATAGAATTCAATATCCACACCAGTTTCCCTGAAGGCTTCTTTCCAGATATCATAGTGGAAGCTTTCAGACCATGCATCATAAAGAGCACCCTTTTCATATGCTTTAAGGATGACATCTGCACAGCGGCGGTCACCTCTTGCAAGGAAACCTTCCAGTACGGTTACATCAGGTTCATGCCAGTTATAACGGATGCTTCGCTGGTTCAACTGAGAACGAATCTCATTCTTAACAACTTTAGCTTTTTCGATAAAGTCTTCTTCACGGAACATTGGTGCCCACTGGAACGGGGTGAACGGTTTTGGCACAAAGAAAGAAGTGCTGACATTGATCTGTACTTTTCCTTTACGCTGCTCCTTTGGAACAACTTCATAATAGGTCTCGGCAATCTTCTGCGCAAGATGTGCAATGCCCTTCATATCATCTTCTGTTTCAGTAGGAAGTCCAAGCATGAAATAAAGCTTAACCTGATTCCATCCGCCCTTAAATGCTTCGCCGGCACCATGCAGGATATCTTCTTCCGTAAGTCCTTTATTAATAACATTACGAAGACGCTGAGAACCTGCTTCCGGAGCAAAAGTGAGGCTGCTTTTTTTGACATCCTGAACTTTACTCATAACATCGAGAGCAAATGCATCGATTCTAAGAGAAGGCAGAGAAATATTGACTGCCTCATCACGGAATTCATCAATCAGGAAGTTCACGATCTCTTTCAGGTGACTGTAATCACTGGAACTTAAAGAACTTAAAGAGATTTCTTCATGACCTGTCTTCTGAAGCATGATTCTTGCAGATTCTTTTAATGTCTCGATATCACGTTCTCTTGTAGGACGGTAGATCATGCCAGCCTGGCAGAAACGGCATCCGCGGATACAGCCACGCTGGATTTCCAGAGTAACACGATCCTGTGTTGCCTTGATATGAGGAACGACCGGAGCTTCCAGTTTATTGTAATCTTTATCCATATCGATAACGAGCTGTTTTTCAACCTTTTCCGGTACATTTTCATATTTGGGCTGGAAGGATTCGATGGTGCCATCTTCTTTATAGGTAACTTGATAGAGGGAAGGTACATAGATACCAGGAATCTGTGCTGCTTTCAGAAGGAAATCCTGTCTGCTGCCACCGGCCTTCTGGTTTGCCTTGTAAGCGTCAAAAAGGGCTCCATAGACCATTTCACCCTCTCCGATATAGAAAAGGTCAAAGAACGGTGCCAGAGGCTCTGGATTGTACGCACATGCGCCTCCGCCGATCACCAGCGGATCATCCTCTGTACGTTCTTTTGCAAGAAGTGGGATTCCACTGAGATCCAGTAACTGGAGAACGTTTGTATAGCACATTTCATATCCGAGAGTGATACCAAGGAAATCAAATTCCTTTACCGGATCCTGAGATTCTAGAGTAAATAACGGAATGTGTTCTTCACGCATGATCTTATCAAGGTCTGTCCACGGTGAAAAGAGACGCTCGCACCATACGTCGTCTCTTTTGTTGAACATATCATATAAGATCATCATTCCGAGGTTGGACATACCAATCTCATAGACATCCGGGAATGCCATTGCAAAACGGATATCGACATCCTCTTTGTTTTTCATAACTGCATTGACTTCACCACCGATGTAACGGGCAGCTTTATCAATCTGCAGAAGTATTTCATCGCGCAATGCTAATTTTCTCATAGTTTTCCTTTCGAGGTTGTTATATAACTGGTTACATGAAGAAAATTTCGCAACAAAATTTATCGCAGCGACATTTCTTCACAGTATTCCTATTATATATGCTTTACAAAAGGAATTCAAGCCAAAAAGGGTACAAACTCAAGAATGTATAAACTCAAGAAGTTCTTTTTTCGTTTACAATCTACTTCTAATCATGTATCATAAAATAGCAATATTATTTGTATTGATAAAATTAGAAATTCTACTTGGAGGAATTCAATAATTCTATGAGTCACACAAATGATCTTGGACGGGATGAGATCCCCCGTCTGGTAATAAGGCTGGCCATCCCAACTATGCTGGCACAGCTGGTAAATGTTTTATATTCTATCGTAGACCGCATGTATATCGGTACCGGCGTGGGAGATCTGGCGTTGGCAGGTGTCGGTATCTGCGCACCGATTGTTACTCTGTTGGCGTCTTTTGGTTCCATGGTCGGTCAGGGCGGGGCACCTATTATGGCTATGAAAATGGGAAGCGGCAATAAAAAAGAAGCCCGTCAGGTTTTAAATAACGGATTCTTGATGCTGCTGATCTTGTCTGCAGTTTTAACCACTCTGTTTCTGCTTAGTAAAAATTCTCTGCTCATGTGGTTTGAAGCCAGTGAAGCAACTTTTTCCTATGCGAATACCTATGTCACAATTTATACCGCTGGTACTTTCTTTGCATTAATCTCTGGTGGTATGAATAGTTTTCTGATTGCTCAGGGATTTTCCGGTCTTGGAATGGCAACGGTGGTAATTGGAGCAGTTCTGAATATTCTTCTGGATCCGCTGTTTATCTTTTTTTTCCATATGGGCGTTGCCGGTGCTGCTATTGCGACCGTCATCTCTCAGATCGTTTCCTGCCTGTTTGTCCTTGGCTGTCTGTTTAGTAAACGAATGCCAGTGCGTCTTGGATGGGGAGATTTTCACCTGAGTGTCATGAGGCGGATTGTCACTTTTGGTTTCTCGCCTTTTCTCATTCTTGCCAGTGACAGCATTCTGCTCATCGTTCTGAATACGGTTCTGCAGCGTTATGGCGGTCCTGGGGAGGGAGATACACTGGTTACCTGTGCAACCATTGTACAGGGTTATCTTCTGCTCATTACTATGCCTATGGGCGGTATTACCCTGGGCAGCCAGCCGGTGGTCAGCTTCAATTATGGAAAAGGTGATGTACAGAGAATCAAAAAAGCGATTTTGTACATCACCGGATTGTGTGTTTCATTTTGTATTTTGATGACTATTGTGACGTGGACGGTATCTCCAGTCTATGTACGGCTTTTTACAAAAGATTCTGAGATCCTATGCCGTTCCGTTACTTATATTAAGCGTTTTACCTTTATGATCATTCCGTTGGCGGTACAATATCCACTGGTAGATGAGTCCACTGCTCTAGGTAAAGTAAAGCTGGCACTTTTCTGTTCTGCCTTTCGTAAGTTTGTTTTTCTTGCCGGGCTGATCTGTCTGCCTGTACTGTTCACTGCAGATGCAGCATTCTTCTCAGAACCGGTAGCTGATGTCGTATCCGCTACAGTGACTAGCTGTCTATTCCTTCATTTCTTTCCAAAGATTCAGAAAAATTGATATAAAAAAGAGGCAATTCCCATTGTGAGATATCGCCTCTTTGAGTTTAACTTATGATCTGCAGCTGTCCGTTGCGGCCATTCTGCTGACTTCCGGATTGCCATCCAGATGCTGCATATTTAAGGTCTTTCTCTTTAATCTTTCCTGTTCGGACTGTTTCAGGATAAAATCTTTAATTTCTTTGGCATTTTTTATGTGCTGTAATTTGAGATCAGGATCCGTAACATCACCTGTGAAGCAGTGGATGGTGCCGATACCAAGGATTCGTTCCATAAGAGTGGTTTCTAGACGGACATCGATTACCTTGTACATATAGCAGTCATTCTCCACTTTGTTGAGCAAACCGGAATCGATTGATATGAATTCATCCGTTACGGTATAAGTAGTGAAGGTCCATGGCAGACCAAGAAACATAGAACGCTTTTTCTCTTTGTAAGTCATAACGCAATTCTCCTTTCAACTTGTATTTTCTTTTTCATGTGAGTCTCCTTGGTTTATACAGATATGCAATAGCTGTAATCTATATAGAAGTATATCACAAAATCTTTGAAGTTGGGTATATCAGCTTGATTTTTCTTTTGTTTCGTAAAAACAAAAAATAACGACATTGTATATCACGTTTGTAACATACAATGTCGTTATCTTTATTACATATTATTTATTATTTTAACAGTTCTCCATCAATATATCGTGCACGGATATTTCGATCATCTCCAGTATAGCAGAATCTTTCAAGCTTCTCCTGTGCGGTAATCTTGGTCCATGGATCTTCCATATTGTCGATCACAAGGGCATTAAATGCATATCCTGTTTCAAAAGAACCAACCTTGCCAAATACACTTCCAGCTTCCTTTGTAGCATGATAAAAGGCCTGTGTAATAGTGATGGTCTTGCTCTCATTTGGTTCGTAGAACTCTTTTAACTTAGAAAGCTGCACGGCTCTTGCTACCTGACGATAAATGGCGAGGCCATGGCCCCCTGCAAGATCAGAACCAATGGCAATCTTCAGATTCTCAGAAGCCATCTGCTGCAAAGGCATAATACCGGCAATAATGTTTACTGTCGCATCTGGACAGTGTACAGAAATGCTGCCATGTTTTTTCATGATACGTTTATCTTCTTCAGATGGGAAAATTACATGGGCAAAAATTGAAGGGCCATGATCCATCAATCCTGCACGTTCATATATTTCTGCATCAGAGCCGTATCCTGGGAACAGTTTCAAGGCTTCCTGAGCTTCCCAGATGGATTCTACCAGATGAGTATGTACACCACAGTGATATTTCTCAGCCAGCTTTCCAAGACCTGTGATCAGTTTTTCACTGCAGGTTGGAGCAAAACGAGGTGCCAGGATGGTTTTTACTTTCTTGCTTCCCTCATGTGCAGCCAGATATTTTTCGGTCTCGTTCAGAGATTCTTCTGTAGTCTCAATAAGAAACTCAGGAGAATTACAGTCCATGTTTACTTTTCCAACATAACCGTACATTCCTTTTTCTTCCATTTTATCGAAGAGATAATTAGTTGCATCACGATGAATGGTAGCAAACACATTTGCATGAAAAGTACCATGGAGAATCATCTCATCTACAAAAGCGTCATAGCAGTTTTTGGCATACTCCATACTCTGAAAACGGGATTCCTGCGGAAATGTATAATGATTCAGCCAGTCAGAAAGCAGACAATCCATACCGATTCCACGCTGTACATACTGAGCACCATGTACATGAAGATCGGAAAATGCCGGAATGATCAGCTTATCACCATAATCAACTATTTCCACACCACTATATGTTTCCGGGATTTTTTCACAAATCTGGGAAACCACACCATCTTCTACTATAATATAGCTGTTTTCATGAATTTCCATCCGGTCTGCAGCCGGTGTAAATAAAATATCTCCATGATAAATTTTTACTGCCATTATTATTCCTGCCTTCCTATATAAATCAAAACATTTAATGTGTATCTGTAATTCTTACTTCAATTCTAGTGGCATAATTTTCATTATTCTGTTCCACAAACTGATCAATGATATTTACTGCAAGAATGCCATCTTCAAGATCCAGATTTTGGCCCCATTCTCTGATTCTCTTGAAACTATCCTGAATCTGCTCATAAGCACCCTTGTGGTAACCTACCACATAGGTACCTGCCGGAATTTTATGAATATCTACATTTTCTTCTGGAATTTCATCTGTCAGAAGTGCTCCAAATTCTTTTTTAGTTCCCTCATAAAAAACAAGCGTTGGATAAAAATAGAAGGATTCTCCTGCATAAATCTCTGTTTCCGTTCCAATAGAAATATATTTTCGCTCCGGGTATTCCACTATGCGAAAGCCTTCATAATCAATTTCATCTTTGGAGTCTTCAATAAACTGGATTTTTCGTAAAATTGCGTGATCGATCCGCATCATTTCTTCCCATTGTTCGTGGATAGCTGCAGAACGTTCTTTAAGACGCTGCAATGCTTCGTCAGGATCTTTGGTGTCCTGAAAATCCCGGACTGCTTCAATAGAATATCCAAGTTTACGCATATAGCGGATAGATGCCAGCTTGTATGTCTGGTCAAAACGATATTTTCGATAGCCATTGTTTGGATCACGATAGCTTGGTTTTAGGATCCCGATTTTATCATAATAATGCAGTGTCTGTACCTTTAATCCAAATAAAGTTGCCAGTTCATTTACGTTCAGATATTCTTTATTTCCCATATTAAGTTCCTATCTAGATCCTTTTATATAAGGTTTGCTCAATGCTTCTGGTTCACTGCTCTTTCCTGCAGCTCCAAGCATTGCGATCAGAGTGAGGGCATATGGTAAAATGGCCAGCAGAAATGGAGAAATGGAAACACCAATAGTCTGAAGACGAATCTGTAATGCATTAGCTGCACCGAATAAAAGAGCTGCGCCAAACATTCCAAAAGGTGTATAGCGTCCAAGGATTACAGTTGCAAGTGCAATATAGCCACGGCCTGAGATCATGTTCTCTGTAAATACACCAAGCTGAACTAACACAAGGTATGCACCACCAATTCCTCCAAGAAGACCGTTAAATACCATAACGACCCAGCGGTATTTTTTACCGGAATTCCAGCAGATTCTGCAGCCTGTGGATGTTCTCCTACTGCTGCGAATGCCAGTCCAGGATTTGTTTTTTTATAAAAGATCCAGGTAAAGATTAAAAGTATATAAATTAGATATGTCAGAAAATCACAGTTAAAAAATGCTTCGCCAATTAAAGGAATTTTAGATAATCCTGGAATTGCAATATTGGGAAAGGTCTCTATCTGCTGATATCCCTGTCCGTCTGACATCAGTTTAAATAAAAAACTTGTTACACCAAGCATGAGCATGTTGATCGCAAGGCCTGAAACAGATTGATTCTGGACCAAAGTAATGGATAAAAGACCATGAAGGAGACTGACAACAAGTCCGCTAAGCATACCGGCAAGAAGTCCCACAAACAGATTTCCAGAATACCATGCTCCGGCAAAGGAGAAGAAGGCGCCGCTAAGCATTACACCTTCCATGCCGATATTCAGGATACCGGATTTTTCAGCAATGGTCTCTCCAATTCCACCATACATAAGGGGCACTGCCAGACGAACAGCAGCTGCCAGAAATGCGGTCATAAAGCTTAAAGTAAAAATCTGTTGAAGCATTATGCATTTCCTCCTTTTTTCACTTTAGACTGTTTCTTTTTGAAATGAAACAGCTCTCTTCCAAGAATCAATACTACAACCAAACCAATCAAAATATTGACAATTGCAGAAGGAACGCCCAGCTGTCTCTGCATGGAACCTGCACCAACCTGCATTGCTGCATAAAAAATAGCTACGAATAATACCCCCAATGGATTGTTAAATGCTACAAGTGCAACTAGAACTGCTGTATATCCACAGTTTGATGAAATTCCTTCCAGGAGTTTTTTCTGAATCGCGAGGACTTCAATTCCACCTGCTGCAGCAGCAAGTCCGCCGCTTAAAAACGCTGAGAGAACAATGTTTTTCATAACAGAAATACCATTGCAGGCGCTTCCTCTTTTGTTCAGACCGACAGCTTTTAACTCATAACCCATAGTTGTTTTTTCAAGGAAAAACCATACTACAATCACACAAACAATGGCAATCAGTATTCCTACATGAAAACGAGTTGCCGGAATCAGATTTCCGAGCTGTACGCTCTTATCGATTTTAGCTGACTGAGGAACATTTCCTTCCGGATCCATTAGAAAAGAGCGAACTGCGTAGCCAAGAAAATTAATGGCAATGTAATTCATCATAATCGTAACAATGATTTCTGAAATATTGAATTTGGCCTTGCAGATTGCAGCCAGCAGTGCCCAGACACCACCAGCCAGAAAACCGACTACCAGGGCTGCAATGATTCTTGGGATTCCAGGAAGAGCGTTCCAGTTCAGTGCTACGATCGTAGTCGCCATAGCTCCTACATAGAACTGGCCTTCTGCACCAATGTTAAAGAATCCAGTGCGGTAAGCCACAGCACAGCCTAGACCAGTAAGAATCAATGGACATGCTTTTACAAAAATTTCTGCAAAAGCTGCCGGTGTTCCAAAGATCCCGCGGAAGAAAAGACTATAGGCTTCGGCAGGATCAGCACCACAGGCCATGATAAGAATGGTACCAGTCACAATAGTGATCAGGAGAATCAGAAGTGTATCAGCAAGTCCTCGTATTCTTTTTTCTTTCTCCATCATCTAGCCTCCTCTTCTTTAATTCCACCCATGAGAAGACCAATTTTCTGTACGGTTGCTTCTTCTCTGCTTAAAATTCCAACAATCTTTCCACCAAAGAGCACAGCAATTCTATCGCTTAATGCCATGATTTCCTCCAGGTCTGCAGAAATCAGCATAACGCCTTTTCCTGCATTTCTCTGTTCGGTCAGCTGCTGACGGACAAATTCAGTCGCACCAATATCAAGACCTCTGGTTGGCTGGCTTGCTATGATTACTTTAGCATGATCATGCAATTCTCTTGCAATAATCAGTTTCTGCTGGTTTCCCCCAGACAATAGTTTTACAGGCGTGTCAATCCCCGATTTACCAGAAGCACGCACATGGTATTGCTGCATTTTTTCAGCTGCGTTTTTTCGGATAGCAGACATATTTACCAGAGAATGACGAGCAAATGGAGATTTCTTATATTCACGTAAAATAAGATTCTCTGTAATACTCATTCCTGTGATCAGACTATCCTGTAGTCTGTCTTCTGAAATATAAGAAACACCTGCTTCATATCGCCCGCGAATACCCTCGCCTGCCAGATTAGCGCCATCCAGAAGAATTTCTCCGGAACCTGTTTTCTGAATTCCTGTAATTACTTCAGCCAGTTCTTTCTGACCGTTTCCTTCTACGCCAGCAATACCAAGGATCTCTCCTTTATGGATAGTAAGACTGATATCATCCAGCTTATGACGGCTGTGTTTTCGGTGGCAGTTGGATACATGTTTCAGCTCCAGCATTACCTCATTTTGGGGAGATCCTTCTATATGATAGTCTTCCGAAAGCTCACGCCCGATCATATAGGCAGATAATTCTTCAGGGTTCGTATCTTTTGTAGTCAGATCAGCAACCTGTTTTCCATCACGAAGAATGGTGACCTTATCACTGATTGCCATAATCTCACTCATTCGATGAGTGATGATAATGATTCCATATCCCTCTTTTTTAAGATTACGCAGAACTTCAAAAAAATGAGTAGTCTCCTGTGGTGTAAGAACACCTGTAGGTTCGTCCAGAATCAGAAGTTCTACATTCCTGTACAAAGCTTTTAGAATCTCGACACGCTGCTGTTCTCCAACGGACAGATCGCTGATCAAAGCATCTGGATTTACATGTAATCCGTATTTTTCAGCCAGATCTGTTAGTTTTTTTCTCGCAGCTGCTCTGTCAAGGAAAAAGGAATTGCCCTTCAGATTTAATATGATATTATCCAGAACGGTCATTTTATTTACAAGAGAAAAGTGCTGCTGAACCATTCCGACACCCGCTTCGATTGCTTCTTTTGGGGAAGCAAAATCTGCAGGTTTGCCTTTCCAAAGTATTTCACCACTGTCCGCGGTGTAAAGACCGAAAATAATATTTACAAGCGTAGTCTTTCCGGCACCATTTTCACCAAGAAGGGCATGAATCTCACCCTTTTCTACAGATAGGTTAATATTCTCGTTTGCATATACCCCGGAAAATGATTTACAAATATGTTTCAATTGAAGAAGGGACATGGCTTTCTCCTTTATGTCAAATTAGTTAATGATTAATCTGTAACTGTAAGGGTACTGAATAGTTACATTAATCTCTTAATGTGTAATCACGTTCAACCTCAAGTTCGCCGGAAACGATTTTGTCAATTGCATCCTGTGCAGTTGCTTTTACTTCATCTGTAAGATTATCAGAAAGAAGAACTTCTACTGCTCCGTCTGCCATACCGAGGTTGTAAACATCTCCTTCAAAACTATCGTCAACAACACTTTCAATAGCTTTATCAATTACAACGTCAAGGTTATAGATTGCAGAGTCAAGAATGTTCTCAGGTGCTAAAGAACTCTGATCATAGGAGTCGCCCTGGCACCAGATGTCTGCATCAACAGCTGCAGCAATTGCACCATTTCCACATGCATTTGCACAGTGTTTGATTACATCTACGCCATTTTCAATCATTGCTTTTGCAGCTTCCTGTGCAAGCTGTGTATCAACAAAGGAGTTGGTCCATGCTGTCTGAACTTCAATATCTGGATTTACGGATTTTGCACCATCTTCATATCCGTTTACGATCTTCACAAGGGAATCACCCTGGATTGGTCCGATTGCACCGAGTTTGTCGGATTTTGTCATAGATGCGGCAATGATTCCTTCTACATAAGCAGTCTGTTCACATGCCATTACATAAGATGCAACATTGTCAGAAGAAGCGTCAGATTCTGTACAGATAAATTTTGTAGCTGGATAAGTCTCTGCAACTTCCAGTGCAGGATCACCAAATTCGTATCCATGGCCAATTACTACATCATATCCTGCGCTTGCATAATCAGCAAAAGCAGCAGAAATGTCAGCAGCTTCCAGATTTTCTGTATAAGCAAGTTCACATCCGTATTTATCACAGGCTTTCTGAGCACCTTCATATGCGGTCTGGTTCCAACCCTGATCATTTGCAGCACCTGACATCAGAAGTGCAACTTTCAGTCCTTTTCCTTTTGCTGCATGAACCGGCTGTGCACATACACCATTCATCATAGATACTGTTATTGCCATTGCTAATCCCATAACCACTAATTTTTTCATCTTAATCCTCCTTGATAAGATCCTGTTATCATTTATTTTTTATCTCAAACCCTATAGTTAATACAAGGTTTTGAATAAGTCCTCTACATAGTAAACTATATAGTAACTATAGGGTCAAGAACTTTTTTTAAATTAATTAAAAAGGCGGTATTCCTAAGAATACCACCCTAATGATACGTTTGTTGTATAAAGATTGTAAAATGGATTAATGTTTTTAATTATCTTCAATTCAGCACACGATTGATCTGGCGAAAATCCTTCAGTGCCTGGCGACCAATCTTAAAGATCTTCTTCATATTGATCGAGTTGATACCGCCCTGTCTTGGACGGAAAGTGATTGGCAGATATTTGACGCGGCATCCCTTTTTTGCATAGATTACTGACAAGACCACATTGGACAGATTAAAATCATTAGGGATCAGGTCAATATATCTGCGTAGAGTATCTGCCTTCATCAGACGGAATGGCGTGTTGGCATCTTTGACGGAAACACCGAAACAGATACGAATCACAAGGCGTAGAATACGAGTAACAAAGATACGACTGCCGCCATCCTGACGGTTGTTTCGCCACCCAATGACCATATCCCATGCTTCCCTCTGATCCCAAAACTGTTCAAATTCAGAGGGAAGTGTCTGACCATCTGAATCAGTCTGAAAAACAAAATCTGCACCATGATCAAGTGCATAATGATATCCATATAAAACAGTTGCACCATGTCCACTGTTTGTTTTCGTGATAGGGCTGAACAAAGGGTGTTCTTTTGCATATTCCTGCATGATTATGTATGTATCATCCTTGCTTCCGTCATCAATCACAACCAGGCGGGATTCACCGTTTCCGGAATGTGCCTGAATGACAGGATACCAGTCATCAAGTACTTGTCGGATATTTTCTCGTTCGTTATATGCCGGTATGATTATAAAAAGTCTATCTGTCTTTGTTTCCAAGATAATTCTCCTGTGGGATATTCTGCAGACATGGGTTACCTTCTGGCAAGTTCACTGGTAATCTCATCCCAGGTAACTCCCTTTTCTACCATCAGAACCATGGCATGATACAGAAAATCCGAAATTTCATATTTGATTTCTTCTTTGTCAGGATTTTTTGCTGCTATAATAATTTCTGCACATTCTTCTCCGACCTTTTTCAGAATCTTATCAATACCTTTGTCGAAAAGATAATTTGTATAAGAGCCTTCTTTAGGATGAATTTTACGGTCTGCGATCACATCATACACATCCTGAAAGATATGAAGTGGGTTTGTATCGTTATACTCTTTCTGAACCAGAGGTTTAAAGAAGCAGCTGCGGCTGCCAGTGTGGCAAGCTGCTCCGATCTGATCGACTTTAGCGAGGATTGTATCATTGTCGCAGTCCAGCGCAAGTGATTTTACATACTGAAAGTGACCGGAAGTAAGACCCTTGAGCCAGAGTTCCTGACGACTGCGGCTCCAGTAAGTCATTTTACCAGTTTTCAGAGTATTTTGGAAGGCCTCTTCATTCATATATGCTACCATAAGTACCTGGTCGTTTTTGTAATCCTGAACTACCACCGGAATCAATCCGTCATTGTTGAGTTTGAAATCAGACCAGCTGATAGCACTTTCGAAAGTAATGACCGGAATTCCGGAAGCTTTGCAGTCTTCTTTGAAATTAATAAGTTTCACCTCAAGAGAACTGATATAAGCACCGCTTAAAGCATGTACAGATTCTTTTTTGAGAAGATCTTTCAAGGCATCTGTTTTACTCTCTTCTGTATGAAGAATAACCTTCATATCAGAACTCGTAGCGATTTCGTCCTGAATCGTATCCAATGCAAGAATTTCATCTGCATACTTTTCAATCAGTTTTTGGTTATCTGCAAATTCTTCCATAGAAGAAATACTGATGACCATTTTTTCTTTACCGAAACGTTTGGATACTTCCTCAAGAAGTAAAATATTACTTTCTTTGGAAAAATTCAGAACAACTTTGGCACATCCGGCATAAAGAAGCTTTTTGACATCTTCCATGCGATTGATATTTCCAGCTGCCATAACAGGAATTTCAGCAATCGCACAAATCTGTTTGATATTTGCAATAGCCTGATCATGCTCTTTATCTCCAGACGAAAAGTCAAAAACCAGCAGTTCATCTGCTCCGTTATCTCGGTAAAAACGCACAAGATCTTCTATATTTCCTTCTCCAAAGAGATTTCGTTGACCAAATCCGGTAACTGCCTTTCCTGATTGCAGATACAGGCATGGAATCAGTAGTTTATCTGCCATGTGTATTCCTCCTTATGCAAGACTTCCCTTGGTAGAGAGTACATCTGTAATGCGTGGATCATAGGAAACAGCCTGATCCAATGCTTTGGCAAAGCTTTTGAACATTGCTTCGGCAACATGATGGCTGTTGCCACCGGTAAGTACTTTGATATGCAGGTTCATGCCACAGGAATAAGAAATAGCATAGAAAAACTCTTTTACCATTTCAGTGGACATATCTCCGATCTTTTCGGAAGTAAACTCTGCATCCCATGAAAAATATGGCCGGCCGGAAAGGTCGATTGCACAGAGTACAAGAACTTCATCCATTGGGAGGATACAGCTTCCGTAGCGGCGGATTCCTTTCTTGTCTCCAATTGCTTCTTTGATCGCAGTACCAAGGACAATACCGGTATCTTCAATTGTATGATGGTCATCTACCTCCAGATCGCCATGGACACGAACGCAGAGATCAAAAAGGCCATGTCTTGTAAAACCGTCAAGCATATGGTTAAAGAAACCGACGCCGGTTTCAATATCAGAATAACCAGTTCCATCCAGAGTCAGTTTGAGTTTGATCTCTGTTTCTTTTGTATTACGTTCTACAGATGCTTCTCTTGCCATATCTGTTTCCTCCTACTGTTCTTCGTCTTCAAAACGGACAGCAATAGAGTTGGCATGTGCAGTCAGCTGTTCTGAAGTTGCAAACTGTTCAATGTCTTTATGAATTTTACGCAGAGCTTCTCTCGAATAGTACACGATACTGGATTTTTTTACAAAATCATCAACAGAAAGTGCGGAGAAGAATTTTGCTGTTCCATTTGTCGGAAGAACATGGTTTGGCCCGGCAAAATAATCACCGAGTGGTTCAGAGCTGTTTTCACCGATAAAGATTGCTCCGGCATTTCTTACTTTCATCATTACTTCAAATGGGTTGGCAGTTACAATCTCCATATGTTCAGAAGCAATGGCGTTGGCTGCTTCAATGGCTTCATCCATGTCTTCTGCGATCAAAATATAACCAAAGTTATCGAGGGACTTCTGGATGATCTCTTTACGGGAAAGGACTTTGACAAAACTGTCAACTTCTTCGCTGACTTTTGCTGCAAGTTCCTTACTTGTCGTGATCAGGATGGCAGAAGCAAGCTCGTCATGTTCTGCCTGTGAAAGAAGGTCGGCAGCTACATATCTTGGATTGGCTGTTTCATCGGCAAGAACCAGAATCTCACTTGGGCCGGCAATGGAGTCAATGCTGACATAGCCATAGACCGCTTTTTTGGCAAGTGCTACAAAGATGTTTCCAGGTCCTACAATTTTGTCAACTTTTGGGATGCTTTCTGTACCGTAAGCAAGTGCACCGATTGCCTGTGCTCCGCCGACTTTGTAAATTTCATCTGCACCGGCTTCTTTGGCTGCAACCAGAGTGGATGGATTGACTTTACCGTCTTTTCCCGGAGGAGTTGTCATAACGATCTGGTCTACTCCAGCTACTTTGGCAGGAACGATGTTCATCAGTACGGAAGAAGGATAAACAGCCTTTCCGCCCGGAACGTAAACACCAACACGTTCAAGTGCAGTTACTTTCTGTCCAAGCATGGTACCATTTGTTTCACTGGTGAACCAGCTGTTCTGGCGCTGTTTTTCGTGATAGCTTCTGATATTAACAAGTGCTTTGCGGATAACATCGATCAGAGCCGGATCGACTGCCTCATAAGCTTCTTTTATTTCTTCTTCAGTTACTTTGATCGTATCTGCACTGATTTCTGTTTTGTCGAACTCTTTTGTATAGGCAAAAAGAGCGGCATCGCCTTCTGTTTTTACTTTGTTCAGAATTTCGTCAACTGCTGCTTCAAATTTGCCATAGTTGTTTGGGCTTCGTTTCAGGAGATTTTCCAGAATATCTTTTGTACTTTCTTTTGTAAGTGCTACTGTACGCATTATGTTCATCCCTTCTGTTGGTTATTATTTACTGATCACATTTCTGAGATCACGGATCAGGTTACGGATTCGTTCATCTTCCATTTTCATGCTGACCTGGTTTACGACCATTCTTGCAGAAAGCGGGCAGACTTCTTCAAGAACATTCAGACCGTTTTCACGCAGGGTGCTTCCGGTTTCAACAATATCTACGATCACTTCGGAAAGTCCGACGATCGGAGCCAGTTCGATGGAACCGTTCAGCTTAATGATCTCTACTGTCTGATGTTTCTTATTATAAAAATAGTCTTTGGCAATGTTGGGATATTTGGTTGCAACACGGATCAACTGGTTGTTCTGAAGCAGTTCACGGGCACTTTCCGGTCCACAGACACACATACGACATTTCCCGAATCCGAGGTCCATTACTTCATAAAGCTTACGTCCTTCTTCAAGAATGATATCCTTGCCAGTGACGCCGATATCGGCAGCACCGTATTCAACGTAAGTTGGTACATCAGGTCCTTTGGCGAGGAAAAAGCGCAATTTCAGATCTTCATTGACAAAGATCAGTTTGCGGGTATCTTTGTCACGCATTTCTTCGCAGGTGATTCCAATCTGTTCAAACATATCCAGCGTTTTCTGTGCAAGTCTTCCCTTCGTAAGGGCAACGGTAAGATATCTCATATCAGCAGTCCTCCTTTTCACGGCGAAGAGCTACAGCCGTTCCTTCGCTTCTCAATTTCTGCGCTTCCAGAATGGCTTCGCGGCGATTAGCTTCTGTATAGGTAAGAATGACCGGTGCTTTTTTTTCAGGAAGTGAGAGCTTCTGTCTGGACAGAGCCATAAGGAGATTATCGACAGTGATGCCAAAACCAATGGAGGCAGCAGGTTTGCCGAAATGTTTCAGAAGATTGTTGTAACGTCCTCCTTTTACGACTGGTTCACCGGTTCCATAAGTATATGCCTGGAAAATGATTCCTGTATAATACTGGAATTTGCTGAGCATACCGAAATCAAAGCTGACATACTTTTCATATCCGTAAATTTTGAGAATTTCATAGATTTCTTCCAGCCGTTCTACCGCTTTGATTGCACAGATATTGTCTGTCAGACTGCGTGCTTTCTGAAGAATTTCTGAAGAGCCGAACAGGTGTGGAAGTTCCAGAAAAGCTTTTTCCAGAGATTCCGGAATATTCTGGCTGCGTACAAGATCTTCTACACCAAAATAGTTTTTCTGGGAGATCAGGGAACGGAGATTTTCTTCTTCTTCGATATCCAGATTGGCATCCTGAAGAAGAGATTTGAAATAGTCAACCTGTCCGATACTGACCTGAAATTCTTTTAAGCCGGCTTTCAAAAGGCATTCAACTGTCATGGCGAGAAGTTCTGCATCTGCTTCGGCAGAATCATCACCGATACGTTCTACACCCATCTGAGTGGTCTCTTTGAGTCGGCCCTGATAGCTGGAATTATTGATAAAAGTGTTTCCTGTATAAGAAAGTGTTATAACCTGGTGCTCCGGATTAAAATAAGTAGCGCAGGCTCTTGATACGGATGGTGTGAAGTCCGGGCGTAATACCAGGGTATTTCCTTCACGGTCAAAAAATTTATACAGATCCTTGGAAGGAATTGTACCTACTTCTCTGCTGAATACTTCAAAATATTCAAAGGAAGGAGTTTCAATCTCCTCATATCCATAGGAATCAAATACTTTGCGGATTTCTGTCTGAAGATGATGCTTCTGGCTGCACTCTCCATTATAAATATCGCGAACACCTTCAGGTGTATGAAAAATTCGCTGCATAGTCGTTTCCTCCTCATTACAGATAAGCACTTTAACGTGCTACCATGCTACTATGTAAAAACAAGAAAATTATAGTAGAAAAAATAGAAAATGTCAATCCCGCAATTTCAGATCTGTCTGGATTCCATCCAGATAGGGAACAAGAAATCCATTTTTTTTCTGTAAATAGTAAATGGAATTCAATTCTTCGCGCCGAAAGCTTTTGCGCCCTCCGGACTGCATGCGATTCCAGAACTTCATCAGGTCACGGAGCGGAAGGTAATAAAACAGATCTGCATGACTGAAAAAAATAAGAAAAAAAGCAATTCCGCCCTGCTGCTCAAAGGCGTTCATGAATTCGACCTGATGCGGGTGGATATTGCTTAACGGAAAAGTATCAACACTGCATTCTTTAGCATCAAAGCAGACCGGGATTCCCTGAACAGCACCGATATAATCGACTGTACTGCGTTGCTCAAAGTATGCGAGTGTGATATGACGGTTTTCTTTGTCCATGCGGACTGGTGTGATCGGCGTTGGAATTTTCTGAATCAGAGCAAGGTTTTTTTCTGCATATTGTTCATTGGTTCGGTTCACGAGATCCTCCAGGGTTGAACCCCGGAGGCCTCTGCTGTTCCAGGTTGCCATATTGGAAAATCCTCTCAGTTCAGAAGTTTGATAGATGGATAATAGCGTACAACGGCTTTTCCGACAATCTCATCAAAGGATACAAATGTGTTTTTCCAGAATCTTGAGTCTCTGGAATATTCGCGGTTGTCACCGAGCATAAAGTAACTGTTTTCCGGTACCTTATAGGGACCATAATTTCCGGTTGGAACTTCCGGTACGAAGCTGTCATCCAATGGTTCATCAGAGCCATTTATGTATACTTTACCGTCACGGATTTCAACGGTTTCACCAGGAAGTCCGATCAGACGTTTGATGAACAGCTGGCTTTCATCATCCGGGAATTTGAAGATAATGATGTCAAAGCGTTCCGGATCTTTGGTTTTGTAGGAAATGTGTTTGCCGAAGAAATCAAAGTTCAGACCATATGCCATGCGGAAACCGAAGATACGGTCACCGGTCATAATCGTATTTTCCATGGATTCAGACGGAATTTTGGCGTTGATGAGAACAACATTATTTACAACAAGAACTACTACTACAACAATGATGATCATTTTTACATAATCCCAGATTTCATTCCAGATTTTCATAACTACACTCCTCTAAATGTTCTTCTTTTAATATATGTTGAAATTGCACTGGTAAAACTGCCTCAAAATGTTTTTCGGACAGGTTATGCAATTTTCCTTCAAGTTCAGGAAAAGTCAGGCGATAAGCATGGAGAAGCTGATGTTTCAGCCCATAATGATCACGGAAATATCGATTGAATTCCTGGCTTCCGTATTTTGCATCACCGGCCAGAGGATGTCCCTCAGATGCCAGATGCGCACGAATCTGATGTGTACGGCCCGTGATCAGTCGTACTTTCAAAAGAGTTGCATGCTCATTATTGCAGATAGGTGTGTACTGTGTTTCGATTGGCTGGGCATCTTTTTCTTTTGTCGGTGAGACACTTACTTTATTCAGGTTTGCATCTTTATGCAGATATCCACGGATATGCCGCGAGCGGGTAAGCTTTCCCTTAACGATGCATAAATAGTCTTTATGAACGGTACGGTCATGAAATAACGTTGACAGTTCCTGCAGTCCTGCAAGAGATTTTCCGGCTGCGATAACACCGCTTGTATTTTTGTCCAGACGGTTGCATACGGAAGGATGAAAGGTCCGCAGATTTTCTTCTGTCAGTGAACCATTTTGAAGAAGATATCCAATCAGGTATTCTACCATGGAAGGTTCTTTGGTATCATCTGGCTGAGAAAGCATACCTGCCGGTTTGTTGATCAGAAGAATATCAGTGTCTTCATAGATGATATCCAGATCAGTTACGGCCCTTGCTGTCTGTTCCTGCTGACTGAATTTTGAAAAAGTTTCATCACTGAGAAACAGTCTGATCTGGTCTCCGGTGTTGAGCTTTTCGTTTCCAGTTGCTTTTCTGCCATTTAATGTGATGTTTTTTTGCGAAGCATTTTATAAAAAAAGCTTTTGGGTGCATTCCGGAGTAGTTTTGCAAGATATTTGTCAAAGCGCTGTCCGGCCTCGTTTTCGGTGATTTGGAATTCTTTCATAAAGCTCCTTTACAGACAGATTGCCAGAATAGTGTGTTTGATCAGTTCATTTCTGGAAAGTTCCGGATATTTTTCGTCCGGGCGGAATTTAATTCCCTCCTCCAGAGATTCTTTGTGTGCATTCATGGAATCAAGACGTTCCAGAAACGGATCCAGTCGGGTAAAAATCTTGACGGTTGCTTTGAAACTGTTTCCTCTGAGAATCTTCTGACATTCCCGCTCCATGAAAGCTACGTCAATTTTAGGATCACTGCTATATCCGACAACAGTGTTTCCACAAATTGCAAATGCGTCAATGTTTGCACTTTTCTCATAGAAAGTCATGTACATTTCATAAGACATGGTAAGTTCGCCGGCATGTTCATGAATCCTACGGTATACAGATGTTTCTACTTGTCTGGCGCGAAAGATCATGATCAGGCTGACCAGAGATTTGCAGGCTGGAAGGCAGCCGACAACAGCTATCACAGTCCAGATAGTCAGTCTTGTATGAAAATATAGCATTGCTGAGAAAAAAATCAGCAAAGGTACTGCAAATAAAACAGCTGTAATAAGAATCCGCCGTTTCTTTTCGGAGGCAAGATATCCATAATCTCCCTTTCTGGAAGAATTACGTTTTTTTGTTTTACTCATGTAATGCTCCTTTAAATGTTTTATTTCTTCGTTTTTTTCTTATGTGTATTGCGGATGGTGGTTCTGTGAGCTGGTCTGCGTGAAGAACCAGAGTTTTTGTTTCCTGAAGAAAAACTGTTTTTCTTTTCCGGACGAATTAGGCATTTCGGACCAAAACCGACCAGATCCATGCGTCCGGCACGCTGCAGTCCTTCCAGAACCAGCTTACGGTTGGCTGGATTCTTGTACTGCATCAACGCACGTTGTATCGCTTTTTCATGAGGATCTTTCGGTACATAAACCGATTTTCCGTCCAGTGGATTGATACCGGTATAATACATACAGGTAGAAAGTGTGGATGGTGTTGGATAAAAGTCCTGCACCTGTTCCGGGGTGAAGCCAAGATCACGCACATATTCAGCGAGTTTTACGGCATCTTTGATCGTACATCCTGGATGAGAAGACATAAAGTATGGAACAGCATACTGTTTCTTGCCGGTAGCTTCATTTGCTTTGTCATATTCTCTGAGAAACGTCTGATAGATCTGATGAGATGGTTTACCCATATAGTGAAGTACCTGGTCTGAAACATGTTCCGGTGCAACACGAAGCTGTCCACTGATATGATATTTGACCAGTTCCTGCATAAATACAGGACTTTTATCTGCGACAACATAATCAAAACGTACACCAGAACGGATAAAGACTTTTTTGACACCGGGTACTTTGCGCAGTTTTCGAAGAAGGGAAACATAGTCTGTGTGATCTACCTGAAGGTTTCCACATGGCTTCGGAAAAAGACACTGGCGATTCTGACAGACTCCTTTTGTCAGCTGTTTCTGACAGGATGGTTGTCTGAAATCTGCGGTCGGACCGCCTACATCATGAATATAACCCTTAAAATCAGGATCCTTTGTCATTTTGATGGCTTCTTTCAGAATCGATTCATGGCTTCGGGTCTGAAGGATTCTGCCCTGATGAAATGTCAGTGCACAGAAATTACATCCACCGAAACAGCCACGGTTGCTGGTGAGACTGAATTTAATTTCCTCCAGTGCCGGAATACCGCCTTTGGCATTATACATCGGATGCCAGGTGTCAGTATATGGCAGATCATAGACATCATCCATTTCCTGCTGTGAAAGCGGATGTGCCGGAGGATTCTGAATAATATAGCCTCTGGTTCCATAACTCTCAGCAAGTGGTTTGGCGGTAAAAGGATCTGTATTACGGTATTGAACTGCGAAACTGTCAGCATAAGTGTGTTTGTTAGACGAAACTTCCTCATAGGAAGGGAGAACGATTGGTTCGAATGCACGGGACAGATCTTTGCACTTGTACACAGTACCAGGAATGTAAGTGATCTCTTCAACTGGCAGTCCACTCTGTAGTGCTTCGGCAATCTGAAGAATTGAATGCTCTCCCATTCCGTAAGAAATCAGATCCGCACCGGAATCCATAAGGACACTTCTACGCACGCGGTTATCCCAGTAATCGTAATGAGCAAGACGTCTGAGGCTTGCCTCAATACCGCCAAGGATAATTGGAGTATGTTTATATGTCTGACGAATCAGGTTGCTGTATACGACCGTTGGCATATCCGGCCGAAGTCCCATCTCGCCGCCCGGAGAATAAGAATCTTTCTGGCGATGTTTCCTTGAGACTGTGTAATGATTGACCATGGAATCCATATTTCCGGCTGTTACAAGGAAACCAAGGCGCGGTTCACCAAAAGTCTGAATGCTTTCTTTATGACGCCAGTCCGGCTGTGGGATGATTCCCACACGGTATCCACGACTCTCAAGGAGACGGCTGATAATGGCAGAACCGAAAGAAGGATGATCTACATAGGCATCTCCTGTGATATATACAAAATCGACCTGATCCCATCCGCGCTGCTGCATTTCCTGCTTTGTTACGGGTAAAAAGTTTTGCATTATATACTCCTAAAATGAAACGGACTGGGCTCTATAACCCTCCGCAATAATGTCGAGCTGACGATGAAAACGGGCAAGCTGCTGAAGATCTTTTGTGCGGAATACCCGTAGAAATTCATCCTGGATTTTTTCAACTTCTCTTTTGTTGGAAATCTTGTACAGGTTTTCAATGCTGAGCAAAATGTCTTTTACCAGATTGGACTGTGTCTGTGAAGAATTCTGCGCATCCATAATCTCATCACGAACAGATGACATTTCACGGTCCAGTGCAATGATTGCATCAGCTGCGTTGCTCAGTCGCTCGGCTACATGTAAAGGCATCTCGCCTTTGTACTTATACTGCAGAGAATGTTCGATCGTAGCCCAGAAGTTCATAGCCATTGTACGAATCTGAATTTCGGCCTGAAGGCGTTTTGGCCCATTGATCGTATCTACAGTATAATAAATGATCAGATGATAACTCCGGTAACCACTCTGCTTGATATGTTTCAGATAGTTTTTTTCACTTTTGATGGTCATATCACTGCGGCTACGGATAATAGAGGCTACGGTATCAATATCTTCTTCAAACTGACAGATGATGCGGATACCGGCAATGTCTTCAATCTCTTCTTCCATCTTTTCCATGGGGATATGTTTGCGCTGCATTTTCTCCAGGATACTTGGAAGACTCTTGACACGCCCACTGACCTGTTCAATCGGGGAATACAGGTCATTTTGCTTGTGTTCATCTATAATATGTTCAAACTTTACCATCAGTTCTTTGACAGCAAGTTCATATGGACATAAAATACTTCTCCATAACTGTATTTCCATAAATATCGCTCCTTGCAGGATTGTTGCTTTGAAGTTAAGACCTGAAATACGAAAAGACAAAACTTCCCATACAGTATAACACAATTTGTACAATTTTTGTTAGTAATATGTATACTTTCTGATTTTTTTTCGGAGACATTGTAAAACATGGTATGGATTTACGCTGATATCCTGTCCTTCTGGGGTGGTGATATAGATGCCAAGGTGAAGGTGCACCGGAAACCTTTCGGAAGTGCCCTCCTGTCCATATCCGGTATTTCCCATGAAACCAAGAATTTCTCCGGCCTGCACTCTATCACCGGGAGTAAAATCTTCCTCATAGGAGGAAAGATGCGCATAATAAAAATATCCGCCAGAGTCAGAACGGATACCAATTCGGTATCCGCCAAGAGGCAGCCAGCCTTTTTGTTCAACAATGCCGTCTGTGATGCTGATGATGGGATAATAGCCGGATTGACTGACGGGACCAAAGAGATCGGTTCCTTCATGATGGCGATTTCCACCGTATGTACGTGAGTCCATCCAACTGTCTTCATAGCTGATGTCATCAGAGGCAACAGGAAAATACTGCAGATTTCCCCAGATTGCTTCATAATAATTTTTTAGCTGCAGATAGCAGCTTTTTTTGTACAACAGATAAAAGGTATTATCAGGAGAAATATGTTGAGGATGAAAATGACTGTTTAACATGGTTGTGGTAAGAAGATCACACCAGTCTGAAGGATAAAGACCGGATTCTGTCAATTGACGATAAAGTTCCGGGGACAGATCCTGTTGTCGGAACTCAGCAGAGGCGGCACAGTCTTTTTTTAGAACAGAGACAGTGCTTCGACTGAATGAAATGTAGGACAGTATGCTGTTAGACAGTATCAGAATGAAAAATACAAAGAAAAAAGAAGAACGTGACATAGATGTTATACTTTCTGAGTGGTTTTCAGATTATTATATGCAAAAAAGACTCCGCATATCTGCGAAGCCTTTTTGAGTAATTGAATTTATAATAGAATTTTGACTGCTTAAGCTCAGTCTTTTAACTCTTCAAGAACTTTTACAAGATATTTCCATACACGTTCTGTAGAAGCAATGTCAAGCACTTCTTCGGAAGTATGGATGTCTTTCATATCCGGTCCGAGAGATACACAGTCAAGGCCATCGATTTTTTTATAAAACAGACCACATTCAAGACCGGCATGAATAGCTACAACTTCTGGTTTCTGACCGTACATGGTTTCATATACTTCAACCATTTTGTCGCGAAGTGGAGATTCTTTGCGATACTCCCATGCAGGGTAAGCACCCTGAATTTCATATTCTCCGCCAAGGAATTCTGTCAGATACTGAATCTTATCGGAAAGAGCATTGCGTGCTGCTTCTACGGAACTTCTGACACCTGAACTTGCAAAAAATTCATCTTCAGAGAGAGATACAATACCAATATTGGTAGAGGTTTCTACAAGGCCTTCGATATTTGCACTCATTTTCTGGATACCGAAAGGAACCTCCATCAGATAGAACAGAACTTTTTCACGGCTTGTCGGGTGAAGGACTTTTGCAGATTCATGGCCTGCTTCTGTGATTTGGATAGAAATACCCTTATCACTTCCGTCATATTCTTCGCGAGACCTTTTCAACCTTGGAGGCATATGCTTTGATGGCATCCATTTCTTCTTTGGATACAAGAATATCGCAGACTGCTTCTCGTGTAATGGCATTATCTTTCTGTCCACCAGTCATGGAAATAATCTCATAATCTGCTTCTCTTTTGAGTCCATACAGAAAACGCCCCATGACTACATTGGCATTTGCTCGTTTTTTGTCAATCTCAGAACCGGAATGACCACCCATCAGGCCGCATACTTTTATCTGAAGTTTTTCTCCTTCTGCGTCTACGCGTGCAACCGGGATATGGCTGACAGCAGAAAGTCCACCGGCACAACTGATCCAGAGGCTGCCCTCTGCTTCTGAGTCCATATTGATCATACGTTTACCCTTGAGTACACTGCAGTCAAGCCCTACAGCACCAAGAAGACCGATTTCTTCATCTACAGTGATCAGCACTTCCAGTGCCGGATGTGGCAGATCTGTACTGTCAAGAAGTGCCAGTGCATACGCTACTGCAATACCGTCATCACCACCAAGAGTAGTTCCGTTGGCTGTGACATATCCATCTTTTACAGAAAGATTCAGTCCGTCTTTTTCGAAGTCATGCTGTACATCGGGCCTTTTCTCGCAAACCATGTCCATATGACCTTGCAGAATAACAGTTGGTGCATTCTCATAGCCGGGTGTTGCTGGTTTATAAATGATTACATTGTTCATTTCATCCTGCACGTAGTCAAAACCATGTTCTTTTGCAAAAGCTACCAGATAATCGCTGATCTGTTTGGTGTTTCTGGAACCGTGTGGGATTTTGCAGATTTCCTCAAAATAATAAAATACCTGCTTTGGTTCGCAGTTTTCTAATACTCTCATATTGATTTCCTCCATTAATGAATTGTTGCGTGTATATTTATTTTATCGACATATCTGTCTGATATGCAGCATAAAGTAAAGAATAAAAATATAAAAAGCTGTATTTATGAGAAAAATATTTTATACCGTTTTCAGTATTTCACAAATATGTTTTTGTTGTTGTATCCACAGGAGGCACTTGCAGCTTCAAAAGAAGGGATGCAATTGTGGTTGAATGTTCTTCTGCCTGTTGCTGCCATTTCTGATATTGACAGGAATATTGATTCATACAAATATGGCAGGAAAACTACTGCAGCCTGTGGAAGTGATCTGGAATAAAGTACTGGGTGTCTCAGCAGCAGGTGCTTATGCAGTCATTGTCGGAGCACTCTGCGGATATCCGGTTGGTGCCAAAATAACATCCGATCTGTATGAAAATCATCAGATCAGTGAGTCAGAGGCAAAATATCTTCTTACATTTACAAATCATGCAAGCCCTGTGTTTATACGTACATATCTGTGTCATATCTGTCTCAAAGATCAGATTCCTGCACGAACAGTGTTTGGAATATTTGCATTGTCTGATCTTACAATTATGCTTTTATTTCGATTTGTAGTTTATCGAAATAAAATCCAGTTTTTATCAGCAGATAAGAAAAAAAAGACACCCGTCTCAAGCTCATCAGGAGCTTTTCTGGATGTCTCCATTATGAATGGGTTTGAAACAGTTACCCGCCTGGGCGGATACATTCTTATGTTTTCCATTCTGTCTGCCTGTATCAGTCATTTTTGGAATATGAAAAATCTCATCGGATATACATTATCCGGTATATTGGAACTGACAACAGGACTTTGCCGTCTTCAAAATGCCAATATTCATATGCAATGGAAATATCTGTTGACATTATTTCTGACAGCTTTTGGCGGAATCTGTATAACATTTCAGACAAGAAGCCTGGTTACACGGAAACTATCAATGCTTCCTTATATAACAGCAAAACTTCTGAATGGAATTGCAACAGTGTTATTTGCCTTATTCTTCTCCAAGATCATCTAACAGACTGTCTTCTTCCGGTGCTTCTGTCGGTTCTTCATGATAAGATCCGGTCATAGCTGCTGCCTGCGCTGTCTGAGGAGCAAGTTCCTGACGGTTATGATTAACAACATCAAGACAACTCTGGAGAGCGTCGATAAATCCTTTGTATTTACCACCTGCGTCTTCAAGAGTCTGGTTCAGGACGGAACCGATATTTGCCATCATGTCATCAGTGTATGTGATAGCACTTAAACGAATGCTGTTTGCATCCTGTGTAGCGGAATCAAGGATTTCCTGTGCCTGTTTATTAGCTGCGTTAATTGTATCATTAGCCTGAGCATATGCTTTCTGCATGATCTCATGCTGTGTAACGAGCTCCTGTGCTTTGGCCTGAGCATCTGCGATAATAGCATCTGCTTTGGACTGAGCGTCTTCAAGGATTGCATCCTTATTACTGATGATCTTCTGATAACGTTTGATTTCATCAGGTGTTTTGAGACGAAGTTCTCTTAAAAGTTCTTCAATCTCTTCTTTATTTACAATAATTTTGGTTGCGGACAATGGCTGAAATTTACAGCTTTCTATAAATTCATCAATTTCGTCAATAATCTGTTCGATTCTGCTGCTCATAGTATATTCTCCTTGTTTTTTTCTTTCTCTTCCTGCATTTTTTTACATAATGCCTGTATGATCTCCGGCGGTGCAAAACTGGATAGATCACCACCGAAACGGGCAACTTCTTTCATGATGGTGGAGCTGACATAAGCGTACTCCAATGTAGTGGTAAGGAATACAGTATCAACATCCGGAGCCAGAACACGATTGGTCTGTGCCATCTGAAGCTCATACTCAAAATCAGTAACGGCGCGAAGACCGCGTACGATTACCTGCGCATGATTCTCTCTGGCAAAATTCACAGAAAGTCCGTCAAATGGTCTGATTACCACATTAGGAATGTCCTTTGTTGCCTTTTCCAATATATTAACACGTTCTTCTACAGAAAACAACGGACTTTTTGCAGAATTCTGCAAAACACCGACTACAACTCTGTCAAAGGAGACGCTTGCACGTCGGATAACATCCAGATGACCATAGGTTGCCGGATCAAAACTTCCCGGATAGACTGCTGTTACCATAGGTATTCTCACTTTCTTTTATGCAAAAATATATGGTTTGTTTGTTTTGTATTCTTTGGAACGGGATAATTCATATCCTAATTCTTCCACATAAGAAAAATCCGTATGAAGATCGGCTTCTGTAACAATCAGGGTATCGGTATTTGCCAGAGAACTGTCTTTCAGATATTCGAGAACCTGACGCTCCAGATCTTTATTATATGGTGGATCCATAAAAATACAGTCAAAAGCCTCTTCACCTTCGAGAGAGCGAAGAGCCTGTAAAACATCCATGTTCAGCAGTTTACCATGTTCGGCAAGTTTTGTAAATGTAAGATTCTCCCTGATGCAGGCACATGCTTTGGGATTCTTTTCTACAAAAACAGCAGATTCTGCACCGCGGCTTAAAGCTTCGATTCCAATACCACCGCTGCCGCTGAACAGATCAAGAAAGCGGCAGTCCGGTATTTCAGGCTGCAGAATATTAAAAAGTGTTTCTTTTATACGGTCCGTAGTAGGACGGGTTTCCATACCAGGTACAGTCTTGAGGGCAAGACGCCTGGCTTTTCCTGCTATTACTCTCATTTCAGATTTAATCTCCAATCCAGGTCACCACGTGCCAGTCCGAGAATCAGAAGTTCGGCTGTTGCAATGTTGGTGGCAACCGGTATGTTATACTGATCACAACGCATAACGATCGCTGTGATATCCGGTTCTTTCGGATCAATCATAACCGGATTATAAAAAAGGATAACCATATCAAGATCCTGACGCTCTACCATTTCCATGAACTGTTTGTCTCCGCCAATGCTCCCTGCAAGAAATTTATGCACATGAAGGTTCGTGGTTTCTTCTATTCTTCGACCGGTAGTTCCTGTGGCATAGACCTCATGTTTGGCGAGTATATTCTTGTAGGCGATACAGAAATCTTCTATAAGTACTTTTTTGCTGTTGTGTGCAATGATTCCTAAATTCATCGTTCATCTCTCCATTTTCACCAATACATTACTGGCTTTTTGTTATAATACAGCTATTCTCATATATTATAACAAGTCAACAAAAAATTGGCAATTAATTATTGTAAACTTATACAAAATTCATAGAAAATTAATATTTTATACAAGTTTACCCTATTTTTTAGAAAAAGTAAACCATTGTACGCAAAAAGAAACAGTGTTGTTTCATAGCTGCATACAGTTATAAAACAACACTGTCTGTTCAGAGTCGGATCAGATTTCGCTCAGATCAGTTCTTGGAAATGAATCAGTACTGTTCATTCTGAGAATTGCCGGACATCTGTCTTTCCTGCTGTTCAATCATTTTTTTGACCATATATCCGCCGACACTTCCGTTCTGTTTGGATGTCAGGTTTCCGTTGTAGCCATCGGTAAGCGGAACGCCCAGTTCATTTGCAACTTCGAATTTAAAACGATCCAGGGCTCCTTTGGCTTCAGGTACAACTGCTCTGTTAGAAGAACTGTTTTTTGTCATGATAATTTCCTCCTTGGTTTTCGTTTAATTTGGATGTTACAGTGCTAGTATATGGAATGAAGCAAGAAATACACTGGAACATTCTGCACGAAATGGAAGAAACTAAAATAAATTTTTTATATAGAAGGTCAGGCATCTTTTCCATCGCCTGTTGTAAAATACTCTTTTACAAGTTTTACAACTACACCGGACAGAAGGAATACAGCAATAAGGTTTGGAATAGCCATCAGACCGTTGAAGGTTTCGGCAATATTCCATAAAAGTCCAAGATCTACAGTTGCGCCAAGAATTGCTACCAGAGAATACAGGACCATGAATGGTTTGGTTGTCCTGGAACTGCTGAAGAGGAATTCACAGCATCTTGCACCATAAAGTCCCCATCCGATGATCGTAGAAAATGCAAAACAGCACATTGCTACAGCTGTGAAGACAGAAACCCAGCTTCCGTATGTAGAAGTAAATCCGAGAATAGTAAGCTCTGCTCCTGCTGCTGCGCCATATGAAACAGGAATTCCACTGCAAAGGATTACGAGTGCGGTAAGAGTACAGATGACGATGGTGTCTGTAAATACTTCAAAGATCCCAAAAAATCCCTGTTTGACAGGTTTACGTGTATCTGCGCAAGCATGTGCGATCGAACCGGTACCAAGACCTGCTTCATTAGAGAAGATACCTCGGGATACACCTTTTTTCATGCTCATAAAGAAGCTTCCTACTGCTCCGCCTGTAACAGAAGCCGGGGTAAACGCTCCTTTAAAAATAGAAGAAAATACATATGGAATGCGGCTGAAATTAAGGAAAACAACGCCAAGAGCAAGAATGATATAAAACACAGCCATAAATGGAACCAGTTTTTCTGCTACCTGACCGATTCTTTTGATTCCACCCAGGAGCACAAGTGCTACAAGTGAAGCAATGATAATTCCCATGATCAGATTGGCAGTAGAGATGCTATCGGAGGAAATCAGATTGTAATTTATAAGTGCAGAATTAACAGCAGCTGTGATCGTATTAACCTGTGTAGCATTTCCGGTACCAAATACAGTCAGTACACCAAAAGCGGAAAAGAGGTATGCAAGCCAGTGCCAGTGTTTCTTCAGGCCATTTTTGATATAATACATTGGTCCACCGACAAGTTCACCGTTTTCGTTAGTTTCACGAAAGTGTACGGCCAGAGTTACTTCGGAAAATTTGGTACACATGCCAAGGAGTGCAGAAATCCACATCCAGAATACAGCACCAGGACCTCCAATGGCAATGGCGCCTGCGACTCCGGCAATATTTCCGGTTCCGACTGTGGCTGCAAGTGCAGTACAGACAGCCTGAAAAGGTGTCATTCTTCCGTCAGATGCCTCACGTTTTCGGAGCATGCGGCCAACGGTTGTTTTCATAGCGTAAGGGAATTTCCTGATCTGAAGAAATCCTGTACGGATGCTGAGATAAAGGCCGACTCCGATAATACAGATCATAGCCGGAACACCCCAGATAAAATTGTTTACTGTAGTGTTGATTGTTTCAATAACCGATAACATTCATTTTGTTCCTCTCTATTTATTTTGGGTGCTTTGCAAAAACAAATGTCGTGCCAAAGCAGACAGATTCTCCTTATAATAACATGAAATTGAAAAAATGTACAGAAAATGATACAAAACGGTTGATTTGAAGAAAAAAACAGATGATCGTTTCGGATCATCTGTTTTTATATGTTTGCAAAATAAGATTATAATTCGATAAATCCTGTAATGTCACCGTTGATCACATAATGTGCACCATTATCTTCTGGTTTGATATATATTTTCAGATCAACAAGTTCGGATTCTTTTTTGCCCATTTCTTCCGTCCAGACCTTTTTGATGTTTTCTATGATGTCTCTTTCATAGACTTCTTTTCCAAGCCACTGTACATATACTTCTGTATTTAAAGAAACAGTTTTTCTGGAAGATGTTTTTCTGACAGCGGTCTTTTTAACTGTTGCAGCTTTTTCTGTTACTTTTTTTGTTACTGTTTTTTTTGCAGGAGCCTCTTTTTCGGTAGCCGGTTTTGCAGTAGATGTCTTGAGTTCTGCTTTTTTTGTAATTGTTCTTGTAGCCATAATAGCCTCCTCACAAGGTAGATATAATTGATACGGTACTAGGATACTACGTTTTTTCACAATTTGCAATGGCTTTTCTGGCTATGCTCATGGAGCCAGAATCAAAGTCCCAGACCGTCGGAGGCGTTTTCCTGGCGCTTCAAAAGATAATGTTTAAGTGCCCGATGCTGTTCGAGTGAAAGATCAGGATCAAGAGACAAAATCTCAGCAGCAGCTTCACTTGCCGATTTCAGGATTGCAGAATCGTTGTAGATATCTCCGATTCTGAATTCCATATCGCCGCTCTGGCGAATGCCAAAGAGATCACCAGGTCCACGCAGCTTCAGATCTTCTCCTGCGATATAGAAACCGTCATTTGATTTATTTAGAATATCCAGTCGTTTTGAGGTGGTTTCTTCATCAGAACCCTGTATAAAAATACAGTAGGACTGATATTCTCCTCTTCCAACACGCCCACGAAGCTGATGGAGCTGAGCCAGACCAAAGCGTTCGGCATTTTCAACCATCATGACAGTTGCGTTCGGAACATTGACACCAACTTCAACTACCGTAGTGGATACAAGAACTTGAATTTCATTTGCGGCAAACTTTTCCATGATCTCATTTTTTTCTTTTGGTTTCATTTTTCCATGAAGGAAAGATACATTGATATCCGAAGGAAAGATTCCTTTTAATTTTCTGGTGTAATCCAGTACATTTTCAGCATCCAGTCCCTCGCTCTCTTCCACCATTGGGCAAATGATATATGCCTGTCTGCCTTCCCGTACCTGACGTTGGATAAAGGCATATGCTTTGGGGCGATAGGAAGTATTGACTACACAGTTTTTGATAGGAAGTCTTTTGGCTGGTAATTCATCGATGATGGAAATATCCAAGTCGCCGTATAGGATGATCGCCAATGTACGTGGAATTGGTGTGGCACTCATAACAAGAATGTTTGGTGGATTTCCGCGGGTTGTGAGAGCTTCTCTTTGTTTGACACCGAAACGATGCTGTTCATCGGTTACAACCAAAGCAAGATCATGATATTCAACTTTTTCCTGAATCAGTGCATGGGTACCAATAATGATCTGAGCCTCTCCTGAAGCAATATGCTGGTAAATTTCTCTTTTTTCTCTGGCAGTATTGGAACCTGTCAGCAATACAACATGGAAATTCAGTCCTTGTTCCTCCTGTAATCTGAGAAAGCCATCGTAATGTTGTCTGGCAAGTACTTCTGTCGGTGCCATGAGTGCTGCCTGATAACCATTTTCACAGGCCAGTATCATGGCAAGAAAAGCGATGATTGTTTTGCCACTTCCTACATCTCCCTGAACCAGGCGGGACATTAAAGCCTGTCCGGACATATCACGTTCGATTTCATGCCAGGTGTTTAGCTGAGCACCTGTCAGAGAATATGGAAGATTTTCTATGATCTGTTCGGTAGTCCATGTTTTATTGATTGGAAAATAATTAGGTGTTTCCTCACTTTTCTCTTTCAACATTTGGACAGAAAGAATGAACAGCAGAAATTCATCAAAAACAAGACGTTTTCGTGATAAAAGAAGCTCCTCCATATTTCCTGGAAAATGGATGGTGCGCAAAGCATAGTTGATGTCTGCAAGCTGATAACGTTCCCGTATTTCTTCAGGTAGAAATTCACTGTACATTGGAAGATTTTTCAGGAGCTGGTGAATCATTTTAGTAACAGTTTTGTTAGACAGACCACCGGTCAGCCCGTACACAGGTTGTAAACTGTGCAGTATTTCTCCATAAGCGGCAGGAGTAAAAACCTCCGGGTGTTCCATTTCAAGGTGGGACTGCTTTCGTACGATTCGTCCACGGAAGACAAACTGACTGTCTCGCTTCAACACAGTTCGAAGATATGGCATATTGAACCATATGACTGAAAGTTTGCCAGAGGAATCATTTATGGATGCAGTAATGATCTGCCTGCCTTTTGCAGAAGTAACGTAAACGCCGGAACATACCGCAGCGGAGACGGCTTTTACCGTCCCCTCTTCCAAATCTGCGATATCTACCGGCGCTTCAAATGCGTCATAATTTCTTGGATAATAGTGAAGGAGATCGTCTGTATCATAGATGCCAAGTTTAAAAAAAAGTTTTTCTGTTTTATCTCCAACACCCTTTAATGTTCGTAAACTGTCACCCATTGGTTTATTCTACAGATATAATATAGTAGTAAATCGGCTGACCACCGTTATTTACTTCTACTTCACAGTCTGGATATTTTTCTTCCAATACTGCAGCAAGAGCTTCAGCTTTTTCTTCAGAAGCATCACAACCATAATAAATACTGATTACTTCTGCATCATCAGTCATCATGGCATTTACGGTTGCAACAGCAACATTTTCTTTGCCGCTGCCTACTGCAAGAATACCCTTGTCACCAATACCCATAATGTCACCTTCGTGTATTTCCTTATCTTCTATACGGGTATCACGCACTGCATAGGTGATCTGACCAGTGTGTACGCGGGAAATGGCATCCATCATTTCAGCTGTGTTTTCTTCAGCTGTTTTTTCTGGGACAAAGCTGATCAGCGCGGTCACACCCTGTGGAATTGTCTTGGTAGGGATGACGATGATCTCTTTATCTTCGGTAAGATCGCGAGCCTGATTAGCTGCGAGAATGATATTTTTATTATTCGGAAGAATATAGATCGTTTTTGCATTGACTTTGTCAATTGCATTTAACATATCCTCTGTACTTGGGTTCATTGTCTGACCGCCTTCAATCAGGTAATCAACTCCAAGTTCTCTGAAAATATCTGTAAGACCGGCGCGCAGATACAGCGATGAAACCGGTTTCTTTTGGAGGAGTCTGCTGTTTTTCTTCCTCTGCCTGCTGTTTGGCAAGTTTCTCTGCATCTTTAATCAGTTTTTCCTGATGCTCTTCACGCATGTTATCAATTTTCATACGAGAAAGAGAACCATATGTTAAAGCACGTTCGATTGCCTGTCCCGGATGGTTTGTGTGTACATGGACTTTGACAATTTCATCATCTGCAACAAGAACGATAGAATCACCGATAGAAGTAAGAAATTCCTTGAAAGAATGCTCTTCTTCAATTGGCATTGGCTTATTCAGAAGAATGATGAATTCTGTACAATATCCGAATTTGATATCTGCTTCTGCCTGTGGAGAAATCTTAGTTACTGCAGCACCTGCAGGTTTCTCAAATTCAGAGTAATCAACTTCTTTGCCGAGAAAGCCGTCAATTGCACCACGCAGTACTTCAAGGAGTCCCTGTCCACCTGAATCAACGACACCAGCTTCTTTTAATACCGGAAGCATTTCCGGTGTGCGGGAAAGAGTATATTCTGCATGTTCAAATATTTCTTTGAAAAAAGGTTCCAGTTCTTCTGCTTCCGGAGCAATTTCTGCAGCTTTGAGAGCGGCTTCTTTTGCTACAGTAAGGATGGTTCCTTCTTTTGGTTTCATAACAGCTTTGTATGCTGTTTCTACTGCACGTTCCATGGCAGCAGCGATTGTAATGGCATCCAGTTCGTTGGATTTTCTGACTCCCCTGGTGAATCCGCGAAGTAACTGGGAAAGAATTACACCAGAGTTTCCACGGGCACCACGAAGAGAACCGGAAGAAATGGCTTTTGCCAGCGTTTCCATATCCGGCTCTGTCAGCGCACTTACTTCTGCAGCTGCAGACATGATCGTCATAGTCATATTTGTACCTGTATCTCCATCTGGAACAGGAAATACATTTAATTCATTGATCCATTCTTTTTTTGCTTCCAGGTTCTTGGCGCCGGCCAGAAACATTCTGGAAAGTACTTTGGCATCTATGGTCTTTATGTTCACCACAAGTTCCTCCTCTGATTATTAATCGATGGCGCGTACGCCCTCCACATAGATGTTGATCTTTTCGATTTCCATACCGGTGAAATCTTCAACTTTATATTTTACATTGCTGACAAGGTTATCTGCAATTGTACTGATGTTAACTCCATAGGCAACAATTACATGAAAATTCAGGCGGATCCTGTTGTCTTCAGTGATTGTTACGCTGATGCCGTGTTTCAGGCTGTCTTTGCGAAGAAGTTTTACCAGTCCGTCCTTCATACTGACAGCTGCCATTCCAACAATACCGAAACATTCTACAGCAACACTTCCTGCATAGGTAGCAATTACGTCTGTATCAATGACGATTTGTCCTAATCCGGAATCTATACGTCCATTCATATAGGTACCTCCAATTTTTTAGTATGCATGTATTATAACCTTTTTTTTACGAAAAAGGAATATTATTTTTAGAATTTCTGTTTTTTTACTTGCAAAAGGCAAATTCATCTGTTAAAATAAGACCTGTTGAAAAAAAGCGTCAAGGAGGTGCTATCATGGCTAAATGCGCAGTTTGTGAAAAAGGTGCTTATTTCGGAAATAATGTAAGTCATTCACATAGAAGATCTAATAAAATGTGGAAATCTAACGTGAAATCCGTTAGAGTTAAAACCGCTGCTGGCGGTGCACAGAAGATGTATGTATGTACTTCTTGTCTGAGATCCGGAAAAGTAGAAAGAGCATAATCATTTCATTAAAATGAACGAATAAGAAGAGGCACGGGATGTATCCCGTGCCTTTGTTCGTGTTATAATCACTTCTGCTGCTTGTTGTCAATAATATCATCTGCAGAACATGTGATATCCACATAGCAGGCAAAGGCCGGCTGAGATAATAATGATCACATTTTCTGTAACGAGCATGCCGATCACCATTCCGATGCCAATGCAGAACAACATTAATCCCAAAAGTCTTCCCACATCCGACCTCCGTCTTTTGAGGTTATATTATTATATGCAAAAAAGACTTTCGGGAGAATCACGAAAGTCTTTTTGTGAGTGTTCTTTTTCTATTTTTATTCATCGTTTCCATCATCTGAAGAAGTGTTTTTCCCAAAACCGGATGAAAAACGATCTACAAAATCCGGAACCATATCAAGAACCTTTGTAAGTCCATCCTGATTTTTGATATTTACCAGTTTGGTAGTTCCGTTCTGAATAACAAGGACAGCGCTAGGGGTGAGTTTTCCGGTCATACCGCCACCGCCGTTACTTTTTTTGTCACCTTCAAATGCACCAGCACCAACACCAAAGGATACATCTACTAGAGGAAGAATGATCGTATCTCCTACATGGATTGCTTCTCCTACAACTGTTTGGCGGAAATGAAGGCATCCAGCCCTTTGAAAGAGAGTTTACAGTGTCTTTGAAATTGTTTT
>ENA-OQCO01000068-OQCO01000068.1-human-gut-metagenome-genome-assembly--contig:-NODE-68-length-53844-cov-2.098479_pt1 | contig 53844 bp, 55 predicted proteins | sample MGYA00242500_ERZ504582 | MGnify/ENA primary metagenome ERZ504582 (study PRJEB26092, sample SAMD00036346) | human gut metagenome | host: Homo sapiens | study: EMG produced TPA metagenomics assembly of... | reverse complement strand
TATAGATGTTAATGAATGTTACTTTCGTTTATTGTAGATTTATTGTCATCGTATTATTGCTTAGGTTTAAGAGAGCTGTTTAGCTCTCTCTTTTTTTCATACTGTGATAACTTTTCCAAATCATCCCTGCTATCCTAATATCATTCCTAAGAAAATCAAGTTTTGATTTTTCACTGGGGGTTTGGGGGCGAAGCCACCAAGTTATCTTATCGTTGGCTGTCAAAACTGGAAGGTTTTGGTTAGCTGGCGATATGATTTTTTGGGTATTGTGACCACAATGCCTGAGCTCGCAAAAGCCGAAAAGCGAAGCGTTGAGGCTTTTAGGAAGCACCCGTATCCCATACGGTATCGGGGCTGACCCGATAGAGGCAAGTAGAGAAGGAGTATAACGAGATGACAGACCACTATCGTATTATCCGTAAGGAAATCAATCTGACACCAGGAGAACTGGAGCAGATTCAGGAGCTGATGAAGCAGGAACACGCAGAGCAATTCTCTCCCTTTGTCCGTCAAAAGCTGATGGACTTGGTTGAGAGGAAGCAGGCAGTAACGGATTGGTTTGCCCTCTGGCAGTCCCAGAAGATTGAACAAATCAGTCGAGACATTTTACAAGTGACTATCTTGGCTGAACAGACCCAGCAGGTCACGGCAGAGCACCTGCGAATTCTCTTGGCCTGTGTGCAGGAGTTGATGGCAGAAGTGGAGAAGGCTATCCCACTTAGCCCAGATTTTCGTGACAAGTACATGGGAGGTTAGATATGGAAAATCGTTACCGCACCAACCTCAAAAAAGTCTTTCTGACAGACCAGGAGTTGGAAACCCTGAACAACCGTATCGGTCAGAGTGGCTGTAAAAATTTCTCTGCTTATGCTAGAAAAGTTCTGCTCAATCCCAACATGACCTTTCTGACCATTGACACCAGTAGCTATGACGACTTGGTATTTGAGTTGAGACGAATCGGAAACAACCTCAATCAAATCGCACGGACCGTCAACCAGACTCACATCTTAACACCAAGCGACCGTGGATTTTTGGTGCAAGGCATTGGCCAACTCATCAAGGAAGTGGAGAAGGACTTTAACATAAAGTGTCAGCAGCTGAAGGAGTTTTATGGTCGTCACTAAACACTTTGCGGTGCATAGCACCAAGTATCGTAAGAGCCTCACCAAGTATATTCTCAATCCAGAAAAGACGAAGAAGCTGAAACTGGTCTCTGATTTTGGCATGAGCAATTACTTGGACTTTCCCAGCTATGAGGAATTGGTGGAGATGTATCAGGCAAACTTGACCAATAATGATCGGCTCTATGATTCCAGAAACGACCGCCAGCAACTCAAGCAGAACAAAATCCATGCCCACCACTTGATTCAATCATTTTCTCCTGAAGACAAGCTGACACCAGAGGAAATCAATCGCATTGGCTACGAAACCATCAAGGAATTAACAGGAGGCAACTTTCGTTTCATCGTCACGACACACACAGACAAGGACCATATCCATAATCATATCCTAATAAATGCCATTGACCTCCATTCCGACAAGAAGCTTAAATGGGACTACGCCCAGGAGAGGAATCTTCGCCTGATTTCTGACCGCTTGGCCAAGGAAGCAGGAGCAAAGATTATTCCGCCCAATCGCTACTCGCATGATCGGTTTGAAACCTACCGCAAGACCAATCACAAGTTTGAACTCAAGCAGCGGCTCTATTTTCTCCTGGAGAACAGTAAGAGCTTTGAGGACTTTGTGGTCAAGGTTTCCGCTCTCAACGTGGAGATGGATTTCTCTCGCAGGTACGCCAGATTTTTCATGACCGACCGAGACATGAAGCAGGTCATTCGTGGCCATCAGCTGTATAAGCGCCAGCCCTACACCGAGGATTATTTCAGAGAGCATTTTGCGACACGAGCTATTGAGCAGCGACTGGATTTTCTCTTGCCCAGAGCACGAAACCTCTCTCATCTTTTGGAAATAGCAGAGCAGTTAAACCTGAAAATCTCCCCGAAGAAAAAGCATGTTACCTTTACCTTGAAAGAGGACGACCGAACAATTTCCATTGAGAACAAAAAGGTCAGCACAAAACACCTCTACGATGTTCAGTTCTTGGTGGATTATTTTGATAAAAGAGACATCACACCAGAACATGACTTGGTTAACCTGGTTTCAGACTTTGAAGCCTACCAAGAAGAGCAGAACCAGAATAAGCTCCCAATTGAGGAACTCTTGGCGAGCTATAAGGATTTCAAAGAAAAACGAGACCAGGTCCAGGAGTTTGAAGTTGCATTAGCGGAGCACCAGATTGACAAGTTGGTCAAGGACGGTCTCTTTGTCAGAATCAATTATGGTATCAAAAAAGACGGCTTGGTCTTTATACCAAACCGCAACTTGGACATTCATGAGAGCGAGCAGGGCGAGACCTACCATGTTTTTATCCGTGAGACCGCTCAGTTTTTCATCTACAATAAGGAGAATTCTGACCTCAACCGCTACATGCGAGGACGGGAGTTAATCCGCCAGCTCACTCACGACAGCAAGCATATCCCTAAACGCAGACGACCGACCAGGACCAGCCTCAAAGATAAAATCGCAGAGCTCAATCTTCTTATCGAGATAGACCTCAACAACCAGTCCTACCAAGAAGTCAAAGACGAACTTATCAACGAAATTGCCCAGGTGGATTTGACCATTACAGATTTGCAGGATAAGGTTGCTTATCTGAATAAGGTCGCAGAAGTCCTGCTCAATCTCAACAACTCAGACCCAGAAAACAGACGGTTAGCTAGGTATGATTATGCTAAGATGAATCTGACACCGGCCATTAAACTGGAGGAGGTGGAGAAAGAAATCTCAGAAAATCAAGACACCATGACGAAATGGATAGATGATTACGAATATAAGGTTAGGAGACTGGAGATTTTAATCCAAACACTTAGTCACTCTCCTTCTTCTTCAGACCATAGAGACCGTCCAAGTAAAAATGAATTTGATCTCGAATAAAAGTTAATGATTTGTTTTCAGTTGTATCTATGACCCCAAAGACTCGATAATGATTTTTGAAGAGTTCTTCATAATCGATATTTTTGCCAATAATAATGATAGTCGCTAGTTCTGAATAATCTCGTACATTCTTTAAGTAATTGTTCATCTTCTCTGATGTTAAAAACTTAGATTTTATGATAAAATAGGTAGTAGGACTATCGTACTTATACGGATAATAAGAGAAAGATAGTTTGATTTTTGAATAAATCTGATGACTGATTAAGTAACCTTTAATGACGATTGCGATAAAAATACTTAATGGGGAATAAGGAAAGATTTCAATCATAGTATCCTTTCTTTCTCAATGATTTAGGAATTTAATTATATCAGTTATTGTTGGTTTAGTGAGCTTAATTTCCTGAATAGACCTCTAACTTTCCTAAATGGTAAAATCTTACCATTCAAGACGTTTGGATAACCATTTAGGATTTGAAGGAAATATGATGTTGTTCCTATGCTATAGTGTTCATAGGAGGATATACCTATGAACTTTATGATTATCAAAGTCAAAGATGAAACAAAGAAAGTGCTGCTGTCAGATATTCTATATATCATATCGCATCCATCTAAACCACATTATATTCAAATTGTGACTGAGAAAGAGATTTATGATTGCTTACAAAAGCTACAAAGTATAGAGGAATTGTATCCGGAATGTTTTATTAGATGCCATCGGTCTAGTCTAGTTAACCGTTCAAAAATTAAGGTTATCAATTCTCGAGAAAAACGTATTTTTCTTGGAGAAAAAGGAGAACATTGCCTTACTTTTTCAAGACGTCGTTATCAGGACATACTGCATCAGTGGATTAACAAAGGAGGGATGTAGCATGAATATCTTTGTAATGGAAGATGATTTTATGCAACAAGCGAGAATTGAGAAGATTATTACTAAGCTGTTAGAAAAGCACAACATCGTTCCGAAAAAATTTGAAATTTCAGGAGAACCTCATCAGCTACTTCAAGCAATAGAAGAAAAAGGAGTACATCAGCTCTTCTTTTTAGATATTGAGATTAAGGAAGACGAACTAAAAGGACTTCAAGTCGCTAAACAAATTAGAGAGATTGACCCTTATGCTAGTATTGTTTTTGTGACAACACACTCCGAGTTTATGCCCTTATCTTTCAGGTACCAGGTATCTGCCTTGGACTATATTGACAAAGAGCTTGGAGTTACCGAATTTGAATCGCGAATAGAAGCAGCTTTACTTCATACTCACAATAAGGACAATAGCGCCGTATCGGATGATTCATTCTATTTTAAGTCCAAATATGCTCAAGTACAATACCCATTCAATGAAGTGTACTACATCGAGACTTCTCCCCGCCCTCATCGTGTTATCCTTTATACCAAGACAGACCGAATGGAGTTCACAGCAAGTTTGTCAGACATTTTGAAACAAGATAAACGACTTGTACAATGTCATCGTTCGTTTGCAATCAATCCGAGGAATGTTGTTAAAGTGGATAGAAATGAAAAACAGATCTACTTTCCTAATGGAGCCACCTGTTTTATTTCAAGGCAAAAGCTAGAATCAACTTTAGCTGTTATTGATAGACTGCATAGATAAAGGAGAAAGGATGTCTGTTTTAAACTATATTATTGAAGCCATTGTTTCATTGGGTTCACTCATTGTTCTCTTTTTTAGTGTTAACCGCTTAAAGTATTCTATCCGTTCAATCCTCTTGGTCATTCTGCTCAGAGTATCCGTTGCAGCCCTTTTCGCGACTTTAAGTCAGTTATTTTCAAGTCAATTCTTCTCTTATTTTGACACCCCTTTGTATGGTTTACTGTTGGCTATTGTGTTTTTGAGACCACTGTCTAAAACCTTATTGATTTTCTGTGGTTTATTTCCTTTTATTCTGGAAAATCTTTTCTATCGTATGGTCCTTTATTTTATTTTCCCCTTATTTGGTCAGACCCCAGGTATCATAGAAGACACTCCAACTTTTGTTTTCGTTAATCTCCTGTCTACATTGTCTGTTCTATTTTTCTTAGGTTGGTTAAGATATGATTTTGTCAAGTTAAGAACGGACAATCTTGTAGCTGAAGATAAACGGATCCTCTATATGACTAATTGGGTAATGCTTGCATACTATCTTTTAATGCAAACATTGACTTATTTAGAGTATGACATCGGATTGCCGACAATGGCTTATCGTCAATTTATTCTAGTGACTTATCTTGTTATCTTCATGGGAATTATCAAACAACTGGATTTACATTTGCGAGAAAAAATACAAGAGCAGTTTGATTTTCAACAAGCCCTGCAACTAAAAAACTTGGAGGACTATAGTAACCAAATTGAGGAGCTTTATCGAGAGGTTAGGGGCTTCCGGCATGATTATTCAAATTTATTAACAACCTTACGATTGGGAATTGAAGAAAATGACATGGTGCAGATAAAGGATGTTTACCAATCTGTGTTAAAGGATTCGCATAAACAGTTGCGAGCTAGTAAATATGATATTGGGCGTTTGGTCAATATTGATAATTCTGCCTTAAAAAGTTTATTGGCATCCAAATTTTTACAGGCTAATGATAATCATGTAGCCGTTAGCTTGGAGGTGCCAGAAGCGATTAAACCGCAAGGAATGAAGTTAGTGGACTTTATCACGATTGTTTCGATTCTATGTGATAATGCCATAGATGCTACCAAAGGAACCTTTGGAAAGATTACCATTGCTTTCTTATCTGTAGATAATAAGCAAATGTTTATTATTGAAAATAACACCAAGGAAGAAAAAGTTGACCTTTCAGAGCTTTATGCCTTTGGTCATAGTTCTAAAGGCGAGGGCAGAGGTATTGGTCTATATAATGTCATGAAAATTCTAGAGCGTTACCCACACGTATCACTTAACACGACTAGTGCATCTTATCTGTTTGGCCAATCTCTAGAAATTGACTTGTCATCGAAATAAAAAAGTTGGACCATGGGATTTAATCCCTCGGTCCAGATTTTTTGATGTTAGCCCAGTTTATGTTTATTATTGCTGTCTATGGCTTGCTTTGACTTAGGAAAATATTTCATCCAATCACTCCACCAATCTCCACCAGAGATGCGGTGAAGTTCTGAAGGAGAAAGCTCTGTGAATGCAGTGAGAGAAGTTCGATGCTTGGTCATATAAGGACCTCCTTTATATAAGTTTTAATTTATTATACACAAAATATGGCGGTTTTTGACATTCAAATCCTGAACAGTCATTTAACTTTCCTAAATGGTTAATCATGGTTGGATAAAATTTTATCCTTGTAGTAATCAAAGTAAGTCTTCTTGGCAATGATACTTGTGACTCGACCCTGGAGACCGTACTGGATGACGTCGCTATGCTTGTCGGATAGTTGAGCCAAGGCAGTAACTTTGAAAAGATTCCCCTCCTCAGTTTTAGTAGCAGTTTTATCGATAGACTTAATTTTTCCAACAACAGTGATGCTTTGGTTGCCAACTTTTTCTAAGCTCAGGCGTACGTCTTGTTTTTCTTTGAGTAAGGCGACATGTTCTGAAGTCACGTAGTAAGTAATGAGGAATTCTTTGGTTTGATTGATATTGGGGTAAATCTGAGCGATTTCACTACCGCTTGGAATCAAAGACTTTCCTTCAAACTCACTATTGAGATGGATTACCCCTGTTTCAGGAGCTGTAATGGTATTGTTTTCTAGTCGGACGGATGCTTGCTCTAGCTGTGCCACTAGCTCTGTGATTTGCGTTTCAAGGGTGGTCAGCTGCTGAGAGGCCGATTGTAAAAACTGTGTTCTTAGGACCTCAACCTTTGTTACAAAGCTGTTATCATAGGTTGCAACAGAGCCAGTTCCAGCTCGTTGGATGTTCAGACTAGCTATGGATGATTCTAGCCCTGAGATACTTTGGTTGATTTGAAAAAGGTATTGATCAGTTAATCCTGTCTGGGAGTCTTGTTGGGATTGGGCTAAGAAATTGTTTAAGGTGCCTTGGTGTGGATTGTCAGCTGATAAACTGGTCTGTCTATTGGTAATGGCTTGACGAAGCTCCTCGTATTCTGCTATTTGGTGATAGATTTGATTGATTTGCGTGTCAATCGCAGCAATGGTATTACCTGCTAGGGCGGCCTGGTTACTCACCTCTGCATTGGTTTTGGAAATTCCTAGTTCGATGTCCTGTGACTGGGTGATAAAGTTGTTAAAAGTATTGATATAGCCAAATTCGTCCTCCCCTGTAAAGAGGTTCGTTCCCTGTGACAGGCTTTCTTTGAGGGTTTCAAGTCCAGTTTTCTGTCTATTTAGAGTGGCTAGCTGGGTTTCAAGGGCTTGTTTTTGGGAACTCTCCATAGTTTCAGCGTATTGGATGATGAGCTCATTCTTTTTAACCAGCTTGTTATTGGCTAGATTATTGGTTGTGATAGGGTTATTGCTGGTGGATTGGATGGAAGCGATGATTGTCGTCGGAGTAATTTCACCTCTTGATGTGACGGTAACCTCCTTTTGGGCAAAAAGGGAGAAGGTTAGAAGAAAGCCGACTAATAATATCAAGGGGACAATTAAGTGTGTCGCAAAATTATGGTAGCGCCGCTGGTAAAATTCAGCACTTTTGAACAAATTAGGGTTCATGCTTAGTCTCCTTACTTGCTAAATAGATGATGGTAGAAACCTTGTTTGGTCATCAATTCGTGATGTGAACCAGTCTCAATGACCTTCCCTTGGTCAAGAACGATAACTTGGTTGGTTCGCTCAGAAATACTGAGGCGGTGTGCGACAAAGATAATGGTCTTGTCTGCCATGGCCATTAAATTATCAATGACCTTTTTCTCCGTTAGCACATCAAGGCCGCTAGTGGCTTCATCAAGAATAAGAACAGGGGCTTTAGTCAGTAGAGCCCTAGCCAAAGCAATCCGTTGCTTTTGACCACCCGATAAGCCAGCTCCGTCAGACAATTCTGTTTGATAGCCCATAGGCATCTGCTCGATATCTTGTCGAATTTCAGCGATCTCACAAGCTCTGATAATATCTTCCTGACTAATCAGTTGATTAGCCCCTAAAGTCAAGTTTTCTAAGATTGAACCACTGAAGATATAAGCTTGTTGTGGGAGGTAGTTAATGTGTTGCCGAAGCGTCTTTTTATCAATTAGTTTAAGGTCATTGTTGTTGATGGTGATTCGACCCTTGTAAGGCTCAAAGAAATTGACAATCATCTTGGCCAAGGTTGTCTTTCCTGAGCCGCTAATTCCCACTAGACTGACCTTATCGCCTTGTTTGATGGTCAGATTGATATCCGATAGGGTGTCACGTCCGAAACCGTACTTATAGGAAAGGTCTTCAAAGCGAATATCGCCAGTCAGGAACTGTGAATCTGTTAAGGTCTGACTGTTACTGAATTCAGATTCAACCAGGTAGACTTCATTCAGGCGATTGTTAGCCACCTTGGCAGACTGGAGCTTGGTTTGGAGGTTTATAATATTTTCTAAAGGATTGGTAAAATAAGATAGAAGGGTGTTGAAGGTGATCAGTTGTCCAACTGAAATGTGTCCGTTCATGACTAGTTGGCCCCAAACCACAAGATGACAATATTTAGAATGAGCTGAGCTCCCTGTTTAAGGGTAGTTTGCAGGATAGAGTATTTACTGAGTTTGAAGGATTTGTCCAGGTAATCTACGAACTCGCTATCAATCTTCTGGTAGCGGCTTTCTTCACTGGTCAAGGATTTGATGGTTTCAATGCCGTTGATGTCTTCGATAATGGCAGAGCTGACCATGGAATTGCTCTGCATCACATCGTTATTCATCTTCTCAAACGGCTTCATAAAAGCAAAAATAATGATGATGTAAATGGGAACTGAAATCAAGGAGAGCAGGAAGAGGTTGGTGTTTTGTACCAAAAGCACACCACCGACGATGGTTAAAATAGAGACATCAAGGAAGAGTGACAAAATGGTCGATGCCAGGGCATCAATGATTGAATTGGCATCTGTAAGCGAGAGATAACCTCACCAGTCCGCCGTGTCGCAAAAAAGGACATGGGCAGTTCAAAGATATGACGGATATAGGAAAGAATCACATCAATGCTTAGCCGCTGGCTGAGCACAGTCAAAAGGTAATCTCGTGAGAAACTCATCATCTGCTGGAGGATGTAGGTGATAATCAGGCCGATGGAGATAATCCCCAAGGTTGACTTCATTTGATTAGGAATGTATTCATCCAAAATCCCTTGCAGGTAGTAAGAACCACCAATATTGATAAGTGTCACCAAAAGGCTAGCCAAGACGATATAAAAGATAAGCGCACGTTGCCTGAAAATAAGAGGGAGAAAGCTCATCAGGCCGTTCTTTTTATCTTTGTGAGGCTTATAGCTGGGTTCTGGAGCCAGAAAGATAGCAACGCCTGTCCATTCAGAAGCAAACCGCTCCTTGGTCATCTTGGTGACTTTGACCGTAGGGTCAGGATCACCAATGATGAGGTGGTCTTTTTTGTTGTGATAGACCACATAGTAGTGTTGCAGTTTGCCTTCTTTATTGACGTGAACGATGAAGGGATAGGGAACGTCATCCATATCAAAGAGGCTCATGTCAGCCTGGATGGCTCTAGTTTCAAAGCCCATCTCCTTGGCTGCTTTGACGATACCAAGAGCGGTCGTTCCTTCCTTATTGGTTTTGGCCAATTCTCTCAAATGAGCTAGGGAATAATCAGAACCATAAAACTTGGCAATAGAGGCTAAAGCAGCCACACCACAGTCTCTGGCATCGATTTGAGGAACAAAAGTTCGTTTGTAAGCTGTCATTTGTCAAATCCTTTCTTGTTAGTGACAAGACTATTATGACAAAAAATCACAGAAAAAAATATCTAAATCTTAAATGGTCATCGAAACGTCCTGAATGGTAAAAAGATATTTCGGATCTTCCTAAAAAATACATACCTGAACGGTCGCTTTCCCTTCTTGAATGGTAAAATTTTCCCATTTAGGAAAGTTAAATGACTGTTCAAGAAATGGGGAAATTATTTTTTGAAGTAGTGCTATACTAGACTTGTCAAGGTTGCAACCCGACAAAATAAAAATATTAGGTAGGAGATATTTACAATGAATACAATAACTATTTGTAAATTTGATGTTTTAGATGCTGAACTTCTTTCGACAGTTGAGGGTGGATACTCTGGTAAGGATTGTTTAAAAGACATGGGAGGATATGCATTGGCAGGAGCTGGAAGTGGAGCTCTGTGGGGAGCTCCAGCAGGAGGTGTTGGAGCACTTCCAGGTGCATTTGTCGGAGCTCATGTTGGGGCAATTGCAGGAGGCTTTGCATGTATGGGTGGAATGATTGGTAATAAGTTTAACTAAGGAAGGAGTTTATATCATGAAGCAGTATAATGGTTTTGAGGTTCTACATGAACTTGACTTAGCAAATGTAACTGGCGGTCAAATTAATTGGGGATCAGTTGTAGGACACTGTATAGGTGGAGCTATTATCGGAGGTGCATTTTCAGGAGGTGCAGCGGCTGGAGTAGGATGCCTTGTTGGGAGCGGAAAGGCAATCATAAATGGATTATAAAAGTCTTTTATCGCTTTTATTATTCATAATTCCCCTTGTAGTTATACTAATCGGTCTTCGAAAGAATAATCAGAAACTAATCATTGCTGGGGTAGCTCCTCTTATCTATCTATTATGCAGTTATCTTTTAGACTGGATTTTTGATTGAGAAATTCGATTTTGGTCTATTTGTAGATTTTCAAAGTATGCTAAATGTTTTTAACCTCCCCAAAAATTATCAAGTCAAGTACAGCAAAGTATTCATCTTGAACGGTTGAATAGTTATACAAAAGATATCTCATGATAAAAAACAGACATAGGAAATAAATTTGGAGGCTGATATTGATATGAAATTTTGATAAACATATTGAATTAAATACCTTCGTCTTGGAAGAAATTCAAGGAGGAAACCCAAATTGGGGGTTCAGTATTTGCTCATTATGTTGGAGATTAGAAATAAGATTTTTCTGCTTCTAAGCATTGCAATTCTCTCTTTAATATTCTTAAAGTTTATTGTTAAAGTAGACTCTAAAACATACCATTATTTAAAAATACTGACTATAATAGTGAACCGCACCCCAAAAAGTTAGATTTTTTCTGTCTAACTTTTTGGGGGTGCAGTTTCATTTAAAGCCTTTTTTGTATAGAGCAATAATAAGAATAATATTGCTCTTATTTTTTCATAGGTTACCTTTAGAAATTTAGAAAAGGATTGGGAGTAAAACCTAGTCCTTTTTATCACTTTGAAGATTTGCAATACCTCATATCTTATTTGTTTTTAGTTAGAGCTTTTCGAATGAAATCTGCTGGTATAATCAATACAGCAATAAGAAGAGCAATGATATAGTGTTGAATATCCATCGGAACAGTACTAAATACTTTTCCACCAAATTGAATAATAAGGGTTTGAACAACAGCAATAGAAATCATAACGATTAAGAATTTCTTGTTTTTACCGATATGTTCAAAAATATTGAAGCCATTACTACGTGTATTAAATGAGTTGAAAATAACAGCATAGATAAATACTGTAAATGTAAAGGTTGTTACCATTTCAAAGTTACCAGTTCCATTTGTGATAAAGTCTTGGATACCACCAACATTTTTAAGAATGGCTAAACATACAAGAGTAATGAAGGCACTTGCAACTCCGATAGCGGATTTCATATAACCAGTAAGAATATTTGTTTTCTTAGCTACTGGTTTTTCGTTCATATAACGATCTAGCGCAGGCTCTTCACCAAAGGCAAGGGCAGCAAGTGTGTCCATGATAAGGTTAACCCAGAGAATTTGGATGATTGTAAATGGCTCTTTGAGACCCAAAAGTGGTGAGAGAAGTGACATGGCAATAGTTGTTACGTTAACAGTTAATTGGAAGATGATAAATTTACTTACTGACTTACTCATGGTGCGTCCATAGAGAACGGCTTTCTCAATAGAAGTCAATGAGTTGTTTAAGATAACGATATCTGAGGCTTCACGTGCGACTTCAGTACCATCACCCATTGAGAAACCAACATCAGCTGATTTAAGGGCTGGTGAGTCATTGACCCCATCACCCGTCATACCAGCTACCATATCGAGTTCTTGAGCTACCTCAATAAGACGTTTTTTATCCATTGGAAGGGCACGACTTACCACTTTTAAGTGAGGCAATTGTTGTTTAAGTTCTTGATCTGAGAGGGCAGAAAGTTCATCGTGAGTAAGGACAAGGTCATTTTCTCCAGTGACGATACCTGCTTCTTTAGCGATAGCAACAGCGGTTTCTTTACGGTCACCGGTTACCATAACTACTTGAACACCCGCACGGTTCATTGTTTCAACGGTTTGTTTAATTGAAGAGCGAACATTATCACGGATACATACGATACCAATCAAGACTTTATCATTACCATCTGTATTGAGGATGGCAAGCAAACGCATTGAACGGTTAGCTTGTTCCAATGATAACTCTTGAAAACGAGCTTTAATATCATCTGTAAAGTTTTGTTTATGACCATCTTTATCAAGATAGTAGTAGCAGTCATTTAGGATAAATTCTGGAGCACCTTTGATGTATATTTTTCCATCGTTAGTCGTTACACTTGCGAATTTTGTTGCTGAGTTGAATTGTTGCTTCTCAGTAATTGTATTAGTATCGAAATCAAGTTGAGAACGTCCAATCAAGAAGTCAAGAAGTGCACGGTCAGTAGCATTACTACCAACAGCATTACCATCAGCAACCATGGCATCGTTATTAAGACCGATACCATTAATTATTTCAGCTTTAAGACTATCTGACATCGTATCAAAATCTGGAGCATCGGTTTCACCAGTAGCTGCATAAAGTGTTCCATCCCCAAGGAAGAAGTCAACTACAGATAGTTTACCTTCTGTGATTGTACCAGTCTTATCACTGAAGAGAATATTCATGTATCCAGCAGTTTCAATAGTATCAGGATGGCGAACTAGGATATTTTGAGCTAAAAGTCGACCTGAGTTCATTGAGGAAACGAGTGCTAACATCATTGGAAGTCCTTCTGGGACAGCCATGATGATGATTGTAACCGCAAAGAGAATTGTTTCAATGATAAGAAGGAAAATCGAGCCACCATTGAGGTTGTTAGCTTTATTTAGGGCAATAAAGCCTAATACAAGGTTAATTGCTGAATAGGCAGCACCTGCACTATAACCGAGGACCCCGATGTTTCTTGCAAGCTTGTTAAGTTTTTCTTTAGATGGTGAATTTTTACTATCTTCTTGAAGAGACGTATTGATACTTCCTAAAACGGTGTTATCACCAATTTGTGTAGCTTCAATCACAGCTTCATCTGAAGTTACGACTGTACCACGGAAGACCTTAAACTCTGTAAAGAGGTCTGAAGAATCTGGCTCTTCTCGGTCACCAAGAGGAAGTTTTGTGGCATCCTCGCTTTCACCATTTAAGACAGCTTGGTTTACTTTTAATTTACCTTCCAAGATGATACCGTCAACTGGAATCTTGTCTCCTGATTGAAGGAGAATTTGATCCCCTTTTACAATATCATCCACGAGAATCTCTTTAAGTTTACCATCTCGATAAACCTTAGCATTAGTTTTTGAAGCCTCTTCTTGGAGAATATTGAATTTTTGCTCATTACGGTATTGAGAGACTGCTGAGAACCCTGTAGACATCAAAATGGCAAAATTAGTGAGATAGCCTCATACCAATTAGCCTCCCCAATAGCAGGAAAAATCATTGCAACGAAGTTGAAGATGATTTTTAATCCTAAGGCAGCCAAGAGGATGAGAATCCATTGATCCTGGAAGGCTTCAATAAAAATTGAAAGCAGCGAGTTAGCCTCTTTACTAGAGAGCCTATTATCGCCATGAGCGTTTTTACTTGCTTGAACTTCTACAGAAGTCAAGCCTTTAAATTTTTTCATTAAACGTATTTATCCTTTCTAGAATGTTCAAAAATTTAAAACCTAATAGAAGCAGTAATTTTAATAACTGTCAGTAAGTATTATACTTTATTTTACTATTAAATTGTTGATTTTTTATCAAGAGAAGTAGTGATTGATTTCTAGAAAATGAAATTTCACAATTTTAAATCCATATTTTAGAAATCTACCCTCAATTCATACAACCCTCTCACAGCATTACAGCCATAGATGGCTTGAGCCTGTTTTAAATCTTCCAGAGTCAAAACTTTCTCTGTGACCTGATTATTAGCAATGAGGCTTTGTCTGTAAATACCGTTTAAAAGACCGAGGTGAACAGGTGGAGTGTAGAGTTGGTCCTTGATTTTAAGAACGAGGTTACCGATAGAAGTTTCTAAAAGTTCTTTCTTTTGATTATAGTAGATTTGCTCATGAGGTCCTAGACTAATGTGTGGTCGATAACTTGTTTTAAAGTAGGTATAGGGGTTATTCAAAGGATGTGTTTGCTTAACTAATCTTGCTTGACAAAAATCATCGTCTAATTCTGTTAATTGGGCATGTTCAAAAGTAAGTTTACCATCTTTTGCAAGGGACAATTTAAGACGGTAGTCTGTGTCAAAATCAAGGGACTGACACAAATCTTCGACTTGATTTTGAACTTCTTCTTTATTGAAAGGATAAGCAAAGTAGCGACTGGACTCTTGTAGACGATTGAGATGTTCTTTAAGATGGAGTAGTTTACCTTGATGAATCCGTCCAGTTGAGATAAGATCAATCTAGGATTTTGACGGTATAGAATAGCTGATTTTTGCTTTGTTTCTTCATATTCAGCTTCCCATTTGCTGTCCCAGGTGATTCCACCGCCTACTCCATATATAGCATTGTTTCCCTGCATTTGAAGTGTTCGGATGGCTACGTTGAAAATAGTTGGTCCATTAGGTAGCAAGATACCAATGGCTCCACAATAGACGCCTCGAGCTTGTTTTTCGACGTTTTTTAATAATTGCCATAGTAGCTATTTTTGGTGCTCCTGTAATAGATCCACAAGGAAAAAGGGCTTGGAAGATGTCATCCAAACGACTGTTTGGTAGGAGTTGCGTCTCAATAGTTGAAGTCATTTGCCAAACAGTAGAGTATTGTTCAACCTGGCAAAGTCTTTTTACATTTTCACTCCCTATTTTTGAAATACGATTCATGTCATTTCTAAGAAGATCTACAATCATCATATTTTCAGAGCGATTTTTCTGATCATGAGCAAGCCATTGTGCTTGTTTAAGATCAGTTTCAGTTGTCAAGCCACGATTTGTTGTCCCTTTCATAGGACGTGTGGTCAATATATCACCATCTTTTTTAAAGAAGAGTTCAGGACTTATGGAAATGATGGAGACATCATCATGTTGAATAAAGGCATTGTAATGTGCATTTTGCTCAACAACCAATCGGTTGTAGATGGCAAATGGATCAGCTGTTATATTCTGTTGAAGTTGGACGGTAAAATTGACCTGGTAGGTGTTTCCTTGACGAATATGGTGGTGTATATGCTCAATAGCAGCCTTGTATTCCTCTGCAGAAGTTAGTTCTTGCCAAGATTCTGGTAAGGGAACAGGCTCATAAGCAAGAGGGATAGACTCTGTTTGAACAGTGTCGTGAATAGTAAAATAGAGAAGATACTCTGACATTAATGGGCTATCAAAAATTTGAAATTTAGGTTCAAAGGCCTGAGAAGCTTCATAGGCTACATAGCCTACAGCAAAATAGCCTTTTTCTTGATAGGCTTCTATTTGATTTATAAGTGATTTAACTTCCTTAATGTCTTTGGTTTTTATCTCTTTTATGGCGTGAGTGAAGATTTGTCTGACGCCAAGTTCTTTAAAATCAATACGGTTTTCTTATGCATACATAGAGTATAACATAAGAAGATAGCCTCTGGTTCTTTTTCATGATTTAATTCTCTTTCTTAAAATTTTAACCAAAAATGAACTTTTCAGATAGTTTTATATATGTTATAATAATATGAACTAAAAGAAGATTTTAGAGGGAAATATGACTAAAAAAAATAAATTTGAGAAAGGAAACAGTAGTCTTTCAAAAAAAAAATTGAAAAAAGTGACTTCCAAGCGGAATTCTTGGAAACATCAAATGTACGAGCTTGAGATTGCCATTGCAAAAGAGTCAAGCAATAAAAAGAGAGACGAGCTTATAAAACTTCATAATGGCTATATGAGTGAGTATGATAGTTTAAAGAAGCAAATCATTTGGTTAGCAGTATTGGGAATATGTTTCCTAGTGGTCTTGGTAATTTTGGGCTATTTTATTTGGAATAGCTATAACAGTGAGAACATGTCCTATACGTCTTCTTGGCTTCAAGAACGAGTTTAAGATTTAGTTTTGATTAAAACGTCTTATTTTATGACTTTACTATGCAATAGTGAACGTAGATGAGTTGATTACTAAATATTAAAGAAGAAAAAGTAAGATATATCTCTAGACAAAAGTCTAGAGGTTTTTTTGATAAAAATGACCTTATCATCTCCCTATATAGTTATTAGCTATACAAATATCTAATTAAAAATAAGACAACGATACCAGAAATCCTTTATTTTATAGGATATAGTTTAAAACTATATATATTGAAAACTGATAACAATTATACAGATATTTATTTCTTTGGTAAGATTAAATCAACAACAAAGAGGAGGACACAAGATGTCAACTACTATCATTGGTTTCCCACGTTTGGGTGAATTCCGAGAATTAAAATTTACTACAGAAAAATATTTTAGAAATGAAATTACTGCAGACGAACTTTTAGCGGCTGCTAAAGATTTGCGTGCAAAACACTGGAATATTGTTAAAGAAAAAGGTATTACTGAAATTCCTTCAAATGACTTTTCTCATTACGATAACTTCCTTGATGCGGCCTTCCTTTTCAACGTAGTTCCTGAGTCTGTGAAAAACTTGGATTTGACTGAATTGGAACAATACTTTGCTTTGGCACGTGGTTACCAAGGTGAAAAGGGGGATGTGCGTGCTCTTCCAATGAAGAAATGGTTCAACACCAACTACCATTACATCGTTCCAAAATTTGAAAAAACAACAGCAGTAAAATTGGCTGGTCACAAGATTTTTGATGAGTACCAAGAAGCCAAAGACTTGGGTCTGGATACTCGCCCAGTTGTGGTCGGACCATTCACTTTCCTTCAATTGTCTGATTTCGAAGATGGTGTGAAAGCAGAAGACTTCGTCGATAGCTTTATTGCTGCCTACCAAGATGTCTTTGCAAAATTGGCTGAACTTGGTGCTACTCGTATCCAACTTGATGAACCAGCACTTGTTAAAGATTTGACTGCTGACGAAAAAGCACTCTTCTTGAATCTGTACAATAAAATCTTGGCTGACAAGAAAGGCCTTGAGGTCTTGATTCAAACTTACTTTGGTGATGTTCGTGATGTATACAATGATCTTGTAAACTTGCCAGTAGATGCTATCGGTCTTGACTTTGTCGAAGGTAAGAAGACGCTTGAACTTGTCAAAGGTGGATTCCCAGCTGACAAGACTCTCTATGCAGGTATTGTCAATGGTAAAAACATCTGGCGCAACAACTACGAAAAGAGCTTAGCTGTTCTTGAACAAATTCCAGCTGAAAAAATCGTATTGACAAGCTCATGCTCACTTCTTCATGTGCCATTTACGACTGCTAATGAAGAATTTGAACCAGCAATCTTGAACCACTTTGCTTTTGCCGTTGAAAAATTAGATGAACTTCGTGATTTGGATGCTATCCGTAATGGTCAAGGTGCTGAATCACTTGCTGCTAACAAAGAGCTCTTTGCTATTGAACGTGTTGGTGCAAATGCTGAACTTCGTGCTCGTATTGCAGGTTTGACAGAAGCAGATTACACACGTTTACCGGCTTTCGCAGAACGTGAAGCCATTCAAAAGGATGCCTTCAAACTTCCATTGCTTCCGACAACAACTATCGGTTCATTCCCTCAAACTAAGGAAGTTCGTGCCAAACGTTTGGCTTTCCGTAAGAATGAATTGTCTCAGGAAGAATATGATGCCTTTCTTGCTGAAATTATAGATGAATGGATTAAATGGCAAGAAGAAGTTGGCTTTGACGTCCTTGTACATGGTGAGTTTGAACGTAATGACATGGTTGAGTACTTCGGTCAAAACTTGTCTGGGTACCTCTTCTCTAAAAATGGTTGGGTGCAATCATATGGTATGCGTGGGGTGAAACCACCAATCATCTGGGGTGATGTTACTCGTCTTAATCCAATCACTGTAAAATGGTCTAGCTACGCACAAAGCCGTACTGACAAGCCTGTTAAAGGTATGTTGACTGGGCCAGTTACAATCCTCAATTGGTCATTCCCACGTGAGGATATCTCTATTAAAGATTCAACTCTTCAAATCGCTCTTGCTATCAAGGATGAAGTGCTTGACCTCGAAGCTGCAGGCATTAAGATTATCCAAATCGATGAGGCTGCTCTTCGTGAAAAATTGCCACTCCGTCGTAGTGACTGGTACGAAGACTACCTTGACTGGGCTATTCCAGCCTTCCGTTTGGTACACTCAACAGTAGCACCAGACACACAAATCCACACACACATGTGTTACTCAGAATTTACAGATATCATTCCAGCTATCGACAACTTGGATGCAGATGTTATCTCTTTTGAAGCTAGTCGTTCAAACCTTGAAATTTTGGATGAACTTAAAGCACAAAACTTCCAAACAGAAGTTGGACCTGGAGTTTATGATATCCACTCACCTCGTGTCCCACAAGACGGTGAAATTGACCACACTATCGAAGCGATCTTGGCTAAAGTTCCAAGTAGTAAAGTATGGATCAACCCTGACTGTGGTTTGAAGACTCGTGGTATTAAAGAAACTAAAGAAAGCTTAACCAAGCTTCTAGAAGCAGCAAAAGCGGCTCGCAAAAACTTGTAAGTAGAAGTTATAATACCTTGAAAAGCTTCTTTCCTATATGTAGAAGGTTTTCAATAGTGAATAATTTTCTAAAGATTTTTGTAATCAAGCTAGATGCAAAATGTGATCAATAATTCCTACGAGTTTACTTGACACTAATAAAAATGCTTTTGTCTCAACAAAAATCTAAAACGAAGAAGGTAAAACTTATGACAAGCCAAACACCATCCCTCTCTTTTGAAGTCTTTCCACCTAATCCAGCCGTAGGCAATGAGAAAATCTTGCTTGCCCTTGATGACATGAAAGGATCGGCACCCCATTTTATCAGTGTAACAGCTAGTAATAACAAATATAATATCAAAGAGACAACGGTTCCTTTGGCAGACCATATTCAAAATGACCTGGCTATTCCTACTATTGCTCACCTTCCAGCAATCTATTTGAGCAAAGAAAAGGTATCTGATACTTTGCGAGAATTAGATGCTGTTGGAGTAAATCGTATCCTGGCACTTCGTGGCGACATCATTCCTGGGGTCGAACCTTTAAAAGACTTCAGATATGCAACTGATTTGATTGAGTTTATCAAGGCAGAAGCTCCTAACTTTGATATCATTGGTGCTTGTTATCCTGAAGGTCATCCTGATTCACCAAATCAAATCTCTGATATTCAAAATCTTAAGAAGAAAGTAGATGCAGGTTGTTCAAGTCTTGTAACCCAACTCTTCTTTGATAATGAACGCTTCTACGATTTCCAAGATAAATGTACTCTTGCTGGCATTGATGTGCCTATCTATGCTGGTATTATGCCTATTTTGAATCGTAACCAAGCCCTACGTTTACTTAAGACGTGTGAAAATATCCATTTGCCACGTAAATTCCGTGCTATTTTGGATAAGTATGAGCATGATCCTGAATCTCTGAGAGCTGCCGGTCTAGCTTATGCTGTTGACCAAATCGTGGATTTGGTTACGCAAGACGTTGCTGGAGTTCACCTTTATACGATGAATAATGCAGAGACTGCACGTCATATTTACGAAGCTACTCACTCCTTGTTTAAGCATCATTCACAAGTCGGCGCACTGTAATTAAATAATAGAAAAACCACCTATAGATTTAATCTATAGGTGGTTTCTTGGTGTAGCAGCGAAAGATTGTAATTACCTTATATGGGGCATTATTATCATGTATCAAAAAAGACCTAGAGCTTAGCTCTAAGTCAAAAGTACTATTCACCTACAAAAGCATTGATTTCTGCTTCGATGTTAGCAATTTTTTCTTTAGCATCCGCTTCAGTTTCTCCAACTGTTGCAATGTAAAATTTGATTTTTGGTTCTGTACCTGAAGGACGAACGGCAAACCATGAATCATCAGCCAAGATGTATTTCAAAACGTTACTTGGAGGAGTTGTCAATTTTTCTACGCCGTCAGCAGTAGTAGCTGTTTGTTCCAAGAAGTCTTCTGTTTTAGCAATATCAGTGTTGTTGAATTGTTTAGGAGCATTGCGACGGAATTTGTCCATGATTTTCTTGATTTCTGCAGCACCATCAACACCTGAAAGCGTAACTGAAATTGTCTTTTCTGAGAAGTAACCATATTGTTTGTAGATTTCTTCGATACCATCTGCCAATGTCATACCACGTGAACGGTAGTATGCAGCAATTTCTGCAACGATAAGAACGGCTTGGATAGCGTCTTTATCGCGTACAAATGGTTTGATGAGGTAACCGAAGCTTTCTTCAAAACCAAACATGTAAGTGTAATTGTGTTGTGTTTCAAATTCATGAATCTTTTCACCGATAAATTTGAAGCCAGTCAAGACATTAAACATTGTTGCGCCGTAGCTTTCTGCAATCTTAGTAACTAATTCAGTTGATACGATTGATTTACAAAGGGCAGCATTAGCAGGGAGAGTACCAGCTGTTTTGTGAGCTTCAAGGATATATTTGGCGATGATAGCACCAATTTGGTTACCAGAAAGGTTGAGGTATGAACCATCTGGTTGGCGGATTTCAACGCCAAGACGGTCCGCGTCAGGGTCAGTTGCAACCAATACGTCGGCATCTACATTACGACCGAGTTCTTCAGCAAGAGCAAAGGCATCTTGGTTTTCTGGGTTAGGAGATTTAACAGTTAAGAAGTCAGCATGAGGAACCGCTTGAGCTTCAACGACTTGAACAGCATCAAACCCAGCTTGAGCAAGGGCACGGCGAACCAACATTTCACCAGTACCATGAAGTGAAGTGTATACAATCTTCATGTCACGACCATACTCATTAATCAAGTCCTGGTTGATGTTAACGTCTTTAACTTCTTTTAGGTATTCAGCATCAACATTTTCACCGATGATTTCGATGAGACCGCTAGCCTTGCTGTCTTCGAGGTCAGCTAATTTGACAGTGAAAGGATTATCGATAGCACGGATGTAATCTGTCAATGCATCGGCATCAGCGGGTGGCATTTGTCCACCGTCTTCACCATAAACTTTGTATCCGTTAAATGGAGCTGGGTTGTGGCTAGCCGTTATCATGATACCAGCAAATGTGTGGAGATGACGTACTGCGAATGATAATTCAGGAGTTGGACGAAGACTCTCGAACACATAAGATTTAATACCATGAGCTGCTAAAACTTGCGCAGATTCAAAAGCAAACTCAGGAGAGAAATGACGGCTGTCATAAGCGATAGCAACACCACGTTTTTTAGCTTCCTCACCTTTTGAGTCGATCAATTGCGCCAAACCTTCGGTTGCTTGACGAACAACATAAATGTTAATACGGTTGGTACCAGCGCCAATTAAACCACGCATACCAGCTGTACCGAATTCAAGATTAGTATAGAAGGCATCTTCTTTAGTTTTTTCATCCATAGAAACCAACTCATCACGAAGATAAGCAGGCAATTCAGCAAAATCGAGCCATTTTTGATAATTTTCAGTGTAAGACATATCAATCTCCTTTATATTTTTAAACGCTTACATTATATCACAACTAAAGGAAAAAAATCATGCTAATTACCATGTTTTTTCTTTATTTTTTCAATCGAAGTAGCATAGGTGTGATACTAAGCGTTAATAGGCCAGCAATAACCATTTCAGCAACAGAGTTATAGTGAAAATAGTTGCCATTAGAGTTTTTCCACCTGCTGAGTAGAAATTAGGGATTAGGAAGTAGATACCTAGAAGCACGAAAAATGTATTTGTAAAAGCACCTAAAACACCAGACAGCGTCAAGCCTAGGCGATTTTGAAGTAACTTGTAGATAAAGTAAGGAAAAATACCGATTAAAATACGAGGAACAATTGCAATGACAGCAGATGCCCAAGTTCCTCCTTCCACAAAAGGACTGAAGAGATAACTGCCTACTGTATAGACGATAGTGTTACGAACAATACTCATAATCCCCATAAAACCGCCTAAATATGCACCAATTTTAGGACCATAGACGATACTAGCAATAATGACTGGGATATGAGTTAGGGTTGGTTTGATTGGAAGTGCAAAAGCAGCAAAGATAGTTTGACTGAGTACCTCAATAACGACCATTGTGGCTATTAATAGAGCCAATTGTGCCGTTTGGTTTGCTTTATTTTTTTATTCATCATAAACTTCTTTTCTTGCCAACAAGACTATTTTGTTAGAGCATTATCTATTGACTCAATAATGACAGAAATATCAGCTAGAGCGCCACGACCTGTATCTCCACATGCAAGTAAACCAGATTTTGGAAGAATTTCTTGGTAGCCAACTTCTTGCAAGATCTTTAAGTTCTTCTTAGTCAATGGATTTTCATACATTTTCGTATTCATTGCTGGTGCAATTAGTTTTGGAGTGGTGCTTGGCAAAGCTAAAGCCGTCGCAGTTAGCATGTTATCAGCCATGCCGTGTGCTAATTTGGCAATCGTATTTGCTGAAGCTGGGGCAACAATAAAGAGATCAGTTTTCTTAGCTAAGTCAATATGATTAATACGTTCAGCCAATTTTTCTTCCATAACATCGGAGTGAACTGGATTCTTAGAAAGAACTTGAAGAGTTAGAGGCGTAATAAAGGATTGAGCAGACTCAGTCATAATGACGTGGATATCATATCCCTCTTTCTTTAGTTTGCTTGTCAGATCTGCTGACTTATAGGCGGAAATTGAGCCAGAAACAGCAAGTATGATACGTTTAGTCATAGCATATCCTTTCATATAAGGCTTGAGCAATTGCAGACTTAGTTGTAACCATCTCTTCACCCTTTTCGTCAACTAGATAAGCAATATGTTGATTTGGAGTAATCTCACCCAAATCATTTGCCACAATAATGTTTGCTTGATTGCGTTTAAGACTAGCACGAGCAGCCTTGAAAAGATCCTCTTTGCTGACATTTGCGAGAAGTTTGAAGCCAACCAACTGAATATTGGGATTCCATTGTTTAACCAGGCTAATAATCTTTGGTGTCTTTTTAAGGAAAAGAACCTGATAATCCGAAGCCGAAGATATCTTGCTTTCAGTGTTAGACTTATGTAAGAGTTGGCTGGGGTTTTCCGTATCTTCCAACTCAGTGAAATCCGTCATATAAATTGGAGTATAGTCAGAGATAGCCATACTATGGATGAGGACATCGTGCTCCTTGACAAGTGGCTCCATACTTTTTAGGAGACTGTCTACGTTGGTAATTTCTGTAATCTTTAGATTTTCTTTTGGTTCAGGTTTAACCGCAGTCTTTACAGTTACTAAGGTAACTTGGTGACCCTTAGCCAAGAAAAGTTCAGCGATTTCCTTACCCAGATAACCTGTTGAATGATTTGTGATTCCACGGACATCATCAATCTTTTCAGTGGTACCACCTGATGTAATCAAAATTTTCATAGTAGTATTGTACTAAAAATTTAGATTTTAGTAAATAATAGTAAGTGTTTTTGAAACGTGCCCCTATAAAATAAAGTTATAACTTTTATAGCTAAATAAAAACCGAACATTTGAAATCAATTTATAAAAAATAGTGCGTTTTTTATTAATCTTGTTATAATAGTACATAGAAATATATAGAGGAGTATCTCATGAAAACAGATATTGAAATTGCTCAAAGTGTAGAATTAAAACCAATCACAGAAGTAGTTGAAAAAGTTGGAATCGGCTTTGACGATTTGGAACTCTACGGAAAATATAAGGCAAAATTGTCATTTGATAAAATCAATGAAGTCAAAGACGACAAACCAGGAAAATTGATTTTGGTAACAGCCATCAATCCAACACCAGCAGGTGAAGGTAAATCAACCATGTCAATTGGTCTTGCAGACGCTCTTAACAAAATTGGTAAGAAAACAATGATTGCCCTTCGTGAACCATCTCTTGGTCCTGTTATGGGGATTAAAGGTGGTGCTGCAGGTGGTGGTTACGCTCAAGTTCTTCCAATGGAGGATATCAATCTCCACTTCACAGGTGATATGCACGCTATTACTACAGCGAATAATGCCTTGTCAGCCCTTCTTGACAATCATATTCATCAAGGAAACGCCCTAGGTATTGATCAACGTCGTATTATTTGGAAACGTGTCGTTGACCTTAATGACCGTGCTCTTCGTCATGTGACAGTTGGTCTTGGTGGCCCACTCAATGGTATCCCACGTGAAGATGGTTTTGATATTACCGTAGCCTCTGAAATCATGGCAATTCTTTGCTTGGCTACTGATATCAATGACCTTAAAGAACGCTTAGCTAACATTGTCGTTGCTTACCGTTATGACCGTACACCTGTTTATGTACGTGATCTTGAAATCGAGGTGCGCTTACACTTATTCTAAAAGATGCCATCAAACCTAACTTGGTACAGACAATTTATGGCACACCAGCCTTGGTACATGGTGTCCATTTGCCAACATCGCTCACGGATGTAACTCAGTTCTAGCTACATCTACAGCACTTCGCTTGGCAGACTACACGGTCACTGAAGCAGGTTTCGGTGCAGACCTTGGTGCTGAAAAATTCCTTGATATTAAAACTCCAAACCTACCAACAACTCCAGATGCTGTCGTTATTGTTGCTACACTTCGTGCTCTTAAGATGCATGGTGGTGTCGCTAAAACTGACCTTTCTGAGGAAAATGTTCAAGCCGTTCGCGATGCTTTTCAAACTTAAAACGTCATGTAGAAAATATACGTAAATTTGGTATTCCAGCGGTTGTTGCCATTAACGAATTTGTTGCTGACACAGAAGCTGAAATCGCAGCTCTTAAAGAACTTTGTTCAGAAATCAAGGTTCCTGTTGAATTGGCTAGCGTTTGGGCTAATGGTGCTGATGGTGGTATTGACCTTGCTAATACAGTAGTGGATGTTGTTGAAAATGGCAATGCTGATTACAAACGTCTCTATTCGGATGATGATAGCTTGGAAGAAAAGATTACTAAGATTGTTACTGAAATCTATGGTGGTAAATCAGTTGTCTTCGAGAAAAAAGCTAAAAATCAACTCAAACAGTTTGCAGAATTTGGTTGGGATAAATTGCCAGTATGTATGGCTAAAACACAATATAGTTTCTCAGATAACCAATTCTTGCTTGGAGCACCAGAAGGTTTTGATATCACTATTCGTGAGTTTGTTCCTAAAACAGGTGCTGGATTCATCGTGGCTCTCACAGGTGATGTTATGACCATGCCAGGTCTTCCAAAAGCCCCAGCGGCCCTCAAGATGGATGTTACTGAAGATGGAACAGCAGTTGGTTTGTTCTAATAACGAATATTTCTTTAAAGCAGTGCCTATAGGTGCTGTTTTTTGCTCCATTCTTAAGGAAAATAAGGTAAACTGAGTTTAAATAAAAGAAATTAATGCACTAGAAGATTAGGTGTATTTTCGATATAATAGGATGATTTAGAGAGATATACGACTAGGTTTTACACCTAGCAAGAGGGATAACTATGATTAAAATTTTACTAGTAGAAGATGATTTGAGTTTGTCGAACTCAGTTTTTGATTTTTTAGATGACTTTGCGGATGTGATGTAAGTATTTGATGAAGATGAATGTCTTTACGAAGCTGAAAGTGGTGTTTATGATTTGATTCTTTTGGACTTAATGTTACCTGAAAAAGATGGTTTTACAGTTCTTAAAGAATTGCGTGAACAAGGAATAACGACTCCTGTTCTTATCATGACTGCTAAGGAAAGTCTAGACGATAAGGGGCATGGCTTCGAACTCGGAGCTGATGATTATCTAACCAAGCCTTTCTATTTAGAAGAATTGAAGATGCGTATTCAGGCACTTTTGAAACGTTCTGGTAAATTTGATCAAAATACTTTTTCTTTTGGAGATGTTTGTGTCAACCTTTCTAAAAATTCAACTTATGTGGGTGATAAAGAAGTAGAACTTCTTGGTAAAGAATTTGATTTATTAGTCTACTTCCTACAAAATCAAAACGTTATTTTGCCCAAGTCGCAAATCTTTGATCGTCTTTGGGGATTTGATAGTGATACCAATGTCTCTGTTGTTGAAGTTTATGTTTCGAAAATTCGTAAGAAACTTAAGGGGACTGATTTTGCTACCAACCTACAAACCTTAAGAAGTGTGGGGTATATTTTGAAGAATGCTGACTAAATTTTTCAATTATCTTTTCAGGAGAATCAAGTCAGACGGCTTTAAGTCCTTCATCCATTTCTTTGCAACTTTTTCTGGTATTTTCCTTATCATGACTGTTATGATATTGCAGATTCTCAGTTATGGAGTTTATTCCAATGTTGACTCTAGTCTGAAAGCAGCAGTAACTAAGACCAATTCTTATTTGGAAATGGAAATGCTAAAATGCGAATTTTTTCTGACTTCTGATGTAGATCAAAATAATACGGCAACTATCTATCAGGAGTATGATAGCAAAGCATATCGCTAGACAAAATACCTAATTCGAGTGTTTATAAGACAAAATCTAAAAAGACCAAATCAAAAATCGAAGATGCTCCTCATGATTTGACTGTAGCAGCTAATACTAGTGTGTTAGTTATTGATAAGAATGGGAAGCTCCTAAACGTTGTCGACAAATTTTCTAGCTTATCTAATTTACCAATAGATAAAAATACTATTGATGTTATTAGTAAGGGAAGTGCTCAGAACTATTTTGATTAAACGGAAAATTATCGCTTGATTACTGAAAAAATAGATAATAGTTTCTATCCTGATGCTAAGTACGTTGTTATTGCAATCAATACGACGCAATTAGAAGAAGCTACTGAACGTTATGTAAAACTAATTGTCATTATGATGAGTTTTTTGGCTACTATCTATCGCGGCTAGTTTGTATTTGGCAAAATGGTCAAGACGGCCTATACAGGAAAGTCTTGAGAAGCAGAAGACATTTGTTGAGAATGCTAGCCACGAGTTGCGTACGCCACTTGCTGTAATTCAAAACCGCCTAGAGTCTCTTTTCCGCAAGCCAGAGTCTACAATTTTAGACAATTCAGAGAACATTGCTTATAGTCTAGATGAAGTCCGAAATATGCGTCTTTTGACGACCAATCTCTTGAATTTGACTCGTCGTGATGATGGTATTAAACCAGAAATTGAAACTCTAGATTCTTCTTTCTTTGATAAAGTCTTTACCAATTATGCTACGATTGCTGAAGAAAATGAAAAGGGGTTTACTGCTCAAAATCAGGTTGGGCGCTCAATCAAAACTGATAAGACTCTATTGAAGCAGCTCATGACAATTTTATTTGATAATGCTATCAAATATACAGAAGATGATGGCCAGGTGACCTCACCGTTCGTACTAATGATCGTCATCTTTATATTACAGTGGCAGACAATGGCCCTGGTATTGCAGATGAAGATAAGAAAAAAATCTTTGATCGTTTCTACCGAGTAGACAAAGATAGAACTAGACAAAAAGGTGGTTTTGGGTTGGGCTTATCTTTGGCACAACAGATTGTTCTTGCACTTAAAGGAACAATAATTGTCAAGGACAATCAGCCGAAGGGGACTATTTTTGAAGTTAAAATTACCGGAGTCTAATGAACAACTAAAAATCCTGCTAGCCTATTGAACAGCTCCCTGTCAAGTGGACAATGAAATAATAAAATATTAGGCGACGGCCTTGTTCCTCATTTCAAGAGGGGCAAGGCCGTTATTGCGCTCTTGAAAACGTTGATGATTGTAAAAATAGATGTAGGCATCAATATCTGAAACTAGCTCCTCAAAAGTCTTATACTTCTTCAAATCATAGCACTCCGTCTTAAAGTGCCCAAAGAAACTCTCAATTGGTGCATTGTCAATACACTTACCAACACGAGACATGGAGCGGGTCATCTGATACTGGGTAGTTAAACGGTAATAATCTTTCGAAGTATACTGCGAACCTCGGTCGCTGTGAATTAATGGTGTCGCATTAGGATTAGCTTTTTGTGCTTTACGAAGTGTTTCCAATACCAATTCGTTATCATTAAATTGACCAACTACATAGGCGACAATTGAGCCGTCGTAAAGATCCTTAATAGCACTCAAATAGGCTTTACAGCTGAAACCGTACTTCAAGAAAGTCACATCTGTACACCATTTCTGATTTGGAGCAGTGGCTGTAAAATTACGATTGAGAATGTTGTCCTCTACATTGACAAAGCTAGTTTTAGTACAATAGCCCTTGGCTCTTCTGATAATGGAACGTAGACCTAGAATGTGCATCAAGCGTCGAATCCGCTTCTTGTTGTAGTTTGTTTCAAGCTTGCGATTGACAAATAGCGTCATACGACGATAACCAAGAATACCATTATGCTGGCTATGAAGTTTCTTGATGATATCCATCAAGCCTAAATTTTCCTGTTCAGAAGTTGTTTCTTGATGTTGTAACCACTTGTAATAGCCTGAGCGAGATACCTTTAGAATATGGCACAAGTGGCTGATAGAAACCTCTTCATACTCATCCGCATATTCTTTAATCGCTTGGAAGGTTTCCAAGTGCCGACCAAGTCTTACCGTCGGTTTCGTCGTTTGATTTCTTCTAACTTTTTTAGCAGGCCGTTCTCCATTTCAAGATACTTAATCCGCTCTTCCTGTTGCTTGATTTTGAGGCGTAACTCTTCTTCTGGAGTAAGGTTTGGTTTACTTGTAAGACCTTTTCCACGACGATCTAGGAGACCGTTAGAACCGTCCTTCTCGAACTTTCTGACCCAAGAATAGATCTGCTGGTAGGAAACACCATACTTCTCAACAGCCCCTTGGTAATCTTTCTCGTGGGCAAGGGTAAAATTGACAATCTCAATTCGTTCTTCAAATGTTGTCTTGCGTCCTTGCTTCATGCGTCTCATTCCTTTACTAGTAGCTTTCAGTTCTTTACCACTAGTATAACTTTTTATCCATGATCTGAGAACATAAGGGTCAGAAATTCCATATTTTTTGGTCAGATCTTTGAGACTTCCCAAGCCATTAAGATAGTCGGAAACAGCTTGTTCCTTTAGTTCCTTACTATACTTCTTCCATTGACGGCTTTCCTCTAGCCCATCAACACCAGCTTCTTTGTACTTCCGAACCCAGTTCGATAGGGTGTCTTTAGAGATACCTTGGTTTCTAGTTAACCAACTAAGTGATTTACCTTCTTCCAAGTGAAGCAGAACAATTTCTAGTTTCTCAGATACAGATTTTGGACTTCTTTTGGACATAATAAGACTCCCCTTATAGTTTCTAGTGAAAATTTTTATTTTTCACTGTCCACTATAAGGGGAGTATATCATATTGTTAGCAGGATTTTTATGATATTTTTTTGACAAGAAAAAACTCCTACTGGAGTTTTCGATTAGTTAGCCAATTTAGCTGCAAGACGTGATTTATCTCGGCTTGCTTTGTTTTATGAATCAAACCTTTTGAAGCGGCTTTATCGATGCTTGCTGATGCAGCTCGGAAAGCTTCTTCAGTTGGGTTAGCCTTGAATGCCTTAATAACAGTACGCAAAGCTGATTTTTGAGCTGAGTTTTTTTCGTTTTGTTTAACGTTAAGTTCAGCGCGTTTGATAGCTGATTTAATATTTGCCAATGTTTTCACCTCCAAATTTATCTAACTATGTCATTATACGTTATTTTAGAACCCTTGGCAAGCTTTTTCTATTTTTTTAAATGAATGAGGTCGATTTTATGACTATCACCTTTATGAAGAATAAGCTCTGCACGATTTCGTGTGGGTTCGATATAATTTTCTAGATTTACCAAGTTGATTTCTTTCCAAGTTTTTTGCGCTAAGGAAAGAGCTTCTTCTTTTGTAAATTTGGTAAAACGATGGTAATAGTTGTTTTCATCTTTTCGAGCAAGTTCAAGAAGAGTTTGAAAACGTTCAAGATACCAAGTTTTGATATTTTTCACGTCAGCATCAATATAGATAGAAAAATCAAAATAGTCACTCATATAGAGACGTTGGTTAATGGGATTCTGAAAAACATTAATACCTTCAACAATTAGGAAATTTGGTTGACTAATTTTCTGAGTAAGTCCTGGTACAATATCATAAATCTCATGTGAGTAAACAGGAATGTTAACATCCCCACCATTTTTTACGGTATCTAGAAAATTGAGAAGTAGTGGCATGTCGTAGGATTCGGGGAAGCCTTTACGATTAAGTATTCCCTTATCTATGAGGACCTGGTTAGGGAATAAAAAACCATCTGTTGTCACCATATCAACCTTCGCCTTAGGGAAGGTTCTTTGAAGAAGTAGTTGCAGAAGGCGACTAGTTGTTGATTTTCCGACTGCAACAGAACCTGAGATACCAATAATAAAAGGTCTGTTAGCCTGTGCTTTTTGCAAAAAAATCCCTTTTGAAAAGGTGAGGTCCTCTGCAGCTCGATGATAAATACGAATCAAATTGATTAAAGGAAGATAGATGTCCCTCACTTCCTGAACGTCAATCTTGTCATTTAAACTCCTAATGGATTCTAGTTCTTCTGGAGTTAATGATACTTGATCTTCTTGATAGAATCTTTGCCAATCGCTCCGAGATATAGTTTCAAAATTGATAAATTCGTTTAACATGGCTTAATTATAGCAGAATTTACTAATTCATGTAAGCCTTATCAAAACACTAAATAATAAATGATGGATTTAAAACAAAAGGAACATAAACCTTTACAAAATTGTTGACATTACTTTTTTTTGTTATGCTACACTAATTTTGTAAGCATTCTTATTTCAAAAGATACTTGAGAGATACTTGAAATATCAAGGTGTTTTCTTAATGAATTCCTTCTCATTTATATAGCATTCTCTATAGCATTCTCTTTTTTTTTCTGTTATACTTAATATGATATGAGCCTTATCATTTTCTATGACTTGATAAGAACACAAAGAAGGAAAAATATGTCTAAAATGTATTATGCAGAGATGCCAGATGCGGCTCACGATATTCACGATCTTAAGGTAGCACTCTTAGGTCAAGGTTTCCATTTTTATACTGATGCAGGTGTGTTTTCAAAAAAAAAGGTGGATTATGGTAGTCAGGTCTTGCTCAATGCTTTAGATTTAGAAAGAGGAAAAACCTACTTGACGTTGGTTGTGGCTATGGTCCATTAGGAATTAGCCTAGCAAAGGTTCAAGGCGTCCAATCGACGATGATTGATATAAATAGTAGGGCTATAGATTTAGCTAAAAAAAATGCTGAACGTAACGGAGTAGTCGCTCACATTTTCCAATCAAACATCTATGAAAATGTCTCAGAAAAGTTTGATTATATAATATCCAATCCACCAATACGTGCAGGGAAAAAGGTAGTTCAATGAAATTATCGAAGGGGCATTTGATCACCTTAATCAAGGTGGAAGTTTAACAATTGTTATCCAGAAGAAACAAGGAGCACCTTCTGCTAAAGTGAAGATGGAAAATGTCTTTGGAAATGCGGAAATTATAAGAAAAGATAAGGGATATTACATACTTAGAAGCGAAAAGTTATGAGAACAGTTGATTTAATTGAAAAAACGTGATGGTGGTAATTGACCACTGAAGAAATAGCTTATCTCATTCGAGGGTATGTATCTGGTGACATTCCAGATTATCAGGTTTCAGCTCTGGCGATGGCAATCTATTACAAAGGGATGAGTATTCGTGAAATTCATGATTTAACGACAGAGATGGTTTCTTCAGGTGATTAATATGATTTATCTAGTATTGAAGGCGTTAAAGTTGATAAACATTCAACTGGTGGTGTTGAAGATAAAGTAACAATCATTTTAATGCCATTAGTTGTAAGTTTTGGTGTGCCTGTAGCTAAAATGAGCGGACGTGGATTAGGTCATACTGGAGGTACGATTGATAAACTTGAATCTATAAAAGGATATCAAGTCGAACGTACCAAAGAAGAATTTATTCAACAAGTTAAAGAAATTGGTAATTTCTCTTATTGAACAGTCAGAACATCTTGTTAAAGTGGACAAACTTCTTTATGCACTTAGAGACGTGACTGCTACAGTAGATTCAATTCCTTTGATTGCAAGTTCTGTTATGTCTAAGAAGATTGCTTCAGGAGATAAGATCCTTCTAGACGTTACGGTAGGTCAAGGTGCTTTTATGAAGAGTTTGGAAGAGGCTGAGCACCTTTCTGAAACAATGGTTTCCTTAGGCCGTGAAGTGGGTCGAGAAACAATTGCAGTGATTACAGATATGAGTCAACCACTTGGTAGAGCTATTGGTAACTGTCTTGAAATTTTTGAAGCTATTGAAATTATGCAAGGTAAGGGCCGTGCAGACATTACAGAGTTCATTTGTGAATTAGCAGAGATTATTTTAAATTTGACAGGAGTTGAATCGAGTTCAGATAAAATTCGTCAACATTTAGTGGAGGGTGTAGCTCTATCTAAATTTGAAGAACTTATTGAAGCTCAAGGTGGAGACTTGGATGACCTTTATCGTAAGAGTGCAGCAGCTTATGTCACAGAAGTTTTGGCTGATGAAGAGAGTTATATTTCTGAACTACCAGCTTTAGCATTTGGTAAATATGCTATGAAATTAGGGGCTGGTCGTACTACTAAAGCTGACACTCTTAATTATGAAACAGGGATTGTTTTTGAGAAAAAAGTGAGCGATTTTGTCAAAGTAAGTGAAACTGTTGCTAATATTTATAGTGACCAAGCCCTAACCGAAGAGCTAATTGATGAATTTAAAGCTTATATTACAAATCAGCAATGAATGTAAGAAGCCAAAAGAAATTTTAAAAATTATTTCTTAATAAATGAGAGAGCTTGTTTAAGGAGTATATTTATGACAGTTAATACATATATTGACCACACTTTACTAAAGCCAGATGCGACCGCTTGAACAGATTGAAAAGTTGATTGCAGAAGCAAAAAAATATGAATTTGCAAGTGTTTGTGTTAATCCAACTTGGGTAAAGACTGCTACTGATTTGCTAAAAGATAGTTCCGTTAAGGTTTGTACAGTAATTGGATTCTCACTAGGAGCAACAACATCGTCTGTTAAAGCGTTTGAAACACGAGATGCAATTTCAATGGTGTAGATGAAGTCGATATGGTTATCAATATCGGTGCTCTAAAATCTGGACAGAATGAACTTGTTGAACCGGATATTAAAGCAGTAGTGGACGCTAGTGGAGATAAGCTAGTCAAAGTCATTATTGAGACTTGCCTGCTTAGTTACGATGAAAAAGTTCAAGCCTGTCAACTTGCCAAACTTGCAGGAGCAGACTTCGTAAAAACCTCTACTGGTTTCTCAACTGGTGGGGCAACTATAGAAGATGTTGAACTCATGCGAGAAGTAGTAGGACCAAATATGAGGGTTAAAGCAGCTGGAGGAACACGTTCCTATAAAGATGCGCAAGCTTTTATTAAAGCAGGGGCTAATCGGATTGGAACATCTGCGGGTGTTGCGATAATGGAAGGTGAGAGTGTCGATGGTGGATACTGAGATATCACAAATTATTGAGGAAGCTGCTGGCAACGCCTACGTTCCTTACTCACATTTCCGCGTAGGTGCAGCTCTTCTGACAAACGACGGTCAGATGTATAAAGGTTGCAACATTGAGAATGCATCTTTTGGTTTAACTAATTGTGCAGAACGTACTGCTATATTTAAAGCAGTTTCAGAAGGTCATCGAGATTTTAAAATGATAGTCGTCTACGGTGACACTGAGCAACCCATCTCACCTTGTGGTGCATGCCGTCAAGTAATGGCCGAATTTTTTAAACAGGATTCTAAAGTGATTCTTATCGCTGAAGATAAATCGACAGTCGTGATGACAGTCGGAGAGTTGTTACCATACTCTTTTACAGACTTACAATAGTCTAGTTGTTATATTCTTTATTAAGCAGGGTTTCTTGCAAGTTTATAGGAGGAATGTTCAAGATGAAATTGAACAAGAGAATTATTGGAATTGGTCTTGTTGCTGTAGCAGTAGTTGGTCTTGCGGCCTGTGCTCGTGGTGGACGAGGTGGATCAGCAGCTGATTCGAAAGTTAGAGCTGCAATTGTTACAGATAGTGCTGGTGTTGATGATAAATCATTTAACCAATCAGCATGGGAAGGTCTTCAAGCTTGGGGTAAAGCTAACAAACTTGAAAAAGATTCAGGTTACACATATTTCCAATCAAACTCAGAATCTGATTTTGCAACGAACTTGTCATCAGCTGTAGACCAAAATTATAATCTTATCTTTGGTGTTAGTTTTAGACTTCACGATGCTATTTCAGAATCAGCTAAAGATAATGAGAAAATTAATTACGTTATCATCGATGACGTAGTTAAAGGCCAAAAGAACGTTGAAAGCGTATTGTTTGCTGATAATGAAGGAGCTTACCTTGCAGGTATCGCCGCAGCAATGCAATCACAAAACAAGAAAGTTGGTTTCATCGGTGGTCAAAAATCAGACACAATTACACGTTTCGAAGCTGGTTTCACTGCAGGAGCTAAATCTGTAAAACCTGATATTGATGTTCAAGTTCAATATGCTGAGTCATTCAATGATGCTGCTAAAGGTTCAACTATTGCTTCAACAATGTATGCTTCAGGCGCAGATGTTATCTATCAAGCTGCTGGTGGAACTGGTACAGGTGTCTTCACAGCCGCTAAAGAGATTAATGAAAAACTTAGCGCTGATAGCAATAAAAAAGTTTGGGTAATCGGTGTTGACCGTGACCAATCAGCAGAAGGAAACTATACGTCTTCAGATAAGAAAAAATCTAACTTCGTTTTAACTTCAACAATTAAACAGGTTGGTACAGTCGTTAAAGACATTGCTAACGATCAAGTCAAAGGCAAAGAATTTGAAGGTGGTAAAACTAAGACTTATGGTATCAAAGATGGTGGTGTTGACATCGTAACATCTAGTCTCCCTTCAGATATTAAGGATGCAGTCGTAAAAGCTAAAGATCAAATCAAGAATGGTGAATTGAAACCAACTGATGGTCTTAGCAAATAATAGGTTAAGTACACACACTTAGACCTTAAACTGGGACAATTTTTGTCTCAGCAAAGGGAAGCAGTTTATGATTTCTTTTGCTGATATAATAATTATTTTTGATAGGAGATTGTATGACGAAGCCAAATGTCATTGAAATGCACGACATTACCAAAAAATTTGGTGAATTTGTTGCAAACGATCACATCAATCTCGATGTGAGACCAGGAGAAATCCATGCCCTCCTCGGTGAAAATGGTGCGGGTAAGTCAACCTTAATGAATATGCTTGCAGGCCTTTTACAGCCTACAAGTGGAACAATTAAGGTAAATGGGCAAGTTGTGTCTATTGATTCACCGTCTAAAGCAACAAAATTGGGTATTGGGATGGTCCACCAGCACTTTATGTTGGTTGAAGCTTTTACAGTTGCTGAAAACATCATTTTAGGTAGTGAAGTGACCAAATCTGGTGGTGTTCTTGATATGAAGAAGGCTGTAAAGGAAATTACAGAATTGTCTCAACGATATGGCCTTGCGGTTGATCCATCAGCTAAGGTTGCAGACATCTCTGTCGGTGCCCAACAACGTGTTGAAATCCTTAAAACCTTGTACCGTGGTGCTGATATTTTGATTTTCGATGAGCCCACAGCCGTTTTGACACCTTCTGAAATTACGGAACTTTTAAACATCATGAGAACTTTGGTTAAGGAAGGTAAGTCTATTATCCTTATCACCCATAAGTTGGATGAAATTCGTGCGGTTTCTGATCGTGTTACGGTTATCAGACGTGGTAAGTCAATTGATACAGTTACTATCGAAGGGTCTACAAATGCCGATTTGGCTGAGATGATGGTTGGTCGTCATGTTTCCTTTAAAACAGAGAAAATTCCTTCAAATCCTAAAGAAGTGGTTCTTTCTATTAAAAATTTGGTGGTTAATGAGAATCGAGGCATTCCAGCTGTTAAAAACTTATCGTTAGATGTGCGTGCTGGTGAGATAATTGGTATCGCTGGTATTGATGGAAATGGACAGACAGAACTTGTCCAAGCGATTACGGGACTTCGTAAAATTGAATCTGGTGACATCACTATTAAGGGTGAGTCTATCATTAATAAGACCATACGTCAGATTACTGAGATGAGTGTCGGTCATATTCCAGAGGATCGTCATCGTGATGGTATGATTCTTGAGATGACAGTTGCTGAAAATATTGCTCTTCAAACCTATTATAAGGAGCCTAATTCTAAGAATGGTATTTTGAATTATAATATCATAAATGCAAAGGCTAGAGAATTGATGAACGAATTTGACGTTCGTGGTGCTGGAGAATTAATCGCCGGTGGTGATTTGTCAGGTGGTAACCAACAAAAAGCAGTTATCGCCCGTGAAATTGACCGTAATCCAGATCTTCTTATTGTAAGTCAACCAACTCGTGGTCTTGATGTTGGTGCCATTGAGTACATCCGTAAACGTATTATCGCTGAACGCGATAAAGGTAAGGCTATCATTGTTGTCAGCTTTGAATTGGATGAAATTCTTGATATGTCAGATCAAATTGCTGTTATCTATGATGGTGCAATTCAAGGTATCCTAGATCCTGTTAAAACCAATAAGCAAGATCTTGGTATCCTTATGGCTGGTGGACAATTGAATAAGGAGGAAGCAAATGTCTAAAAAAACACAAAATTGGGCAGTTCCTTTAATTGCTGTCCTCTTGGGAATGCTGGTCGGTGCTGTTTTGATGTTAATCTTTGGTTATGATCCATTCTGGGCTTACTACGATCTTTTCTCAACGGCCTTTGGTTCTTTGAAACATATTGGTGAAATTCTACGTGCGATGAGTCCATTGATTCTGATTGCACTTGGTTTCTCTGTAGCATCTAAGGCAGGACTTTTCAACATTGGTTTGCCAGGGCAGGCCTTAGCTGGTTGGACCTCTGCGGTGTGGTTTGCGCTAGCCTTTCCTGAGTTACCTAAAGTAGTTTCTATTGTTTGTACTGTCATTATTGGTCTAGTTGCCGGTGGTATCACTGGTGCTGTTCCAGGTATTCTTCGTGCCTACCTTGGAACAAGCGAGGTTATTGTTACCATCATGATGAACTATATCATTTTGTATGTTGCTAACAATATTGTCCGCTTTGGTTTCACAGCTGATATGTTACGTTCATCAGAAGCCTCTAACAGGGTTTCAGCTTCCGCAAGTTACCAAACAGATTTTCTGTCTTCTTTAACAGATGGATCACGTTTCAATATTGGTTTCTTTCTTGCTATTGTAGCTGTATTCCTAGTTTGGTTCATGCTCAAGAAAACAACAACAGGGTTTGAAATTACATCTGTTGGTTTTAATCCAAATGCGTCTGAGTACGCCGGAATCTCATCAAAACGAGTGATTATCATGTCTATGATTATTTCAGGTGCACTCTGTGGTCTTGGAGGAACAGTAGAAGGACTTGGGACTTTCCAAAATGCCTTTGTACAAAATTCTTCATTAGCTATCGGTTGGAATGGTATGGCCATTTCCCTCTTAGCAGCCAATTCACCAATTGGTATTCCATTTGCAGCTCTTCTCTATGGTGTCTTGTCTGTTGGTAAAACTGGTATGATTGGTGTGCCATCAGAAATTATTGATGTTGTATCAGCTTTGATTATCTTTTTCGTTGGTGCCAACTACATTATTAAATATTGGATTCGCCCTCGTCATAAATCAGTGAAAGCTAAAGGAGGACAAAACTAATATGGACTTTATTACAATCTTATCCTTAATTGTTGCCTCTATGCTGAAATATTCAGCACCGCTGATTTTCACGAGTATCGGTGGTACTTTCTCTGAACGAGGGGGTATCGTAAACGTCGGACTTGAAGGAATCATGGTTATTGGGGCCTTCGCAGGTGTTCTCTTTAACTTAAATTTTGCGGATAGTTTTGGCAATGCAACACCTTGGATTGCGGCCTTGGTAGCAGGATTTATTGGGCTTCTTTATTCCTTGCTCCATGCTGCTGCGACAGTTAACTTTCGTGCGGACCATGTTGTCTCAGGTACAGTCTTGGACCTGATTGCACCGCCTTTGGCTGTCTTCTTGACACGTGTTATTTACGGTGCAGGTCAAACACCAGCTATCAGTCATAACTTTAAAACCGTTTCCTTCCCTATCTTGAGTAACATTCCTGTCTTGGGTAAGATTTTCTTTACTAATGTTTCTTTGATTGCTTATGTAGCCATTTTAGTTTCAGTAGTGTCATGGTGGATAATCTTCAAGACACGCTTTGGTTTGCGTCTTCGTTCAGTTGGTGAACACCCACAGGCTGCAGATACACTTGGGATTAACGTTTATCGTATGCGTTACTACGGTGTTATGATTTCTGGTTTCCTTGGTGGTGTCGGTGGTGCGGTTTACGCCCAATCGATTTCAAACAATTTTGCTGTTACCACTATTGCTGGTCCTGGTTTCATTGCTTTGGCCGCTATGATTTTTGGTCGTTGGAATCCAGTTGGAGCTATGCTCTCAAGTTTGTTCTTCGGTTTGTCACAATCATTGGCAATCATCGGAAAACAGTTACCTGTTATTTCACATGTACCAAACGTCTATTTGCAAATTGCACCGTATATTTTGACAATTATTGTTTTAGCTGCATTCTTCGGTAAATCCGTTGCACCTAAAGCAGATGGTGTTAACTATATCAAATCTAAATAGGAACTCAAAAGAGTTTCTGATGTGAGGCCCTCGGGTCTTCTTTTTTGTACTCAAAAAGCCCAACTTTGCCAAAATGAGAACAGCAGTGATGGGCTTTTCTTTTTATGAAAAATGTGGGTTAAAGATTTTTTCGTGACCGATAGTTGTGCCCCATCCGTGGCCTGGAAAAACACGATAGTGGTTAGGAAGAGTGAAAAGTTGATCTTGAATGCTAGAAAGTAACTGGTCGTGATTACCTGTAGGAAGGTCCCATCGCCCAACTGCTTCTTTAAAAAGGGCATCACCAGAAAAAACAGTTTCTTCTTTTTCAAAGATAAAGGAAACTCCACCGATAGAATGTCCAGGAGTTGGAACAACTTTAAACTGGAAGTTGCCGATGTTATAGTCCTTGATAAAATCAAAGTAGTAGTCAGCAGGATTGACAACAACATCCTCCATATCATCATGACGTGGAAGACCAGACAAATTATGGACGGGATTCATTAACCAGTCTTTCTCGGCTTCTGCGACATAGACAGGCGGGTGGTTATAAGCTTGACGGACAGCTTCAACGCTCATAATGTGGTCATAGTGTGTGTGGGTCAAGAGGATGGCAGCAACAGGTTTAGCAATTGCCTCGAGTTTAGCTAAGATACTTGAAGTGTTGCTTCCTGGATCAATGACTAAGCTGGCTGATTCGTTTTCTAAAATATAGGTGTTTTCCTGGGCAACAGGATTTAAAATTCGTTTTATTTTCATAGCTCTAGTTTAGCACGAAATTCAGGCTTTTTCCAATATCAGAATGATAGCTTTGTCTTTTTTTGGTGTCCTGGATATGCTATAATAAGGTCGTTATGAGTGAAAAAAGCACGAATAAATATGCCATTGTTGATTTGGAAGCTACATCGGCTTCATCAACGGCTTGTATAATACAGGTGGGAATTGTTATCATGCAAAATGGTAGGGTAATTGACGAATTTGCGAGTGACGTTAACCCCCACCAAAAACTTGATAATCATATTGTTCACTTAACAGGAATTACTGATCAACAGTTGTCTCAGGCACCGGATTTCTCAGAAATTGCTAGAACCATTTTTGAACTGATTGAGGATTGTATTTTTGTTGCCCATAATGTAAAATTTGATGCAAACTTGCTTGCAGAGGCACTTTTTATGGAGGGCTTCGAACTAAGGACGCCTCGTGTTGATACAGTCGAATTAGCTCAGGTCTTTTATCCGACGCTAGAACAATATAATCTTTCTTATTTATCACGAGTCTTAAATCTTGACTTAGCTCAAGCTCATACGGCAATTGAAGATGCGAGAGCTACAGGGAAGCTTTTGCTTCATTTGATGGATAAGATTGCTAGCTTACCTAGACAGACCATTGATATGCTTTTGACATTTTCTGATAATTTGCTTTTTGAGTCTGAATTGGTTATTCGTGATGCCATAAAAGGTAAAACTAACAGCCTTTCAAAGGAATATATCATGCTTGAGGAATCTGGTATCGTACTTCGTAGACCTTTGACTTACATGTCGGAACGTAAGCTTTCTCAAGATTTTGAAACTAATATTGCTCTCTTAGGTTTAGAATCAAGAGCTAAACAAGAGGAATTTGCGAAGACAGTGAGGAGGGAATTTGACAATATTGATATTTCAATGATTCAAGCTCAAACTGGAATCGGGAAAACCTATGGCTACCTGATCCCTTTGTTAGCACAAGCCGATATCGATAAAGTAGTAGTAGCTGTTCCAACAAAGCTTCTTCAAAATCAGATTATGAGTCAGGAGGCCAAGGCCTTAGCAGAAGTCTTTAACATTAACTTTCATAGTCTAAAAGGACCACAGAACTACATCAAATTAGATGCCTTTTACCAGACCTTGTTTCGTCAGGATAGTAACCGCTTGATTAATCGTTATAAAATGCAACTTTTAGTTTGGTTGACTGAAACCGAAACTGGTGATCTTGATGAAATTAAACAGAAACAACGCTACATGGCTTATTTTGATGAAATCAAACATGATGGTAAGCTAAAGGCAGATAGTCTTTTTGTAGAGTACGATTTTTGGAAGCAGTCTTGTCAAAAAAGTCAAGAAGCTAGAGTGGTTGTAACCAATCATGCTTATCTATTGACACGTATGGAAGATGACCATGATTTTGTTCGAGGAAAGACTCTTGTGATTGATGAAGGACAAAAGATGGTTCTGGCTTTGGAACAGTTTTCACGTTATCAAGTCAATCTTACTACTCTTTTGCAACATATTCATCGTATTCTTGATAGCGGTAATCAGACTTTGTTACAACAGCGTTTGCTTGAAAATTTGCAGTTTGAAGTGAGACATTTAATTCAAGAGCATCAACAATTCCCTCAGAAGCAGTATAATCGGCAGCAATTAAATCGTTTGCTTCAAACCATTTCTGAACTTGAAGGTGAGAGTGATGTGATGGAGATGGTGTCATCATTGAACACACCGCATTACAGTCAATTTTGGCTGAAACAGACTATTATCAGGAACATCGCGTTACATATTTAAATGCTTCACGTCAGGAGCTATTGAAATTATCTGATTATCTCCCAAGTGCTCAAAAAGTGATAATCGTTTCAGCAACAATTGATATTGGTCCAGATGTCGATGTAGCTGATTTATTAGGACTAAGTCAGGTACGTAAAGTAAGCCTTCCAATGGATTCTTTACGAAATCAATCTATCTGGATTGATCAAACCATGCCTATGATTGGCGTTTCTTCTGAAGAAGAATATGGAGAAGCGATTGCAAAGCGACTCCAGAAACTATCTGCAATGGGATATCCTATTTTTGTATTATTTACATCTCGAAAGAGTATGATAGCTGTTTCTGATTTGTTAGATCATAGGGAAGTTCATCACTTGACTCAAGAGAAAAATGGGACAGCCTTTAACATCAAAAAACGTTTCGATAGAGGTGAGACTAATCTCTTACTTGGTATGGGATCGTTCTGGGAGGGTGCTGATTTTGCTCAACAAGATAAGGTTATCGAGGTTATCACACGTCTTCCTTTTGACAATCCTAAAGATCCTTTCTATCAAAAAATAGAGTCTTTGTTTTCTAAGCAAGGAAAAGTACTTTTGATAGTTACAGTCTCCCGATGATGGTTTTACGTTTCAAACAGGCTATTGGACGTGCCCAAAGAAGACCAGAACAGCGATCAGCTATTCTTTTAATGGATAATCGTCCCCTAGTTAAGAGCTATGGAAAACTGTTCATAAAGGAAGTATCACAAGAAGTCACCCTTAGACATGCACCATTTAAGCAGATAAAAGAGGACATTCAAGAATTCTTAGAAAAAGAGTGTTAATTTTTTAGTCAAAGATTTTCTAAGACGACAGAGTTTCTACGCATTTCCTGAGTCATAAAAAGATAGTTATTACTAGTGATATAGCTATATAAAGATTTCTCTTTTTCTGATATAATAAACTCAGAAACTTTTTTAGGAGGCATTATGCGTAACATCGACAACCGTGGACAAAAAAGCAACAGCTTATTTTTGGAATGATTGTTCTCGTTGTGACTGTAATTCTATCCATTACAGCAATGCTAGTTGTTGCGGTAAAGCCCTATGTCGATGCTGAGAAGCAAGTGATTGCCATAGCTAAGACCAAAGCAGATATTCATACTGTTTCTGAATTTAATATCTACAACGGTAAGTCTACCTATTATGGCCTTCTTGGACAGTCAAGTAAGGGTGAAAAATTAGCTCTTATCGTCAATGAGGATTCAGGTGTGGTCGATATCTATAAGCAATCTGATGGTATAAGTAAGTCAGTGGCTAAAAAAGCAGCTAAAGCCTATGGTGCCAAGGACATAGCCTATGTACACCTAGGAAAATATGGCAAAACTCCTATTTGGGAAGTGAAGTCAGGGACCCAGTATTACCTGGTTGATTTTATCTCAGGTCAGGTTATTAAAGTAGAAGGATTATAATGAAATGACAAAATTATCAAATCGTGTATTACAAATGGAAGAAAGTGTTACTTTAGCTGCCAGTGCGCGTGCTAAAGCTCTTAAAGCTAAGGGACGTGATATCTTGAGTTTAACACTTGGTGAGCCAGATTTTGTTACACCTAAGAATATTCAAGATGCTGCGATTGCATCTATTGAAAATGGGAAAGCAAGTTTTTATACCGTGGCTTCTGGGCTTCCAGAACTCAAAGATGCTGTTAGCACTTATATGGAAAATTTCTATGGCTATACTGTGAAACATAGTGAGATTGTTGTTGGCACAGGTGCTAAGTTTATCTTGTATGCCTTCTTTGCTACGGTTATCAATCCTGGTGATGAAGTCATTATTCCAACACCTTGCTGGGTTTCTTACGTAGACCAAGTTAAAATGGTTGAAGGTGTTCCAGTTACTTTTCAAACGACTGAAGCAAATCACTTTAAAGCTACAGTTGAGCAACTTGAAGCAGCTCGTACTGAAAAAACCAAGGTTGTCTTGCTTAATTCTCCATCAAATCCAACCGGAATGATTTATAGTAAAGAAGAATTGCAATCAATTGGCGACTGGGCAGTTGAGCATGATATTTTGATTTTAGCCGATGACATTTATGGTCGATTGGTCTACAATGGCAATACTTTCACACCAATTTCAAGCTTGTCAGATGCTATTCGTAAGCAAACAATTGTTATTAATGGCGTTTCTAAGACATATGCAATGACAGGATGGCGTGTGGGATTTGCTGTCGGAGAACCAGAAATTATCTCAGGAATGGCGAAGATTATCAGTCAAACGACATCAAATCTTACGTCAGTTTCTCAATACGCTGCTATTGAAGCTTTAACCGGTGATCAGTCTTCTATCGAAGAGATGCGTAAAGCCTTTGAAGAACGTTTGAATACGATTTATCCACTCTTGGCTGAAGTACCTGGATTTGAAGTTATCAAACCTCAAGGTGCCTTTTACCTTTTTCCTAATGTAAAAAAAGCTATGGAAATCAAAGGCTATACAGATGTCAATGATTTTACCAATGCCATCCTTGAAGAGGCAGAGGTGGCTTTAGTGACAGGTGCGGGATTTGGTGCTCCTGAAAATATTCGTCTTAGCTACGCTACAGATTTGGATATTCTGAAAGAGGCTGTTCGTCGTATCAAAGCTTTTATGGAAAAATAAATATAATATAGTTTAAAAGAAAAGAGAAGTAATTACATGTCTAAACAATTAGTTTCAATTATTGATGTACCTAAACACATCGGTGAAGAAATCACTATCGGGGCTTGGGTTGCTAACAAATCAGGAAAAGGTAAAATTGCTTTCTTGCAATTGCGTGATGGAACAGCCTTTTTCCAAGGGGTTGCTTTCAAACCAAACTTTATCGAAAAATTTGGTGAAGAAGAAGGTCTTGAAAAATTTGATACTATCAAACACCTTAGCCAAGAAACATCTATCTACGTAACTGGGATGGTCAAAGAAGATGAACGTTCAAAATTTGGTTATGAATTGGATATTACTGATATCGAAGTTATCGGTGAGTCTCAAGGCTACCCAATTACTCCAAAAGAACACGGTACTGACTTTTTGATGGATAATCGTCACCTCTGGTTGCGTTCACGTAAGCAAATGGCTATCCAACAAATTCGTAATGCCATTATCTATGCAACTTATGATTTCTTTGATAAAAATGGCTTCATCAAATTTGATAGTCCTATCTTGTCTAGTAATGCTGCTGAAGATTCAACAGAATTGTTTGAGACAGACTACTTTGGTACACCTGCTTTCTTGAGCCAATCTGGTCAGCTTTATCTTGAGGCTGGTGCTATGGCTCTTGGTCGTGTCTTCGACTTTGGTCCTGTTTTCCGTGCTGAAAAATCAAAAACACGTCGTCACTTGACTGAGTTTTGGATGATGGATGCTGAGTATTCATTCTTGTCACATGATGAGTCTCTTGACTTGCAAGAAGCATATGTCAAAGCTCTTATCCAAGGTGCTATTGACCGTGCACCACAAGCTCTTGAAATTCTTGAACGTGACGTAGATCTTCTTAAGAAATACATTGCTGAGCCATTCAAACGTGTATCTTATGATGAAGCAATTGATCTTCTTCAAGCCCATGAAAATGATGAAGATACAGATTACGAGCACCTCGAACATGGGGATGACTTCGGTTCACCGCACGAAACTTGGATTTCAAACTATTTTGGTGTTCCAACATTCGTCGTTAATTACCCAGCAAGCTTTAAGGCCTTCTACATGAAACCTGTTCCTGGTAATCCAGAGCGCGTTCTTTGTGCAGACCTTTTGGCTCCAGAAGGTTATGGTGAAATCATTGGTGGTTCAATGCGTGAAGATGATTACGATGCCCTTGTAGCAAAAATGGAAGAACTCGGAATGGATCGTTCAGAATACGAATTCTACCTTGACCTTCGTAAATATGGTTCGGTACCACACGGTGGTTTTGGTATCGGTATTGAACGTATGGTTACTTTCGTAGCTGGCACAAAACACATCCGTGAAGCTATTCCATTCCCACGTATGTTGCACCGTATCAAACCATAAGTAAAATTCTTTAAGAGTGCAAAAGTATGAAAAGATGGTTACTTGGTCTTTTGGCCTTACTTTGTTTGGTTTTAATGGCTGCTTGTAGCAAATCTATTCCCTCTTTATAAGGAGAGTGGAAAGCTCAGGATGCTCTTAAAAAAGATTATAAGATCATTTTTAAGAAAGATAAAGTAACGATTGGTGAGCAGGATTATAACTGCATAGTAGATGGTCCTAAGTCTAAAGATAACTATACCTATTATTCGCTAAAAGTAAAAGATCAGGGAAAAGAAACATCTTATACAGTCTTCTTTCCGACGAAATCTAAAGAGATTGCTCTCTTTCTAGAACCAAGTGATGCTGAAGAACCTCTTAAAGGACAAATGCTCTTCGCATTCAATAAAAAGAAAAAACCAGACTACTATGACTATATCAAAAAGTATATGAAATAATAAGAGAAGTATTAGTCTGGAGATAATTCTGGCTCTTTGTCAACTGTAGTGGGTGACGAAAATCTAACATCTAGAGGCTCTTTGTCAACTGTAGTGGGTAGATGAAAAGCTAAATTCTTGAGAGGACCAGTTTGGTCTTCTCTTTTTTAATATTTACTGCCATCAAAATCCGTTTCTTAAAGTTTTCAAAGTTCCTGAAGCCAAAGGCATTTCGCTTAATGACCTTGATGAGATTGTTCGTTGCTTCCAGTTTTGCGTTTGAATACGGCAGTTCGAGGGCATTGATAATCTTGTCTTTATCTTTCAAAAAAGTTCTAAAAACTGTCTGAAAGATAGGGTGTACGCTGGAACTCGTCTCTTCAATGAGGTCAAAGAAATGGTCCGAGTTCTTCTCCTGAAAGTAAAAAAGCAAAATCTGATAAAGTGTATAGTAGTCAGTAAGCTCTTTTGAAAAGACTAGTGTCTTCGCAACAACTTCATGTGGTGCTAAAGTTTGGCGGAAAGTCTTTGAATAAAAAGAATTGAGAGATAGTTTACAGCTGTCCTTTTGGAAGAGTCGCCAGTGATTTTTCAAGGCTCGATAGGGTAGTGACTTCTTATCGAATTGGTTCATGATTGCAATTCTTGTCTTTAAAAAGGCACGTCCAAGGTGCTGGATAGTGTGAAATCGATCAGGAACGATTTTGGCGTTAGGAAAGAGTTTGCGAGCCAGTGGAATATAAGCTCCAGACATATCCATCGTGATAAATTGTACCTGTTGTCGGATTTCCAATGGATACTTCAAAAAGTAGTTTCGTATACAGGATAATCCAGTTTTGCTTGAACCTCGATATGAGTATCCGTTTCAAAAACAAGAGAATAATGATGTTAGGGTCTTTAATTCCGATTAATTCTGTGGTACTCTTAATAAGCCACATGAGTTCTTCCTAATGATGGTTTTGTCGCTCTTTATTATAGTTCTTATGGGACTTTTTGTGTATACTTAAAAAGCTCTATAATCTCTACAGTGGTTTTACCCACTACAGAAATTATAGAGCCGTTTAAAATAAAGATAATGAAGTCGAAGGAGAAATTGATGATAACCATTCGTCCAGCCAACTTGGCTGATGCACAAGCTATTCAGGCCATATATGCACCCTATGTTGAGAAGACGGCGATTACCTTTGAATATGAGGTTCCTAGTGTTCAAGAGTTTGAAAAACGCATCAGCAATACGATTGAAAGATACCCCTATCTAGTAGCAGAAGAGGATGGACAAGTTCTCGGTTATGCTTATGCCTCAACCTACTATGCTCGAACAGCCTATGATTGGACGACAGAATTGTCTATCTATCTGAATGAAGATGCGCGTGGTCGGGGCTTGGGGAGCCAGCTCTATGGTGCTCTCGAAGAGGAACTTGAAAAACGAGGCTTTTTGCGATTCTTAGCCTGTATTGCTGTTCCGAACGAGGCTAGTATTGCCATGCATGAAAAACGCGGTTATATCCAAGTGGCTCATTTTCCAAAAGTTGGTTACAAGTTTGAACAATGGCATGATATCGTCTGGATGCAAAAGACCATAGATGGTCTGTCAGAAAAATACGGTAGAAGTCTGGAAATGTCTAGTCAAATGGCATCTCTTAGTATTAGGGAAGCAAGAAAGTATTTGTAGAATTTAACCGCTTGACTCTGTTACCTATTATGTTAGAATAGGAGTATGCGATGAGTCGATTGGCTCTTTAGAGCCTTTTGCGCTGAGGAGGTCAACATTAAATTGTAACGCAGGAGCGGACCTTGAGTAGTTGTGTGAACCTGCTACTCTCATCGAAAGATGCCTCTTATCCCTTGCCGTTTGGTAGGGGATTTTTCTGTTATTCTTGCTCTTTTAACCCTTTTCAACTGGGCTTAAACATAGTATAATAGATTCATTAAACTAAATTGATAGAAAATTCCGAAAGAGGTTTAACTATGGGATACACAGTTGCTGTTGTCGGTGCTACAGGTGCCGTTGGTGCTCAAATGATCAAAATGTTGGAAGAATCAACACTTCCAATCGATAAAATTCGCTACCTTGCGTCTGCTCGTTCTGCAGGAAAAGTCTTGCAGTTTAAAGGTCAAGACGTGACCATCGAAGAAACGACGGAAGACGCATTTGAAGGTGTAGACATTGCACTTTTCTCAGCTGGTGGATCTACCTCTGCTAAATATGCACCATACGCTGTTAAAGCCGGTGCAGTAGTCGTTGATAACACATCTTACTTCCGTCAAAATCCAGATGTGCCATTGGTTGTACCTGAGGTCAATGCACATGCGCTTGATGCTCACAACGGTATTATCGCTTGTCCTAACTGTTCAACTATCCAAATGATGGTGGCACTTGAGCCAGTTCGTCAAAAATGGGGCTTGGACCGTATCATCGTGTCAACATATCAAGCTGTATCAGGTGCTGGTATGGGAGCAATCCTTGAAACACAACGTGAGTTGAAAGAAGTTTTGAATGACGGCGTTAACCCACGTGATGTTAAAGCTGAAATCTTGCCATGTGGTGGTGATAAGAAACACTTCCCAATCGCCTTCAACGCCTTGGCCCAAATTGACGTCTTCACTGAAAATGACTATACTTACGAAGAAATGAAGATGACAAACGAAACTAAGAAAATCATGGAAGACGATAGCATTGCCGTATCAGCAACATGTGTGCGTATTCCAGTTTTGTCAGCTCACTCAGAGTCTGTCTACATTGAAACAAAAGAAGTGGCACCAATTGATGAAGTGAAAGCCGCTATTGCAGCATTCCCAGGTGCGGTCCTTGAAGATGACGTTGCAAACCAAGTCTACCCACAAGCCGTTAATGCTGTTGGATCACGTGATACCTTTGTCGGACGTATCCGTAAAGACTTGGATGCTGAAAAAGGTATACACATGTGGGTTGTTTCAGATAACCTCCTCAAAGGTGCTGCTTGGAACTCAGTCCAAATTGCAGAAACTCTACACGAACGTGGACTTGTACGCCCAACATCAGAATTAAAATTTGAATTGAAATAGGGAGCGAAACAGAAATCAATAACTCGAAGAGTTTGATTTCGTAGTTTCGCCCCCGAACAGTTGATTAGGAAGTACAAATGTTGTAAACATGAATGTTTCCAATTAACCACTGCGCCATGGCTTAGGGACTAGTAAGGTTTTAGTGTTGTATGTTAATACTAACTTAAAGCTGATTGCAATGAAACAGGTAGACATATCTCTCTGTTTTTTTGTGTAAATCACCAAAAATTGGAAACAATGTGACATCACGTTTTCAGAAAATTGTCAACTTATCTGTCTGTCTGGTCAAAATTATGGTAAAATGGAAAGGATTAGAAAACGGTTGAAGGAGAATAATATGTCAATTGATCAATTAAGAGATGTCAAACTGATCACAGCCCTAATTACACCTTTCCATGAGGATGGATCTATCAACTATGATGCTCTTCCAGACTTGATTGAGCATCTATTGGCTCACCATACGGAAGCTCTTCTTTTGGCAGGAACAACTGCTGAAAGCCCAACGCTTACTCATGATGAGGAGTTGGAACTCTTTGCGGCTGTTCAAAAGATTGTCAATGGTCGTGTGCCACTGATTGCTGGTGTCGGTACCAACGATACGCGTGACTCTATCGAGTTTGCTAAAGAAGTTGCTAAATTTGGTGGTTTCGCAGCAGGTCTTGCTATCGTGCCTTACTACAACAAGCCATCACAAGAAGGTATGTACCAACATTTCAAAGCTATTGCAGATGCTTCTGATTTGCCAATTATCATCTACAACATTCCTGGTCGTGTAGTTGTTGAAATGACTCCAGATACCATGCTTCGTTTGGCTGAACATCCAAATATCATTGGTGTTAAAGAATGTACCAGTCTTGCCAACATGGCCTACCTTATTGAGCACAAACCTGAAGATTTCTTAGTTTATACTGGTGAAGATGGAGATGCCTTCCACGCAATGAACCTTGGAGCTAATGGTGTTATCTCAGTAGCCTCTCATACAAATGGTGATGAGATGCATGCCATGCTTAAAGCTATTGAAAATAGTGACCTCAAGACGGCAGCAGCTATCCAACGTAGATTCATTCCTAAAGTTAACGCTCTCTTCTCAGTACCAAGTCCTGCACCTGTCAAGGCTGTTCTCAACCATCTTGGTTTGGAAGTTGGACACTTCGTTTGCCATTGGTTGCATGTACTTCAGAAGAAGCTAAACGTATCATCAAGGTTGTCCTTGAAGAAGATGTCGAAGCAACACGTGAAACCGTTACAGGTGTTGTTCGTCCAGATTATTAAGAAAATGAAGTTGAGCCTTGCTTAGCTTTTTTAGTGCAATTGGTTACCTCTCACTAAATCCGCAGATATAGCTACTAAAAGCAGTTTTCCATCATGAAAATCTGCTTTTTTTGATATAATTATAGTTAGTGTGTTTAAAAAGAAAGGATGTTTTATGAATCAACTTGAACAAAAACTTGAACAGGACTTTGGTATTGTTTTTAGCCAAAAAGACCTTTTAGAAACTGCATTTACACATACCTCATATGCCAATGAGCACCGCCTCCTAAACATTTCACATAATGAACGTTTGGAATTTTTAGGAGACGCGGCTCTGCAATTAGTCATTTCTGTTTACCTTTACAATCGTTACCCTAACAAACCGGAGGGGGAAATGTCTAAGATGCGTAGTACTATCGTTCGTGAAGAGAGCTTAGCCGGATTTACAAAGGCTTGCGGATTCGAGCAGTATATTCGTCTTGGTAAAGGTGAAGAAAAATCTGGTGGTCGTGAGCGTGCCACCATTCTCGGTGATCTCTGGGAAGCCTTCCTTGGAGCTCTCTATCTGGATCAAGGTTTGCCTGCTGTTGAGAAATTTTTGAATCAGGTCATGATTCCTCAGGTTGAAAAGGGGAACTTTGACCGAGTAATAGACTATAAGACGGCGCTTCAAGAGCGTCTCCAGGTCAATGGTAAGGTTGATATTACTTATACTGTTATCGATGAGTCTGGACCTGCTCATGCTAAGGAATTTACTATGCAGGTAGCTGTTGATGGTAAGGAACTCAGCACTGGTCTCGGAAAATCAAAGAAATTAGCTGAACAGGCAGCAGCGAAGTCTGCCCTTGAACAACTAGGTAATTAAGCATGTACTTGAAATCAATTGAAATGCAGGGCTTTAAGTCCTTTGCGGATAAGACGAGGTCGTATTTGACAAAGGAGTAACAGCCGTTGTAGGTCCAAATGGATCGGGAAAATCAAATATTACAGAGAGCCTGCGTTGGGCACTGGGCGAATCCTCTGCAAAGAGTTTGCGTGGGGGCAAGATGCCAGATGTTATTTTCGCAGGTACAGAGGTCCGTAAAGCTCTTAACTACGCGGAAGTAGCGGTCACTCTTGATAACAGTGACGGCTTTATCGCAGGTGTTGGTGAAACCATTCGTGTGGAACGTCATATTTATCGAAATGGTGACAATGACTACTTGATCGATGGTAGGAAGGTTCGTCTGCGTGATATTCATGACCTCTTCATGGATACTGGTCTTGGGCGTGATTCTTTTTCTATTATTTCTCAAGGTCGTGTTGAGGCTATTTTTAATGCCAAACCTGAGGATCGCCGTGCTATTTTCGAGGAAGCTGCAGGTATTCTTAAATATAAGATACGTAAGAAAGAAACCGAAAGCAAGCTTAATCAAACTCAGGATAATCTTGATCGATTGGAAGATATCATCTATGAGCTAGATGGTCAGGTTAAACCACTTGAAAAGCAAGCAGCGACAGCAAAATGCTACTTAGAACTCGATGGAGAGCGTAGACAGACCCTGCTTAACCTTTTAGTGCATGATATTGAAGTTGGAAAATCTGACTTAACCCAAACACAAGAAGATTTGGCAGAGGTCAAGGACAAATTAACCAGCTATTATGAGGAACGCCATCGTTTAGAGACGGAGAACCAAGAACTCAAGCAAAAACGTCACCAAATTTCAGAACAAATTTCTTCTGACCAACAAACCTTAGTAGATGTCACACGACTTATTAGTGACTTTGAGCGTCAAATTGATCTCTATACCATGGAGAGTCAGCAGCGTTCCGAGAGAAAAGAAGAGACAGTAGCTCGTCTCAGCGAGCTAGAGAGTTTGAAAGCAGAAGCACAGGCTTCGCTTGATAAGGTTAACCAACGTCAAGTTAAATTGAATGCTGAATTGAATACTATTGCTCAGGAGCTAACTGCCATTCAAAAAGATCTGGAGCAATTTTCTGATGACCCAGATACGCTTATTGAACATTTGCGAGAAGACTATGTCAGTCTTATGCAGGAGGAAGCTAAGGTTTCCAACAGTCTAACTCAGGTCACCCACGACATGGAAAGTCAGACACAAGCACTTGAGGCACAGGCTGAAGAATATAAACAGGCTCAAGCTTATTTGCTCTCTGCTCAGGAAGTAGCTAGCGAAGCTCAAAAGGCTTATCAAGCAGCTCAAGCGAGTCTTCAAAATCTCTTGGATAGCTACAAAGAGAAGGATCAGTCTTATCAAGTCATCGATAAGGACTATCAAGAAGCTCAAACGAAGATGTTTGACCTCATGGATCACCTTAAGAGTAAAGAAGCTCGCCGTCAAAGTCTAGAGTCTATTCAAAAAAATCATAGTAATTTCTATGCAGGGGTTAAGTCCGTTCTTCAAAATGCCCAATCCATTCAGGGAATTATTGGCCCTGTTAGTGAACACTTGACCTTTGATACGCGCTATCAGACGGCTCTTGAAATTGCAATGGGAGCTAGTGGGCAAAACATCATTGTTGAGGATGAAGCAGCAGCTAAGCGTTCGATTGATTACTTGAAACGTAATCGTCAGGGTCGTGCGACTTTCTTACCATTAACAACCATCAAACCACGTCAACTGAATGGGCAATTTGCTCAAATTCTTGCCAATGCACCTGGTTTCATTGGTATGGCTTCCGATTTGGTCACTTACGAGGAACGTTTGGCTAATATTTTTCAAAACATCTTAGGTGTAACGGCAATCTTTAATACCATCGACAATGCCAATAAGGCTGCTCGAGCTGTTCGTTTTCAAGTACGTATGGTTACTCTTGATGGCTCTGAAATCCGTCCTGGTGGAGCCTTTGCCGGTGGTGCCAATAAGCAAAATAATAGTCTCTTTATTAAGCCCGAACTAGATGCATTAACTACTGAAATTAGCCAAATTAAGGCTCAATTAAGTGATAGTGAGGCTAAGGTTGAAGCCCTTAAGACAAAGCGTAAGGCTTTACAGAAAGCGCTAGAAGATCTCAAAGTTGATGGTGAAAATGCTCGTCTGCAGGAGCAAAGGCTAGGCTTGGAGTATCAGCAAGCCTTATCAGATGTAGAGAAAAATCAAGTCTTGGTAGATAGTTTCAAGCAGGGTTCTCAGGGATCTGAAGGGGCAAATCTTCAAACTAAGTCTGAGCAACTTAAGGCAGAGTTAGCGCAAATTGCATCTAAGCGTGAGGCCATCAATGACCGTATCGAAGCAATTAAGGAAGATAAGGATGCCCTTGGCCAACAAAAACAAGCTCTCTTAGACAGGCAATCTGAACTCCAACTGAAGGAGCGCGACTTGCAAGCGGAATTGCGTTTTGCTAAGACAGAAAATAATCGTCTTCAAGCAGACTTGTCTGAATTAACGAAGGAATCTGACAGTCTCAAGGCTCTCCTCAATAACCAAGTCGATGAGGATCAAACTGATCGTCTGCCGCAATTACAAGCACAGCATAAAGAAGCTGTTCAACGTAAAGACGATTTGGAACAAGCACTTGTTCGTGCCAAGATTCAAGTGCAAGACTACGAAGGTCAGTTGGAGGACTTGGAGGAGCGTTTGGCTAAAGCGGGGAACCGCAATGAAGATTTGATTCGTCAACAGACTCGATTGGAAGAGCGTGAAAGTCAAATTAGTCAGTCGCTTCGTAAGTTTGCGACTCAGTTGGCTGAAGATTACCAGATGACGCTTGAAGCAGCCAAAGGTCAGGTTAC
>ENA-OQCO01000067-OQCO01000067.1-human-gut-metagenome-genome-assembly--contig:-NODE-67-length-53913-cov-2.556093_pt1 | contig 53913 bp, 61 predicted proteins | sample MGYA00242500_ERZ504582 | MGnify/ENA primary metagenome ERZ504582 (study PRJEB26092, sample SAMD00036346) | human gut metagenome | host: Homo sapiens | study: EMG produced TPA metagenomics assembly of... | reverse complement strand
TGCTGGATTTGATTACCGATCTGGAAATGCATGGTTTGGCGTTACGGTGACGAGGAAGCAGAACTGTGGCGTATCGATGCCCTTCGGAAAAAACGTCAGAGCAAAGCATTACCATGTTACCTTTGAGCCGTTATTCGACGATCCCGGCACAGTTGACCTTTCCGGAATCAACTGGATCGTTGTCGGCACTATGACCGGGGCTCAGAGCAGGAAGATTCATACGGAGCCGGAATGGGCATGGTCTCTGACGGATCAGGCACACGCACTCGGCATTCCGGTGTTTATGAAGGAAGACCTTGTCCCTATCATAGGGGATGAAAATATGATTCAGGAAATGCCGGAGGAATTCAATAAAGTGTTAGAGGTACAGAGATCATGGCAGAAGTAATCGATGGAATCCTCATTCGTGAGGTGGAAACAAAGAACATCATGACCAAGTCCAGTCTGCCGGTAGGCGGTTATTCGGTCAATCCCTATGTAGGCTGTACACATGCCTGCAAGTATTGCTATGCTTCTTTTATGAAGCGTTTTACCGGACACACGGAGGAATGGGGCACTTTCCTTGATGTGAAGCATTGGCCTGAAATTAAAAATCCGAAGAAATATGCCGGACAGCGGGTGGTTATCGGTTCTGTGACGGATGGCTACAATCCACAGGAGGAGCAATTCGGGAATACCAGAAAACTTCTGGAGCAGCTGATCGGCAGTGACGCAGATATTCTGATCTGCACAAAGTCTGATCTTGTGGTGCGGGATATTGATCTGCTGAAGAAGCTTGGACGAGTGACCGTTTCATGGTCGATCAACACACTGGATGAAAATTTCAAGAACGATATGGACTCTGCTTCGAGCATTGAGCGGCGCATCGCTGCTATGAAGCAGGTATATGACGCAGGGATCCGTACAGTCTGTTTCGTATCTCCGGTATTCCCCGGCATCACGGATTTTGAAGCGATCTTTGAGCGGGTAAAGGATCAGTGCGATCTGTTCTGGCTCGAAAATCTCAATCTTCGGGGCGGCTTCAAAAAGACGATCCTGGATTATATTGCTGGAAAATATCCTGATCTTGTACCACTTTACGACGAGATCTATAACAAGCATAACCGTAGCTACTTTGAAGCACTTGAAGTAAAAGCTGAGGAAATGGCTAAGAAGTATGATTGTGTCTTTGCGGATAATGAAATGCCTTATGGCAGAGTCCCGCAGGGGCATCCGGTGATCGTAGATATTTCTATCATGAGGAAATCCGTGGGACAGAGAATACCGGAAAAAGAAATCGCTAACTTCCTGTTTGTCGATCCACGGCAGCCTTTCAACAGGCTGCCGTATTCGCTTTTCAGAAGATTTTCATTCGCACATTTGCCATGATGCGCATTTGCGGATACAATGGGGGCAGAAAGGAATGGAGGTGCTGCAAATGCTTCGCCGTAAAGCTGAGAAACGAATTGTTGAGCTGTCCCCTGACGAGGCGCGGCTGTTGCGGGAAGCGCTTCTTGCTTTTCGCAACAAGCTACTTTCTGCCGGAAAGCCAGCAGAGGATGTGAACGAGTTGATTATCAAGGTGATGAAATGAGGAGGAGCACGTTTGGCAAACTTTTATATTTCCGATCTGCATATCGGGCATGAAAATATTCTGCGGTTTGATAACCGCCCCTTTGCGGATGTCAATGAGATGAATAACAAGCTCATAGAGAATTGGAACGCCAGAGTACGCAGCGATGACACAGTATACATCCTTGGCGATTTCATCTGGGCAAAGGAAAGTGAGTGGCCATCCATTGTCGGTTCATTTGCTGGCAATAAGGTGCTGATACGGGGCAATCACGATCCCAAGCAATTCAGCGCCGCCACAAAGCGCATGTTTCAGGAAATTACGGACTTGAAGGAAATCAAGGACAGCGGCAAGCATGTTGTGATGTGCCATTATCCGATCCCATTCTTCCGTGCAGGTTTTGCCCCAACTGCATTCATGCTCTACGGTCATGTCCATCGGACCATAGAGTACGAATATATTGCAAAGCTTCGGCGTGAGGTAAAGGCAAACGCCACCGGCTATGGCACACCGAACGGAAACTTCATCAATGTCGGTTGCATGATGCCGTATATGGACTATACGCCGAGAACACTGGATGAGATTATAGAAGGAGATGCAAGGTATCATGAAAAAGATCCCGACGCTCTTTGAGCGGGTATTTGATACATACATTGTCTCCGTGTGGATGATCTGATTTCGACCCAAAACCAAATAATCTTTACGCAGCCGCATGGTTTCCAAGAGAAATCAGGCGGCTTTTTCTATTGAAGGGGTGATTTTATGATATGGGAAGCCTAATCTACTATGCTGTGCTGTTCCTTGCAAAGGTGCTTGACAATGCACTCAGCACAACAAAAACAATACTGATTCAAAGAAGTCGGTGGTTACTTGCCGGAATTGCGGTGGTACTGTCCGACTTTATCTATTTCTGGCTGACAAAGAGAATTGTTTCAGGTGACAACAATTGGGCGATTCTCATCGTCTCTCTTGCTGGCGGCGTGGGCTGTGCACTGGCCTGCCTGTTCAGCGAGAAGTTGTCAAAGGACAGAACCTATGTAAATGTGATCATGTCGGATAATCTCGAAGCTATGCAGAATTTCCGGGACTTTCTGGCTACGCATCACATTACGAATGTGGCTGCCGACACCTATACCCTGGATTGGAGCAAGAAAACTATCTCCATAACTGCATACCCGGAAACAAAAGAACAATCACGCCTGATTACGGAATATATCGAACATAGTCCACTGAAATTCAAGCGTGTTGTTCAAAAAACATAAGGAGGAAGCAAAATGACAAACGAAGAACTGAACACCGCTTTATATAAGAAGGTGTTCGCAGAACAGGAGAAGTATCGGGAGTGGCTGCTTTCCCAGCCGCCCGATGAGATCCTGAACCACTGCTACGAGTACACGGTACGGGAGGACATTGTGCTGGCGCTGGAGGAATACGACTTGTCCGATAAGCAGTGCAAGGCACTCCTGAAGTCGCCCAGTCCTCTTGCAGATGTGTTCAAGGACTTCGAAAAGCGGGAGACCGACCACATGGACAACATCCGGGACACCATCGAGTGCCGAGCCAATGCGGTCATCCGGGCCGATTTTCTGAGAGACCGTCGTGAAGCGAGGTGATGCCCTATGAGCTACATTGCTGCGGAGGATGTTGCCAAGGCCAAGGAAATGGATCTTTTGACTTACCTCCGCAATTATGAACCGCAGGAGCTCGTCCATGTATCCGGAAACACCTATTGCACCAGAGAACACGATTCCCTGCGAATCAGCAATGGCAAGTGGTGCTGGTTCTCTCAGGGTATCGGCGGCAGATCGGCGCTGGACTATCTTATTAAGGTGAAGGGCATCCCTTTCACGCAGGCAGCAGAGATCATTCTCGGACGGGAGGCGGGAAAAGCCTCCCGTTTTCTATCGCCAGAAGGAACGAAAACACACGGAACTGCTGATGCCGGAGCTGTCCGAAACAACGGACCGCGTGGAGAAATACCTGCAAAGCCGAGGAATTCACCCGGTTATTATCCGTTATTGCCTGGATAACAGGTTGCTCTTTGAGTCTGCAGATTACCACAATGCGATGTTCGTAGGGTACGACAAGGACGGCAAAGCGAGATATGGCGCTCTGCGCAGCACCGTCAGCAGCTACAAAGGCGAACTGACTGGCAGTGACAAGCACTTCTCTTTTTTCTTGGAGGGAAAGCCGAATGCGGAGCACATTCATGTGTTTGAATCCGCCATTGACCTGCTGAGCTTCGCAACCTTGGCGCTGCTTGCCGGGCGCGACTGGAAAAGCGAAACTTATTTGTCTTTAGCCGGTGTGTTTCAGACTAAACGAGAGACTGTTGTGCCGGTGGCCTTGAGCAGATTTCTTGACGAGCACCCATCCGTCCGCAAAATCCATCTGCATTTGGATAACGATGCCGTCGGACGAGGTGCTGTGAAAGGAATTGTTGGCGGGCTGCAAGGAAAATACCAGGTCTATGACGAGCCGCCCTCACGTGGGAAAGATGTAAATGACGAGCTGAAAATCCGTATAGGACTTATGAGAGAAAGAAAGGAGCGGGAACGCACATGAACATTGCAATTTATCAGATCAACCCGGACCGGGACGAGAACAATGTGGCCTTCTTGAACTACGAAAATCTGGAGCGCTTTCAGGGCTCTGCCGCGCTTCGCAGCGAGATCTACGACAAGGTGTTCGAGGGCGAGGTGGAATGCGGCACCCTGGAAGAAGTGTACCAGATGTTCAACCTTGACCACCCGGACGGATACCGGGGCAGGTCCCTTTCCGTTTCGGATGTGGTTGAGGTCGTAGGTGAGGAAAAATCCACCTTCCATTTCTGCGACAGCATCGGCTTTCGGGAAGTGGATTTTGACCCGGATATGACCGAGCCCCTGAAAGAGAAGAAAATCAAAGTGGTGCTCTGTGAACCGGGCAAGGTTGCCAGAGTTGCAGAGATCGGGACGGAGCTTTCCGATTTGCAGAGGGTGGTCGGCGGGCTGATCGAGCCCTATTATCCCTTTGAAGAGCAGGTCTGCATCGTCTGCAACGATGAGGGCAAGTACAACGGCATGCGGCCCTGTCGAGCCATCTACGGAGAAGACAGGGAGAAGATGGACATTATCTTCGGCCCCTTTTTCATCTGCGATTGCAGCACGCCGTACTTTGGCTCCCTCAACAAGGAGCAGCTGGAACGCTACACGAAGCAGTTCCAGAATCCGGAGCGCTTCTTTCGTGTCGGCGGGGAAATCAAGGCCGTTCCCTATAAGCCTGAAAAGGACCACGAGCGCTGATGGAGGTGATGGCATGAAGATGATCGACGATGTAATCATAATCGGAATCGACAGCGGCTACGGCAATATCAAAACCGCAAACTGCTGCTTCCCGGCAAGTCTCTCCGCCTATGACCGAGAGCCGGTATTCAAAGAAAATCTGCTTTTCTTTGAAGGCAAGTTTTACCTAATCGGTGAAGGGCACAAGGAGTTCCTTGCGGATAAGACGAAAGATTTGGACTACTATGTGCTGGCGCTTGCGGCCATCGCGCGGGAACTGAATATCCGAAAAATGACCTGCGGCAAAATCAGAATTGCGGCAGGTCTTCCTCTTACTTGGGTCAGTGGTCAGCGGGATGAGTTCAGGAACTATCTGATGCAGAACAAGGCCGTAGACTTCTCGTTCCGAAATGTCTCCTACCATGTGGAGATCGTAGGCGTGGATGTGTTCCCACAGGGCTTTGCGGCGGTGGCCGACCGACTCTCTGACTTTCGGGGCGTAAACATGATCTGCGATATTGGAAACGGCACCATGAACATCATGTTCATCAATGACAAAAACCGGTTTCCGGGAATATGTTTACCGAGAAATACGGTACGCACCAGTGCCTGTTGGCTGTGCGGGAGAATGTCATGCGTGTTCATCACACAACCGTGGATGAGGCGATTATCAACAGGGTGTTCCGCTTTGGTACGGCAGAAATTAAGGAGGATTATCTGAAAACCATTACCGACACGGCCACTGATTATGTGGAGGGCATTTTTCAGAGACTTCGTGAGCACGAGTACAACCCGGAGCTGATGAGGCTGTATGTTCTCGGCGGCGGCAGCTGCCTGATCCGCAACTTCGGTGTGTACGATGCTTCCCGTGTGACCATCAACGATGACATCTGCGCCACGGCGAAGGGGTATGAATATCTCGCACAGCTGAGCTTTAGGAGAGGAACACCACAATGAGCTATAAGCGAATCAGCATCCGGTTTAATTTGGACATCGAGGATGAAAGAAACGCATGGGAACTGCTGCATAGCAGCAGCTGTGGGCCGATCAACAAAGAAGTGATTGATTCAATCAATACCGCACACAAGCTTTCGACCCTTGAGGCTCTTTTGAGAAAGGTTATTTCAGAAGAACTTCGTAATATTTCACTCCACATTCCTTTTGAGCCGGATACGGATTCTGCATCTGATGAGAACGAAAGTAGCATCATGGATTTCCTCGAAAGCTTCTAATGGCATCAATTTGGAGCCAATTTCAGCTATCTTGATACACCGTGGCATCAATTTGGAGCCACATGAACAGGGATACTTTCTTCGGTCTGTCAGATGACCCGTAGGAACAAGAGTGAGATTTAGGACTGCCGTTTCAACAGAAAAAGCCTATTTGAACTACACAGAACAAGAATGAAATATGGGGTTCTCGTGGCATTGTCTTAACAAGCAACGAATCTGTCCGTACAGATTCCGCTTGTCTGGGGCAATGCCCCTGAAACCCCAACAGAAAGGATGAGTGTTTTTGAGAAAAAGAAATTGCAGAGTGGAGGTTTGCTTCACCAAGGACGAGCTGACCGTGCTTTCCAAAAAAGCAAAGAAAGCAGGGCTGTCCATCGGCGGCTTTGTTCGCCGCAGCGTAGCCGATAAGGAAATTAAGGAAGCGCCGCCTGCGGATATACCCATGCTGCTTCGGGCCATGCGGCAGGCGGGGTACAATCTGGATCAGACCTTGAAGAGATTCAACACCACCAATGTGCCGGATATGCCGCAGTTTCGGAAGGGATTGGAGGAAATCAGAGCCGCCACGAAAATGGTGTCTGATGCGTACACCTCCGATTATCAGTAATGGCGGTTACATCAATCTGGCCCATAAAAGGACGAGTGGATAAGGTCATCAATTACGCCCGCAATCCAGAGAAAACGCATGACAAGGAAAGACTCTCGGAGCTTCATGAAATCGAAGGTGTGGTGGAATATGCTGCCGACGAGATGAAAACCGAGAAAAGAGCCTATGTCACCTGCCTCAATCTCCACAGCGAGGAAACGGCGGCGCAGGAGTTCATGGAGACAAAGCGACTGATGCATAATGAGGGCGGCAGGTCCTGCTATCACGGTTATCAGTCCTTTAAGGCAGATGAAGTGGATGCAGATACGGCACACAGCATTGGTGTCGCCCTTGCCAGAGAGTTATGGGGCGACCGCTTTCAGGTCGTGATCGCTACCCACTGCAACACCGGGCATTATCACAATCACTTTGTCATGAACTCCGTTTCCGATGTGGACGGTAAGAAGTTCTATAACTCACCGGCGGATTACAGACGGATGCGGGCGGTCTCCGACCGGCTATGCCGGGAAGCCAAGATTTCCGTGATAGAGTACCCTGCCGACCGCAGAGCCAATTATGGAGAATGGCTGGCCGAGAAGAACGGCAAGCCGACCATGCGCGGCAGAATACGCGAGGATATTGACAGGGCGATCCTCGCTTCAACTACGGAGCGTGAGTTCCAGCGTGTCATGAAGGAAATGGGCTACGAGGTGATTACAAAAACGCCGAAGGGCTCGCCGAGGGTCCATCCCATTGTGAGAATCGTGGACGGCGGGAAGAACTTCCGCTTGGACAAGCTGGGTGAATACTACGAGCTGGATTCCATCAAGCAGCGGATTCAGAACAACTACCGCCGCAAGACGCCCTTCCCCGAGGTGGCGGAGGACACGAAAGCGCCCCATTACCAATACAAGGAGAAAGCAAAGAAGGCAACCGGCCTTTACGCCCTGTACCTATATTACTGTTATGAGCTTCACATCATCGTGCATAAGCCGGCATCTGTAAAAAAGGTGTCGGCTTTTTTGCGTGAGGATGTGACAAAGCTCGACAGATACATTGCTCAGGCGGATTTCCTTGCCAAAACAGGAATTGAAACTGTGGAGGCCCTTGCCGGCTATAAGGCCGAAAAGGAAAAGCAGGTGGAAGCTTTGACGCAGCAGCGCACGGGACTGAAGAATGAACTGAAGCGGCACATAAGAAAAGAAGATTTCCAAAGTGCCGAAGCAACGAGAGCCCGGATCGCGGAGCTGACCACAGAGCTGAAAACCTGCCGGAAAGATATTGTGCTGTGCTCCGACATTGCTGATCGGTCGGAACAGGTTCGTAAGAATCTTGAGCAAATCGAGCAGCAGAAAATCGAACGAAAGGAGAGAACGGAAAATGAGTTACTCGTCAGGAGAAGCAGCCGAGCAGGTCGTGAGGATGACGCTCAACGGCGTTGAGGTGGCTGCAAAGATCAGTGGGAAGGCCGCTGAGCGTTTGGCAGTGCTGCTTTATGCGGTGCTGAAGGACCAGAAAAAGACGCGCGGGAAAACACGGCTCAACAGTATGCTCCGCAGCGGAAAGGAACTCAAGGTCTTTGCCATTGGCGACAGAGACCTGGAAAAGTTCTGCCGTGAGGCAAAGAAATACGGCATCCTGTATTGCGTTTTGAAGGACAAGACAGCAAACGACGGCCACACCGATGTGTTTGTCCGTGCAGAGGACGCCAGCAAGATCAACCGCATTTTTGACCGCTTCGGCATTGCCACCGCAGACATCGGCTCGGCGCGCACCGAAATCGTCAAGGCAAAGGAGGAACAGAAGGACGCGGACATTCCTGTTCCCGACCGCAGCACCACGGAAAAGGACAAGGAGGAGGCCTTCCTGGATGCGCTTCTTGCCCCTGCGCCCAATAAGGAGGAGGCACAAACGCAAAACCCCACGCAAGGCCCGGCTGCGAAATCCCGTCCATCCGAGCCTACATCAAATCAGCGCGAGAAAACCGTCAGGGGTATCTCTGATCCTACGGAACACTCCCGCCCATCTGTCCGGCAGGAAATGAAGGAGATCCGGGAGGAGCAGAGACAGAGGACGAGCTCCGCGCAGAAAACCAAGGACGAGCCCAGCAGGACACCTGAGCACAAGCCCGTTCCGAAAAAGAAGAAAGATAAGGAGAGATGACCATGGCAAACTATGATGATATTTTCAATGCCCCCGCGCAGAAGAGTACGGAGGATAAGAGCTTCGTTTCCTTCAACAAAGAGGAGTGGGCTGCGCAGAAAAAGCAGGAGCGCGAGAGCGCTTTTGCCATGATTGATGAGACTGCACAGCGCATGGCAAATGACGGCGGCCTCTTCCAGGCCTATTTGGATGTGCAGGCGCGATTCGACCGCTACTCTGTGGGCAATGCGGTTCTGATTACCGCCCAGAAAGCTGATGCCACCCAGCTTTCGGATTTTAAGGGCTGGAAGAATAACGGCGTGTTCATCAAAAAGGGCGAAAGCGGAATCGTATTGCTGGAGCCCGGCGAGGAATACACCAAGGAGGACGGCACCGTGGGTGTCAGCTACAACTCCAAGAAGGTGTTCGACATTTCCCAGACGACCGCAAAGGCCAAGGACCGCCCCGCAATGAAGCGGGACGAGCGGCTGCTTCTGAAAGCCATCATCCACAATGCACCTTGCCCCATCGAGATCAGCCAAAAGCTGCCGGAGAACATCAACGCGGTATATCGTCCCGACGACAAGAAAATCTATGTTAGACCTGGGCTGGAGGCCGGTGACATTTTCCGCGGCATTTCTCAGGAGCTTGCTCACGCGCATCTGGACGACGGCGCATATAAGCGCAGTGACCATGCCTTTACCGCCTACTGCGTGTCATATGTGCTCTGCAGCCGGTACAATGTGCCAAAGGATATGTTCCGCTTTGACAGACTTCCCGAGGCTTCTCTACCATGGATGCCCGCAGTGTGAGAAACGAGCTGTCCAAGATCAGAGATGTGGCCAATGAGATCTCGTCCGACATGGCGAAGGTGCTGGACAAGAGCATGAAGCCGAAGGAACGCAGGGATGAAGCGAGATAAGGAGGTACCCCAATATGGCTGAGGAAAAGAAAGTCGTCACGCTGGACGATTTTGAGCAGCGTCTGATGGTCAGCGGACTGATGGATTTCCGGAACGATCTTCTCCGGGATGAAAAGCCCACAGAAGACATTAACGATTTGATCCTGAAGGTCATTGATGCCCCAACAAAGAAAGAGAAACGGAGAGCCGACCGTGAGGCAAGATAAGCTCTCCAAGCAGAATGTGATCCTTTATCTTTGCGGCATAATTCCGGTTGTGTGGCTCGGCCTGTTGATTGCTCCCTGCTTAAAGGATGGATTGCCCGGACTGGTTCAGCAGTTCGGATCGGTGATGCAAAACCCATTCCAGATACAGCTTTGTGAGGACAGTGTAAAAACTGTCCTCACTTTGCTTTTGGTGTACGGGATCGCCATCGGCGTCTATCTCTCCACGGAGCACAATTACAGACGGCGAGAAGAGCACGGATCAGCTAAATGGGGCGCGGCTGGTTCGGTCAACAAGAAATATGCCAACAAGGATAAGACGGAAAACAAGCTGCTGACGCAAAATGTCGCCATCGGCCTGGACGGAAGAAAGCACCGCAGAAATCTGAATGTGCTGGTATGCGGCGGTTCCGGTGCAGGTAAAACACGCTTCTACGCCAAGCCCAACATTATGAATGCGAATACTTCTTTTGTTGTGCTTGACCCAAAGGGTGAACTTCTCCGGGATACCGGCCATCTGCTGGAGGAGAAGGGCTATGAGATCAAAGTCCTTGACCTCATTGATATGGAGAAAAGCCATTGCTACAACCCGTTCGTGTATATCAGCAGCGATGACGATATTCAGCGTCTTACCACAAACCTCTTTAAGAACACAACGCCCAAAGGAAGTCAGACACAGGACCCGTTCTGGGATCAGACGGCGGCGATGCTGCTCAAGGCCCTTGTCTGCTATCTCCATTATGAGGCTCCGCCCGATGAGCAGAACTTCTCCATGGTTATGGAGATGATCCGAGCCGGCGATGTAAAGGAGGACAACGAGGAGTATCAATCTGTTCTCGATGAGCTGTTTGAAAGATTGGAGGAACGGAACCCGGAGCATATCGCCCTCAAGTATTACCGGGCGTATCACTCCGGCAGCGCCAAGACGCTGAAATCCATCCAGATTTCCCTTGTCTCCCGTTTGGAAAAGTTCAATTTGGATTCGCTGGCCGGCATTACCCAATGCGATGAAATGGATTTGGGGCAAATCGGCGAAAAGAAAACGGCGGTATTCGCCGTTATTCCCGATAACGACAGTTCCTTCAATTTCATCGTGGGTATGCTTTATACCCAGCTGTTTCAGCAGCTCTACTATCAGGCCGACTCCGTTCACGGCGGCAGATTGCCCGTGCATGTGCATTTCGTCATGGACGAGTTTGCCAATGTCGCCCTGCCGGATGAGTTTGATAAGCTCCTGTCCACCATGCGAAGCCGTGAGATTTCCGTTTCCATCATCATTCAGAACCTTGCGCAGTTGAAGGCTCTGTTTGAGAAGCAATGGGAGAGCATCGTGGGTAACTGTGACGAGTTTCTGTATCTGGGCGGCAACGAGCAGAGTACCCATGAGTATGTTTCCAAGCTGCTGGGCAAGGAGACAATCGATACAAATACCTACGGACGGTCTCGCGGCAGAAACGGAAGCTATTCCACCAACTATCAGCTTGCCGGACGAGAGCTGATGACACCTGACGAAGTGCGTATGCTGGATAACCGGTACGCACTTCTTTTTATACGCGGAGAGCGCCCCATCCGGGATCTCAAGTATGATATCCTTCATCATCCCAATGTGGCGCTTACGACGGACGGTTCCGCACCGGCCTATACTCACGGCGAGGATACCCGAAGTATCGCTTCCATGGCGTTCAGCTTCGACAAGAAGGCTGTCAAAAACGCCGAAAAGCTGGAGGCAGAAAAACACGAATTCTTGCTCTACTCGGAAGAGGAGCTGGAAGAACTACTTGATGAAAAGGAGAAAAAAGACAATGAAGAAACTTAATACGAAGAAGAACATCAACAAGCCGGAGATTCCCGGCAAGGTCAAGAAGGGCTACCGCATTTATGTGATGGCTGTCCTCGCCCTTACGCTTACCATGAGCATGGGCGTGACCGCCTTTGCCGCAGGCGACCCCATTACCGTCGTCAACAACCTCAGCGACTTTATCTTCGGCCTCATCCGTGCGGTCGGCCTGATTCTGCTTGGCTGGGGCATTGTGCAGGTCGGTCTCAGCTTCCAGTCCCACGATCCCAGCCAGCGTTCCAACGGTTTCCTGACCCTGGCCGGCGGCGTCGTCATCACCTTTGCCAAGGAAATCCTCAACCTCATTGTTGGCTGATCCGGTTTCCGAAAAAGGGGCGGTCGCAAAGACCGCCCCGAAGGGAGGTGTAATGAATGTCGGATAACTGGGTTGTTCAAAACCTCGAAAATGCGTTGGAAGTATGGAACGATAAGCTGTCTGAGATTTGGCAGCTGATCACGCAGTCACCGCAGACATTCAAAGGCGGCTCGATTTGGTCGATTATTTGCAGCATCCACGGAGCGCTGCAGGCCATCGGCTATGCGCTGTTGGTGCTGTTTTTCGTAGTGGGAGTTGTGAAAACCTGCGGCTCCTTTGCCGAGCTGAAAAAGCCGGAGCACGCAGTGAAGCTATTCGTCCGTTTTGCGATTGCTAAAGGCCTGATTACCTACGGCATGGAGTTGATGATGGCAATTTTGGAGATTATCCAGGGCGTGGTCAGTACGATCATGAATTCTGCCGGCTTTGGAAGCCCTCAGGCAACGGTGCTGCCGCAGGAGATTGTCACAGCGGTGGAGGACTGCGGATTCTTTGAGTCTATCCCCTTGTGGGCGGTGACGCTGATCGGCGGCCTGTTCATTTGGGTGCTGTCCTCGTGATGATTCTGAGTGTATATGGCCGCTTTTTCAAAATGTATATGTACACCGCACTTGCGCCGGTTCCGCTTTCCGCCTTTGCCGGAGAGCCTACGCAGAACATCGGAAAGAGCTTCCTAAAAAGCTATGCGTCGGTGTGCCTGGAGGGTGCAATCATCGTTCTGGCCTGCATCATCTTCTCCGTGTTTGCGTCCAGCCCGCCGGTTGTTGATCCGAATGCAGCTCCGGCTTCTATGGTGTGGAGCTACATCGGTGAGTTGATTTTCAACATGCTCATTCTGGTCGGCGCGGTGAAGATGGCAGACCGGCTTGTAAAGGAGATGATGGGCATCTGAGATGGCAAAGCGTGTACTGAATCAATGGCGCGGATATACCGTGGCTGATTGCGATTGCAAATATTGTCTCTACTACGGCGGCAGAAAGAAAGGCGAAGTAAATTGCCTTGCAGAGGAATGTGTCTGCAAGGGGGAGCTTCAAGAGGCTCTGCGCCGGGAAAGGAATGAAAATGGAGGTCAAAATCAATAGAGAGATTCGGAACTATACCGAGTCTATGTTTTTCGGACTGTCCCTCAGACAGTTCGTTTTTTCTTTGCTGGCTGTTGGTGTCGCGGTGCTTTTGTATTTCGTCTTGAAGCCCCATGTGGGAACAGAAACGGTTTCGTGGATGTGCATCCTCGGTGCTGCGCCCTTTGCGGCGATGGGCTTTGTGAACTACAACGGCATGACCGCAGAGCAATTTGTGTGGGCATGGCTCCGGAGTGAAATGCTGGAGCCCAAGCAGATCAAGTTCGAGCCGGTAAATATCTACTACGAGGCGTTGAAAGGCGCTATCGATGAACGCGAAAAGGAGGTTTCCAAGCACAATGATTAAGAGTATCAAAGCAATCCTTGCACAGGACAAGGAAAAGTTTAAGGTTCCGAGAAAAGTGCAGGACCTTATTCCCATCAAGAACATCTGGCCGGATGGCATTTTCAAGGTTGGGAATAAGTTCTCCAAGTCCTTCCAATTCTCGGACATCAACTATCTGGTGGCAAGCCGTGAGGATAAAGAGAGCATGTTTCTGACATACTCGGAGCTTCTGAACAGTCTGGACAGCGGAGCTACCACGAAGATCACCATCAACAATCACAGGCTGAACAGGTCTGATTTTGAGGAATCCATCCTGATGCCCATGAAGCAGGACGGGCTGGATGAGTACCGCAAGGAGTATAATGACATGCTCCTGGACAAGGCGACGGGAGCAAACGGCATTACGCAGGAAAAGTATATTACCATCACCGTGGCCAAGAAGGACATTGAGGAAGCACGGGCATATTTTGCGAGAATTGGAGCGGATTTGACCGCCCATTTCGCAAATCTGGGCTCTAAGTGTGTGCCCCTGAACGCCATTGAGCGGCTGCGCATTCTCCACGACTTTTATCGCCCCGGTGATGAGGCGGCATTCTCGTTTGACATGAACCGGAAGGCGCGTCTGGGGCATGATTTCCGTGACTATATCTGCCCGGACAGCGTAGAGCGTACTGCGGATCATATCAAGCTGGGCGAGAAATATGCCAGAGTGCTTTTCCTCAAGGACTACGCCAGCTATATCAAGGACAGCATGTTCTCGGAGCTGACCGAGCTAAACCGCAATCTCATGCTGTCCATTGATGTGATTCCCATTCCTACCGATGAAGCCGTCCGTGAGGTGGAGCGCCTCTTGCTGGGCGTGGAAACGAACATCACCGGCTGGCAGAGAAGGCAGAATCAGAACAACAATTTCTCCGCTGTGGTTCCCTACGACATGGAGCTTCAGCGCAAGGAATCCAAAGAGTTTTTGGACGATCTGACCACCCGTGACCAGCGCATGATGTTTGCGGTGGTCACAATGGTGATTACCGCAAACACCAAGGAGCAGTTGGATCTGGATACGGAAACGGTGCTGTCTACGGCGAGAAAGCACATGTGTCAGATGGCCACGCTGAAGTACCAGCAGACGGATGGCCTGAACACGGTGCTGCCCATCGGGACGAGGAAAATCAACGCATTCCGAACGCTAACCACGGAGAGCCTTGCGGTATTGATGCCTTTTAAGGTGCAGGAGATCATGGATAAGGGCGGTATTTACTTCGGCGAAAATGCCATTTCCCACAATCTCATCATGTGCAACAAGGCAAATCTTCTGAACCAGTCCGCTTTTCTGCTGGGCGTTCCCGGTTCCGGTAAGTCGTTCTCGGCAAAGGAATTGATTACCTTCCTCATTCTGAACACCAACGATGATATTATGATCTGCGACCCCGAGGGAGAATACGCGCCGCTTATCGAAGCTATGGGCGATCTCGGCTCGGTGATCCGTGTGTCTGCCGGCGGCAGAGACAGATTGAACGCCATGTATATGGTGGACGGGTACGGTGAAAACAACCCCATTGTTGTAAAGTCGGAGTTCATCATGTCTCTGATCGAGCAGATCGACAAGAAGGGCGTCGGCCCGCAGCACAAGTCTATTATCGACCGCTGCATCACCAATGTGTACCGCAATGCGGCGGACACCGGGACGATCCCCACTCTCTGCACCCTCCGCGATATGCTGCTGGAGCAGCCTGAGCCCGAAGCGAAGCAGATCGCGCTGTCCCTTGAGCTCTATACCACCGGTTCTCTGGACATCTTCGGCAAGCAGTCCAATGTGGACCTCGACAAGCGTGTCGTGGTGTTCGACATTCACGGTCTCGGTTCCCAGCTCAAGCCCACCGGCCTGCTGGTGATTACGGACACCATGCTCAACCGCGTGACGCTGAACTGGAAGAAGGGCAAGCGCACCCATGTCTTTATCGACGAGTTCCATGTGGTGTTCGAGAACGAGTTCTCGGCGCAGTTCTTCAACTCCGCATGGCGGCAGTTCCGTAAGCGCAACGCATACCCCACGGCAATTACGCAGAATGTGGAGTATCTGCTGGATTCTGTTCAGGCCAGCACCATGCTTTCCAACTCGGAATTTGTGGTTATGCTGAATCAGGCTGCATCCGACAGAGGGCAGCTTGCCAAGCTCCTGAACATCTCCAATGAGCAGATGAGCTATATCACCAATGCCGACGCCGGCTGCGGACTGATCAAATACGGCTCTGCGCTGGTACCCTTCATCAATCGGTTCCCGCAGAACACCAAACTCTATCAGCTTATGACTACACGCCCCGGTGAGGGCAAATTTGCAAGAGGACGGGATTAACCCCGTCCTCCATTCTTTTGGGAGGAATACAAAATGAAAAAGAAAACCCTTGGAATCATCATCGTTTCCGTACTCGGCGCGGCAGCAATCTTTTGCAGCGCCATGTTTACGCAGCAGTTTTTGGATGCCAAGAACAGCAAGGCGGCCTTTGACGATCTGACAAATCTGATTACGGAAATCGACGAGCCGCAGAAGGACACCGAAGCGGAGGAATCTGGCCTGAGCGCAGAAGAACTGGCGGAAGCAGAGGCGGCGCTGGCCCACGAAAAGTATGAGACACTGTTTGAGCAGAACAACGACTTTATCGGCTGGATCAGAATTGATGGTACGAATGTCAATTACCCCGTCATGCAGACTCCAAACAAGCCGGACTTCTATCTGAAGCGCAGCTTTGATAAATCATACAGCGACTACGGTGTTCCGTACATCGACGAGGCCTGCATGACCGGGATCAGCAACAACCTTGTGATTTATGGGCACCACATGAACGACGGCTCTATGTTTGCCGACCTCTGCAAATACGCTGATGCTGACTTCTGCAGGGAGCATCCGACAATTGCCTTTGACACGCTCTCCAGTCTCGGAAAATATGAGGTCATTGCCGCCTCAAATTCAATACGAACCGCGAGACCTTCAAATACAACGAATACACGCTGATGGATGAAGCCCAGTTCGCCGAGTTCATGGAGAATGTCCGCGCAAGACAACTCTATGACACGGGCATTACTGCTGAATACGGGGACCAGCTTTTGACCCTTTCCACCTGCGAATATACCTATCCCAACGGTCGCTTCGTTGTCGTAGCGAAGAAGGTGTGACTTGTCTGCTCTGAGAGGAGGTGATGGCTTTGGGCAGGATAAAAACAAGGGAAAGCACAAAGGACATCAAGGTTCTTGACAAGGCAGCGGTTGTCTCCGAGCGCATGAAGACGGCGCTCGTCCGCTCCAAGGATCAGGCGGAAAACCTGATGGACGATGGGCAGATTTCCCCCTCCGAGTACGCGGAGGACAAAATCCGCTATGCCGCTGAGGATGTGACCGATCAGGTTTGGCACGAGGTTTCCGGCCAAACGAAAAAAGCCATTGAAAAAGGCAAGGAGGCGCACCGGGAGCACCGCAATGAAAAGCGCATCCACAAAATGAAGAACGGGTTCGCCGCTATGAGGAGGAGCTGCGTAGGGGCGCGCCAAGCAGAACGCCGCGAGAGGAGGCTGCACGGCAGGCAGCGCGGCAAAATACGGAGGCCACGCGGACAAGCATCCGGAGCAGACGAAACCAGACCATCAAATCTGCGGAGCGTACTGAACGCACCATCAAGCAGTCTGCTCGCTCTGCCGGGAAACAGACAGTAAAAGCCGGTGCAAAGGGAACGGTAAAGTCAACGGAGAGGGCCGTAAAGACTGCGGAGAAAACCGCCAAGGCTGCCATCAAAACCGCAGAGGCAACAGCGAAGGCAACGCAAAAGGCAGCGGCTGCGGCTGCAAAGGCCGCACAGAAAGCGGCGGAGATTGCCCGCCAGACTGCCATAGCCGCCTACAAAGCGGCTGTTGCGGCGGCGAAAGCTGTTGCGGCGGCAATCAAGGCCATCGCAGCGGCGATGAAAGCACTGGTTGCGGCTATCGCTGCCGGAGGCTGGGTCGCGGTCGTGGTCGTCGTGGTTATCTGCCTTGTTGCCTTGATCGCCTGCTCCTGCTTCGGTATTTTCTTTTCAAGCGAGGATACCGGCTCAGAAAAGACGATGCGGCAGGTCATTCAGGAAATCAACATGGATTACCAGAACGAGCTGGATGCCATCAAGGACTCTGTTGAATACGATGCGCTTGAAATGTCCGGCTCCCGTGCCGTGTGGCCGGAGGTGTTGTCAGTCTACGCTGTCAAAACAACCTCTGATCCGGATAATCCCCAAGAGGTAGCAACCATCACGCCGGAAAAGGAACAGCTTCTGAAGGATCTGTTCTGGGAGATGAACGAGATCATCCACCGGACGGAAACAAAGACAGAAACGGTTATTGTGGAGACGGATGACGGCAACGGCAATATCCTTGAGGAAGAGGTGCAGGAGACGATTACAACGCTCTATATCGCCGTTAGTCACAAAACCGTGGATGAGATGGCTGCGCAGTACGGCTTCAGTGAGGATCAAAAGCAGCAGCTTGCAGAACTGCTTGCGCAGGACAGCAGTATGTGGGCGGCGGTGCTTTACGGATCTACGGAGTGGATGAGCAAATCGTTGCCGTGGCGCTTTCTCAGGTGGGCAATGTGGGCGGAGAGCCCTATTGGTCATGGTACGGCTTCGGTAGCCGTGTGGAGTGGTGCGCCTGCTTCGTCAGCTGGTGCGCAAACGAATGCGGCTATATCGACACCGGTGTCATTCCGAAGTTCGCAGGTTGTGTCAACGGTGTCCAATGGTTCCGGGAGCGTGGGCAGTGGGCGGATAACGCCATGCAGCCCTCGCCCGGCATGATCATCTTCTTCGATTGGGACAACAAGGGCAGTTCCGGCCCGCAGGACGGTCAGGCCGACCATGTCGGTATCGTTCAGAAAGTCGAAAACGGCATCGTCTATACCATCGAGGGTAACTCCAGCGATAGCTGTCGCGTCAATCAGTACCCGGTTGGCTATTATGAAATTCTCGGATATGGCGTAGTCGCCTACTAAGCAGAACACGGTGTCACCCTTCGTCGGGTGGCACCGTGTTTTTTTCATTTTCGCAGGCCCTTCGCCAGTGCGATCAAATTATCCAGTTGCTCATTGCTCAACCCTTTTGCGATAGAGTAAAGCTCGTTTGCTTTCGAAGGGCTGGCTGCATCTATGTCAAAGAAGTCTTTGGGCGATATCCCGAGATATTCACACATGTAAAATATCCCGGAAAGTGACGGCATGGATTTTCCGCTTTCAATGTTGTTGATATAACCGGGATTTTGTCCCATGGATAGGCTCATATCACGGGCAGAAACGCCCTTTTCCTCCCGGAGCTTTGCCAAACGCAAGGAGAAATCTTTCTCAGTCATTAACCACTCACCGCCCTTTATTATATTGTAGCCTATAAATGCAGAAATAATATTTGCTCACAGGCTGCAATTACGTTGCGGTAATGGTTTATAGATGTTATTATATTGGCAGGTGGTGGTTATCAGATGATAGACATGGAATCCAGAACGGCTTGTTTCACCGGACATCGGGAATTGCCGACAGATGATCTGCCCGAAATTTCCAAGCGCTTGGAGGACACTTTGGTCAAGCTGATTGAGCAAGGCTATCGCTATTTCGGCGCAGGTGGTGCCTTGGGATTTGATACTCTGGCAGCGCAGGTTGTCCTCCGCTTGAGGGAGCGTTATCCGCAGATCCGGCTGATCCTTGTACTGCCGTGCCTTAACCAAACTCGGGGCTGGCCACAAGCGGATATCGACGCCTACGAAGAAATCAAGCGCTGCGCAGATAAGGTGACTTACACCTCGGAGCACTATTTTCGGGGCTGTATGCAGAAACGCAATCGGCATCTTGCGGATAACAGCAGCGTCTGCATTTGCTATCTGACGAAACCCACCGGCGGCACGGCCTATACCGTGAACTATGCCCGCCGTAGCGGCCTGCGGATCATCAATATCGCAGGTCCAGATAGTTTGTAAGAGTGCCTTGTACGCAAATAAGCCTCCCGAATTGCCTTTCCATAGGTAAACGGTTCGGGAGGCCTTTTCAGGTGATGGTCAAAATCGACACCATAGCTGCTGTTTTTGCGGAATTTGCTCGTATTCTGTTGTAATTTCGGAGGCGTTATGGTAGAATATACTCTGTAAAGTTATAAGCACTTTGGGAGATTTTATTTTCAACAGGAGGAACCCATGACGGTCCGTTATGACAAACTTTGGATTTTGCTGATCAAGAACAAAATGAAAAAAGGCGAGCTGGCCAAGGCTGCGCACCTGTCGTCCCATACCATGACCCAGTTGAACAATAACCGCCTCGTCTCCATGTCTGTCATGCTCCGATTGTGTAAGGTGTTCCATTGTGACATTGGAGACTTGATGGAAGTAGTAGAGGATGAAACAAACTAAGCAGTAATTCTACCATGTATGCGTGAGGTATAACCAATGGACAACAATGCAAAGCTCCGCCCGCTATATCTGGCGAAGATTCTATATGAGCGCACCGATGAAGACCACTATCTGACCACGATGCAGCTGGCGCAGATTCTTGAAGAGGAATACGGTATCCCGGCGCACCGGCAGACCATCAAGACGGACATTGAGCTTCTGCAGCAGTTCGGAATGGACATCCAAGAAGTAAAGTCCACTCAGAACCGTTATAACCTCATTAGCCGTCAATTTGAAATCGCTGAGCTGAAGCTGCTGATCGATGCTGTGCAGTCCTCCAAGTTCATCTCAAAAGAACGCAGCGAGCAGATGGTCTCCAAGATTGTCACGCTGGCCGGACAGCATAAGGCCGAGGAACTGAAGCGCAACGCTTCCGTGGAGGGAAGGGTGAAGTCGGAAAATCGACAGGATTTGCTGATCGTGGATGCAATCAATGAGGCCATCAATGCCAGAAAGAAGATTGCCTTCCAATACTTTGCCTACAACATCCGAAAGCAGAAGAAGCTGCGCCACGACGGCGAACGGTACATCTTCAGCCCCTATCGTCTGATCTGGAACGGCGATTATTACTATGTACTGGGCTATTCGGACAAGCATCAAGCCATCGGAAGCTTCCGTGTGGACCGTATCAGCGCCCGTCCTGACATTCTTTCGGAGGAAGCCGTACCGGTCCCGGCGGACTTCGGTGTCGATGATTTTCTTGCGGCCACCTTCCGGATGTACGGCAGCGAGTGTCAGGAGGTAGAACTGATCTGTGACAACTCCGTGATCGATGCAATCATCGACCGCTTCGGGACAGATGTGACCATCTACGCCTGCGATATGAGCACCTTCCGCGTGATCGTCCGGGTGGCCATCAGCCATATCTTCTTCAGCTGGATTTTCGGCTTCGGCGGGAAAGTAAGAATCAAAGGGCCTGAAAAGATAAAAACGGATTATAAAGAAATGGTCTCAAGGGCACTATCCAGTCTGTGACATAACAACATCGGGATAAGTAGGTCCAAAATACATACCAAAGAGGTGAAAACAATGCAGGAAAGAAATATGCCGCCATTTGCACCGGTGCTGATGCAATCGACGAGAGCAATCGGCTATAGTTTGGAAGCTGCAATTGCAGATATTATTGACAACAGTATTGCTGCAAAAGCTGGGAAAGTTCAGCTGTCATTCTTTCCGGTAGGCGATGCATATGTCTCAATTCTGGATAATGGTACCGGTATGGATGATGCTCAAATGAATATCGCTATGCAGTATGGAAGTAAGAGCCCGACTGAGACACGAGACTCGTCTGACTTGGGACGATATGGCTTAGGTCTGAAGACTGCATCTTTGTCTCAGTGCCGTGTTTTGACCGTAATCAGCAAACAGGGAGATCAGGTAATTGGACGGCGCTGGGATCTTGATTACGTCATTAAAACAGGTGCATGGTCACTGTTGATCCTTGATAAAGAAGACTTGGCTTCAGTTCCTCATATTTCTGATTTGTACGAGCAGGATAGCGGTACATTGGTTGTATGGCAGAACCTCGACCGTTTGCTTATGGGCGAAGTAGATTATGAAAAATCGCTTGGCCGAAAAATGGACGAGGTAAGGCAACACCTTGAACTGGTATTTCACAGGTACTTATCCGGGGAATCCGGAATAAAAAAGCTAGAAATACTTTTCAATGGAGTAAAGCTTAAAGCGGCAGATCCGTTTTTGATAAAGAAGAGCACGCAAGCCATGGACACAGAAACGCTGGTGATTCGAGGGAAACGCATTCTGGTAACGCCATATATTCTGCCTCATATTTCTAAAATGACTGAAGAGGAAAAGAACCAACTTGGCGGCAAAGATGGAATTCGCAAACGACAGGGCTTTTATGTATATCGAAACAAGCGGCTTCTAATTTGGGGAACGTGGTTCCGTATGATGCGGCAGGGTGATCTTTCAAAGCTGGCTCGTGTTATGGTCGATATCCCAAATGACTTGGACGATTTGTGGACTCTGGATATTAAGAAATCTCATGCAATTCCACCTGCCGAGGTGAGGAATAGCCTTCAGACTGTAATTGATCGTATTGCAGATAAAAGTAAGCGGACATGGACGTTCAGAGGGAAAAAGGAAACTTCGGATTCGGTTGAGCATATGTGGACCCGATTAAAAACGCCGGAAAACGGCATCGTATATGAAATCAACCGAGACCATGTGTTGGTAGATCAGATCGTTGCCGAAGCTCCGGAAATTCGAGGCAAGCTTGAAACATTACTGAAATACATAGAACGAGGAATCCCTCTGAATCAACTTTACATTGATCTTAATAATGACGAAAAGATTGAGAATGATGCGGATATGGGCGAGCAGGAGATGTTCAAAACGCTGGAACAGATGCTGTCCGTTCTGCCCAGCAGCATTATGCGGCGTGAAATGCTTGAAAAGATAGAGCATACTGATCCTTTCTGCGGATATCCGGATGTGATTCGCGCTCTAAAAGCAAAGGAGGACGGCAATGTTAAACCCTAATATTGAAATGTTGGAAAATCTCATTTCCGCAGCGGTTAGTACTCGGTACAAGGAAGTTCCGCCTACAGAGGAAGAATTTCTTACGCTTGCACAAAGCATGCGTGCAACGCTGAGCACACTTCCAGTAACGGATGAGGAATTTGCAGAAATTCTTGTCCGTCTGCGTGCGTCGATTGTTATACAGATGGATGTCGGCGTGTACATCAATGATCGAAATACACCTCATAAATCATGGCTTCCTTCCAGAAGAGCAGATTTGGACTTTTTCTTCTGGAATCGATATAAAAAATATCTGGAGGAAATTAAACATTGGAATCCAAGGGTTACCGCAACGCTGGATAAGGTTTCTGACGAGATCGTCGATCTGCTCGGAGATCCGCAAAGTAAAGAACCTTTTCAGCGCCGCGGATTGGTGTTGGGCGATGTCCAATCCGGCAAAACCGCAAATTACACCGCAATCAGCAACAAAGCTGCTGATACTGGATACAGAATTATTATTGTTCTTGCAGGAATGATGGAAAATCTGCGCCAGCAGACTCAGTCTCGCTTGGATGCAGAGTTCTCTGGCCGGAAGAGTGAGTATTATCTGGATCCAAAGGCTGAACAGGGAATCAAAAACCAGCCTGTTGGTGTAGGCAGGTACGGCGTACAGAAGCGTATCGCAGCCTTTACCTCTGTGACTAAGGATTTTGACATCAATGTGCTGAAAAGCAATGATTTGAACCTTCAAAGCGTTTCAGATCCGATTGTCTTAGTCGTAAAGAAAAACAAGCGGATATTGAACAATTTGATTAAATGGCTCTCCAATAGTCGTGATAACACCACAGGGAAAATAATGCTGCCCATGCTCTTGATTGATGACGAGGCAGATAATGCATCTGTTAATACAAAGAGTGAGGATGACAGCCCAGCCGCTATCAATGCCTGCATTCGCCAGCTGCTGCACGAGTTTAATCAGGCTTCCTATCTGGGAATTACTGCGACACCCTTTGCCAATATTTTTATCAACCCTGAAACAGAAGATGAGATGATTGGCGATGACCTATTTCCCAGAGATTTTATCTACTCGCTGGCACCGCCTACGAACTACATCGGAGCTGATAAGATCTTCGGAGACGCAACAGAGAAGTTTTCTGATGTATTGATTCCGCTGCGGCGCGAAGAAATGGATCTATTTTTCCCTTTCACACACAAAAAGACATTGGAAGTGGATGCGCTGCCGCCCAGCATGTATGAAGCAATTGCATACTTTCTGCTGTTTAATGCAATTCGTGATCTGCGCGGCGATTATACCGAGCACCGCTCCATGATGATTCATGTTAGCCGTTTTACAGATGTGCAGAACCGAATTGCAGAAGCTGTAAATGAATGGCTTGTTCAAGTAAAGTCCGATGTGCAGAATTATGCTGCTTTGGATGATGAAAAGCGCGAGCAAATTGCATCTCTGCGTTATCTGCATAAAGTGTGGATGAAACACCAATTAGAAAAGATTAGCAAGACAAATTGGGATGACATTTGCTCCAATTACTTAAACCGCGCTATCGCCCCCTATTGCAGTGCGCGCAGTTAACCAAAGAACTGGGGCAACAAGTCTGGATTATTTCAACCACAAAGAAGATGGCCTGCGCGTTATTGCAGTTGGCGGCAACAGCTTGTCCAGAGGCCTGACGCTGGAGGGGCTGGGAGTCAGTTATTTCTATCGTAAATCTCAAATGTATGATACGCTGCTGCAGATGGGACGCTGGTTTGGTTATCGTCCAAACTACGAGGACCTTTTCAGAATTTGGATGGCAGAAGAAGCTATTGACTGGTATGGGTACATCACCAGAGCGGCCAATGAGCTTAAAGATGAAATTGCAAAGATGAAGCTCGCCAACCAAACACCGATGGAGTTTGGTCTGAAAGTACGTCAGGATCCGAACTCACTTATTGCAACAGCTCGCAACAAAATGCGCTCGGCAACACAGGTAAGCCGCCCGGTAACTGTATCGGGAAAGCTGCTTGAAACGCCCAAGCTCAAGGCCAATCCCGAAATACTGAAAGCAAATGAAGCTGCATTCAAAGAATTTGTGGATCATTTGGGCAGTGCCGGAACTCGTGACTTCTCTGTGAAGCCATATTATTGGCGCGGTGTAAACAAAGAATTGGTTGTGCAGCTGCTTCTTGACTTTGAAACGCACCCGTGGCACCTTGCCTTCCAAGGCAGAGCACTTGCTGAGTATATCGATGAAAAAATGGACAATGAGACTTGGGATGTTGCCCTTATTACAGACGGTGAAGGCTCAGAATATGAGCCTGGTCTCAAATGCGGCAACGAAGTGCTCTCGATTAAGGCAACTGAGCGCCGTTCTGTGATAGCTGATGACAAAATGATTCGGATCAGCGGAACCAAAGTGAAGGTGGGTTCCGGCGGCTGCACAAGAGTTGGATTAACCAAAGAACAGATCGAAACAGCAAGGAAACGCTTCAAAGAGCGAAATGGGGACAAGCATATGTCTGACAGTGCCTATTTGATTCGAGAGCGAAGCCCGTTGCTGATGCTGCACATCATTGAAACAGATTTGGATAAAGTCGAATCTACCAACAGAGAAGTTCCTCCCTATTTATTTGCACTTGGCGTTGGCTTCCCTGATACTGGTGCCGGTATCCGTACTGCGAATTACATGGTGAACATGGTTGAACTGAAAAACTGGATGGATCCTGACGAGGAAGAAGACGAATGAAAATTACTGCTGAATATCTTCATGAGAAGTGGAACGCCTTCAACTACTATGACGGAGGATACATACAGATTGAGGTGAAACACGCCCTTGAATGGCACGTTGGCTACAAGGAGATTGACCAGAAAGCCTTGGTGATTATTTCACAGAATGAGCCGGAACTTCTGCCGTCTTCCAAATCAATTGTTGTAACCAAGGGCCGCCGCACAGACGGACGATGGACTCTTTCCTTTGTGCTTATGCGCAATGAACAGGACAGCGTTTTTGAATTGCTGTGCGCGGATTTGATCTCTTATTCTCAAACAGCAGATAATGAGATTTCTGCTTTGAATTTAACAGTGCGGCGCTTTAAGCAATGGAACAAACTGCTTGAGCATCAAAGAAAAAGCCTGATGGATGAGAGTAACCGCAAAGGATTGCTTGGCGAGCTTATCTATCTGTGCGAAGTGATTGATGCCGGATATTCAATTCTGCCGGCGGTTCAAGGATGGGTCGGCCCGGATGGTGCTGATCAAGACTTTGTGTACGCAGACAACTGGCATGAGGTGAAATCTGTGGGTGTATCCGCAGATTCTGTGAAAATTTCTTCTTTGGAGCAGCTTGCAAATACCGATCCTGGAGAGTTGGTTGTGATGCTTATTGATAAGTGTGCACCAGAACACAGCGGCGCAGTGTCACTTGGAGAGCAGGTAGATCACACTTTCAGACGGGTGCATGAAAACGATGACGCCTATTCCCTTTTGGAAAGCAAGCTGATGCGCTATGGCTTTATCGATCTTCCTGAGTATAGGGAGCAAAAATATGTATGCTCGGGGGAAATGCATTTCCGCGTAGACGCGGATTTCCCAAGGCTGACATCAGATAATGTCGTTCCGCAGATTATCGAGGTACAATATTCAATTAGTCTGGCCAGTATTGAAGACTGGCGGGTGGAGGGTTAACATGGATGCGCAGGAATTCAGAAAGGATTTTCTCGAAAATGTAAAAGCAGAGGCTGCTGCCACTGGTGAGGGTTCCTGCGCAGCCTTTGTTGGCTCTATGGCGCAGTATCTTGTTGAAGCGGAAGTCTTGCCGGACTTCACTCCTGCTTTCTATACAAGTACAACATCCAAGAGAAAAATCTATCGTGTAGATGGGTACGTTTTTGACGAATTCGACTATACGATGAATTTAATCATTGCGGATTATGACGGCGTGGAAGAACGGACGATGGGTAAGGTTGTATCTTCAACGAATTTTCAACGCTTAGCCGTGTTTGTGGATCAGGCCCTAAACACGAATTTGTATAGAGAGATCGAGATGAGTACTCCATGTGCGGATTTGGTAGATCTGCTTCGGTTGGAAAAAGAGAGAATTCGAAAATACAGACTTCTCATTTTCACAGATGCAGATGTCAGCGATACGCTGAAGAATCTTGACAATCTCGATATTGGAGGCATTCCTGCTGAATGTCAAATCTGGGACATCGACCGTGTGTTTCGTGTATGCTGCTCTGATCTGGGGCGTCAAAATATTGAGATTGATTTTCGAGAATATATCCCCGAAGGCATCCCTTGCCTGGAGGCCAGCAGCGCTGCAACGGCAGAATATAACAGCTATCTTTGCATTATTCCGGGAAAGGTTCTTGCAGATATTTATGATAAGTATGGCAGTCAATTGTTGGAGGGCAATGTTCGGTCTTTTCTTTCTACAAAGGTCGCCGTAAATAAAAAAATCAGGGAAACTATTTTGAAATGCCCCTCAATGTTTTTTGCGTATAACAATGGCGTATCTGCAACCGCAATGGATGTCCAGCTTGAGCGCACAGCAGGTGGAACACACATTGTCGGGGCAAGAGACTTTCAGATTATTAACGGCGGCCAGACGACAGCATCCCTTTCCAATACCCGTCATAAGGATAAAGCTGATTTGGAAGGCATCTACGTACAGATGAAGCTGACTGAGATTGATGAAAGCGACATGGACCGTTCAACGGAGTTGGTACGAAATATATCTCGGTCCTCAAATAGCCAAAACAAAGTTACAGATGCAGATTTCTTCTCTACTCACCCATTCCACATACGCATGGAGCAGCATTCCCGGAGAATTTTTGCTCCTGCAGAATCTGGTGCACAGTATGAAACAAAATGGTTTTATGAGCGTGCTAAGGGTCAATTTCTTCAGGCACAAATGCGTCTTACACCGGCCAAGAAGCGGCAATTCCTGCTGCAGAATCCCAAGAGCAAAGTCATCACTAAAACGGATTTGGCTAAAGTACGCAACACATGGAGTGAAATGCCCCACATCGTCAGCAAGGGTGCTCAGACAAACTTTATGAAGTTTGCTGAGTTGATTGATGAAGCTTGGACGGCCAACGATTCGCAGTTTAATGAGCGATACTTTACAGAAAGCGTGGCGCTGGTTATCTTATTTAAGCATCTCGAAGCGTTGATACCGAGGCAGGAGTGGTATGAACAGGGCTACCGAGCGAACATCGTTACTTATTCATTGGCACTGCTTCATCAGTTAATTCGGAAGCAGTTCAAAAATATGGAGTTGGATTTGCAGAGTATTTGGCAGCGCCAAAGCGTTCCAGAAAGCGTTACAAAAGCTTTGGAGCAGATAGCTGAGCAGGTCTTCTATAGGATAACTGATCCAAATAGACCTACAATCAATGTCACGCAGTGGTGCAAGCGCGAGGGATGCTGGAACAGTGTTCAAGAAATTAATCTAATTCTGCCAGCAGAATTTTCTAGTGTATTGATTGGAAAAACTGAAGTGAGGGCAGCAGAAAAAGAAGCGAGGAAAGACCAAAAAGTGCTTTCCGAAACGGAGGCACAGGTTAAAGTACTTCAATATTCTGCAGATCAATGGAAAAAGCTGTCTGCGTTTGCGATGCAGAAACGCATGGCATCGCCCGATGAAAATGTAGCGCTGAAATATGCATGCCAAATCCCTAACAAAATGCCGAGTGGATACCAGAGTCAACGACTCCTTGCGCTCCTTGATCGAGCATTATCCGAGGGTTTTAACCTTTAACAAGAGAAAGAGGAATGTGTTGTGTACAAAGTTGTGGACTTGTTTGCAGGAGCAGGAGGCCTGAGCCTCGGCTTTATGCAGACGAGAAAATATGATATCAAGGTAGCGTTTGAGAACAGTCCTTATATGCAGGAAACATATCGCCTGAATCATCCAGGCGTTGAAGTACAGGGAGATGTCTGCGCTGCAAATTATGACGAGATTAAGAAAAAATATGGGGATATAGACGTGGTCATCGGCGGCCCGCCCTGTCAAGGCTTTTCTAATGCGAATCGCCAAAAGAACCATGCTATCAGTCAGAATAATATGCTGGTAAAACAGTATATCAGGGCTATTCTCGAACTCAAACCAAAAGCATTCGTTATGGAAAATGTCAGCATGCTGAAATCTGATGTTCACCGATTTTATATGGAAGAGAGTGATGTTGAAACTGTCGCAAAATACAAGATTCCTGTTAAATCCACATATCTTCACTTGCTGGATCAGGCGTATGTATTTGACGGCGCACTGGAGATTGTTAAAGATCAGCAGAAGATTCAGCAGTATCTTTGGCCGGAACAGCATTACTTTGAGCTGAACGTTATCTATAAGGCCGCGAAGAATCTTGAAAAAATGAAATCTGCACTTGAAAAGCACAAAAAGAAGCTTTGTGCTGCGGCTGCTGACTATGCGAAATTGCATGATAGTAATCATATCACCAGTGTCTCTTCGGAAGCATTTCAAGCGATCTCAGAATACTATTCTGGTGAGTTGGATGCGTCTGCGCTCAAAAGCAGGATTGAACCAGCGATTCTGATCCAGCGTATGCTCAGCAAGGCACAGGAGATACACGAAAATCACATAGTTGTGGATGCCTACTCTGTCGAAGATGGAATCGCAGCCGTGATTCGCTCTTTTGCTGTTTACGATTATCTGGAGCGTGTATTGCAGGCACCTGAAAATGGCTACGTTTTGGATAAAGATGTCCTTTGCGCTGCAGATTATGGCGCACCTCAGAAACGAATGCGTTTCGTTGTGATAGGCATTAAACGCAGTATTTCTTCTAAAATAGCCCTTCCTAAAGGCCGTTTTGATGCTGACGAATATCGAACCGTGCGAGACGCCATCACCGATTTGGAAGATGTCGAGCCGGTCGTTGAGCTTGAAGACGACAAAGAAGGGATTGCACTGCAGCCAAAAGAGAACCTGGGTGAATTGGCTTCCTCACTCCGAGATTCTAAAATACTAAAAAACCATATGGTTACAAAACAACCGATATAGCGATGCAGCGTTTTAAGGCACTCAAACAGGGAGAAAATTTCCACGCTTTAGATGATTCGCTGAAAACCAATACATATACGGACGCATCCCGAACTCAGAATACGATTTATCTTAGATTAAACTACGACGAACCCTGTGGGACAGTGGTAAATGTCCGCAAATCTATGTGGATACATCCGACACAGGACCGAGCTATCAGTGTTAGAGAAGCAGCGCGTCTGCAAACTTTCCCAGATAGTTTTGTGTTCTGCGGCTCAAAGGACAAACAGTATCAGCAGGTGGGCAATGCGGTTCCGCCGATTATGGCTAAGTCGATTGCCAAGAAGTTAGCCAAAGTTTTGAAAGACAATTTGCCGGAAGGTGAACAGAATGGCGGATAACCATAGTAAGGAAGTCCGAAGTATAAACATGTCTCACATCCGCAGTACGAATTCGAAACCTGAAGAAATTGTACGAAAGTATCTTTTTGCAGAAGGATTCCGTTATCGTAAGAATGTGAAGAAGCTGCCGGGATGTCCTGATATAGTTCTCCCCAAATATAAAGCTGTAATCTTTGTGAACGGCTGTTTCTGGCATAAGCATGATTGTCCTCGGTTTGTTTGGCCCTCATCCAATCAAGATTACTGGAGGCCAAAAATTCTTAGAAATGTTGAACGGGACAATCAAAGCCGCAAAGAATTAGAAACTCTGGGCTGGAAGGTAATCACTGTCTGGGAATGCGAGTTGAAAAAGAATGTACTTAACGAGACCCTTGGAAAACTGATTGCAGAACTGAAAGCCATTGACTTCAGTACTGATAATAAGGAGACGACATGAAAAGAGAATATTACACCGCCTCTATCGACGATTTTTTATCAGACGACCCTGAATATGTACTATTGGAAGCTCTCATGGAGGAGTGCACGGAATAACAAGATTTCGCAACCTTTTTTCCGTGAACTGTAAGCAAAAACAATATAAAATCCATTATCATGAAAGGGGTGTGTCTGCATGGCCTATAGTGAGCTCATTAAAAACTTTGAAAAAGTCAGAGCTTATATGCGTGAGTTTTATGTGTATGGCTTCAAGAGCAGGACGGAATATGATGCCAAGAGTGCACGCTCCTATGATGATGAGCGCCGCAGGCTGGAGAGTTGGTTGGGGGATTACATGCACTTCACGCAGACACCGGAGGGAAAGAATGTTTTCCTGTCGGTGGATAGCCGCGTGACCCGGAAAAACCCATTCTATAAGGCGTGGAAGGCCAAGAGCTTTACGGATGGAGATATCACACTGCATTTTGCGATTTTTGATGTTCTCCATGATCCTGAAACGAAAATGACGCTTACAGAGCTGATTGCGGAGATCGATCAGCGGCTGTCATCCAGTATGGCCTTTGATGAGTCTACCTTGAGAAAGAAACTCAAGGAGTATGCCGAAGAAGGGATCATCCGGATGGAGAAAACCGGACGGAAGGTTCTCTACAGCAGAGCTCCGGATACGGACATCACTGCCTTGCATGATGTGATCGACTTCTTCAGCGAGGTGGCCCCGTGCGGCGTTATCGGCTCATTCCTGCAGGACAGGCAGCCGAAGCACCCTGAGCTGTTTTTCTTTAAGCATCACTACATAACGCAGGCAATGGATAGTGATGTAATGGCCACACTGTTTGAGGCTATTCACGGCCATCGCTACATCACCGTTGACAATTTGGGCAAACATTCAAACGAAGTCAGAACGGTTCGATTAATTCCGCTCAAGCTCTACATAAGCGCCCAAAACGGACGGCAAAACCTTTTAGCCTTTCACGAAAAAGCCAATCGCTTGAATTCCTATCGCTTGGACTATATGTCCAACATCAGGATTGAAGATGAGATTTGCGAAAAGTTCGATGCGCTGCGCGGCGCACTCAGCAAGGCTGAAGCTCACATGTGGGGTGTGAACTGCAAATGGAATATCAAACATACCGAGCATGTGGAGTTTGAAATAAAGATTGAAGACGATGAGCAGTTTATTGTCCGCCGGCTGGAAAGAGAAAAACGCTGTGGGTGTGTAGAGAAAATCGACGACAACCACTACCGATATGTTGCAGAGGTATTTGACACAACAGAAATGCTGCCGTGGATACGCACATTTATCTCCCGCATTACGAGAATGAGCTTCTCAAATCGAACGGCTGAAAACAAATTCAAGGCAGACATTCAGGAAATGTGCCGTATGTATGGGCTTGACGGAGGTGCCGCACAATGATTTTCAGTGAGTTATACTCCGCCTATTACAATACGGTCGCAAAAATCATGGAAGCAGCGTTTAACCCCGAAGCAACCGAGAAGGATTTGCAGCGCTACGTTATGGAAGAAGCATTTTCTGAGAGCGTCCTGACCATACTTCCTGCGCTGAAGTCCGGGAAATGGCCGCTGCTTCACGAGGATCTTTCGCCGGTTCTGTTACATAAGCCCACCATGCCCCTGACCAATCTGGAAAAGCGGTGGCTGAAGGCAATAGCAGAAGATCCCCGTGTTAAGCTGTTCGATGTTGCGTTTCCCGAGCTTAACGATGTGGAACCGCTCTTCACGAGGAATGACTATAAAATCTACGACCAATACAGTGACGGAGATCCTTTTGAAGACGAGGCCTACATAGAGCATTTCAGGCTGATGCTTTCTGCTATACAGAGTGATCGGCCTGTTCAAATGACTATGGTGAACCGTCACGGCAGGAAGGTGCGGGTACGCTTTTATCCCAAAGGATTTGAGTATTCGGTAAAGGACGACAAGATCCGAATTGTGGCTGCCGGGTGTAAATTTAGGCAATTCAATCTTGGAAGAGTTTTAAGCTGCGACTTTTATAACGGGCGGGGCCCGTGGCGCGAGAAGCCTCAAGCAGAGCGCCGAAAGGATCTCACCTTGCTGATCACCGATGAGCGCAATGCGCTGGAGAGAGCCATGCTGCACTTTGCGCATTTTGAAAAGCAAGCAGAGCGAACAGGCGATGGCAGATATATCCTGCGGCTGAAGTATTACGAAAACGATGAGACCGAGATCGTGATCCGCGTGCTGTCATTTGGCCCGTATGTCAAGGTTCTGGAGCCGGAGGGCTTCGTAAATCTAATAAAAGAACGACTGATTTCTCAAAAAAGCTGTGAACTCAAGTGAGTTCGCAGCTTTTTTTCCGTGAAATACCTGCGTTTGAACCGTATAATATGCGTGTAAGATGCAGATGACAAAATACTGCTTCTTATCAAAGGTACTTACAGCAATCGTTTTGCTTATTAGAAAAGGACTGAAAATCCTTGTCGCTGGCGGATATTATCCGTTAAAGGATGTACCTTGTTTGTAAAAGATGCACACAGCAACCAAAAGACGATGATAACGCACCTCTCTTTGAGCTGGAGCGATGGTTTGCCGAAAGGCTGCATCTTGAAAAGGCACCAACAGCAATGACGAATAGCTAAGTGGTTATAGCAGATGACTCATAATCATCGTTCGCGGGTCCGAATCCCGCTTCAAATGGTGCCTTGTTTTTGTGAAAGACGCGAACAGCGATTATATATCTTATGTTACCGAAACATTAACTGGATAACCGGAGCTTGCTGCCGGGCAAACATTGGTGAGGTGAAATCCCTCGCATGTATTAAAAAAAGAGCGCGTCTTGTATAAAGGCATCTACAGCAATGAAGTGGTACGATCTGACAGTCGGAACCTGTCGAAGGCAGGACACCGACTTCGATTTTATGGGTTCAATTCCCGGTGATGCCTTGTTAATTAAAATGAAAGGAGCGGCACGATGATTGAAATCAAAGGAAAGGTAAATACGGCGATCTGTTATGCAACGGTTGTAGAGGGCGAAGCGATCGAACAGATCCGCAGAATGTGTGACCATGATTTCACAGCAGGATCTCAAATACGGATCATGCCCGATGTACATGCCGGAAAGGGCTGCACGATCGGCACCACAATGACGATCACCGATAAAGCGGTTCCTAATATCGTCGGCGTCGATATCGGCTGCGGCATGTATACTGTTGAGCTGGGTAAGGTGGATGTTGATTTTGAAAAGGTCGATGCTGCCGCTCATGATATTCCCAGCGGAAGAGATGTTTGGGAAGGGCGCATGGAGCGTTTTGACCTGACCGGACTTCGCTGTTATAGAAACCTGAAGCAGGCAAAGCGCTTGGAGAGAAGCTTGGGTACACTGGGCGGAGGGAACCATTTTATCGAGATTGATGCTGCTTCGGACGGCACAAAGTATTTGGTGATCCATTCTGGCAGCCGTAACCTTGGCAAGCAGGTCGCAGAGCTCTATCAGTCTTTAGCCATCGACCTAAATGCCGGTAAGGCAGATTACTTCGAGCGTCGGGATGAGCTGATCCGTACCTATAAGGAGCAGGGCCGCAGAGCTGAGATTCAGACCGCATTGAAGGCAATGGAGAAGGAATGGGCAGCAAAAGAGCCGACGATCCCTGCAGATCTTTGCTATCTGTATGGCACTTACTTAGAGGACTACCTCCACGATGTAGAAATCTGCCAGCAATTTGCAAGGCGCAGCGTGAAAGAATGGCGGAGATCATTTTAGAAAAGACCGGGATGACCGCGATTTCTTCTTTCCACACCATCCACAATTATATTGATACGAAGGAAATGATCCTTCGCAAGGGTTCTATTGCAGCCCATGACGGAGAGCTTGTCTTGATTCCGATCAATATGCGGGATGGCAGCGTGTTGGCTCGCGGAAAAGGAAATCCGGAATGGAATTATTCTGCCCCGCATGGCGCCGGACGCCTTATGTCTCGTACAAAGGCAAGAGAAACGCTGGATTTAGAGGCGTATAGGAAGACGATGGAGGGTATCTACACGACATCCGTCAATGAGGCCACCATCGATGAAGCACCCATGGCATACAAGTCACTGAAGGACATTATCGATGTCATCCGAGAGTCTGTCGATGTGATCGAAATACTAAAACCAATTTACAATTTTAAGGCGTCTGAGTGATAAAATTCTTCTGCGCCGTCTGATTGGAGGAATTGAAATGTTGAATCATTTGAAGAGTGAGGCGAATATTGCCTACACAGAAAACGGCGCAGTTACCAACGCAAGCACAATGTCTGACTGTCTGGATCTGTTCGCAGTGATCGGCGCGCTCCGTGCAGCCGACGATCAGGAAATCATCAGACGCTTTGTCCGCGCATATGCGGAGGACGCGGATATTGCTATGAAGATCCTGTTCTTCGGACGCGATGTTCGCGGTGGCCTTGGTGAGCGCCGGGTGTTCCGCGTTATCATCAATTGGCTTGCCGAGAACAGAGCGGAGTCCTTGCACAAAAACATTGAGCTTATCCCTGAGTTCGGACGCTACGACGATCTGGTATCTCTCATCGGCACGGCCTGCGAAAAGGATGCTTTGCGTACCATTCGCAAGCAGCTGGAGGCCGACCTTGCGTCTGACGCAGAGGTGTCCCTGCTGGCGAAATGGCTTCCGTCTGTAAATGCGTCCAACGCAGAGACGGTCCGCAAAGCAAAGCGCATCGCCCGCTATCTTGGAATGTCCGATGCGGAGTATCGCAAGACCCTTGTAGAGCTGAGAAAGAAAATCCGCATCATAGAGAATCATCTCCGCGAGAAGGACTACTCTTTCGACTATGCGAAGCAGCCGTCCAAGGCCATGTTCAAATACCGGAAAGCATTCCTGCGTAATGATGGTGAGCGCTATAACGCGTTCCTGGAGGCTGTAAGCAGCGGTGAAAAGCAGCTGCATGCAGATAACCTTGCTCCTTATGAGATCGTCAGATCTGCGCTGAATGCAAACCGGTGGGGCTTTCATGCTGACTTGACCGTCGGAGAGAAGGCTGCACTCAATGTGTCCTGGGCGTCACTTCCCGACTTCTGTGACAACAGAAATGCGCTGGCAGTAGTGGATACATCCGGATCCATGTACTGCTATGACAACGCGCTGCCGGCGGCTGTTGCGCTGTCCTTGGGACTGTATTTCGGAGAGCGTAATACCGGTATCTTCCATAACCATTTTATCGAGTTTTCTTCTCGGCCGCAGCTTATTGAGATCAAGGGCAAGACCTTTGCCGAGAGGCTGGAGTATCTGTGCACCTTTAACGAGGTTGCCGATACAAATGTGGAAGCGGTCTTTGATCTGATCTTGGATGCGGCAGTGCGCAACAATGTCCCGCAAGAAGAGATGCCCGAGACTTTGTATCTGATTTCGGATATGGAGTTCAACGCCTGCGTTCGAAATGCATCTGTGTCTAATTTTGCCAGTGCAAAGCGCAGATTTGCGGAGCATGGGTACAGATTACCTCAGATTGTCTTCTGGAATGTTGCGAGCCGGAACAGCAATCAGCCCGTGACAAAGAACGAGCAAGGCGTTGCCCTGGTTTCCGGATGTACGCCGCGTCTGTTTTCCATGGTGGCAAGCGGAGACCTTTCCCCTTACTCTGTCATGATGGATATCATAGAGTCAGAGCGGTACGCAAAAATTTCAGCATAAAGCGAAGGCGGTACCTACCGGTATCGCCTTTTCTTTCATATGAATAATCTCAGGGCAGGCCAAACGAAGAACACCCAGAATCTGGACAGGCATGAATCGATAACAAAAAAACAATTATATGAGGTGACGAACAAAATCGCCACCTCGTTTTGCTTTTCTACAAACCTATTGCATTTCTTTTTTGCCTGAGTATAATAACATTATGGGATTTCAAATCCCATATAGAAACAGAGGTGCTGATATGAGAACAAAGAATCAAGAAACTCTGGACAGGATATTGAAGTTCGTCAACAAGTATTATCAGGAGCATCACAGCTCTCCTACGATCAACGATGTTGCTGAAGGTGTCGGTGTTGCCAGATCCACTACACATCGCTACCTTCAGGAGCTGAGTGACCGCAACCTGATCGATTACGGCAGAGGTATCTTGTCTGCTCCCCAGAGCGCCAAAATGAAAACGGCCTATGTATCCGCCCCGTTAGTAGGTTCTATTCGCTGCGGCAATCCGGAGGATGAGGAAGAGTCGATTGAGGAGTATGTCAGCCTCCCGGTCTCTATGTTTGGCAAGGGAGATTTCTACATTCTCCGCGCCAAAGGCGATTCCATGGTGGATGCCGGAATTGACGAGGACGATCTGCTTGTTATCGAGCGCAATTGCCCTGCTCTCGAGGGGGATATAGTCGTTGCGCTGGACGAGGACAACCAGAATACGCTGAAGCGATACGCCGGCTACGACAAGGACAGCGGGTATTACATCCTCGAATATGAAAACGAGGCTCGATACCCGGGCAAAACAATAAAGGTGCGGAGCTTCAGGTACAAGGCGTTGCCCGGCACGTAATCAAATCACTCTAAACAATAATCTAATGGCGATGGGAGATGTGTTGTTTTGAATGCAAAAGATGTTAAATGCCCAATTTGCGGCACAGTAAACAGAAGTCTCGATTTAGATGAGACCGACGGATGGATGGAATGCGAGAGTTGCCATAACGCTGTTCAGATATTGGAGTACGCTAAAAGCAGGCGTGTTCCGGTATATCAGATGGCGGATTGCAATCTCCTCGTTCCGTTGAACAAGAAAAGATAAAAAGGAGAATGGCGATGCTGGAGGACTGGACGATTTACTCTTGGTATTGCCCAAACTGTAAGACGCAGGTAGCGGGGCTAAAAAACAAGAAAAATCAAATCAGAGTTATTTGCACGAAATGCAGTGCCGAAATGGTCCGCACGGTAGTGGGCAGAAGGCACGATGTGATTGATATATATGCACCGATTGGAATGGAGCATAGTGACTTGGAATTGGGGGAGCATTGATATGACGATGTTAGAGGCTTTCGTAAAAGAGCGCAACGAGGCGCTGTTCAGCCTTGACCGAAAGAAGATCGAGGCCTACATGATCAAATATGGAGAAACGGAAATTGCGCAGACACCCGATGTCGTTTTCTGGGCATCCGTGTACAAGGCCATTTGCGGCATCAAGGATGCGCCGGAAGCCATTGTGAATAAGGCAACAGCATGGCTGCACGAGCATGGCATGAGCCCTAATCTGGCGGGATGATAATCCCCCCATTGATCTGCCTGAAGAACATCGAAGCGAGTTCCTATAACAACTGAATCAACGACATCACGACGGAACGGTCGGGCTGAAACAGGGCCGCGTTAAATCCGCTTCCAGGTCACTTGATCGTGGGCAACCGCCCGAACATGAACCGGTAGTTATTCCAGACATACGTGAGAGGCCACCGGCAAGGTAAGACACTATAGTTCTATCTATAGGTCTGCCTTGTCGGTGGCCTTTTTTTGTTTTTTACCGACATTACAAATACATATTCGCAGCCTGAAGTACAAGGGCCAAGGATACAAATACGCTGATTTCAAATCTATTTGAAAAAGCAGTATGGGTACCCTTAGATTTCTGCGCCCTTTTTCAGGCAGGCAGCATCGGGAGTCCTTTTCGCCAGCGTAGTTGTGTCCTTTGGACCGCAGCAGGCGGAAAGGACTTTTTATGTGCGAACAGTGGCTCTGCTATATCACTGAATATCCGTGATTTCCGAATTTTTGACTTTCACCCAAATTCAAAAATTCAAAGGAGATCACAGTAATGAAAAGAACATTTTTGGTAAAGAAGGACCCCACGATTGAAGCACAGGACAATTGGCTGATCATGGATTATCGCCAGTATGCGGCATGGAGAGAAACGGATGAAGGCAAGAATCGGAAAATCGTCTTTGGAAAGTTTGAGGCTTGTAGTGAAGACGACTCTATCATTTTCATGGAGTGCAATGAAAAAGTCAGCAAAGAGTTGAAAAAGGACTGCCATCGCAAGCAGTACATCCGAAGCCGAGACACCGAAACACCTTTCCAAGTCATGTCTTACAGCACCATGACCTTTCAAGAGTCTGAAATTTACGGAGAAGATGTTCTCGAAGATACAGAGTGCAATGTAGAGGAGTCGGTCATACAGCGTATGGATATTGAGCGGGTCAGAACTGCACTGAAAATGTTGGCCCCGGAAGAGCGGGCCATCATTCAGGATTTTTTCTTCACAGAATCCCCAATACCGGTTAAGGAGCTTGTGGAAAAATACGCAATGCCCAAGACGAGCATCTATAGAAAAAGGGATGATGCACTGAAGAAGCTGAAGAAAATTTTAGGAAATGCGTAGGTTAAATAGGGACGATACGACTGGTTTGACATAGAAAATGCACCTGCCGAAGCAGGTGCAGGAATGAAATCACATCATGGGGTTTTCCAATAGGTCTTCCACATTGCAGCCGAGAACACGGGACAACTTGTAGAGGATGTTTGCCTGCGCCTTGTCAATGCCATTGACCCGCTGTTCGTACATCTGAATGTTGCGCAGATTCACGCCGGATTGCTCTGCAAGCTCTGCCTGAGATAAGCCCCGGTTTTCACGGATGCGCTTTAGGTTGGAATCGCCTTCCGCTGCTTTATAGAGTTCCTCCATGGTATCGATGAAACTTGTAATGTCCATCTCGTGGTAAACGGAATACATCCCAATGATCTTGGAAAGCGGAATGCGCTCAAAGATATCCTTGAAACGACGGCCAGTAAACCATTGGTACTCTGCAACTGCCCAACCGGCCCAATATTCAGGGGAGCAGTCCTCTACGTTGGTTGGTGCTGGCAGCTCCTTTGGACCGTATGCCTTTGTGATGACCGCACGGGCCAGCTCAACACCGGACATCCCTGCAACATAGGCGGGGTTGCCTCGTTCAAACTGTTCGGCGTAGCCGGTATTGATGAAGAGTGCTGTGATCCAATCCGGTTTTAATTTGCAGTCGTTGATTGCATAGTCGAAGAAAGAGGAAAGACGATCCTTGGCGTTATTCAAATAAGATTCGCTGTATGCGTGGGTCATCGTTGCTCATCTCCTCCCTCAAGATATCCAGCACGAAGATGTCGTCCCGGTAAGACTTGCTTTTCTTGATCTCTTTACGGTAAGTATCCCTCGCTTTGGTATCTCTATCCAAGAACTTGGGGTAATAGACGCTCTTGCTGACCGGATAAGCATTCACGAAGTGCAGCCGATCAAAGCCTTTTTGAGAAATGACAACCGTCTGCTCACCGAGCTTGCCCAGCTTTAGAGCCTTGTTCAGACTTCTGAGCGGTAAGGTGTTGGACACAAAGGACTCTGCATACTGGAAATAGGAATCGTCTGCCCGATAGCCGATCACAACATCGTAGCCGGTTAAATCAATTGAATAGTGGTCAATAAGATAGTCCCTTGCATCAACGGCAACTTCGGAGTCCAGCTTGAAGGTGCGGAACTGAAGCAGAAGAGCCATCCAGTTCAGGACCGTATGCGTTCCGTCCAACAGATTCAGCACCTTCAGTCCTTCCGTGTCAAAGTCGTAGCTGTTGACAAAACCGTCTGTGTTCTTTTTGCAGGCCCACTCACGAGCCATTTCATCGACGCGGGTACAGTAGAAACCCATGCCATAGTCGTTGTGCGGATTACCGATATGAATATCCGGAACCTCGATGATGTGGTCGGTTCCATGAAGCAGTTGAATGACGCTCATAATATGAAGCCTCCATTATCATTGTAATGATACAACCATATTATATCATCCTGATGATAGTTTTGTCAATAGCGCATGAGAATTCATTCCAAAGAATATGACTCCTCCCTCCTAATTCTTCTGCTTCCGAAAAATAATTTGGAAACGAGCAAAAAACTGTGGGAATCTCGCAAAAAAATTCGGCAAAGAGAAAGTGAGAGGGCAATCTCATAAAACCCGGTAGGAGTGATTCACATGAATAACAAAATAAACATCAACCCCAGCTCGACAAAGTGGCTCGAAAAAGATGATCGGGTCGTCGCTGATTACTTTTGCGATTTGGGCTTCCGTTCCCTGAAGCAGATCCTTGATATGCGTGTTTTCGATCTGATGAATATGCAGGGTCTGAACGCTGTCCGAGTCGAGGAAGTGATCATCTGCTTATATAAGTGGCTGAATCCCAACACAGCTATCGATGAGGCTATCTATAACGGTATGATGTCACAGCCCTTCCTCTATACTCCGTGGAGAAAAGAGCACAAAGACCTTGCCGCAATCAAAGTCGGCGACTTGGTGCTGACCCCCGGTATCAACATGAAAGCTATCCAGCATTTCTATGATGCGATCCGTAAGGCGTTTTTCAAATCGGAGGAATACAACTGGAGATGGTACAAGTTCCGAAACAGAAGTGAATATGTGACCTATCTCCGGAAACACGAGGAGGCGGAATAAATGACGCGAACAGAAAAAGAAAATCTCGTTCCTGTTTGGGAGCGCATTACCATTAGTCTGGAAGAAGCTGCCGCATATAGCGGTATCGGCGTGAGGAAGCTGCGGGATATGACCGATAAGCCCGAATGCAACTATGTTATCTGGGTCGGAAACCGAAGAATGATCAAGCGGAAAAAGTTCGATGAATACCTTGAGTCGGCCTATTCTGTATGAGTCAAGTATGCGATTTGCTTGATATGGGCTGATTCGCAACATTGGAAAACGAGATGTCTCTATGTATCCTTAATGGTGCCAAGAGAAAAGCGAAAGCAAAGGAGTGAAGACTATGCAGTTTCAAAAGAAAGAAAAGCGGCAGACAACCGTTCGCTTTGATAGCCACCATGTCAGGCTACGCACCGGAGAGGTACAGAGAAAAACCGGCAGCTATATGTACCGCTGGACAGATAAGCTCGGAAAGCGTAATACCATATACGCTGCAACATTGGAAGATCTCCGGGAGCAGGAGGAACAGATTCTTGTTGATCAGCATGACGGCATCAAAGCCAATATCAAAAATGTCACGGTGAATGATGTATATGAGCTTTGGTGCCAACTGAAAAGAGGCATCAAGGACAGCACCATGAAAAACTACATTTATATGTATGAGCTGTTTGTGAAGCCAACTTTCGGAAAGAAGAAGCTGGTACAGGTGAAAAAATCGGATGTGCGCCGATTCTATAACCAGCTCATCGACGATAAGGTCCTGAAGCCGTCTACGGTAGATGTCATCCATAATATCGTCCACCAAGTATTTCAGATAGCCGTCGATGACGATATGATTCGCAGCAACCCTGCGGCCAATATGCTTCGAGAAATCAAAATGGCGCACGGTTCGGAAATCGAGAAAAGAAAGGCTTTGACCCTTGAGCAGGAAGAATTGTTTCTTGGTTATCTGGCCAGAACTCCCAAATACCAGCACTGGTATCCTGTCTTTTATATTATGGCGAACACCGGAATGCGTGTGGGGGAAATCACTGGTCTGCGCTGGTGCGATGTGGATATGGAAAACGGCATCATCAGCGTGAACCATACGCTGGTGTACTACAACCACAGAGATGAGAAGGGCTGCTACTTCTCCATCAATACACCTAAGACAAAAGCCGGTATTCGGGAAATTCCCATGACCGAAGGTGTGAAGCAGGCATTCCTCATGGAAAAGGAGTTCCAAGAGGAGTGCGGAATGAAAAGTGTCAGCCACATTGAGGGGTATTCAGACTTCGTGTTTGTTAATCGGAACGGCGAGGTGCAGCATCAAGGCACACTGAATAAGGCTCTGCAACGGATCATGCGCGATTGTAACAGCGAGGTCCTTGAGAAAAAAGGCGTAGACTCCGATCCGGTTCTTCTACCTAAGTTCTCGTGTCACGTGCTACGGCATACATTCGCTACAAGAATGTGCGAGAGCGGTCTGAATGTAAAGGTCGTGCAGTCTGTGCTTGGTCACGCCGATGTAACGACCACGCTCGATATTTATGTGACGGTCACAAACGACCTGAAGAAACGAGAAATCACAGCCTTTGAAACATATTTGAAAACCGGAGCTAAGCAAATGGCAAATGTATAATATGGTTCTCTCCCCCTTGCGGTCGCAAAATCTGCGATTGCAGGGGGATTTCTCTTTTTGCACATTTCTCTTGTTTTGAGGTTTTTCTTATACTGTTAGCAGTACGCAGGAAGGGCGGCAACAGTATGGAAAACAGTTTGGCAAATAAGAAACCTTGGCTTGTAGCTGAATGGTCAGAAAGAAACGGCAGCATCTCACCGGATGATGTACCCTATGGTTCTAAAAAACTATATTGGTGGCATGGCAGTTGTGGCCATGAGTGGCAGGCCAGCGCAAAGGCAAGATCAAGCGGCGAGAATTGCCCGATTTGCAGTAACGCCAGAATCGTTGCGGGTATCAATGACCTTGCGAGTTTGAAACCGGAACTACTGAAAGAATGGTCGCCGAACAATACCATTCAACCAACAGAGATCGGTGTTGGCTCTCATAAGAAAGTGCTTTGGATAGGAGCTTGCGGACATGAGTGGAGCGCAGAAATCCGAAATCGCGTCAGGGGAGCTGGTTGCCCCTACTGTTCGCACAATGCAGTCCTTCAAGGATTTAACGACCTTGCAACTGTACTGCCGCAGGTTGCAAAGGAGTGGTCGCCTCGAAACGCACCGCTCAAGCCAACACAGGTAACGCCTTATGCAAATCGGAAAGTTTGGTGGAAATGCGAACAGGGCCATGAGTGGTTTACGCTCATATCTACACGGGCTTATGGAAGCAAATGCCCTTATTGCAGCGGAATAAAATTGCTGAAGGGATTCAATGATTTAGCTTCGCTCCATCCGCAGCTCGCATTGGAATGGTCACAAAACAACGGCACATTATTGCCGGAAGATTTCAACGAGCGCTCCACCAAAAATGTCAGGTGGAAGTGTAGTACCTGCGGACATGAGTATAGGGCGGTAATCAAATCCAAAGTTCATGGGTTAAAATGCCCAGTATGCACGAGGAACGCTGTGTTGCCTGGTTATAGCGATTTAGCAACTACAGACCCGGAGCTGGCACAGGAATGGAATGCGGCCAAAAACACAAGAAAGCCCACAGAGATATCAAGACTGTCACAGTACCCGGTTTGGTGGAAAGGCATTTGCGGGCATGAATGGAAGGATAAAGTGTTTCACCGTGCAGTTGAAGGGGCTGGCTGCATCTACTGCGAGAAAGCATTTCTTAAGGAGCTGCCATATCTGCTTGTAACGATGTATGCAAAGCAATATGGGCTTGCGACACGCACAGACGACGAAAAACTGATTGGGGCACGGATCGATGCGGTTATCCCGGAACTGCGGCTTGCGTTTGCCTTTTCTCAAAAAGGCACTGATAGAGAAGCCAAAGTTGCGGAGGTTCTTTACTTCCTGTGCAAAGCGAAAAGGATACAGTTATTTGTGATACGGCAGAAAGACCCGATTGCGCTTGCCACAGAAATCAAGCAAGCCTTCGCTAAGGCAAACCTATTTATAAATTCGGATAGTCAAAGGGATGTTGCCCATCTTCGGAAGCGATACTTTGCTCAAAAGAACAATGGAAACTAAAAAGAGGAACTGCGACTTGCAGTTCCTCTTAGTTCTTTTGATTCGTTTTTACTGCATGGGCAAGCAGCATATTGAGTGCGTCTTGCTTTGCTCGCTCATCAGCTTTTCGTGATGCGATCAACAAGCTGAGTTCATATTCAGACAGTGTAGAGTCCTCGATGTCCTGCCTTCCCAGCAGGTAGTCAACCGTTACGCCAAAAATATCTGCCAGTTGGATCAGAATGTCAATGGAAGGCTGCCTGGAGCCGGTTTCATAACGGGAGTAAACCACGGAGGATACGCCCAATGCGGAGGCCACTTCTGCCTGTGTAAGACCCTTGCGAGTGCGAATATCCTTGATGTTCACAGGCACGACCTCCTTCCAATATACTATATTAAATTATACTACCGGAACGGAATGCAATGTACTACCGTATCGGTAAATAGCTCGTTGACCAGATACCGTTTTGGTAGTATCATATTCCGTAGGGGTAAATGCTTCGTGTCACTTCGCACCATCTCGGAATGCGGAGGAATACATGAACCTAAAAGAAATACGAGTCAGTCGCAGACTCAAAGTGCAAGAGGTATCAGACTATCTGAGCTGCTTGCCATCTGTTTACAGCCGTTATGAGAATGGCAAACGAGAGCCATCCATCGATATTCTTCTGAAGCTGTCCAAGCTGTACGGCGTTTCAGTTGATTGTCTAATTGGAAATGATGAGGTCGTTGACACGAGCATAACCGAAAAAGAAGCTGCAATGATAAGCGCTATGCGCCAGGCGGACGAACGAGCCAGACAGGATGCAATTGCCTTATTAGAGCTGCATACAGGGAATAAGAAAATCTAAACAGAGAGGTGCAAAGTGACAGGAGCTTTGCCCTCTGTATCTTGAAAGGGCATCGTGCAAGCGGTGCTCTTTCTTTTAAGGTCGCAAGGCAGCACGCACTTTTGTGAGCATCCCTTTTGCGAGGTTAAAAGCAGGAAAAGTGCGAGCTTGGACACCGTTTTTGCCAAAATGGCTCAGTGAAAAGCGGTTATTGCCGAAACGGCGATGGAAGCAGATGTGTCACCACCTTATAATAATAGTAGTGACTTATGATCCCTATCTGCTTTGAGAAATGTGCGAGGTTAGAATGGAAGGTTCCGTTTACCAATACTACGCAAATGTCCGAACTGAGCCGGTTGAATGGCTATGGTATCCCTATATACCGCTCGGAAAGCTGACGGTGCTCCAAGGCGATCCCGGTGAGGGTAAATCTACATTTGCGTTGAATGTCGTAGCAAGAATTACGACAGGACAGCCTATGCCGGATGGTGTTCCTGCTAAAGGAAAGCGTGTTGCGATCTATCAGTGTGCTGAAGACGGTATTGCAGATACAATAAAGCCCCGTCTCCAGCAGGCCGGAGCGGATTGTGAACGAGTAGCTTATATCATAGACAACGACATTGCATTGACACTGGAGGACGGTCGAATCGAAACAGCGATCAAGGACACACACGCCAGTGTATTTATTATCGACCCCATTCAGGCATTTATCCCGCCTGATGCAGATATGCAGAGTGCCACCAAGATGCGCTCTGTTCTGCGGAAGCTGGCAAATATTGCAGACCGCAACAAATGCGCTGTAATTCTCATCGGTCACATGAACAAAGGCGGCAGTAGCAAATCATTGTATCGAGGGCTTGGCTCTATCGACATTGCTGCTATTGCACGAAGTGTGCTCATGATCTCAAGAGATGAAAGCCGCCCTGACATTCGATACATGTATCCGATAAAATCGAGCCTTGCTCCGGAAGGACCTGCAATTGCTTTCTCGTTCAAAGAGCATGGCGGAATCGTATGGCACGGCAAATATGATCTGAATACCGCAGAACTCATGGACAGCATCACAGTAAAAACAACCAAGCGGGAACGAGCTCGTGCAAAACTGGTTCAGCTTTTGGAGCATGAGGATCGTCCGGCAAAAGAAGTATATGCCGGCCTTGCTGATATAGGCGTTGGAAGCCGTACTGTTGAGAAAGCAAAAAAAGAACTCCAAGTCACAACTTACCGTTCTGGCGGAAGTTGGTACTGGAGTTTGCCAAAACCCAAATAACCAATGATGTTTACCGGGAGATGAGATGATGGAGAACTTGGTTTGGAAAGCCTACTATCACAGTATGAGTGGGCATGAGATTCGGCCATTTAATATATTTGAACATGGGAGATTCAGAGAAGAAGTACGGAAGCTCTTGCTGAAATGCACAGAGAAAGAAGCATTCGCTGAGGAGCTGCGCCGTTCTCTTTTCTACTATTACTGCAGTAAATGTGAATGGGAAGTTGTCATCGGACCTTGGTGCGGAGATCGGGCACGAAGGAAATCAAAGTCGATGTCTATATGCAGGTCATGAACAACTGGGATATCTTCGTGGATTATGTTTGGAACGAAGGAAAGAAGCAAAGACGATGAGTGTGAGCACAGATACAGAGCGGATTTTCCGAATCGGTGGCTATGTAAAGCGAGCAAAACTGAATCTGCGCAATGAGCGTGAGATAAGAGCCTTTCATCGAAATGCGATTGAAAGACGGTTTGGCGATTTTGAGGATGGCACACTCGTGGATGTTTATATCGATATCACCGGTTATAAAGAAACGGCCAAGCGTCCTGAGATGCTGCGGCTTATGCGGGATTGTGCAGATGGAAAAGTGAATCTGATTTTTGCAGAAACCAAAGGATATTTGAGTGCAAACACACGCGAGTTCTGCTACTGGCTCCATTTCATCTTTAATCTGAAAGAACGGGTAGACATCATAACCGACGATGACAAGTTCAACATCAACACGATTCTCAACGCAGACAAGCAGCGTGAGGCACTGATAAAAATGGCTGAAGACTACATTTATCTGAATCCGCCTGACCACCAGAAGTGGTTGAATGGAGTGGTTTCTGCCATCACAAACTTACGGGAGGACGGATAAGGATATGGCAAAGGATGAAAACAAGGAATCGGAAATCCGAGGCGATGAGCAAGAAATCGTAGACCAGCGGCTTCCGGTGTGGCGTCCGCAGGATGCTGACCGAGAATATTACCGGTATGAAACGAAGAAGAGAATCCAGCATTATACGGTTCCGCCGCAGACTATTTTCCGTCCAGCAAAACCAACGCCTACCATTCGAGATGCAGAGCATAAGCGTGTTGCAGTTTATGCCCGTGTGAGTACGAAGAGCAAAGAGCAGGTCTCCTCCATCGAAAACCAAACAAAGTACTATACAGAGAAGATTGCCAAAACGCCCAACTGGGATCTGGCGGAAATATACAGTGACGAGGGCAAATCCGGCACATCGAAAAAATGGCGTCCAGAGTTCAAACGAATGCTGGAAGATGCGTCGAAGAAGAAAATGGATTTGATCGTTTGTGCCAGTGTGTCTCGTTTTGCCCGTAACATCTCTGACCTGATTGAGGAAGTGCGGAAACTAAGAACGACGAATCCGTCAAACCCGGTCGGCGTGTATTTTGAAACGGAGGACCTTTATACGCTGGACCCGAACATCAACGAAAGGCTCCAGATGCAAGGCCTTTTTGCAGAGTGGGAATCCGGCAATAAAAGTCGCCGCATGATCCTATCCTATGATCAAAGAATCTGCACTGGACAGTTTCCGCTATCCGATCTGCTCGGTTTACGGCACACAATAGAGGGCGGTTTCATCATCGAGGAAGAAGAGGCTAAGACCGTAAAATATATCTTCCTCGCTACACTGTGCGGATACACCGCAGAAGAAATTGCAGAGGTGCTGACGGATAAGCAACGACCAACACTTCGGGGACGTACCGAATGGACAGCCTCAATGGTGAAAGCAATTATGGAGAATGAACGGCGTTGGGGTGATCTTGAGGTTCGGAAAAGGGTCGTCATTGACTATAAGGAAAAAGTGACGGCGAAAAACGATGGTCTGAGAGAAGGAGCCTACATCCCCCATTACCATGAGGGAATTGTATCTCCTGAAATTGCAAGAGCAGCACATATGATGCGAGCCAGCCGATACAAGTTCGGAAGTGTCCCGGATGTTTATGTGATCGATAGTGGAGCACTGAAAGGCTTCGTCAGTATCTCCCCGACATGGAGCGGCATCGACAATCGGGCTTTTCAGGATATTTCACGCCAAGTTTACAACGAGGATGAGTTTTGCGAGCTTCAGCGTCGGGCAAATATCATGAACGGCAGAACACACAGCAATGTCGTTTCCATGACGCTGAATGATTACCGGGTTGCACCCGGTGTCATGTTCATGACCCGCAGCGATCCGCAGCTTACATTTTCGCAAAGAAGTATGAAATTGAATGCGGTCTGTTGGGAAAAACTTGGGCAGCAGAAATATGTAGAGTTCTTGTACCACCCGGTACTGGAAGTAATCGCAGTACGAAGCTGCAATGCCACAAACCCCAATGCGGTGCTATGGGACGAAACGAAAAAGTCGGGTCTTCAACTATGTACTTCCGCATTCTCAAACGCCGTCTATGATAAGCTCGACTGGATGAGAAAGTATAAATTCAGATTCAGAGGTGTGACCCGTGTCAGAGGGGGCGAAAGGATCATTTTCTTTTTTCTTGATGAACCGCAGATCTTGGTTGGAAAGGATAAAAAGGCTCTTGATACTATGGATACCTCAGACTCAACGGCAAAATACATTCCCTATAAGGAAAGCGAGTGTGACGGTGCGGCTGGTTTGGTGGCAGGAATCGCTTACCCTGAGAACTGGCAGGAACAAGTTGGTGTCAGTTATGAGATCAAACAGCAACGAGGACGTGTCCTTGATGCGGTGTCTTCAGCAGATATTCGCAACCATGGTACAAAAGTAGTGAACCCTTTTATAGGAGTAATCCCTACACACGGAGAGCTTGAAGATGAATTAGAACAAATCTATGAGGCAATGTAACCGGAGGACAATATGGATAACGATAATTTTTCCTTTCTCGCTGATGCAGAAAGCTCGATAACGGGAGATAAAACCGAAGGGTACACGCCCAAGGAGCAGGAGCTGATTCATCAATTGGTTCAAGAACGACTGGGCAAGAAAAATGCCATCGAGTTTGAATCGCTCGATGACTATGTCGTTCCGCCCAAAATGTTCTTCTCCATGATTAAGAAACCGGCTGTGAGTATTCGTGCAAACAGAATGGAATTTAGTATGTCAGCGATCCGGCTGTTTGAGGGTGTACAGCATGTCCTTCCTATGCTCAGTGAGAATAAAAAACGAATGGTTGTGGCCATCTGTGCGGAAGAAGAAATCTCTTCGATTGAATGGGCAAGACTAAAGAAAGATAAGTGGGTCAACCGTTCTATATCCTGCCCGGAATATGTCCAGAGCATTTATAAGATGATGAACTGGAATAAGGATTGCCGGTATAAGGTCTACGGACGGCTTGCCAATTCTGAGCGAGGGCTGGTTCTGGTATTTGATCTTGCATCCGCTGTTATGTTTGATCCGCTGCCGGAGGAGTACTTTGACAAGCACACCGGCAAAATGAAGAAACGCATTGTTAAATACTATCCTGATGAGATCCGCATGAAGTTGGGCAGGAGTTATTCGGATTATGAAGCCCTTCAGCAACGAAGCAGCTTCGAATCACTATCCGGATACATGGACACCAGCGGAGGCGCTGTTCCCGCTACGGTTTCTGAAGAGCTGGCTGCTTCCATCAGTATGCGGGAGCAGGAGAAGAAACGGGAGACTTTGTTTGGCACGATTATTGGAAATGGAGGTGACGATGATGTCCGAAACAACGAATGAGGATAGAATGTACCCAATCGAAATGACGCTGCAAGGCGCTCGCTGCTGTATCAGTATCGGCAAGGGCGTTATAAAAGCTTGGGAAAGCCGAGCCATGTCTCAATTAAAATTTCAGACAGCCATGATTCTTTGAGCGTTTTCCCTTGTGATGAGGATGATGTGATGGCTTTCAGAGTTCCGCTGAAACTGTTCACCGATCACAGATGCGTCATGAGGATCAACAGCAAGCAGTTTGTTCATGGAATCATGCGGACAAACCAGATGGACACTTCAAAGACATATGTTTTATCCGGTGAATATCTGGAGGGAAAGAATACGGCAGTGTTCTCGTTGATAGAGGGTGTCAGCTTGCGCACACAGAAAGGGCTGGTACAGTCATGAATGATTCCGTCAGAGAGTTTTTCAAGGATCAGCCTGAATTGCTCAGACGATACGAACGCAACGAGGCAAGATATATCTTGCAGCTTCCGAAGAACTACGATACAATTAGCATTGACTTTGGAATTGATAAGGACGAGATGAAACGACTGGTCATCGCTCTTGCTGAGCTTGACCTGACCATTGATGAATGGCTCTGCTTTAAGATGAAAGAGCTGATTCTGGCCGAAAAACTATCCAAGGAAAACAGAGGCGAAGAATAAGGGATTATGCGCTACTATGTTATCTCCGATGTTCACGGATACTATACGCAGATGAAGTCTGCTTTGGAAAAAGCAGGCTTCTTTTCCGATACAACTCCTCACAAATTGCTCATGCTCGGAGATTTATTTGATCGAGGGCATGAGGCGAAACATCTTCAGCAGTTCGTATTGGAACAGATGGAGCAGGACAAAATAATTCTCATTCGTGGAAACCATGAGGATCTATTTGTGGAGCTTGTGACCACGGATGCAGGGATGCCATATAGCTATCACAAATCAAACGGAACTTATGATACTGCACTCCAGTTAACGGGCTTTGATCCGGTGATGGCCTCCATACGGCACTACGACTTTGCTGATGCTGCAAAGAACACGCCGTTTTATAAAAACATCATTCCGGCAATGGTTGATTACTTCGAGACAGAACACTATGTTTTCACGCACGGTTGGATTCCGTGTATTCCAAACAGAGATAAAAGCTACAGCTATATTTCTTCTTGGAGGGAAGCAAGCCGTGAGCAATGGAATCAAGCAAGATGGTTCAATGGTATGGATGCAGCACAGACCGCAGATGAGGATAAGACTATTGTTTGCGGACACTGGCATACCTCGTATGGCCATAGCAAATACGAACACAAGGGCACTGAGTTTGGAGAAGATGCGGACTTCTCGCCCTATTATGGTCCCGGAATTATTGCCATAGACGCCTGCACAGCGTTCAGCGGTAAGGTAAATTGCCTCATGATAGAGGATTAATGGAGTGGCTTAGTCTGAAATCAAACTCTGCATATCCGTTTACAACTACTCTTTAGATGGGCTTAGTATAAAGAGTGAATGTAAGCCAGTGTTTTGAAGTGTTTTCTGAGTTCTTTATGGAGTGACCTGAAACCCATTGAAATTCTGCGATTCTACTGTTATAATATTTGATACAATCTTTCGGAGGAGCGAAAGGTTGGAGTTGCACCACATACACCACTTGGAGTACCACTATGGTGTATGCTTTCAGCAGGGAAATGTACAGCGTTGTTATATACGGGAAAATGCGACCTGTAAGCAAAGCACAGTATTAACAGGGCTTCTACACAGCTTTTCCATGTGAGGAATCTTATCCCCACAATGAAGCCGTTGGACTCTGACAAGAAGGTTTCCAAGGAAGTTTCTGCTCCTGCGGAGGCTGCTCAGACTGCTCCCGTTGTGGAGGAAAAAATTGATTTTTCCAATGTTCAGATCGAGCCACTGTTCCAGGATCAGGTCGATTTTGACACCTTCTCCAAGAGCGATTTCCGTGCCGTAAAGGTCAAGGAATGCGAAGCCGTGAAGAAGTCCAAAAAGCTCTTAAAGTTCGTTTTGGACGACGGAACCGGCGTAGATAGGGTCATTTTGAGTGGAATTCACGAATATTATGAGCCGGAAGAACTGGTTGGTAAGACCTGCATTGCAATCACCAATCTGCCTCCAAGAGCGATGATGGGTATCGACTCCTGCGGTATGTTGATCTCAGCCGTGCATCACGAAAACGGCGAAGAAAAGCTGCATTTGCTGATGGTCGATCCTCACATTCCGGCAGGCGCAAAGCTGTATTGATACCCCTAAAGTTGGGGCGCTTACGCCACAGCTTACGCCAATTTACGCCTCACTTACGCCAAAAATGCGATTGAAATTTTGCGATTGCAGGCAAGTTCCGATAGCATAAGTTAAGTTCATATGATTTAAGCCCGCTGACCGAAATCAGCGGGCTTTTTCTATTTCTGCCCCTATTACATCCTCGTGATGTGATAGGGGCTTTTTTGTTCTTGTGAGGAGGCGAGAAAAATTTTAAAAGAATATTTTGAAAAATCTTTTTATTTTGGCTCGAAATTTTCCCAATTAAGTATTGAGGGCAAAAACCTCACGAACCTTGAAAATCGAATAGACATTCAACAGGTACATTCCTGATCGGGGGTGAAAGCCCCAGCCGGATGAAGGTGCGCCACGAACTTCCTGCCCACAAGGGTTATCACGGAAAGCAAGGTTGGTAGCGATTCCGAACCATTCTGAAATGTCCGCTTACTACGGATAAGGCGATGAAACGATTCAGGGACAATGATACTTCCCTATGGGGCTGGCGGAGTACCCGGCAGAGGTAAGATTCCTATGAGTTCGGTCAGCAACCGAACGCCTGTTGATTTCCTTTTACGCATTTGGGGGATGAGATCGAGTTAAATGCGACCACCAAAGCACAGGACACGCTTCCTGTGTTTTGGTGGATCAGCCGATCCAAATCTAATAAGAAGGCAAATCACAGCGGCAATGCGGGACATCTGCGTTGCCGCTGTGATTTGCAAGTTGGAAAATACGCCGAGCGTGTGATATAATGGGGGGTGACAACTTCCAATTTGTAGAGATGATAGGAGTATTTATGAATAAAAAATTAGTGAAAGAATTTTTAATAATATCAATACTAATTTTAAATGTAAATAAAAGATATATAAGATAATAACAAATTCCAGTTTGTAGAAAAGAAAAAACGGGATCGTGCGGAGGAAATTATGAATGAAGAATGCTTGATCTGCAAAGCCCCACTTACCTATCTCGAAGCCGATATTCTGATGGAATGTGAGATTTGCCACAAGAAAGAAAACAGCAAGACGTGCTGCGTGAACGGACACTATGTATGCAACGAATGCCATACCCGAGGGCTTGATCGCATAATTGCGTTGTGCATGACAAGCGCATCGAGAGATCCTATCGCCATCATTGAACAGATGATGGCGCTGCCCACCTGTCATATGCACGGTCCGGAGCATCATGTGATGGTAGGAGCGGCATTGCTGACTGCATACCACAACGCAGGCGGAGACATTGATCTTCGCAGCGCATTGACGGAGATGATGAATCGAGGACGGAGCGTTCCCGGCGGCGCTTGCGGCTTTTGGGGTGCTTGCGGTGCGGGAATCAGCACGGGGATGTTTGTGTCCATCATTTCGCAGTCTACGCCGCTAACCAATGAGCCGTTTGCACTGTCCCACAAAATGACGGCAAAATCGCTTCAAGCGATCAGTGAGATCGGAGGTCCACGCTGCTGCAAGCGGGATTCCTTCCTCTCCATCCTTGCTGCCATTGACTTTGTAAGGGAGCATTTCGGCGTTGAGATGGAAAAGCCGGAGATCGTATGCCATTACTCCGCACAAAACAACCAGTGCATCGGAAAGCGCTGTCCGTTTTCCAAGGTGAATCATTGAGAAATATCAAAACAGTTAGTTAGGAGATGATCGTATGAGAATCCTATCTGAATTATCTTGGTTGTGGGAAACGCTGGGCATTGCGCTTGCGGCTGCGGCTGTCTGCATAGCTTGCGCCGCACTGATCTGCAAGGCAGCGAAGAAGAAACTCAGCAAAAAGGTGTTGGCAGCTATCGGCGCAGCGGCATTTGTGGGTGCGATTCTGGCGGTCATTCTGATCGCCCGGACGCCGATGCCGCTTTGACAGGACGGAATACACAGAGCGATGAGATCAACTCAGTACAGAGACATGGGACGCCATGATGACCGAGAAAGAAAAGATGCAGAAGCAGATGCTCTATGATATGACTATACGCCGAGAACACTGAATGAGATGATAGGTGTGCTTTTCCGCAAGTAAACAGAGAAGGCCGGAGCGTATGCTCCGGCCTTCCTTCAGCGTGGCGAAAAAGTCTTTTCGCCACGCTGAGGCATTTTTCAGAGCTTCAAAAAGCTCTGAAAAATGGGGATCATCCTCGTGAGGACACCCTTCCG
>ENA-OQCO01000065-OQCO01000065.1-human-gut-metagenome-genome-assembly--contig:-NODE-65-length-55523-cov-2.419471_pt1 | contig 55523 bp, 59 predicted proteins | sample MGYA00242500_ERZ504582 | MGnify/ENA primary metagenome ERZ504582 (study PRJEB26092, sample SAMD00036346) | human gut metagenome | host: Homo sapiens | study: EMG produced TPA metagenomics assembly of... | reverse complement strand
GGGCATAGATTCAAATCCGAAAACTCAGTCATTATTTTCTCGGTAACTTTCTTAAATGGTGCTGTAAGATAATGCGGAAGAACATAGAAATCAATCAAATCAAGCCCTGCATCATCTTCTTGTGAGTAGTCCTCTGGCTTTTCATCCATTTGCTCGATATATTGGATGCTTGGAGCGCATATAATTGCGCCTGCCGACTCACCGATCATCAGTTTTCCATTTGCCAATTCCTTTTTCAGCAGTCCATCAGTTCCCGTTTTACGGAGCTGGTCCATAAGAAAGAAAGAATTTCCGCCGGTAAAATATACCACATCTGCTTCTTCAAAAACAGACTGTATCGTTGAATAAGCCTCCGTTGAAATATCAATTTCAGTTACGATTGCTCTCAACTTTTTGAATAATTTTCGAGCCGAGCCGACATAACCGGTGTAGCCTTCACGCAGTGAAGCTGTTGGAATAAATGCGACTTTCTTATTTTCAATTTCTTCCTTTATCAGACTTCCTACACTTGAAAAGTGCGAACATAAAAATAGTTTCATCAATATTCTCCTTTATAAATTCCGATTTGTCATCCTCACTTAAAAACATTATACCACACCTTTTTGAATTTTTCTACCGCTTACAATCGGGAGCGACCTTACAGACAGCACCACCTCGGAATGACCTCGATCCGCTGCACATTTCCTGCACAGGCGATGGTGGTCGTTCCCGGCTTGAGCATAGGAAAGCCGTCGCCGGTAACGGTATCGTTTTTGAGGGTGGTATCCTTAAAGCAATTCATGAGTTCGCTGTCGATCTCGATGTACTCATCCAGATTGGAAATCATCATGCCCCGGCCTTGGGGCTGCATCATTAGTGCTACCGCACCGCTGCCGTATAGCTTGATGTACGGTCGGCTCTCAAAAGCGGTCGGATTGGTAATCGTCAGTTCGGAAGCGTCAGCCGCCACCGTCTCCTGTCCTGCAAAGCTGTATTTATACGGCTTGCAGTTGAAGGTCACGGTGAAGCAGCCGATTTTATTCAGCTGCTCCTCAATGTCCAGATTGCCGGAGATGACGCCGTAGCGGAAATACCCCGCATCGTAAGAGTCGGTGATTTCGTGGTATCTGTCCGGCTCGGAATAAAGCCAGCCCTTAATGTCCCGCAGGACAGCGGCAAGTGCGGCTATATTCTTCCGAGCGAGGAACACTGTGTAGGTCACCTTGATGTTGGCAAAGCGGCGGTTGGGATTGATGATATCTCCGCTCCTGCCGGGAATGGAAATGAACTCCGCATCGTATTCCGGTGCGGAGAACACGTCCTTCTTCTCGATATGCAGACCGAACTCAGCGGAACTGCGGCCGTTGTAGGTAAAATAGGTCATGCGAATACCACTCCTTTCCGCTGGGCGAACTGGTTCGCCGTTTCCATGACTTCGGAGGTGAGCTGACGGATATCCTCGCTGCTGTAATTGTTAAAGGTGGCAATATTCAGTGCGATAGTGAAAGCGGATGCCGCCTTGCCGACCACACCGTCCACGGCAGAGCGGATCGAGCCGTTCACGTCAAAGTCGGTAGGCAAAGCCGTCTGCATATCGTGGGCAAGGTCGCCCATGACGCCGTTGATGTCCTCGGCCATTCCTTCTGCGGCTTTGACCGCTTCATCGCCGTTGTCGTCAATGGAGCCTGCAAGACCCTTGACCAGCATTTCACCGACCCATGCCATCTCCTTCGAGGGCGAATGGATACCGAAGAATCGCAGATGCCGTCCCAGATGGAAGAGATCCACCCGGACACCTTGTCCCACAGCCACGAGGCAAGCTGGGTAATGCCGCTCCACAGTCCCTTGACGATGTTGCCGCCGATTTCTACGATCTTATACATCAGAGAGCCGAAGGCTTTCACGATGCCCGTGATGATCTGCGGCACGGCCTTGACGATCTCCACGATGATGGTGGGAAGGTTTTCAATCAGCGCAACAAACAACTGCACGCCTGCCATGATGATTTTGTCGATGTTCCCGACCAGTGCATTGACGATGCCGGAGATAATTTGCGGGATCGCCTGCACGATGGTGGTGATGATCTGCGGCAGGGCTTGAATGAGGGAAATCAGCAGGTCGATGCCTGCCTGAATAATGAGCGGTATCGCATTTAGCACCGCGTTGATAATACCGTCAATGATTTTTGGGATAGCTTCCACGATAGCCATAATGATATCCGGCAATGCAGCAACAAGCGAGGTCAGAAGCTGAATGCCTGTTTCGATAATCTGCGGGATTGAGTCCAGCAGAAAGGTAATGATACCGTTGATGATCTCCGGCAGGGCAGCGATCAATACGGGTATTGCGTCCAGAAGCCCTTGCGCCAGCCCCATGATAAGTTGTAAGGCTGCGTCAAGGAGCATCGGCAGGCTGCCCACCAGTCCTTGTACGATGGTGACGATAGCCTGCACCGCTGCCGGAATGAGCGTGGGCAGCGCATCCGCAATGCCGGTCACCAGCGTGGACACCAACTGAACCGCAGCGTCAATAAGCAGGGGCAGATTCTCAATCAGCGTGTTCACGATGGTCACGAGTGCGGACACCGCCGCCGGGATAAGCTGCGGAAGCAAAGAAAGCAGCGTTTCCAGCACCTGCGAGAACAGTTCGGTAACTGCTTCCAGCAGTGTGGGCAGCAGTTCACCCACAGCCGTCAGCAGGGCATCCAGCGCCGTGGGCAGAGCTGCCACGATGTTCTCAATAACCGGGGTGATGTTCGCCACCACGGTCTTGAAGGCATCCACCATGTTGTTGCACAGCAGCTCCATGTCAGCGTCCGCATCACCAAAGCCTACGATGAGGTTCGACACGGCGGATTTCAGTGCATTGACAGAGCCGGAAATGGTGGCTTCCGCTTCCTTGGCGGTCGTTCCTGCAATGTCCATGCTCTCCTGCATGACATGAATGGCTTCCACCACATCTGCGTAGGAGGAGATGTCGTACTTGACACCGGATATTTTCTCCGCATCGGCAAGCAGTCGCTCCATTTCCTGCTTCGTGCCGCCGTAGCCCAGCTTGAGGTTGTCGAGCATCGTGTAGTTCTGCTTGGCGAAACCCTGGTAGGCATTCTGAATGGAGGACATATCCGTACCCATCTTGTTGGCGTTGTCGGACATATCCGTGATTGCCATATCCGCATACTTTGCGGCTTTCTCGGTATCGCCGCCGAGTGACTGGATGAGGCTTGCGGAAAAGCCCGTGACCGTCTCCATGTACTCGTTGGCAGAAAGTCCTGCCGTTTTGTATGCGTTGGCGGCATACCGCTGGATCTCCTGCGAGGAGTCCTTGAACAAGGTATCCACGCCGCCGACCAACTGCTCATAGTCCGCATAGGCGGCGATGACTTCTTTGCCGAGCTTTACGGCGGCGGCACCTGCGGCAACAGCCACAGCACCGAGCGCCACACCTACGGTTTTGAGAACCTTGCCGAAGCCTTCAAACTTACTGCCGGATTCCTCCGCAGCCTTGCCGCCATCTTTGATGGCTTTCTCGTTTTCGTCCAGCTCCCGGTTCATGTCGTTGAGGGCGGCTTCGGCATTGTTGAGTTGGATCTGCCAGTTTTGGGTGCGGCGGTCGCTTTCTCCGAAAGAGGTGGCGGCATTCTGCAGAGCCTTGCGAAGGGTGTCGATTTTTGTTGTCTGCTCATCGATCTCTTTTCGCAGCATCTTGTTCCGTGCGGCAAGTGCCTCCACGGATTTGTCGTTTTTATCAAACTGAGAGGTGGCGAGCTTCATTTCGGAGCCGAGCACCTTGAAAGACTGGTTGATGTCCGCCAGTGCTTTCTTGAATTCTTTTTCGCCCTCAAGACCGATCTTCAGTCCGAAACTGTCTGCCATGTACCGTCACCTCCTTAAATGCCGTCCGGGATAATATCGTCGATGTAGTGTTCGTGAGCAGGAACAGCCTGTCCGTTATACTGCTTATGGCACTCCCATAAGTCCAAAAGCAGCTCAACGGCATCAGCCACACCTCATCCTGGCTGAGATGCAGGTGAGCAAGGCCGTAATAAAGAAGCCGGGTAAACAGCTCCGCATCGGAGACCGTTACCCGACTGGTGCGTTTTTTGAGTCTTTCTCGCTTTCCACATTGCGCTTAGTGCCCTTATACAGTGCCTCCGTAATGGCGGTTTTGTATCCGGCGAGATCGAGGGGCGTGGTCAGAAGCTCCACCACATCCTCCGTGAGCAGCTCCTTGGGATGCTCTTTATCCTTGAGGTTGTGGACAAGAATACTCTGATTCGCCAGAAGCGTGATAAGCCACACGATCTCTCCGATGGCCATTTCAAAGTTCTCGGACTTCATTAGCTTCTCGCCGAGGTTTTCCAGACCGCCATAGCGACCGGCGATTTCCTTGGTAGCCTTGGTGGTAAGCAGGAGTGTGTATTCCTCGTCACCGATGGTGATGACTGCAGTTCTCTCGTTATCCATTGTGTGTTACCTCCGTTAACCCTGTTTTTCGGGTGTCGTGGTATAGGTCGGCTCATAGACTTCCTTATACCAGTTCGTGATAGTCGCAGCGGTCACATCGCCCTCCAATGCTTCTGCCTTCCACGGGTGCTTGCCGCCTGCGTCTGCTTTGTTGCGGCGCAGAATGGTGCCTTCAATGGTCGGCGTGGAGAAGGTAATGCTGTCGCCCTTGGTGGCAAGGTTCGTCGCCGGAATACCAAATTTCACTCGGTAGAGCCAGTAATACTTGTACTTGCCGTTGGACTTCTTGGCGCGGAAGCCCACCGCCACAGGGTCGCCGCCGTCCTCGGATGCGGAAATCAGCACCTTGTTTTTGTCGATGGTTGCACCCGTGAGGTCGGATGCCGCTGTAGAGCCGATATCGTCAATGCCGAGGGAGAGTGTGCCGGATTTGAATTCCTTCACGATCTCCGAAGCGCCGTCATCGGCATAGAGCGTCGCTTCTGCCAGTTCCACCGAAAGGTCAGCGGAGATGGCTTTCGCAAGCTGCTCCGGCGTACCGTAGGTTTCCTCACCGGCGTCGTTCTCGGTGATTTTTGCGTAATACAGTCTGTCAAGACCGATCGTTGCCATGATTCATTCCTCCAGTTTGTAGATTTGCGCCACATCAATGGCGTAGTGATGGTAGCCGGTCTCGGTTTCAAAGCCGATGTACCGGCGGTCGGTAATATAAAAGTCCGCACCCAGCAAGGTACGGACAAGGTCATTTTTTAGTTTGGTGTAACTGCCCTTTGTGAAGAGGGACAGCCGTGCCTCCTGCGTTTCGCAGCCGGGGGTGTTGTCGGCGTGAAGCTCGAAGTTGTCCGACAGCGGCGTGATGACCAGATAGGTGTCCGGTGCTTTGCCGGAGAACACACCCGTTTCCACAGACACGCCGCAGCTTTCGGCAATGGTTTGTAAATCGGATAGCAGGCTCACAGCTTTTCCACCTCCTCGTCCAGCGCCTTGGTCATGGCATCGATGCATTCCTGCCGGGATGCCGTTTTCGCAGGTTTCAGAAACGGCTTTGCAGGCTGACCGTGCTTGCCGTATTCGAGAATGTTGGCCAGCTTGGCATTGCTGCTGCCGTCCGAGCGAGGTTCGGCGAAACCGACCTTGATGTCGTGGTTGCCGTCCCGGTCCAGCTTGGAGGGAGAAAGGCCGAGTGCGCCCTCCAGTTCGCCCGTGGTGCGGGATTTGAACTTTGTCCCTCTGCCGATAACGGAGGAAAGATTGCTCTTGACTCTCTTCAGCACGACCTCACCACCGGCCTGCAGGACGGTATCCGCCACGCTGTCAAAGTTGCTGCCGAGCTTGGATATCTTCAGAAGGAAATCCTCCGGCATTTTCATGTCGCACTTAGCCAACGGTCGGCACCTCCTTCTTTGCCAGCACCTCAATGTACATCCCACGCCCCTTTACATCCTCCACGGACACAATGTCGTAGCGACAGTCATCGCAGATGAGAAAATGATCGGTAGTGACCGTCAGCCCAGGAATACACCGAAAGCGGAACAGGTCGGTCGCTTCGCTGAATGCAGCGAGGTTCGCCCAACGCTGACTGCCGTGCCGACCTTCCCGGTATACACGGACGGAAGCAAGGACTTTATCCTCGGAATGGGTGAAGCCCTCGCTGTCCTTGACTTGATGGGTTTCTACAATGTCGGCAAAGCCGTTCATTTTTCCGAAACTCATACCTGCCACCGCCTATCCAAGCGGAGCAGCAGATTGACCGTGTTCCACACCTGCTGTGCCGCTCCGGTGTTATCCGCAAAAAAGCCGCCCGTGCTGCCGTCCCGGCTTTCGTAGAAGTGGGACGACAGCATGATGACGGCTTGCTCTGTGGTGGCTGGCATAGGGTTCTCTTTGTAGTACCCTTCTGGGATGTGCTGGTAGCTTTCGGCGTAAGAAACAGCGGCGGTGATGTAGCTTTTCAGCAGGGCATCATCCGCCGTATGTTCCAGGATAAGGTTGGCTTTTACTTTGGAAAGAAGCTCGTCCATCACCGCCGCCTCCTTCCTTATTCGGTTTTCAGCTTGAGAATCTGAACGGCTTCGGGGAGAATAAGTTTGCCGTCCACACGTTCCTTAGCCACGAAACCGATCATACCGTTGCCCGCGAACAGCTCGTTGAGCTGCTTGAAGGAACGGGTGCCGCGGTCGCCGATGTTGTAGTAGCTGTAATCGCCGAACGCAATAGCATTCTCCGGAGCATACGCAGAGGTATGAACCGTGTAGCCGAGAATGCGGTCCGGTTCACCTGCCTGATAGGAAGGCTGCCAGATATACGCACCGTTGTTGTCCTTCAGCTTGCGGATCTGCGCGATAGTCTTGTCGTTCATGATGAAAGAGGCAGACTTGCGGTAGGGACGCTTCAGCGCATGGATGAGGGTGATGAGGTCATCGCTCTTGAGTGCGGCAGTAAGCGTTTCTGCCACATGACCACCGCCGGTTTCCGCAAACAGGCCAAGCGGCTGACCGACACCGGTGCCGTTGAGGAATGCGTCCTCCTCGGCATTGGCGAGTGCCTTGCCAAACTCGGTGAGAATGTAATCCTCCAGCTTGAACGCATTGTCGTAGAGCAGTTCCTCGGTCACCTTGATAGCGACATGAAGCTTGTGCGCGTCCAGAAGGATCTGTGCAAAGGTTGCGTCACCGAAAGAGAGTGCGCCGCCTTCCTCAATCCACGCAGCGGCAGGCGCAGTCGCTGCAATGTTGATCTTGTGCTCACCGGATGTGGTGATGGTGTGACCGAGCTTTCGCATGATGTTTTCCTCGGAAAGCGTCTGAATGAGGCGGGAATCATACTCCTCGGGTACGAGGTAGCCGCCGTCAGCGTCAACACCCTCGCGAAGGACATCGCTCACCTGGTGGAAGTTGCTGCGAAGGGCGGTAAGCATTCCGGTGCGGTAGGCGTCGGAAGCACGGCCGGTCTTGGGCTTCTCGTCAGCGGTGGACTTGCCGTTCATGGGCTTCTCAGTAATGGGAGAAGAAGTGGGCTTATTCAGCTGTGCTTCCATTGCGGACATGGCTTCCATGCGCTCAATCTCAGCACCGTAGTCCTGCACCTTCTTTTCCATCTGAGCATAGGTCTTGGCATCCTCTTCGGAAAGAAGGCCGTCCTTGTCGCGCTTGGTTTCCACAAATGCCTTTGCAGCGTTCCAAGCCTTATTGCGCTTTTCACGCAGTTCGTTGATCGTCATATAAATTACCTCCAGTTTTTAATGAGATTGAGCCGCTCCATAAGGTCATCGGCTTTTTGTGTACGGGTGGGTTTCGGGGTGATGGCGCATTTTGCGGCGATCTTCTCCATGAGAGAGTTCACCACATTCGCTTTGGAATACAGCATGGAAACGGCAGGCGTGGGTACCTCTTCGGATTCCGAGTTTCTCTGCATGATTTCGTCCGCAAAGCCGAGTTCCACAGCCTTGTTTGCGTCCATCCAGGTTTCCGCATCCATGAGATGAGACAGTTTTGCACGAGACAGCCCCGTCTTGATCTCATAGGCGTTGATGATGGAATCCTTAACGCTTGAGAGCATCTCGATAGCTTTCTGCATCTCGTCCGAATTGCCGAATGCCGCCGTCATGGGGTTGTGTATCATGAGCATGGACACCGGGGACACCAGCACCTTCGTGCCTGCCATAGCGATGACGGACGCTGCGGATGCGGCAATACCGTCAATTTTCACGGTCACATCACCCTTGTAGTCCATGAGCATATTGTAGATTTGAGCCGCTGCCACGCAGTCTCCGCCGGGACTATTGATCCATACGGTGATGTTTCCGCTGCCGGACATGAGCTCGTCCTTGAAAAGCTGCGGGGTGACATCATCGTCAAACCAGCTTTCCTCGGCGATGGTCCCGTTCAGGAACAGGGTTCTTTCCTGTATCTGTTCCTGCGTCTCCGAGTTCGTTTCCGTCTGGTTCTTCCAATTCCAGAACTTCTTCATCGGTTTCTTCCTCCTTTCCGTCATCGGTAGGTGTATCTGCAAAAGCACCCGCATTCTTCAGCGGGAGCATATTGCCGTTAATGAGGTACAAATCGCCGCCATCCTCTGCCGGGATACGGTCGAGGTTTTCAAGCTCCCGGATGTCATTTGCGGACATCCAGCCGTTCTGGCGGCCGATGGCGTACCCGTTCATGCGGGACTGATAGTCTCCGCGGAGCAGACCTTCCACATTGAATTTTGCAAAGTACTTCTTCTTTTCCTCGGAGTTCAGCAGGGAGCGTTGAATGGACTGCTCCCAGCGGATGACCCAAGGGTCAAGGGTGTATTTCACAAACTCAAGGGACTGCTGCTCAATATTAGAAAAGCTCGACTTTTCCAGGTCGCCAACCATGTGGGGCGGGACTCGGAAAATTCGAGCGATCTCATTAATTTGGAATTTGCGTGTTTCCAGGAACTGCGCCTGCTCCGGCGAGATGCCGATGGGCGTGTATTTCATACCTTCTTCCAAAACGGCGATTTTGTTGGAGTTGCCGCTGCCGCCGAAGGTGGACTGCCAGCTTTCCCGCACACGCTGTGGGTCTTTGATAGTGCCCGGATGCTCCAGCACACCGCCGGGAGCAGCACCGTTGGCGAAGAACTTTGCACCGTACTCCTCACAGGCAATAGCCATGCCGATAGCGTTCTTTGCCATTGCGATGGGGCTGTAACCGACCAGTCCGTCAAAACCCAAGCCGGGGATATGCAGGACTTCTGATGGGTCAAGATACACAGTTGTCCCGTTGACAGTAGGCGCGTCATCGGATTGGGTGGAGTAGAGATAGTAGAGTTTTCCGTTCTTGTCCCGGTTTACCTCCATACGGTTGGGCATTAACGGATACAGCGACACCACTTCGCCCTTACCGTTGCGGATGATCTGTGCATAGGCGTTGCCCCAGAGAAGCAGATGCGTCATAAGCGTTTCCCGAAACACAAAGGAACTCATTTCCGGGTTCGGTTCATCGTGGAGCAAGTGATAGAGCGAATGGTCGAGTGCCATCGCTTTGCCGCCGCTGTCGGTGTATTTGTAAAGGTGGAGCGGCAGTCCCGCAACCGCCTCAGACAGAATACGGACGCAGGAATACACCGCCGTCATCTGCATGGAAGAGCGTTCTGTCACCGTTTTCCCAGAGGTCGTGCCGCCGAGGAAGAAGGCGTAGTTGCTGCCTGCCGTGCGATTTTGAGGCTTGTCTCTGGATTTGAAAAGGCCTGAAAAGATACCCATATTAAATGCTCCCTTCATATGAATAAAAGACCGCGACTGTCGTAAACAGACTCGGCGGTGTCGTTTCCACAGCGTATAGCTCTGTCAAGTGCCATAATGGTCGCTACGGCACCGTCGATTTTCTCTGTGGATTTCTCTTTGTCCGGCTTGATGTTTCCGGCAGGGTCGGTGCGGATGAAAATGTTGTCCATCATCCAGCGGAGGACAGGATGCCCGCCGTGGGCAATGCGCTGTTCCAGCACCAGTTTCATCAGCTCCTTGGTGGGCGGGGACATATCCTTGAAGCCCTGTCCGAAAGGAACGACCGTGAAGCCCATGCCCTCAAGGTTCTGCACCATCTGCACAGCGCCCCAACGGTCGAAGGCAATCTCTCGAATATTAAAACGCTCACCCAGGCTCTCGATGAACTTCTCGATGTAGCCGTAATGAACAACATTACCCTCAGTGGTCTGTAAAAAGCCTTGCCGCTCCCATACATCGTATGGCACATGGTCACGCCGTACTCGAAGGTCGAGGTTGTCCTCCGGTATCCAGAAGTACGGCAGGATGATGTATTTGTCGTTCTCATCTTCCGGCGGAAACACCAGAACGAATGCTGTAATATCTGTTGTGGAGGACAAGTCCAGACCGCCGTAGCAGACGCGACCTTCCAGGTCATCCTCGCAGACAGCAAACTCACATTTGTCCCACTTGTCCATCGGCATCCAGCGCACCGCCTGTTTCACCCACTGGTTAAGTCTCAGCTGTCGGAAGGAGTTCTCTTCGCCTGGGTTCTGCTTGGCGGACTCGCAGGCGTCTTTGACCTTGTCGATACCCACCGTGATGCCGAGGGAGGGATTGGCCTTCTTCCAAACCTTCGGGTCCGTCCAATCGTCCGATTCCTCCGCACCGTAGATGACGGGATAGAAGGTGTGGTCGATTTTGCGACCTTCGATGATGTCCTGGGCTTTCTGGTGTATCTCATAACAGATGGACTTCGTATCATTGCCTGCCGTGGTGATAAGAAAATACAGCGGTTGCATTCGTGCGTCACCGGAGCCTTTGGTCATAACATCAAACAGCTTGCGGTTGGGCTGAGTATGCAGCTCGTCAAACACCACGCCATGGGTATTGAAGCCGTGTTTGTTGCCCACATCGGCAGAAAGCACCTGGTAGATACTGCCCGTTGGCTGATAGATGAGCCGCTTCTGGGAGTCCAGTATCTTTACCCGCTTGGAAAGTGCCGGACACATTCGCACCATATCCGCCGCCACATTAAAGACAATGGACGCCTGCTGTCGGTCGGCGGCGCAGCCATAGACTTCGGCTCGTTCCTCACCATCGCCGCAGGTCAGTAGCAGCGCCACCGCCGCGGCAAGCTCTGACTTACCTTGTTTCTTTGGAATTTCAATGTAGGCGGTGTTGAACTGCCGGTAGCCATTTGGCTTCAGCGTTCCGAATATGTCTCGGATGATCTGTTCCTGCCAGTCAATGAGTTCAAATGGCTTTCTCGCCCAGGTGCCTTTGGTGTGGCACAGGCTTTCGATGAACATAACGGCATAATCGGCAGCGTCCTTATCATAGTGCGAGGTTTTCTCCATGAACCTTGTCGGCTTGTATTTCTTCAGTTTTCTCGTTTCAAACACCTCCAAGGCATAAAAAATAGCCACCACCGGATTCGGTGCGACTTTCAGTATAACGAGCAGCAGCCCCTCACGGAGCTGTTGCTTTGAATTGTTGTGGTTTACCAGTTTTCGTTATGGAGGAAAAGCTCTAACGCAAACTGCGTGTTTTCATCGATAGGCTCGATATCCCAACCTCTGTCATAGTTGCATACGATTTTGCCGCCCCGCTTGAGCATCAGCTTGGAAATGCGTCCACCCTCGATGCCCCATTCGGAGCCTTTCTCGTACTGCTTCATCCAATAGTGAAAAATCTCTCCGTTGACCTTGATGCTGCCTTCTTTCCACATGAATCTGTTCCTCCGTTTCTTTTGTTGTGACTGTATATTACCGTCACTCTGCGAATATATCCAGTTATTTCGGAGATATAAATTACACAATCATTTGGAATGGAAACTGTGTATTTTACAGCCTTATTCCGATTGACGGCAACGGTGGATAGCGGCGAGAATCTGCTCCTGCTCTTCAGCATCAATGCCGATGGCATCAAGAGCTTCCCGTGTGCCACAGTCCGGACAGATAAGCGTCTCATTGTCCAGCCTGGAAAGTGCGGGCGGTTCGCAGAAGCTCCTGCCGCACCTGGGGCAGACAGAGAGCCGAATTACATTATTCTCCTTCATAACCGCATACCTCCCTGCATTTATCGTAAGCATCGAGTAGAATGCTCTTGTCGAAGTAAAAAGTGTCATATCCCTCCAGGCAAGTTCTCATATAGAAATTGCTCGGAATACCGATGGGGCGCTCCTCGTGCATGATGTAGGCGAACGCCGTCACCGTCCTGCGCTTGCCCGTGCGGATCCCCTTGTACTTCAGCTTGATGTCTTTCTTGTAATAGAAAGTTGGAAATCCCTCGTAGCGATCAAGCGCCGTTTCGTCCGGTGCCGTTACCTCCCAGATCACCACGGGAACTATGCCGTCCTTGCATTCCTCAATTGTGAGGTAGGAGCCTGTTTTGCTTCCCTTGAAGAGCAGCTCCCAGCCCGTGAGGTTTGCTGTGCCGAGTATCGTGGCATTCGGGCAGCGCATCCGCATCTGGCGGATATTGAGGTTGCTGCCGTAGGCAATGTAATAGCGTTTTTGCATATAAAAAATCTCCTTTCCGAAGTTGCCTTCTACCACCGAAAGCCCGCCGTCAGCGGGTTCGGGGGCCTCTGGGCTGCGTCCTTCAAGCGGCTGCTCTGCCGCTGCGGAAGGCTGCATCTCCATCCAGGCGCTTCGTGAGGAGCTCTCTTGCGGTCTTGAACTCGTCGCCAATAAAGCCAAGGCGAAGGAGCCAGGTTCTCATGGCGTATTTGGGGTTCTCGTTCTGCTGGGGTTTGGGGCTTGCGGTTCTGACCGACTTTGCCATCTGGCTGAGTGCCAAGCAAAGCTGAATGTAGCTTTTCAGCTGTCCTGCGTGAATTCCGTTCTGCCTGCCGTCCGAAGGGGCGTCGAATTGGAAGAGCCGGAACTCAACGGTGCCCTTGGTGAAGGTCGCATGGTAGTTCAGCATATGGTAGCGGCTGTCGTTGTAGTGCTGGCTTCTGCCGTAGTCAGCGTTCTGACTGCCGTACCAAATGTCTGCCAAGGCTGCCATGGTGGTGGGCTTTCTGCTGTTCATCCGCTCCAGGAATCTGGGGTCGACCGTGCGGCAGTAGCGGCTGATGCGACCTCTGTCCAGGTTCAGTGCGCTTGCCAGGAGGTCTTCGTGGCTTGCCATGATATTGGCGAGGTTTCTTAGGGTCTGCGCCGTGTGTCCTTTCGCTCCGATGTGGATGTGGACTCCGCAGCCCCTTGTGGCATCGCTCTTGGCTCCCGCCTTGCGAAGCCGTCTGACCAGCTCCTGCAGGGTTTCCATGTCGGCATAGGTGAGGATTGGGGTAACCATCTCGCATTTCTCGCTGTCCGGTCCTGCGATGCTGACATCCTTTTGGAATTTCCATTCCCGTCCGCTCTCGTCCCAAGCTGACCATGTGCAGTAGCCGTTGCGTCCTGCTGTGTTCTCGTACCGTCCTGTTCCGAAGAACTCAGCGGCAAGCCGTGCGGCTTTCTCTCTGGTGATGCTGTTCATCTCGACCTCGACGCCGATGGTCTGCTTCTTCATTTCGGTGACCTGGTTTTCTGTTCTCTGGCTCATTTTCGTGACCTCCGTGTTGGTTTGTTTTCCCTTTCGGTAGTCACATATTACCTCTGAAAACACACTATATCCAGTTAATTATGAGCCATAAACTACACGATCTTGCGGTCTGAAAACTGTGTATATTACAGCACTTTACGGCAGATATCCTCGCCCCAGACCACACTGAGACTGCCGCCGCTGTCCCAGGCAACCATGATGGAGCCGATATCGTCCACACCCAGCACGGTGCCCTTTGTGCCGATGGGCGGCGCCTGGGGATCGTCCATCTTTACGACCTCGATCCGCGTGCCCTTCGGGAAACGCTCACGGAGGGCTTGTAAGGCTTCCTTTGAGATCATTCGCATGATTCCGCCTCCTTCGACTGACCGCTCTTAAAAGCGGAACTGCCTGTCAGGTTGCGGAGCAGGATTTTCCGGACTTCCTTGTATTCCACGCCGATGAAGCCCAGCCGCAGCAGAAAGCAGCGGAATGCGTACTTCTCATTGTCGGTGGGCTTCTCGGTGGCAGTCACACGCTTCTGCGTCCGAGCCAGTTCGCACAGCTTGCAGATGAAGGTGTCATAGGCTTTTATCTCCTCCGGCTCGGCTTCGCCATTGAACCAGGGGAAGCTGACCTTGTCCTCCTCGATGATGATGGGCAGATCGTCTGTACCAAGAGATTTCTTGATGAGCGCACCCTTTGCCGCCACCAGATTTTTCAGATTATCCAGCGCCGTATCGGTGAAAAGGCTTCTCGGCATGGAAACGCAGATGCCGCAGGGCTCATCCTCGGTGTGGCTCTGGTCGATGTCGAAACCCTCATCGTAGATGTGCTGGAGCAGCCGCTCAATGACCTCGCTGTCGGCACGGTCGTCAAAGGACAGGCTGCCGTTTCGGTCGATGGTGAAGTAGTCCACTTCGTAGTTGAAGCTGGGCGCTCCGCAGTATTTTGCGGGAACTCCGAGCCAGTCGGAAACGGTCTGCACCAGACGCTTGCGCTCTGCGCCTTGGGCATTGATTGTAATCGTCATTTTCGTGACCTCCTTTATTTTGGGTAGTCACATATTAGCGTCAGAGGCGGCATATATCCAGTCATTTCTGCACATTTGCGGTGTAGATCATTTCGGTAGATATCCGCCCTCAGACTGTGCATACCACACAATGCCGGAGAGAACAAACCATACGCACGGCAGCGCCACACCGTTTCCCCACATCTTATACTCGGCGGAATCCGAATGCGGGTTCTTGAGCCACTTGGCAATCTGCGCATCCGACTTCATTTTACAGCCGGTGACCGCAACGTAGGTCTTGAACACCTTGTGCCAGAAGTATAGCTCTTCGTCCGTGGGCTTTTCCGTGCCGAGGCCAGCGCACCAGTTGTCCGGGAAACCTTGAAGCCGTGCGCATTCGGTAGGCGTCAGCCGTCTGACGGTGTATCCGCTCTGGATCGCGCCGGGGCCTTTTGCCACCAGAGTCGGCTGTAGTTCTTCCTCGAAGGTCGGAGCGAACTTGGCGTTCTGCCCCTGGTTGAAGGTGTCTCTGCCGATGCCGTAGCATACGGCGGTAGGATCTTTATAGTCCCGTGCAAGAACTGTCGGTGCTTTCTCTTCCGACACCTGCGTGAAACTGCCTGTGGTCATGGCATACACGGCGTGGCGGTCAACGGTGTTGAGAGTGAAAGAAACATCCTCGTTCACACCATCGCCCTGTGGACCGTTTTTATCGTCACGGCCGATCATAGAGCCTTGCAGCACAAAAGTCTGCTGTTTCGTTCCTGCATTGGCGCAAACCACAGCGGAGCGGTCGCCCAAGTCACGGACTTCATCCCGCTGGTTCTGCGTAAACGCAACAACGGCAATGCCTCCCTGGTTGCAGGAGGGATTGCCGCCGTTTGCGTCTATTGTCCTTGCGGTTTCAGCTTCGTAGATGCCGCTGTGGGGGTTGTCTGACTTCATGGAATTGGAATCCTTGGAGCAGATGCCGAAGGGCTGAAGGACACAGTTGAAATTATCCTTGTCCGGCATACGCTGACTGCCGCCTGCGTTCTGCTTGGTGAGTGTCGGAGAAACCTGACCGCCGTCCCAGCCACAAGGCTCGAACAGCGTCTGATCGTTATTGCAGGACAAGGTAGCGGATTTGTTTTCCTGGATGAGCGGTCCTTTGCCGCCGCCCTCACAGCCGGAGCGGATTTTCATCACGAGCGGCACATTATTGCCGCCGGTACCCATGCGAGAGGTCAGCGTCTGCACATTGCCGTCCTCGGAGAGCTTGACCCTGCTGTCGGTCGGATGGTTTTCCAATGCCACCGCTGCAGGAACCGTTCCGGCACGGAGCGTGGGAGAGCATTCCTTCTCATAGCCGATGGTGCGGCTTTTGGCGGAGTGTTCGGTGCAGAAGCCTGCCGATTCCACCACGCAGGGGGGATGTCCGTGTGTTTCTGCACGGAGCGTTGCCGCCACATCCTCGGACACTTCCATACGGTCGCCGCCCTGGTCATTCAGCACGATGCCGTTGCGCCCGGTACTCATACCACAGTTTACACCGAGTGTGGAAGAAACCTCCTCGGTCAAACTGCCGTTGTATCCGTCATAGCCTGTCGCTCCAATGCAAGTTTCAGGACTTCCGGCAGCTCTTTGCCACGAGCGGAAGCCCTCCGCAGAATACCCAGACAGGCCTTCTGACTCAAATAGTATTTTCCCGGCACTTCCGCCTGCAAGATCTGCGACAAGGTAGATGCGACGTCTGCGTTGGGGAACTCCCCAGTATTGCGCGTCAAGAGTTCGGTACGCAACGCTCCATCCGTCTCCCATGTAAAGGTCGGCGTAGGGCCATCGTGCTTTTTCAGGCATAGACACCTGGGCATTCGGCTCTGCGATGCCGATGACCGCTTCGAGGACGGCTTTGAAGTCCTCGCCCTTGTTCGAGGAGAAAGCACCTGGCACATTCTCCCAACAGATCCATCTTGGATATTTGTCACCTGTGGCACACCTCATTTCTTTGATAATGCGGACGGCTTCATAAAAAAGACTGGAACGGGAGCCGTCCAGACCGTCCCTTCGGCCTGCCACGCTCATGTCCTGGCACGGGCTGCCGAAGGTGATGATGTCCACCGGCTCCACCTTGCCGCCGTCCATGGCGGTGATATCGCCGTAATGCTTCATAAATGGCAGACGCTTGCTGGTCACCCGAATGGGAAAAGGTTCGACCTCGGATGCCCATACCGGAGTGACGCCAGCAAGCAGTCCGCCCAATGGAAAACCCCCGGAGCCGTCAAACAGGCTTCCGAGGGTCAAAGTCTTATTCTTCATGTGTTTTCACCTCGCAATCGGTCTTTCAGGGCAGAATAAAACGCCTTGCTTTTCAGAGGCTTTCCGGCGTTCTGCCATTCCTCTTCAAAGTCAAAGCGTTTCTCCAGTTCTTCCACCGAGTAGTCTGCGCGGAACTTTCGCCATGTCATGCTGTCCCATGTTTTCAGCTGTTCCCACAGTTCAGGAAAATGTCGGTACAGCCTTCGCAGCTCCGAGAGAGACTGCAATGGGCAGCACCAGCAGGATACCCTGCGGAATATTTCATACAGCCCGTCCCAATCAAAGCCGTGGTCGTAACAATACCGAAGGCATTCCGCTTCGGTGATGTTCCAGTCCACAAGCGGATGCTGGTGGTTTGGATTCTGATTATTCTTCCTCTCCAGACGATACCCCTCATCTGCGGCAAGCCCCACATACTCGATTACGGTGTAGGTCTCCCGCAACTTTCGCAGATACCGTTCCCTCGGCTCGTTTTTCAGCCGTTCCGTACACCAGCGCATTTTTGGTCCCGCCCAGCCGTAGCCGAGGTGGTCTGCACCGTACTTTTCGGCAAAGACCGTGCTGCGCTTACGGCGAATGGGATGCTGACAGAAATAGTACTCAAAGGAGTGCGGTGCCTTGATGCGTGAAATAGGTCTTCCGATATACTGCTCGACTTTATCCAGATGCGCATACAGTCCCGGAAATTCCAAGCCGGTATCGCAGAAGAGAATATCATCGACCGGCATTCCTTTTTCCAGCATCATAAGCAGCATGGCGGTGGAGTCCTTGCCGCCTGAAAGAGAAACCACATGGTATTCCGGCTTATTCTGCTCCATCACACACCTCGCTGAACTTGTATTCCTTGCCGTCACGCAGAACGCTGACCTTCTCGTCCGAACCGACCTGTTCGATGTATCTGCGGACAATGACGTCGCAGAATTTCTCGTCCAGTTCGATGGTGCAGCAGATGCGGTCGGTCTGTTCACAGGCAATGAGCGTGGAACCGGATCCGCCGAAGGGGTCAAGCACTACAGAGTTTGCCATAGAGCTGTTCTGAATGGGATAGACCAGCAGCGGGATGGGCTTCATGGTGGGATGGTCACTGTTTTTCTTCGGCTTATCAAACTCCCAGATGGTGGACTCTTTGCGTCCGGTGTACCACTGGTGCTTGCCCTTTCGCTTCCAACCGTAGAGACACGGTTCATGCTGCCACTGATACGGGGAACGTCCCAGTACCAACGACTGCTTTTTCCAAATACAGCAGCCGGAGAGATAGAAGCCCGCATCGGCAAAGGCTCTGCGGAAATTCAGCCCCTCGGTATCGGCGTGGAACACATAAATGGAGGCGTCATCTGCCATGGACTTTTCCATACAGGAAAATGCATCGAACAGAAACTGATAGAATTTCTCGCCGTCCATATTGTCATTCTTTATTTTTCCGGCACTGCTTCGTAATTGACATTATAAGGCGGGTCGGTGATAACAAGGTTTGCCTTGCGGCCAACCATGAGGGTTGCGTAGGTTTCTTCCTTGGTACTGTCACCGCACACAAGCCTGTGCCGTCCCAGCGTCCAGACATCGCCGGACTTTGAGAAGGTCGGCTTCTGCAGCTCGGCATCCACATCGAAATCGTCCTCTTGGGCATCGATGCCGTCATCGAACAGCTTACTGAGTTCCTTCTCATCAAAGCCGGTGAGGAGAGGGTCAAAGTCCGCCGCCTGCAATGCCTCGATTTCCACACGCAGGAGTTCCTCATCCCAGCCTGCATCCATCGCCATGCGGTTGTCCGCAATGATGTACGCCTTCTTCTGGGCTTCGGTGAGGTGGTCGGCAAAGACGCACGGTACCTCGGCGATGCCTTCCTCTTTGGCGGCAAGAATACGACCATGACCGGCAATTACGCCATAGTCACGGTCGATAATAACGGGATTGATGAAGCCGAACTCGCGGAGGGAGGATCGCAGCTTGTTAATCTGTTCCGGGCTGTGCGTTCGTGCATTATTTACATAGGGAACGAGTTTTGCAATGGGGACGAGCTTCATTTCGGTGGTCGTTTTCATCACACAAGCCCCCATTCCGCAAACTTCTCAAAGCCGCCCACAGAGCGGATATAGTTCCGAGCGATTTCCACGATTTCGGAATACGGTCTGCCGTCCACGGTACTGTCCCCAATGGCGCAACAGAGGATGACCGGCTTGCCGGTTTCCTGGGCTTTGAGGAAAGCGTAAATGTTCACGGACACATCTGCCTTGGACAGATCCTTGCCGTGCAGACCGCCGCCGGTGACGGAGTCTGCCATATCGCTGCACAGCTTGCGGTTGGTTGCGCCGGTATCTACATCCGTGCCACCCGTCCAGTCACCGAGCGGATTGATTTCCGCATCGGGATAAATCTCACGCAAACGCTGTGTCTCAGCGTTGCTCTGGCAGAGGATAAGTCTATCACCGTCAAGTATGTACTTTCCGTCATAGGGATACACGGAGAAAATATCCCGTGCGATCTTCGAGAGCTTTTTCTGCTCCATGGTTACGGGCATTCCTTTGAAGATGCCGTTGTCACCGCAGCGGACACCGTCTGCCTGGTTGTCGGCGAGGTGACCGTCCTGCGGCACTTCTACATAGTCCACGATGAGGTTTCCGGCGACGCGATGAACGGCGGCTGTGACATCCTCTTTGTCCAGAGAAACGGAGGTTTCCGCAATGATGTGGCACACACCGTGACCGAGAAGGACCTCCACCGCAATGCGGGGATTTTCAGCTTCCTTATATGCCAGATCCACCAGTGCACCGGCGATTCGGTCTGCCACCTTGTCCGGGTGGCACGGATTAACTTTTTCAAACATGGCGTTACCCCTTTCTTGCACGGAGCAGGCGCTCCATCAGGTCATCCTGCGGCGTTGACTCGCCGTATTCCGTGCTGCAGTTTTCTTTTACGATTTGGAAAATCTCATTCCAGAGCCGCACCGCCTGGTTCATGTAGTTGATACCGATGTTGATGAACGGAGACGGGATCGGCTTTCCTGTGGTGGGGTGCTTGGAGAGGAAACCCATGCGGTTGGTCATCTCCTCGCACTGCACCCAACGAGCAGAACACATGGCGTAGCGTTCCAAAAGCTGCGGCGACACCTTTGCGGCGCAGCCGATGCCTTTGAGCCATTGCCAGGTTTCCGTGTAGATTTCCTGTGCCTGCAGGACGCTGCCGTCCCGCTGCTCGGCAGACAGGAAATCATGGGGTTTCGGCATATCAACACCCTCGACTTCGGGAATGTCCAGCACCTCAAGTTTTCTGCCGCCGGGATTTCCGTTTTCGGCTTTATCCTTGACTGCGGATTTCTTCCTTCCCGCACCGGGTCTTGCGCCGCCTCTTCCGCCTGTGTTATTCGATTTTGTGGGCATCCGAGTTCACCTCCCTTAATTACCCTTTTGATTTCGCCTTTTTCGCGCACGTGACCCCGGGCCGTTGCCCGACCGAAAAGGTCCCGGAGATTTTCATCCCCCTACCGGTCGCCGAGGTCGTGGTGGATCTTGGTGTGGCAGGACTGACAGAGGCTCATGAGGTTGTCCCTTGCGTGAGTGCCGCCTTTGGAAACGGGCAGGATGTGGTGAACTTCCTGTACCGGAGCCAGCCGACCTTCCCTGAGACACATCTCACAGAGGGGGTGCTCCGCCGCATAGCGGTCACGGATGCGTTTCCATGCTCTGCCGTACTTGCGATTGACATCGGTACTACGCTCGTATTTGTCGTATTTGCGGCGTTCCTCCGTGAGGTGCTGCTCACAGAACTGTCCTTCACAGAGGTTGGGCAGCGGGATGAGAGCAGGGTCGCAACGGTTTCTTCGGCATCGTTTCACCTCCTTGGGCATAAGAAAAGCCCCACGGGATTGCTCCCATGAGGCCGTTCTCTATTCTTTCGCCATTATAATGATACTATAAACCGGCGGTGCGTTATAGTGGCTTTTGGTGGCTTGTTTCGCCGGAATCAAGGATTTCCTGCACGGCGTCCAAGGCTTTGTCGTGCAGACGGAAGACCCAGCGGTGGTTGTGGTACAGGCTCATGGTGATTTCTTCCCAGGTCTCGCCGCACAGATACCGTTTCTCCAGCAGGATGCGGAACTTTACATCATCGACCTTTGCAATGACGTCTACGATGTCCTTTTTGATCTGTACCAACCGATCCATATCCGCGGCGATCTCATTCTGCAGGTCAATGATCTTGCACACAGCGTCCGCCATTGTGGAGCCGCCGCGATTGGGATTTCTCGGCATACCCGTCAGCGTGGCGGTGCATTTGGTAGCAAGCTCGTTCAGAGACTGTATCTGTTCGGACTTGCTCTTGATCCGCTGATCCAGCAGATAGGCTTGGTTCAAAAACTCCTTTGCCGTTATGCTGCCACCTCCTTGCGCACCATGCGGCGAACACCTGTCATGAGATATTCGCCATCCAGGTCGGTCAGCGTTTCGTACCAGCCGGAACGGAAGAATCGCTCCAAGGATGTCACGGCATCGTCATAATCCTTGTTGTTCGGAAAGCGGTAATGCTGCTTGAGGGCTTTTTTGTAGTCTTTTACGGCCAGTTCTACAATGGCGTTGGCTAATGCCTGATAGGGGTTCATATGCGTACCTCCGATATTTTAAGATTCTCGGATTGGCACGGATTGTCGTTATTTTACGAACTATTGTCTCAGATTTTCAAATTTGCCTTGACTGCAGCTATTAAGGCCGATTGCGTTTTGTCTTTGGCTTTCAGCGCACACAAAATCTGCTCATCAATGGTATCGTCCGCTACAATGTGCTGAACCACCACGGTTTCGGAAATCTGTCCTTGCCGCCACAGACGGGCTATTGTCTGCTGGTACAGTTCCAGCGACCATGTCAGCCCGAACCAGACGATGGTGCTGCCGCCGCTTTGGAGATTCAGCCATGTCCGGCAGAGGCGGGGTGGATAAGCGCCACGGGGATCTCGCCGTTGTTCCACCTTCGGATGCTGTCGGAAGTATCAAGGCGGGAAAACGGAATGTGCCGCGCATGAAGCCGTTTCGTAATTCGCTCCAAATCATGCTTGAACCAGTACGCCACCAGAAGAGGCTTGCCGTTGGCGGCTTCGATGATGTCCTCCAGTGCGTCCAGCTTGCGGTCATGAATAAGGACTGTATTTCCGGCATCATCATAAATTGCGCCGTTCGCCATCTGGGACAGCTTGCCGGAAAGCGCAGCGGCATTTGCGGCACTGATCTCTCCGTCGGGCAGGTCCAGAATAAACTGCTTTTTCATTTCCTCGTAGGCATCCCGCTCATCCTGGCTTAGATACACCCGATATTCGCTGGATATGAGTTTCGGCATTGTTAAGTGGTCGGTCGATTTCATGGAAATCGTGATGTCTGATATTTTTCGGTATATTTCCTGCTCTGCTCCCGGTTTGGGGCGATAGCTGTAAACGATCTGCCCGTTCATGGCATCTGGCACGAAATATTCCTGTCGGTAATGCGTGATGAATCTGCCGAGACGCTTTCCGAGATCGATAACCTTGAACTCCGCCCACAAATCCATTAGGCCATTGGAAGCGGGAGTGCCGGTCAGCCCGACAACTCGATTGATTCTGGGTCGCACCTGCATCAGAGCCTTGAACCGCTTGGACTGGTGATTTTTGAAGGAAGAAAGCTCATCAATGACCACCATATCGAAGTGAAAGGGCGTTCCGCTTTTTTCAATCAGCCACTGTACATTCTCTCGGTTAATGATGTAGATATCGGCCTTGCGCAAGAGCGCCGCTTTGCGTTCCGCTTCACTGCCGACCACCACCGAGTAATAAAGACCGTGGAGATGATCCCACTTTTGCAGCTCCGCGCTCCAGGTATCACGAGCCACTCGCAGCGGTGCAATCACCAGCACCCGGTGTACCTCAAAGCTGTCGAACAGCAGGTCACCTATGGCGGTGAGGGTGATGCTCGTTTTGCCAAGACCCATATCAAGCAGTACTGCGGCGAAGGGATGCGTCTCGATGTAGTCAATGGCGTATTTCTGATATTCATGCGGTTCGTATTTCATCCACTATCCCTCCAATCTGCTCCGGGTCATCGAGGACATACACCTTGAAGCCCAACCGCAGCAGCAAGCCGTGTCTGGCAGCCTGCAGCGGTCGCGGTTTCTTGCCCGGCACCTTGACCTCTACAAAGCCGATCTTGCCTTTCGGCAGCAGTACCATGCGGTCGGGCATTCCGTCAAAGCCGGGGCTGACCATTTTCGGTGCGATGCCGCCTGCGTTTTTACGGCTTTTATCAATTTCTGTTCTATCGTTTTCTCTCTCATAAGTGATCCTCCATCAGGAATTAGGTGGGTGGTGACAGTCAATGACAGTTATTTCAGTAACTTCTCTTAGGACTTGTTTTTTAAGGCTATAGGAGAAGTTTCTGTAGAGAGTGTCATCGACCGTCACCCTATGCTCAGTTCAGAAAATCCGACTTAAGCTGCAGGCCGAAAAGCATCCGTGCGGATTTGCTTCTTTTCCTCTCAAAACCGGCGCATTCCAGAGCAGTGTAGAAATCTGTCGTACTGCGAACATAGTCGCCCACCTGCGCACAATAACTGCGGTATGCGTTGTAGATATCGCCGGATTTCGCAGAGAAAGCGTCGCCAACCTCGCAGCATTCGTCCAGAAACTGCGAGAGCCAGTCGTTGTTGTCCTTGTATTTCTTGATGGCTTCCTTCACCACGGCGGGTTTGACAATATGATAGTCGTTGTCGATCACACGCTTTGCGCCGACCATGATCCATTTCAGGATTGCACCGCCGGCCTTGTCGAACAGGAAATCGGCATAGTTTTTGACATCGGATTTCCCCTCAATCCTTGCGTTGAACGGGATCACGATCAGCCGTCGCCAGGTACCGGCATCGATTGCGCCAACCTTCGGAAGATGGTTGGTATAGAGCACCAGCGTGTGGCTTGGCACATAGCTGAAGGGGTCTTTGTACTTCTTCTCGGCGTAGATTTCGTCCGTAGAGCACAGCTGTTTCACATTGGAAGTGCTCAGCCGCATACCTTCCTCCAGTTCTGCTGCGATAATCAGCCGCTTGCCCTTAGCCTCGGCCAGTTCCGGCTTCACATTTCGCTTGCAACCCACGGTCAGCGTATCGGCGGACATATTTCCGCTGTAGGTGCCAAGCACACGGGAGAGTGTGTTCCAGAAGGTGGATTTACCGTTTCGGCCTTCGCCGTAAGCAATAATCAAGGCTTCGACACACACTTTTCCGATGGCGGACAAGCCTGCAATCTCCTGCACATAGCGAATCAGATCCGCATCGCCGCAGAAGAATGTTTCCAAGGCATCCTGCCAGATATCCATGCCTTCATCGACCGGGTCAACGGTGGTTTGCTTGGTGATGAAGTCTGCGGCTGTATGTTCCCGTGCGGATACAAGCCCCAGACGGAGGTCGTAAGTAGAGGTCGGGGTATTCAGCAGGAACTCATCCGCATCCAGCTGCCGCTGGTCGATCTCCAGCATGGGGTGCGACTCCTTTAATGCAGCGGAGATGTATTTGGAGTCACGGCGCTTGATGGCGTAGTTGCGGTAGGTCGTGGAATTCTCATATTTCTGAAAAGACCGCGCCTGTTCCGAATTAAAAGCCGCGGCTGCTTTCTTGGGACCCATCGATGCCAGCAGTTCCCAAGCACCGTTTTTCATCATCTCATCGGTGGTTTTTCTGATTTCGGTCTCTGCCTCCTCAAGCTGGCGGGTCGTCAATTCCTGCGCCACCGCCTGCGCCTTGGGTTTGGATTCTTCCCAGAAGCCGCCGTTGTACACGAGAAAATCGGTAGACGGCGTATAGCGGAGCTTTGCCTCGTATTCCCTTGAAAGGACGGTGGCCTGTCCTACATCAGAATAGTCGGTCGGCTTCAGCTTAAGCTCCTGGTTGTACTGCTCCGGCGGAATGTATCCGTCCTGTGCGGAGATTTTTCCGTAAAACCGCTGTGCGCTGCGCCAGATGCTGTCCAGTTCCGACTGCTCCAAGGGCGGCTGACAGCAAGCGGCGACCTCCGTAAAATGCTTGCGCGCCTCATCGGTATTTCCGAAGCGTTTCAGAATGCGCCCGGCATAGTGTGACATGGTGGCGTTGCGGCTTCCTTCGGGAATAATGATGCTGCCGTAGCTGCCGGAGTCCATATTTGCGTCGAAATCATCATCAGTAAGGAAAGTTGTCAGCATCATCGGCCCGTCAAAGACATCGACCTGCGGTGCTTTTGTTCCGAAGAAGAATCTGGCGGCATCGAGCGCCTTAGTGTCAAAATACGGGAAGATGGCGTTGACCAGCTTTTTCAAATCGCTGTACTGCGCCGCATCCGTCAGTCGGTCAATGGGAAACAGCACATGGAATTTAGGTCGCGCTTCCTTGCCGTTTTTCACCGTCATGTGGTTGCGGCTGTAGTGAACCGCAAATGCCACGCCGGGAAATGCGGCGGCAACATCGGAGGGATAGACCCAGTCCTCCGGATCGTCGCTGTGGTCGTTGTCGCAGTCGACCGGGAGACAATCTGCTCCGAGAAAATTGTCGTTGTTGCGGTAGTTGCCCCGGTATTCGGCGCATACATAATCGTAAGACACGGCCTGCAGCAGTGTGTTGTTATCAGTCACCTCGACCTTATGTAGGTAGACGCAGTTTTCCGGCATTCCCAAGCGGTCGGCGCGGTACAGTGTAAATTTCATCGTGATACCTCCTTGCAGGACTCGCTGAAATAGCGAATCCGATAGCCTTTCCATGTGGCTCTTTTGATTTCTGTCTCCATACCTTCGGAGATGTGTTCACCGAAAACCCACATTTCCGCACACTTACTGAGAATTGCGCTGCCGAAGAACAGCCCCAGCTCACGCTCCTTTGGCTTGTTGTCATCAAGGAACTGCGGAAAGAGCAGATGCGGGGCAATGGGAATATATCCGGCTTTCACCGCAAAGCGGCTGTAGCGTCTTGCGGCGGCAGTGTTGTTTTCGACATCTCCGGCATACGGACTGCAGATATACACGATGGGTCTGAATGCCCGGAGTGCCTTTTCTTCTTTTTCAATGGCACAGAAAGCGCCGTAAGCCGTAGGATCGGCATAGCCTTCTGCGTTTCTAAAATCAGCCATGACAGGCTCCTCCAATCTATAGTTTTCACTACCCACTGGAGTGTTCCGTGGGCAGTGGTCCGGTTTTAGTCCTTTTTGTAGAACATGGTTTCATATCCGTCGGCGCGGAGTTTCAGCTCTGCAGCCCATGGTGGGGTGCGTCCCATCTGTTCGCAAACGGCGTTGAGGTCAACTTCCGGTGCGGCTTCAATCACCAGTTCATCGTGAATGTGCATGGTGATAAAGCAGTGGGACAGGGTTTGCATGGCATAGCAGAGGATATCGCGGGAGGTGGCCTGAACGATATTTTCAACCAGCTTCGGGCCGTAGGTCTCCAGCCGTTCCCATTTCTTCGTGCCGCCGACACCTTCATAGGTGATACACTCGCCGCCGAACTGGTTAGTTCCGAGTTTGGGCTTCACATAGGAAAGCCTCCTGCCTGACGGAAGCGTGATAAAGAGCATCCCGCTCCGATAGGCGAAGCCGATGCCGCAGACCTCGCTGTCCAGATGCTGCTTTACGGCACTCATGGCAGCGCGGTCGATGTCCCACCAGAATTTCACGATGTTCTGGTTCGAATTGCGCCACGCAGTGACCAACGGCTGCAGTTCATCTTCTGACAACCCCATCTCCAGGGCGCCCATTGCTTTGAGCGCGCCGACAGAGCCGCCATAGCCCAGTGCCAATTCTGCGATTTTGCCTTTCTGCCGCAGGTGACCGTTTACACCGTGCTTTTCCACAGGAACCTTGAACATCTGCGATGCGGATGCGCAGTAGATGTCGCCGCCTTTTTCAAAAACTTCCTGACGCCAGGTTTCTCCCGCAAACCATGCCAGCACTCTGGCTTCAATGGCGGAAAAGTCGGCAACGATGAACTTGCAGCCGCTTTTCGGCACAAACGCGGTGCGGATCAGCTGCGACAAGGTATCCGGCACATCTTCGTACAATAGCTGTACGGCGTCAAAGTCGCCGGAGCGGACAAGACTGCGAGCCTCGGCCAGATCGGGAAGATGGTTCTGCGGCAGATTTTGCATTTGAATAATGCGTCCTGCCCAGCGGCCGGTTCTGTTGGCCCCGTAGAACTGAAACATTCCGCGGGCACGGCCGTCTGCGCATACAGCTTTCTCCATCGCCTGATATTTACGGACGGAGGATTTTGCAAGCTGCTGCCGGAGAAGGAGAACCTTTTGCAGCTCTGTCGGCGCAGTCTTGAGCATTTCCGCAACTTCCTTCTTGCCGAGGGAATCGACCGCCAAGCCGTTATCCGAAAGCCACTGCTTCATCTGCTGTACCGAGTTGGGGTTATCCAAAGCGGTCAGCTTCTTCATAGCATCGGTAAGCTCTCTGCGTGAGCGGGTGTCCATGGCAATCGCCTGGCGCACCAGCTCCATATCCAGTGCAACACCTCTGTCGTTGATCCCTTGGTCGAGGTGATACTGCTCCCAGACCATCTCCGGCACAGGAAACTTGGCGAGTTTTTCCTGAATGGACATTTCGACTTCAACGTCCCGGCTGTTATACCGTTTGAAGGCAGCCCATTTGTCCGGCGCATTTCCCGGCAGATTGCGACTGCGGCCGCCATTGGCCTTTGTTGGCGCACAAGGCTGGCAGAAGTATTTGATAAGTTCCTTGCCTTCGGTCAGCTTTTGCTTTCCAAGTCCCAGCACGGTGCCGACACCTTCCAGCGAAAGCGGAAGCCCCATATATGCAGACCAGATCATGGTGCATTTCCAGGAGGCAGGGTCGAGATAGCTTCCCACGGTATCCTCCGGGATGCTGTAGCCGGTGTTATCAAAGTTTCCATTTTTCCTAAGCCAGCGTGAGAGGCATATCCGCTCAAACTGCGCATTGAACGCCCACTTTGTGGCAGAGGTATCCGTCAGGGCAGCTATAATCTCTGAAGGGATCGTCTCACCGCAGGCAAGATCGACTACCTGCACGGGACTGCCGTCAACAGAATATCCGAGGAGAAGAATGTCGAAATCCGGCGCTTCGGTGTATTTGTAGACGCCGCACTTGGCAAGGTCGACGCTGCTGTATGTTTCAATATCGATACTGAGTGTTTTCATAAACAGGAATCCTTTCCATAGCCCGAATGGGCGGCAGGAACATTCCCACCGCCCACAGGCCGGAGATTACTCTTTGTTGAGTTCTTTCATACGGGCTTCGTGATATTCCACCTCACGAAGGGCGTGTTCCTTTTCAAGCTGTCGGCGTTCTTCCTCCCATGCCGCATTACGCTTGTCGCGCTTACGGTCATCGACGGTGTCAATGATGGATCTGACGATCCAAAACACCGCCAGGAGCAGATACAGGGACAGCAGCAGAATGCAGAGAATCGTGGTAATACTCATGCTGCGCACCTCCTCAAGACAGGAAATCTTCGTCCACATCGGTGGCGAAATCGGATGCCGCGCTGGACTTGCCGCCGAGAGGCTCACCGTCACGGATCTTCTGCAGGTTGTTCAGTCCGCAGGCGATGCCTTTGTTGCCATTGCTGTTGAAGGCGTAGAAGTTGATGCTGGCGCGACCGTACACGCCGGAGTAAACCTCGGAGCGGGTCAGGATCGGGTTGCAGTCGGCGTCCACGATGCCGGGAGCGGTGGCGGAGTTGGCGTTGATAAAGTAGCTGTTGGCATAGGTGGGATCATCCGGGCGCTCGGTATCTCCGTCGCGGAGCGGCGTTTTAATGGCAGTCAAAGGCGGAACGGAGCGACCGTTGCCCTTGAGCTTTGCCTGCCCCTCCTCATAGGCTGCCTGGATAGCCGCCTTGATTTTCTGTACGGTCACGGTGTCAGACTTCGGAATAATGAGGCTGACGCTGAACTTCGGCGTACCGCCGTTGATGGATTTCGCTTCCCAGACATTGGCGTAGGACCAGCGGGTATCTTTGCCGGTAATGACCTCATGGGGTTTACGAGCTTAGTAGTAGAATTCGACATATCAGTTGTCCTCCTTAAAATCATCGATAATGGTTGTCATTGCCGGTCTTTTATCGCTTTCCGGCACAAGCGTGGGTTTGCCTTGCGGCTTGGTGATCAAGTCACCGAGGATTGCATTGAATTGCTTCTTCCCGAGCATCGCGGTCATAGCGGTAATGCCGAGAACCTTGTGCTCGTAAGGGTCGTACCCTGCGGCGGTCACGGCAGCGATGACGGCGTGTTCGTCTGTGTACTTTCGGTTGGAGCGACCCTCGACCAGCTTGTAGCCGGGCCATTGTTTTCCGCTGATAGCTGCCTGCAGCGCATAGTCCTTGATGTCGGACGCCCAGGTGGTCAGCCCGTCGATTTGACCGAGGATTTCCTCGACCTCCTCATCCGTGAGCAGAGGCGGCTGCCGAAACTCATATCGGGCAAGCTCCATATTGGCCTTGGCTCTCTCGCGGCAATCCGCTTTTGCCTTGCAGAACTGGCACCATTCACCGCAGTGATATTCACCGCTGCCGTTGAAGGCCAGCTCTGCAGTCGGCGTCAGAACCTTGTCCGCCCATTCGCAAAGCTCCTGTTTTGGAATGGTGAAGGTGCTGACATTGGAGCGCCTTGGCTGGTAGATCGTCATGCTGACGGTGTCGATATCGTAGATGCAGTCGAACAGCTCCAGTGCGCCGAGGGCGTACAGCTTCATTTGCGGATTATCGTCGGCTTCCACCAGGACTCCGCGCCCATGTTTGTAATCCACAATGTGCAGCGTACCGTCTGCGATGATGACACAGTCGCCGGTGCCGAAGCCCTCTTTTACATATTTGGAATAGTCAAGCCGCTGCTCAATCAGCACAACAGGGTCAGTGCAAACCTTCTTGGCTTCTGCGACCAGTTCCATTACAAAGGCAACATAGCCGTTGGCGCAGTCCTCCATTTCGGCGCTGTACCAGGTAAGGCTTTCGGTCGGGGCCTGCGCCGCCATGCCGAGTGCCTTTCGGAGCTTATACTCGCAGAGCGCATGGGCGTCGGTACCCTCGGCGGCGAAATCGCTGCCCTTATCATCGTAGCTTTCGCACAGCCTTGCCGAAGGCGGGCAGTTGAGCCACCTGTGGGAGGAGGATGCGGAAAGCAGAGCGTGATTACCCATTGCCCAGCACCTCCGCATCCGCCACAAGACCCCCGTACCGGGTAGGGTCTACCTCGGAGAGCTTGGTTGCTCCATACCTCTGAAGAAGGTCACGAATCTGAGCGGTGAAGCCATCTCTGGACTTTTCTGCCAGAATTGCTCTGACTTCTTCGAGCGAATATGTCTTTTCCGGGGCGGGTGCAGCTTCCGCACCGTCGGTGCTGCCGAACGCATCGGTCAGCCAGTTGGCGATGTCGTTAATAGAAGATGCAATATCCCGTAACTCTCGGATGGTCCCTTCCATTTCGCTCATTTTGCTCATCGTGTTTACCTCCTTCCTCTGATTGACTTGTCTGGTTCAGCTGAATCAGCTTTTTTGCCAGACGCTTTGACACTACGCTGATTGCCGTAAGCACACCGATCAGTTCCTCATCGCTCACGGGCTTGGTGCATTTGGACTCGTTCATTGGCGGTTCCTCCTTTCCGAGGTGCTGAGTTGTCTTACTGTCCTCAGTACCCACTGGAGGGAAGCCGTCGAAGCGGTCCGCATTTTGCCAAAAAAAGATTTATCCCTTCGACCGCAGAGTTGCAGCCGAAGGGATAAAGGGAAATGTTAGATGTAATAATCCTTGAGCCTGTCCTGCAGTTCCGCACGGATTTTTGCCCAGTGACGCTTGAAGGTGGAACGCGCCATGTCCATGATTGCAGCGGCCTCCCGCTCCGAGTGGTGCATCATCAGCGCGCAGATGCGCTTGCCCTCCGGGTCAAGACGGTCGAGCTCGTCATACAGCGCCTTGAGCAGTTCTTCGTCCATAAGGATAGAATCCGCAGTCGGCGCATCGTCCGCCAGCGTATCTCCGAGAGTCAGATCGTCGTCCTCGCCGCCGATGGCCGTTTCGAGAGACACTTTCTTCCCGGCGGCGTAGAACGGGCAGCCGGGGCAAACACCGTCGCATTTCCAGATCTGAGTCTTGGGGCAGCGGCACTCGCCGTTCTTCTGGGCATGGTAGCGGGTATTCCAGATTGGGCGGTAATACGCCCGGTAGACTTCCTCGCTGACCTCAATGGCTTGTCCTTCAACAGGGATAAAGAATTTCTTTGCTTCGTTTGACATAAAAATTTCCTCCGTTCGATTTGCATGGAACGAAGGAAACTCTTATGGTCAGCTGCAAAATGGGTATAGAAATCCAACTACAGTCCCGACGGAGAATCCTCCGTTCCGGTCTGCAGCTAACCCGCTCAATAGGCAGCTGATGATATTTACTTGTAACCGTCAGGTACCGTTGAGCCACCGGTGATCGACCGATGCGTTATCTGGCGGATTGAAAGAGCAGATTTGCAACTGCCGATTTACAATTTGCAAACGCAGATGCAAAATTAGCGAAAGGGGTAGAAAAATTCAAAAATCTGTGCTATAATAGTTTCTAACAGCACAATTGCGAAAGCTGCTCTGTCGAAGCAACAGGTTTTCTGTCAGCTTCTGTCTTAATTATAGAAAATCGAGCTGATAGGATTAGATAGCCGTTGATAGGCTTTGATAGGTTTCGTCAAGGAGATGGAAAATATGGAATTCAAGGACTTTGTGCAAATTCTGCATCCGATAATCGGCGGTTCAAGCAGCCAGGCTGCATTTACCAAGACTCTCTTTGATGTGCTTGTAACAGAAGATGGTCAGAGTGCAGTAGATGAACCAACCGAGACTACCTACCGTTCTTATTTCAATGGGCAAACAGGCATCTCCAGAATTGCCAAAAAATCAGCCCATACATCGAAACAGAGAATTTTGTGTCATATATTCATGAATTTTCAGATGAGACGGTTTCAAGTCTCTGTGACAGCTTTCGGAAATACCTACCCGCAATTGACGGCTTTAACGCAGGAAGACAGTTGGCCGATCTGTTCCTCTCTATCTTGAAAACCGCAGCTGAAACAAAAAGAAAAAGCCCAGCATCATCAAAAGACGATGCTGAGCCGGAAGAAGCGGAGGTCGTGGATGGGGAAAAAACATCAGGTGCCACTGAAGAAGAGAAAAATACAACCGTTATTCAACAGCAGATCAATGTCATCCAAAACGGAGAAAAGAATCTGAACCTGACAAATAACGGTACGATAAATTTTAACTTTTAGGGCGGTGTATCATGAGCAAGGATCTGATAATTAAGCAGATGGCTGACCAGTCGGCTGTTCCTGCCTTACAGCAGACCGGCACAAACAATGTGACAGTAGCCAATCAGCCGGGAGCTACGGTTAATTTCACATACAATATCAATTATCCTCAATCGGCAGATTCCTCGGCAGAAATGATGATTGCCGTTCAATCCTTTAGCACGGAGTATTATCAGCTTATAGTCACCTGCGATGATGATGTTTTCAAGGATGGTGTCGTTTCGGTTATAGCATCCCGTGCTTTGACAAAGTATAATGTCCCGCCGGAGATTTTTGAGAGATGCTCTACTCTTACAGATGCGGGCATTGCGGAATTGAAGCGTTTTCCAGCGATTATCTGCCATGAGAATACCGAGCTGAAAGGCGTAACGTCACCAAGCCAGTATTGTATGCTTTGCTACATACAGAAAATTATGGTAGCAGGGAAAAATATCAAGATTGCATTTAAGCCAATTGCACCGATACAACAGGTAAAACTGTGTGACAAGCGAAATGCTGTCTTTTTTGGATTAAACATGGACTGCGCCATTACGGATCTGAATCAAAGCGCATGGTCTGTTCACAAAGTAAATGTATTCGAGGCGTTTAAGGAAGCCGGAATCCCCGGAATGCCGATGCCTGTGTAAGGAGATGTCTTTATGGCCGAGAAAATCAAATCAGAAATTATCCGCATAGATTTGACGGACGCAAGTTATAAGGACAGCCACGCCTATATCGAGCCTACCTATGTAAACTTTTTCTTTGGCAATAACGGTGCCGGCAAGTCTACGATAGCAAAAGCAATAAAAAGCGGAGCTGGCGTAACATACGCTCCCGGAAGAACAGCGGCAGATTATCTTCCGCTCGTTTATAACCAGGATTTTATTGATGAGAACTTTCGCAGTTATCGCAATTTAAGGGGTGTTTTCACCCTTAATGCAAAAAATGCTGAAATTCAGCAGCAAATTGATGAGGCTTCAGAAGAACGCTCCCGTGTAAAGAAGATGCTGGCCGAGGCGAGCGATAAACGCGACAAGACTGCGGCGGCAAAGGATAAGTTGTACAAAGATTTTTTGAAGGAATGCTGGGACCGCGGCAAGGCTATCCGTGAAATGTTTCCGGGTACGATGGATAAAAAAGGTAAATCCGATCCGTTTGTTCGTGAAATCATGAAACACGCACCGGCAGATGCGGATATGGATAAACTTCGCAGGCTGTATGAGTCGGCATATTCTGAGAGCGCAAAGCACTACCAAAGATTAATGGCATTTCTGATCCCGATGCTGTTGACTCTGTGGAAGGAAAAGATATTCTCTGCAATCCAATCGTGAACAGCGCAGACACAGAACTCGCCGGATTTTTGCGCGATATTGGAGCAACGGAATGGATGCGGCAGGGTCACGATGCGTATTCCCATGACGCAAAAGGAAGATGCCCTTATTGCGGAGAAGTCCTTCGCGGAAATTTTGAACAAACCTTTATAGACAGTTTTTGATAACAGATACCAAGACAATCTTCGCCTTTTGGACGAGTTTTTGACTCGGTACAAAAAGGCCGCAAACGATTTGTTTGTACCCCCTGCAGCTACGCCCGCCGAACTGTACCTGCAAATTGACATCAAACCGTATTCGGATAAACTTGCCGTCCTTAAGGCGGTGATTCAGAATAATATAGAAAAAATAAAGGCTAAAGTGGAGAACCCTGCATCCGTGGTAGAACTAACGGATATTGCTCCAATCCTCGACGAAGTAGCTGTCATTATTAACGGTTTTAATTCACTGATCGATGCCAATAACGCTGTTGTGGCAGCCAGACCTACCAAGAGAGCGGAATGCACAAATGTGGTGTTCAGCCTGCTTGCTTTTATGCTGAAGGATGTCATTGATGCTCACAGAAAAGCGGATGCTGCTATGCAAACTGAATTGGATGCCCTTGATACAGACATTGAAGCGCAGAATGCAACACTCGAAAGAATTAAAGCACAGCTAAAGACCCTTCGCACAAAAACGGTAGAAACGGACACTGCGAAGGACAGCATCAATCAAATGCTGCGGGATTCCGGTATGCGCGGCTTCAGTCTTCAGCCGAAACCCGGAGTGGATAATGTCTATGAGGTTCGCCGTTCCGACAATTCCATAGCCGATAATTTAAGTGAGGGCGAAAAGAACTTTATAGCGTTTCTGTATTTTTATCACCTTGTGCAGGGCAGTGACTCAGCTGATGGAGAAACCAGAGAGAAAATCATTGTCATTGACGATCCTGTTTCCAGCATGGATAGCGGTTCTCTGTTTATCGTAAGTACCCTTGTTCGGCAAATGGTTGAAATATGTCGAAATAACGCGGACAACCGAAATAGAACTGCCAAGGGCAATTTCATCAAGCAGATTTTTATCCTTACCCACAACGCTTACTTTCACCGTGAGGTTTCTTACAGCTATGTGTCAAAATATGATTATGCGTCATTTTACTTAATCCGTAAAATCGGAACGAAATCCACCATAAAGATGTGTGACGATGTCAATCCGAATGCTCCGACGGAACGGATAAATATTAACCCTGTCAAAAATTCCTATGCGGCGCTATGGGATGAGTACAAAGAAGTAAAATCAGCTGTTCCCTTGATGAATGTGATTCGGCGCATTCTGGAGTATTACTTTCTTCAGTTGTGCGGTTACGAGGGCTCGCAGTTACGACAGGTAATTTTAGTCCAGGGAAAAGCAGAAGGCCGATTTAAAGATGCCGACGGTAACGATGACGAAGAAAAGTTTCAGCTTGCTGCAGCTATGCTTTCGTATATCAACGCAAGCTCAATCGGCATGAGCGATGGAAAGGACTTTGTTGAGGACTGCCTGAATGCCGAGGAGTGTCGGAATATCTTTGAAATGATATTTGACGCTATGGAGCAAAAGCAGCATTACGATATGATGATGGGAAATCAGTAAAGGAGTTATAACCATGCGTATCAGCTACAACAAACTTTGGAAGATGCTTATTGACAAAAATATGAAAAAGAGCGACCTAAAAGAAAAGGCTGGGATTAGCTCCGCTTCTGTTGCAAAATTGGGCAAGGGAGACAATATTACAACGGATGTGCTTTTGCGAATATGCGAAGCAATGGACTGTCATCTGGATGATATTATGGAGACGGTAGACGATGATATGATACCTAAAAAGTAGACATAAAAATAATGGACACCTTGATGTATAGTAGAAGAGTCAAGGAGTTGAAAAGAAAATGGGAAAATATCAGTCTGTTACGAAGAAAAGATTACCATCATCAGAGAGCACGAAGAAAACCATAAGACACTGAAAGCAATTTGACGGCGGTTATGGTCGAGCCTTGTAGATTCCGTGACGGTATACAGTGAGGAGAACATCCAGGGGACCTTTAAGGATGGGACGGAGATATAATCCGGAAGCGGTTGAAGGAAATCATCAATTTTTTGTGAAAACCTATTGACAAACCATACTGCTTATATTATAATATACCAGTGGTATATACCACTGGTATATAAAAGGAGAGTAAAACGTGGAACTAAACTGATACGCAAAAGCAGCATTCTTGAGGTTGGAAAACGGGAATTTTTAGAGAAGGGCTTTAAAGACGCTTCCCTGCGAGCCATTGTAAAGGAAGCCGGATTTACCAAAGGAGCCTTTTATGGGTACTACAACAGCAAGGAAGCATTGTTTGACGCTCTGGTCTCTCCGGCGGCCGACGGATTGATCACTCAATTCAAACAAGCACAACAAGCGCATTATGAATTGATTCCGGAGGATAAAGCGGAACAGAGCCGTGATTTATCGACCAGTTACCTGAATTACTTTATCAATTACATCTACGATCATTTCGATGCGTTCAAGCTGGTGATCTGCTGTTCCGAAGGAACCCAGTACGCTAACTATATTCATGAACTGGTGGAACTTGAGGTCGATCAGACAGAGGATTACTATGAGCAGCTCCGGCAACTCGGGAAATTGGAGGGCGCGGTCAGCCGGGACCTTCACCATATGATCACAAGCGCCTATTTTACCGCCGTTTTTGAAACAGTCGCCCATGACATGACCCGGGAACAGGCGATTGACTATGTGAATGAACTGGCAGCCTTTTTCAACTACGGCTGGAACGGCCTTTTAAGGTTCAAATACGTAAACTTATTTTGCACTTTGGTTAGCAAAGACTAACTCGCGAAAGGAGCTTTTATCATGAAGCAGATCAATAAGTTACAGACCAGAGACTTTATTTCCGTAGGCATTTTTTCGTTGATTTATGCGGCGGTTGCCTTTGTTGTTGGAGGCCTAGCTCAAATGACGCCAATCACCTTTCCCTTTATGCCAATGGTTGTCGCCTTGTTTACAGGGACAGTGTTCATGCTCTATGTGGCGAAGATCCCGAAGCGCGGGGCAATCATAATTCTGGGGATCATTGCGGGGATTCTTCTATTAATTACAGGAATGTTCTGGATGATGTCTGCTTTCTTTATTGTGTTGGGTATAATCGCTGATTTTATCTGCGCGTCCGGTCAATTCAAATCCTTCAAAAAGAATATGGCAGCCTACTGCCTGTTTGCCCTGTCTCCGATGGGGGCGTATGTTCCCATGGCGGTCATGCCCGCACAGTTTGCCGAGTTTATGGAATAAAAAAGGCGACAATATCCTCTTTTGCAGGCGTTATTGATGCCATCGGCGCCCAATGGTGGGTAATTCCACTGATGCTGCTGGGCACGGTCCTCTGCGCCTTGGCCGGCGGATATATCGGCAAAAAGCTGCTGAAAAAGCATTTTGAAAAAGCGGGGATTGTTTAAAATGAAACTGGATCCTCGTACCAAACTGTTAATTCTCGCCATTACAAGCGTGTCTGTTTTTCTGAATGGGAGCATAATTGTGGAATGCGTCTTTGTGGGGCTGCCGCTATTGCTTCTTTTCAGCGCGGGAAGATTCCACAGCGCTGTAAAATATGGTGCTCTTTTTCTCGTGCTGCTGGCGGTTCAATTGTGGCTCGTTCCTGTCCTGCCTGTCAGTGCCGGAGGGATTGTCTATATGTTTGCCGTCTACATACGCAAGCTCATTCCCTGTTTTATGCTGGGGAGTTTTCTGATTTCCACTACACGAGTCAGCAAATTTTTGGCGGCGGTGGGACGGTTTCTCCTGCCAAAAGGATTTACCATTTCGCTTTCCATTACGCTGCGGTATTTTCCTACCATGAAGGAGGAATGGAACGCTGTTAAGGACGCTATGGCGCTGCGTGGGATTCCGGTTACAGCAGGCGGTTTTCTCCGCCACCCTATGCGGACAATGGAATATGTCTATGTGCCAATGCTGGTTTCCGCCTCTAAAATTTCCGATGAAATTACCCAGGCGGCAATCACAAGAGGAATTGATCATGTGCAGCGCCGTACCTGTATAGAAAATGTGCGTTTCCATATATGGGACGGAGTAGTCCTGGCATGTTACATCGGTATGGTTCTATTCGCAGTTTTAGCTGCGGTTAGGGGGTGGGCTTGATGGTCAGGCTGAACGATGTTTCTTTCTCCTACGATGGACAGGAGGAGAACGGATTGCATCATGTCAGTGTGGAAATCCCGGACGGCCAGTGCGTCCTCCTCTGCGGGGAAAGCGGCTGCGGGAAAACGACAGTTACTCGTCTCATCAATGGCCTCATTCCTCATTTTTTCAGCGGCGAACTAACCGGCATAATATCGGTCTGCGGGTTGGAAGTGCCAAATTCGGAAATTGTAGAACTGTCCGACCATGTGGGATCTGTGTTCCAAAACCCGCGTACTCAGTTTTTCAATACGGACACGGATAGTGAAATTGTTTTTGGGTTGGAAAACCGTGCGCTTCCGCAGGAACAGTTAAAGAAGCGGCTGGAAGAAACCTGCAGCGAACTACACCTGTCCAGCCTCCGCCGCCGGAATATCTTTGAGCTTTCCGGCGGCGAAAAACAAAAAATTGCCTTTGCATCTGTTTACGCCACACAGCCGGAAATTATTGTGCTGGATGAACCGTCCTCCAACCTGGATTTGAAGGGAATCCGGGAACTGAAACGGCTGCTCCGGATGGTCAAGTCACAGGGTAAGACGATCATTGTTGCGGAACACCGGCTATGGTATTTGATGGAAGTGGCTGACAGGGTGCTTTATATGAAGGATGGCCGAATAGTGCGCGATATGCCTGCTTCTGCATTTCGAGCACTCACAGAGCAGGAGGTTTCCTCTATGGGGCTCCGCAGCTGTACATTGCCGCAGGTCATGCAGCTGGGAACCGGGATAAAGACGGGCGGTAATACGTTGGCAGTGAAAGGGCTCAGGGTACAGCTGGGAGGCAAAGAGATATTGAAGGAAGTAAATTTTACCGCTTATGGCGGTGAAATCATAGCGGTTACCGGTCAAAACGGTGTCGGCAAGACAACACTGGCCCGCACCATCTGCGGTCTGCAAAAGTGCGGTGCGGGAACGATCTCTTTAAACGGACGCCCGCTTTCGGAGAAGCAGCGAAAAGAGCGGTCGTATATGGTTATGCAGGACGTAGGCCATCAGCTGTTTACCGACAACGTAGAGACAGAATGCCAGCTAGGTATGAAAAAGGCGGATAACAATGCTGTCAATCAAGCGCTGGAATGGCTGGACTTGACGCCTTACAAAGATCGGCATCCTCTTTCCCTGTCGGGGGGACAGAAGCAGCGGCTTGCCGTTGCAGTCAGTCTGGTTTGTGAAAAAGACCTGTTGATCTTTGACGAACCCACCAGCGGACTTGATCTGAAAAGTATGTTGGAGGTTGGTCGGTTGGCGAGAGAACTGTCGGCACGCGGGAAAATCCTGCTCATCATCACGCACAATTATGAGTTTATCCAAACCGTCTGTAGCCGGGTTCTGGTGCTGCGGGACGGAGGAATTACAGAAACGCAGCCAGGCGCATCACCGCTTTGCCGCCTGGAGGAAATGATGGGAGTTGACTATGGAACAGAAGAAAAATAATGTGCTCCGCTGGATTTTACGCTTTGCAGGACAATGCCGGGGACGGCTGACCGCTTCGGTGCTGCTGGCCGTACTGGGTTCTGCCTGCGGTGTTGTCCCCTATCTGGCAGTGACGCAAATCATCATCCGAATTCTTGGAAAAAACTACGAACCGGCGCCGATTGGACTGCTGGCGCTCTATGCGCTGTTGGGCTATCTGGGCGGCACCTGGCTGAACACAGCCTCCACCATGCTCAGCCACCGCTCGGCGTTTACAATCCTGAAGAATATTCGTACAGAGCTGACTGCAAAGCTTTCCCGTGTGCCGATGGGAACCATTTTGGACACGCCTTCCGGAAAGTTTAAGACGTTGCTGGTAGATACCGTGGAAAAACTGGAGCTTCCGCTGGCGCACATGATCCCGGAGCTGACCGCCAATATCTTAATTCCGGCGCTGATGCTCCTGTATATGTTTGTACTGGACTGGAGACTTGCCCTGATTTCTCTTATCACCATTCCCATCGGGCTGTTCTGCTATATGGGGATGATGAAGGACTATGAAAAGCGGTACAGTCGGGTTCTAACGGCAGGAAAGAACATGGATGCGGCGATTGTGGAGTATATCGGAGGAATCGAAGTCATCAAGGCGTTCAACCAGAGCAGTTCCTCCTATGGAAAATACGCCGACGCTGTAAAAGAGAATGAAGCGGCCAAAGCTACATGGTTCAAACAGACCAATGGGTTTTATGTGGCGGGTATTTCCATCATGCCCTCCTGCCTTTTGGGAGTGCTCCCTTTAGGAACGTGGCTTTTTCAAAGCGGCAGCCTGACTGCGCCTGTTTTTATCGCCTGCATCATTCTTGCACTAGGGCTTGTGAAGCCGCTCATTCAGGCGCTGCAATACACGGACAGTCTTGCGATGGTGGATTCCACTGTCCAGGAGATTGCCGGCATGTTGGAGGAAAAAGAGATGAAACGCCCTCTGGAACCGGCGCCGTTGGAAAACGGCAATATCTCCTTCCGGGAAGTCTCCTTTGGCTACGGGGACACCGAGGTGCTGCACCGGATCAGCTTCGATGCGGCCCCCTGCGGTATGACTGCGATTGTGGGACCCTCCGGTTCCGGCAAGTCCACGGTAGCGCGCCTGATCGCTTCCTTCTGGGAAGCGGACAGCGGCGAGGTGCAGATCGGAGGCGTAGATGTGCGCAGGCTGCCTCTAAAGCAGGTGATGGATATTGTGTCCTATGTATCGCAGGACAATTTTCTCTTCCATCTTTCTGTAAAGGAGAACATTCGCATGGGCAGGCCGGGCGCATCAGACGAGGAGGTCACAGCCGCAGCGAAACAGGCAAGCTGTCACGATTTTATCTCCGCGCTGCCCCAGGGCTACGACACCCTGGCGGGGGAAGGCGGAAGCAACCTGTCAGGCGGCGAACGGCAGCGTGTTGCGATTGCACGCGCCATTTTGAAGAACAGCCCTGTGGTAATCCTGGATGAGGCCACAGCCTTCACCGACCCGGAGAATGAAGCGGTCATCAAGCTTCCATCAATGAATTGGTGCGGGGAAAAACATTGATTGTAATCGCGCACCGCCTGTCCACCATTACAGCGGCGGATAAGATCTTGGTGATGGACAATGGGTTGATAAAAGCGGAGGGAACCCACGATGCGCTTTTGAAAGACTGCCCGCTCTATCGGGAATTGTGGGAGGCGCACATCAGCGCGAAGGATACAAAGGAGGCGGCGGTATGATTGAGATGATAAAACGGTTACTGAAGTTTTCCGGCAGCAAGAGAAACGACCTGCTGGCCTCCTTTGTGTTCAGCCTTCTGGATTCTGTCTTTGAGATGCTGCCGATTATGGCGATCCTGACCGTCCTTTCCGGTCTTCTTACCACAACGGAGGGCGGTGTCATGTCGGCATCTGTCATTTGGATTTCATTGGGTATTATGATCATCAGCATTGCAGGGCGCATTTTCTTTAACAACCTGTCCTGTGTCAAGCGGACACTGGGCAGTTTTGCCATGTGCTCTCAGAAGCGGTTGGAGATTGGCGAACATATGAAGCGCGTCCCCATGGGATATTTCAGCGAAAACCGGCTGGGCGAAATCGCTGCCGCCGCAACTACCACCCTTGGAGACATTGAAAACAATGCGGTCACCGTATTGGAACGGGTGGCCGGCGGATTTATCCACGCCATTGTGATCGGGGTATGGCTACTGTTTTATGAATGGCATATTGGTCTGCTGATGTTTGCGGGCCTTGCCGTGTCCATGCTGGTTTATGCCGGCATCCAAAGAGCCGCCAAACGCCTTTCCCCCCGGAGGCAGGCGGCACAGGCAAATCTTGTGACCTGCTTTTTGGAATACATACAGGGCATGGGCGTTGTGAAAGCTTTCGGCTTGGGGGAACGTTCCGGCAAGGCAGTCAATCAGGCGATTCATGAAAGCGCGGAGGCCAATATCGCTTTGGAGAGCACGTTTTCCTCGTTGACCGGCGTTTATCAAACCGTATTCAGGCTGAGCAGAGCCGCCATTCTCGTTGTCGCGCCTTACTTGCTTCTGGGCGGAGATATTACGCCGGTCAAATGCCTGCTCCTGCTGGTATCCAGTTTTATGATCTATTCTAGTGTGGAGTTGGTGGGCAGCATGGCGTCGGTTGCCAGGGTAATCGACGCTTCCCTTGACCGAATGGAAGCCGTTATGGATACCCCCGTGCTGGATGAGCACGGCTCAGATCTTACCCCGGAACGCTTTGATATTGAACTGCAGAATGTCTCGTTCGCCTATGGGCAGGAGGACGTGCTGCATGACATCACAATGACCGTTCCAGAGAAGGCGACCTGCGCCGTGGTTGGGCCGTCCGGTTCCGGCAAGACCACGCTGGCAAGCCTTATTGCGCGCTTCTGGGATGTGCGTGAAGGAAAAATCAGCATAGGTGGGCATGATGTACGGGATTACACCTGCGACAGCCTGTTAAAAAATTTTTCCATTGTTTTTCAGAATGTATACCTCTTTGAAGATACAGTGGAAAACAACATCAAGTTCGGTTGCCCGGAAGCAACTCATGAACAGGTGGTGGAAGCGGCAAAAAAGGCCCAGTGCCATGATTTCATCTCCAAGCTGCCAGACGGTTATGAAACGCCGGTGGGAGAAGGAGGCGCTTCCCTCTCTGGCGGTGAGAAACAGCGTATTTCCATCGCCCGCGCCATCCTAAAGAACGCGCCTATCATCATTTTAGATGAGGCCACCGCATCGGTAGATCCCGAAAATGAACGGGAACTGCAGTCTGCCATCTCCGAGTTGACAAAGGATAAGACCATTATCATGATTGCCCACCGGCTTTCCACGGTCCGGCATGCAGACCAAATTATTGTACTGGAGCGGGGGCGGATTGTACAGCGCGGAACGCATCATGAACTCATGACGCAGAATGGCCTGTACCGGCGTTTTGTCGGACTGCGTGAACAGGCATTAGGTTGGAAACTTCAAGAACTTTGAAAAGTATAAAGGAGAATCAAAATGGAAAACACAAAGAAATGGTCTGTAAAAGACGTTATCACCCTGGTGCTGATGACTGTGCTGCTCATTGTCATCCAGCTGGGAATCAACATGATCTGCATGCTAAACGATTTTGTCAGCATGGTGCTTTCCGTAGGCATCACCATGCTTGTCTGCGGGCCTGTTTATTTTTTGATGGTAAACCGCATCCATAAACGGTTTGTTTCGCTGGTATACATGACGCTGCTGGGCCTTGTCTTTCTGATTATGGGCAACTGGTTTTTGCTCCCGTGGTTTATCGTGGTGGGAATCCTTGCGGAACTCATCCTGTGGAAAGGGATTACGCCAAACCGTTTGACTGTCTCCTGGACGGTTTCCAGCCTGTTATACAACGGAGTAAACCTGCTTCCCATCTGGTTTTTTTGGGATACCTATTACAGCTTTGCGGTTGCCAGTGGGATGGAGAAGAGCTACATCGACGCTTACGTTCAGTATTATACAGCGCCGGGCTGGGTAGTTTTTATCCTGATTTTTACCATGCTCTGCGGGTTCCTGGGCAGCCTTGTCGGACGGAAACTGATTCAAAAGCATTTCAAAAAAGCGGGGGTTCTGTAAATGCGGGAAACAGCCTTATCCGTTCCGGTAAAAGCGTGGGCGGTGGCATGCGCTATCCTTGGGGTATCACTTACCGCAAACACTTTGCTCACCTGTCTTCTTGCGCTGCTTGCTTTCTGCCAGTTGGTTTTTGAAAGACGGTGGAGGCTTTGCCTGACTTTCGGCGCTTTTTATCTGGTACTGGCGCTGCTGCTGTATCTCATCCGCTTTCACGGCCTGCATATGGTGGTTTTCTCAGAGTTCTATGTACTGATGTTTTACAATCTCATGCCGATATTCCTGGTGGCGTGGAATCTCATTACCACGCCGCCGGGACAGCTTTCGGCCGCTCTGTCGAAAATCCATACCCCCACCCCGGTTATCCTGGGGCTGTTGGTGGTGTTTCGGTTTTTCCCAACCATGAAGGCAGAGCTGAAGGGAGTTCGGCAGTCCATGAAGAACCGAAGGTTGACCGAACCCGTGCAGGTGCTCCGCCATCCTGCCGTTACCTGCGAGTATGTGCTGGTGCCTCTGCTGCTGCGCTGCCTGCAAATTGCGGACCAGCTTTCCGTATCGGCCATAGCGCGGGGTGCCCAGGCGCCGGGCGTGCGGGGAAGCTACTATGCCAGAGGGATGCAGCCGGCTGATTTCCTCTGGCTAGGGATATGGACGGCTGGAACCATCCTGTTTTTACTGTTAGGGGGGATAAAGTGATCCGGTTTGAACATGTTAATTTTCAATATGCTGGCTCCGAAACAGGTGTGACCGATATTTGTCTGCATGTCCGAAAAGGTGAATGCATAGTATTGACCGGCCCTTCGGGGAATGGAAAAACCACCTTGATCCGTCTGGTAAATGGTCTTGCTCCCGCTTTTTATACAGGTCAGTTTTCCGGCTGTATTCAGATTGATGGAAAGGACAGAAGTGGTGAACCCCTTTGGAAACGGGGAAAAACGGTGGGCAGTGTGTTCCAGGATCCAGGAAGCCAATTTTTCTCCTCTGAAATGCCGGGAGAAGTTGCTTTCGGTTGTGAAAATTACGGCTTCCCTCATGAAAAAATTATTCTGCGGACTGATACAGCTATCCGGCGGTTTCATTTGGAACGATTGAGTAGCCGTTCCCTCGACGTGCTTTCCAGCGGGGAAAAACAGCGTACAGCCGTGGCCGCTGTTTATGCCATGAATCCTCCCATTTATGTCTGCGACGAGCCTACCGCCAATCTGGACGAACAAGGCGTTGCGGAACTGCGTGAAACTCTGCAAGGGTTAAAGCAGGAGGGTTGCACCCTGTTGATTGCGGAACACCGGCTTTACTGGTTGATGGATTTGGCGGATCGGTTTGTCTATATCCGGGATGGATCTGTTCAGTGGGAGCGCACGCCCGAACAAATGAGGCGCCTCTCTTCCGAAACTCTGGAGCAGCTGGAGCTTCGCGCTGTGCGGCAGTATAGGTCTACAAGGCTTTCCCCACCCATCGGCATAGGTACACCTATTCTTTCCCTGCGGGGCCTTTCCTGCAAGCGAAGGAATCATACAATTTGGGAAAATTTAAACCTTGCGGCTTGGTCAGGGCAGATCATCGCTATCACTGGACACAACGGGGCGGGAAAAACAACATTGGCAAAAATCGTCGCCGGCTTGGAACGCCCGTCTAAGGGCAACATTTTCCTGCACGGCCGGAATGCTGGCTCGGCGCAGCGGCGGAAATGCTGCTGGTACAGCTCCAACGACACCGGCACGCAATTTTTTACAAACAGCGTAACCGAAGAACTGCTTTTAGGGGGTTCCAGAACGGAGGAGCGTTTGGAGAAGGCCAGAAATTTGCTGAAGAAATTTGCCCTTTATCCTTACAAGGACGCACACCCGGCCGTTCTGTCTGGCGGGCAGAAACAGCGCCTTTCCATTGCCTGCGGGCTTTTATCCGGCAGGGAGATTTTGCTGCTCGACGAGCCGACGTCGGGACTGGATGGCGGGAACATGCGGAAAATCGCCTCCTCGCTGGTGCAGGCCGCGTCCGAAGGGAAAACCATATTGGTGATCACCCATGATGAGGAACTGATTCAGGTCTGCTGTGATTTTAGTTGGAAATTGAGTGGATGAAGTTTTTAGGAAATGGATGCACCTTTATGTCTATAGCTTCTTCAATTGAGGATTATTCATATTGGAAGAAGGAGATATCTTGGAAGAGGAAAGCTGGTTGCTATTCCCAAACTGTAAGAACAAAACCCGAATTAAGGTGCACCCTGATACAGAGTTCAAGAAATTCTCACTCTTTTGTCCGAATTGTAAAACAGAAACGCTAATCAATGTATCGAAGAGTGTGATAAGTGAAATCTTTTTAGGACATGGCGGTTTCAATGGAGTATCGCTGTGTCCTTTTGTATTTACGCCAATCCACCCGATAAATAGCACTCAAAAAGCCCACATCCACCGCCAAGCTATTACGGCTATATGAGCCGAATGAGGAAATGCTCAGACAATACTGCGGCAAAAATGCCGATACTGCCAAGCGGTACAAACTGCTGATTTCGCGTATTTCTGAAATGCTATGAATGTGGAAGGAAAACGCTATGTCGGCGGCGATTTCCCGGTGCACCTTTTAACAATGGGTAAACTTTTTAATAAAAGGTTAGTACCGTGTGCATTTGGTATCAAAATAGGTCTTTACTTTCATAACTCGGCAGGCGCCACAGGGGGCCTGCCGGTTTTTTATGCCCGGGCCAGGGGTCAGGGCGGTTCCTCTCATAAATGGCAGCTGCGATGCAAATGCGCTGATCCGTCTGCCGTTTTCCAGCAGCACGCAGCTTTGTTCCTCCACATCCGGTCAACTCCCTTCGGTTAGAATAGACCAACTTCCGTGCTTTCAAAAGGCCGCCGTCAGCGGCCTTCCCATAAGCTGTCTGTCTTATCTATATGGATCGTACTGCCAGTTCCGTGCAAACACAAGATGCTTCTCCCGTTTGGGGAAATCTTTTCGGATGGGTGCGATGCGGCGACGGGCGCTGCGCCCATTTGCAGCCTAAAAAGGAACCCCCTGCGGCGAGGCCGCAGGGGGTCCTTTTCTATGCAGGGATCGACCGTATCTGCAGAAATTGCTGATGCAGGGTCCTCTTACATTTTCTCCGGGGCGCTGCAGCCGATGAGGGTCATGGCGTTTTTCAGCACCGCACGGGTGGTATCCGCCAGCTTCAGCCGGGCCAGCAGCACCGGCTCTTCCTCGCCCTTGATGCGGCAGGCGGCGTAGAATTTGTGGAACGCCGCCGCCAGAGCGGTGAGGTAGCGGTTGATGTGGCTGGGATCGTAGTCCCGTGCCGCCAGCAGCACCACCTGACCATAGGAGGCGATCTGCTTGATGAGGGCCTGCTCCGTCTCGTCGGTCAGGAGGCTGAAATCCACGGCATCGGCGGCCGGGACGGTATAGCCCTCGGCCTCCAGATTCTTCAGCAGGGTGCAGATGCGGGCGTGGGCGTACTGCACATAGTACACCGGGTTCTCGCTGTCCTCCCGGACGGCCAGACCCAGATCGAACTCCATCTGCGTCTCCGGCTTGGCGTTGAAGAAGTAGCGGCAGGCGTCCACGGGGATCTCGTCCAGCAGGTCCGTCAGGCTGATGGCCTTGCCGGTGCGCTTGGACATCCGCACCACCTCGCCGTCCCGCACCAGCTTCACCAGCTGCATCAGCACGATATCCAGCCGGTGCTCACCGTCCAGCCCCAAAGCGTCCATGGCACCCTTCAGGCGGGCCACATGGCCGTGGTGGTCGGCGCCCCACACGTTGATGACCTTATCGAAGCCCCGGACGGCGAATTATTGCGGTGATAGGCAATGTCGGCGGCGAAGTAGGTGTAAAAACCGTTGGCACGGCGCAGCACGTCGTCCTTCAGGCCCAGCTTCTCGATGTCCTCGTCGGACTTGCCGGCCTTTTTCAGGTTCTCCGCCAGGATCCGGCTGGTGGCCAGCCACAGAGCGCCGTCCTTCTCATAGGTATAGCCCCGCTGGGTCAGCGCCTTCACGGAGTCCGCCACATAACCGCTCTCGTGGAGGGTGGACTCGAAGAACCATGCGTCGTACTGGATGCCGTACCGGGCCAGATCGGCCTTCATCTTGGGGATGTTGTGATCCAGACCGAATTTGGCCAGCGCATCGTGCCGGGTCTTTTCGTCGCAGTCCAGATACTTCTCGCCCTCCTGCTGATAAAACAGCCGGGCCAACTCCCGGATATCGTCGCCATGATAGCCGTCCTCCGGGAACTCCACGGCGTCCTCGCCACGGATCAGCTGCTGATACCGGGCATCCAGACTCCGGGCAAACTTATCGATCTGGTTGCCGGCGTCGTTGACGTAGAACTCCCGCCACACGTCGGCACCGGACTTCTGGAGTACGGAGGCCAGCGTGTCGCCCAGCACGCCGCCACGGGCGTTGCCCATGTGCATGGGGCCGGTGGGGTTGGCGGAGACGAACTCCACCATGTACTTCTTTCCGGCCAGCGTGTCGTTGCGCCCGTAGTCGGCGCCCTCCGCCTCCACACAGGCCACGGTATCGCCGAACCAGCGGCTGCCCAGCCGGAAGTTCAGAAAGCCGGGGCCGGCCAGCTCCACGGAGGTGAAATAGGTGTCCGTCAGGTCCATCTGCTCCGTCAGGATCTGGGCCACCTGCCGGGGGTTCATCTTCATGGCCTTGGCGGCAGCCAGGCAGAAGGTGGTGGTATAGTCGCCGTTGGCGGTATCCTTGGGGATCTCCACCGAGGGGGTCACCGTCACGCCCTCCGGCAGCAGGCCGGCGGCGGCCGCCTTCTGATAGGCGGCGGTGGTCAGGGCCAGCACCTGGTCCTTTGCGCTTTGGATCATATTCATTGCGGGGTCCTCCTTCATTCTTGATATAGCTCCAGCCGGACCGTCAGCGCCGACACCGGCGTCTGTCCCATGTGCAGGGAATAATCCAGCGTAATGTGTCCTTGTTCCTCCTGCTCCAACTCCCACAGCAGCTCATGGGCGGCTACGTCCAGCGCCAGCACGCCCTCCTCCGTGGGCAGGTGCAGGGCGGTGGGGGCGGCGGGGTCCAGCCGCATCCGGTAGCTGTTGCCGCTGCGGAGAGTCACGCAGCCGCAGTCCTCCAGCCACAGCTCCGAGGTCATGAGGCTGCCGTCCTCATCGCTGCGGGCCTGATACCGCAGCTGCCACCCCGACGGGGTGCGCTCCAGCGTGCCGCTGCCCCGGAAGTGCAGCACATCCTCCATGTCCGGGAGCCGGGTGCGGCTCTCCACATGGACCTTCACATTTCCTTCCATAACGGCCTCCTCAGTATCCCTCGATGTCCACCAGCCGCACGGGAGCCGTAGGCTCCTCCTGCAGGAAGCGGCGGGCCATCTGACCGAAGCCCTCCGGCCGGTCGCTGGTACACAGCAGTGCCTGTCCGGTCCCCTCTGGGGCCAGCAGCTGCCGCCGGGCCAGTGCATCATGCAGGGTGTGGACGGACTCTGCACCGGCGTTCACCAGCGCCACCTCCGGCCCCATGATCTCCCGGATGATATCCGTCAGCAGGGGATAGTGGGTGCAGCCCAGGATCAGCACGTCCAGCCCCTCCTGCCGCAGAGGCTCCAGATACTCACGGGCCACCGTCTCGATGACCACGTCGCCGGGCTGATAGCGGCCGTTTTCCACCAGCGGCACCAGCAGCGGGCAGGCCCGGCTCACCACGTGGATGGTTTCATCCAGCCGGTGCAGCGTCCGCTCATAGGCGCCGCTGCGGACGGAGGCAGCGGTGGCGATGAGGCCCACCCGCCGGTTCCGGGTCATGGCCGCCGCCTTCCGGCAGGCGGGCTCCACCACCCCCAGAATGGGCAGGTCGTTTTCCGCCTGCAGCTGGGGCAGGGCCGTGGTGGATACGGTGCCGCAGGCCACCAGCACTGCCTTGATATCGAAGGAGCGCAGGAAGTGGACGTCCTGCCGGGCGTATTTCAGCAGGATCTCCGGCGAGCGCCCGCCATAGGGGACACGGGACGTGTCTCCGAAGTATATAATGTTTTCAGAGGGCATCAGCCGCCGCATTTCCCGCACGGCGGTCAGTCCCCCCAGACCGGAGTCGAACACTCCGATGGGCCGTTGGTCCATGACTGGGCCTCCTTTCCGGCATCCCCGTGACGCCGCAGTGTATCACGCTGCATAATAAAACAATCATATTATACTATGGAAGCTCTCCTTTCTCAAGTGAAAATTTGGCGGATTTCCCCGGTTTTTTCAGTGGTATTTTCCCGCCGGGTCTGTTATACTGTTGCATACAGTAAAGGCCCCTTCGGCGGCGTGGAGGTGTATCCGTATGGAGATCAAAATGACAGAGAAGCAGTTCCGGCGTCTGCTGGATCTGGTGTATATCGGCAACTGGATCCTCAATTCTACCCGCGGCGACGATCGCATCCGCCAGTATGACGAGGTGGAAAGTCTGGTGTTCTCCCAGTGTCTGGCCCATGGGATGGCGCCGCTGACGGAGCTGTATCAGGGGCAGCTGATCCCCTCACAGGCCTTTGCCGAGGGCGGCATCCACGAGGCCATCATGGCCTATGAGGACACCACCTTCTTCGAGATACTGGCGCAGGAGCTGGCCCTGCGGGACATGGATGATCCCCCCATCACGGAGGAGAATTACGACGAGGTCATGAACCGCATGAACGCCTATTTGGGGGAGTTCGAGGCCCACGGCACCGACCACATCTCCGTGGACATGGAATAACGCACTGCATAAAAAATCTGCCGGGAGAGCGCTCCCGGCAGATTTTTATGCACCGGCGCAGGTCTGCCGATGAAATAGCCGGGGACGGAAGCTCCGTCCCCGGCTATTTTGATTTTTGTTACGCCTCAGCGCTTCAGCACTTCTCGTAGATGGTGGCAACGCCCATGCCGCCACCGATGCACAGCGTAGCCAGACCACGCTTGGCCTCGGGACGCTTCTGCATCTCATGCAGCAGGGTGACGATGATACGAGCGCCGGAAGCGCCCACGGGGTGGCCCAGAGAGATGGCACCGCCGTTGACGTTGACCTTGCTCATGTCGAAGTGCAGCTCACGGGCCACGGCGATGGACTGAGCGGCAAAGGCCTCGTTGGCCTCAACCAGGTCGATGTCGTCGATGGTCAGGCCAGCCTTAGCCATAGCGGCACGGGAGGCAGGCACGGGGCCAACGCCCATGATCTTGGGATCCACACCGCCCTGGCCCCAGCCAATCAGCTTGGCCATGGGCTTCAGACCGTACTTCTCCACAGCCTCGGCGGAAGCCAGCACGATGGCGGCAGCACCGTCGTTGATGCCGGAGGCATTGGCAGCGGTGACACGCTGGGTACCCTTGTCCTCGGTCTCCTTGGCACCGGTGACCTCGAAGGTGTGAACGACCTCGGGGTTGGGGGACTCAGGACCAACGGGGAAAGCGCCACGCAGCTTGGCGATGCCATCGGCGGTGACGCCGGCCTTGGGGAACTCGTCACGCTTGAACTCCACAATCTCCTTCTTGACCTTCACAGGGACGGGAACGATCTCGTCGTCGAAGCGGCCGGCAGCCTGAGCGGCCTCGGTCTTCTGCTGGGAAGCAGCGGCGAACTCGTCCTGCTCACGGCGGGTGATGCCCCAGATATCATTGATGTTCTCGGCAGTGGTACCCATGTGATAGTTATTGAAAGCATCCCACAGACCGTCACGGATCATGGTGTCCACGATCTTCTTGTCACCCATGCGGGCGCCCCAGCGGGCATCGGGGGAGGCGAAGGGAGCGGCGCTCATATTCTCGGTACCGCCGCAGACCACGATGTTGGCATCGCCGGACAGGATGGCACGGGCACCCTCGATGACGGACTTCATGCCGGAGCCGCAGACCATGCCGATGGTGTAGGCGGGAACGGAGTAGGGGATACCGGCCTTGACGGAGACCTGACGGGCCACGTTTTGGCCCAGACCGGCGGTCAGGATGCAGCCGAACATCAGCTCATCCACGTTCTCGGGAGCAACATTGGCCCGCTTCAGGGCCTCCTTCACCACGATGGCGCCCATCTCGGTGGCGGGGGTGTTCTTCAGGGAACCGCCGAAGGAACCGATAGCGGTTCTGCAGCAGTTGACGACGTACAAGTCTTTCATAGTATCTTTTCCTCCTAATTTGTTTTGGGTCCCTTTTTGGCTTTCCGATTTGCCTTGGTTTCCATTACCTTATCTATCGTACCATTTTTAGCAAAATAGTCAAGGGGAGAATCTCATAAAAATAGGAAATAATTCCAGAGTTCCCTTGTTTCGGGAGAAAATCAGTCCCCGGAGCCGGTGCTGCCGCCCTCCTTTTCGCCGGAGGTATCGCTGTCCGTACTGCTGCCCGTACCGCTGTCCGTGCCGGGATCGGCGCTGCCGGAGCTGAACTGGCTGCTGAGCTCGGACTGCCGGGCCGTGAGGCGGCTGTAAAAGTCCCCGGCGTCCAGCTTGTCATAGAGGCCCTGGTTGTATTCCACCGTCAGCTCGCTGCGGGCCTGCGTCACATTTTCCGTGAACATCTCGTCCAGCACGGAGCTCTCGTCCAGCGTCTGGCCGATGGCCACATACCAGCCTTCGTCGGTGGCAATGACATCGCTGACCTGTCCCGGCTCCAGCGCAGAGAAGGCGGCGGACAGGGTATCCCCCAGCGTCTCGGCGCTGAAGGTACGGCCGGTGTCCCCGGCCTCGATGCCCAACTGCTGGGCCATCTCCGCATACAGGGCGTCCTTATCCTCGGCGGTGGCCAGCCGGGCGGCGAAGTCCTCTGCCTGCGCCTGAGAGTTCTCACCGCCGGAGGCGGGCCAGTACAGCAGCTTCACCGTCACATAGCCCTTTTCCTGAGCGAAGGCGTCGATGGCCTCCTGCGTGGGGTGCATGGCGCTGCCGTCGGCGGTATACAGGTCGTGAATCCGTGCATACAGCAGGTACATCCGGTTGATGCTGTCGAAGGTATCCTCGCTGATGCCCAGCAGCTGCAGCTGCTGCTGGTAGCCCTCCTCGCCGCCGTAGTAGGTGACATACTGCTGCCGCTGCTGCTGAAGCCGGGCCTCGTCCTCCTCCGTCAGCGATACATTGTACTGCTTGGCCCACTGCCGCAGCAGGGCATAGAGCTTCACCGTCTCCACGGCGTCGGCCTTGGCATAGGAGCCGTAGGTCATGCCGTTGGACACCTCGGCACTGAAATCCAGATTCGGCACATAGGAGGTCAGGTACTCACAGTCATAGGCCAGCCAGTACAGGTACTCCTCCGCCGAGATATCCTCGCCGTTGATGCGCATCAGCACGGCGTCCGGATGGATGCCGGTGACCTCGTAATAAAGGCCGTCCGTTCGTTGGCCGGCGCTCATCCGGTCGCCGGAGGCGATCCACAGCACCATCAGCACCGAGACCGCCAGCATCGCAGCAAAACGTTTCATAGGGTTCCTCCTTCTGCGGGCGTTTCGCCCGAAATTTCCTTGCGTTTGAGAGACAGTGCCTCCACCAGATGCCCGGCGGCGTCCAGCGCCTCCTCGCCGGGCTTCAGGTGCAGCGTCAGCTGGGATGCTCCCCCGCCGACAGCAGCAGGCGGCTGCGGTAGGCAGGCAGAGTGCATACCGCCATGAGGCTGGGGACGTCCATCCGCTGGCCCAGGCTCAGCAGCAGTGTCTGGCCCTTCTGGGTAATATCCGTCACCCCGGTGTCGGCGGCGGCCGCCCGCAGCAGCGCCACATCCAGCAGCGCCGTCACCGGTCGGGGCGGGTCGCCATAGCGGTCCGTCAGCTCGTCGATGAGGTCCGCCGCCGCATCGTTATCCCGCAGGGCGGCAATGCGCCGGTACAGGTCCATCCGCTGCCGGTCGGAGGGGACATACCGCTCCGGGATGTACGCCGCCACCGTCAGGTCGGCAGAGCACTCCGGCCGGATCTCCCGGCCCTTCCCCTGCTGCTCCAGCACGGCGTCGTTCAGCAGCTTCAGGTACATATCATAGCCCACGCTCATCATGTAGCCGGACTGCTCCGGCCCCAGCAGATTGCCGGCACCACGGATCTCCAGATCCCGCATGGCGATGCGGAAGCCTGCGCCGAAGTCCACATATTCCCGGATGGCGGACAGCCTCTTGCTGGCCACCTCCGTCAGCACCTTGCCGGGGCGGTAGGTGAGATAGGCGTAGGCCCGGCGGGAGGAGCGCCCGATGCGGCCCCGGATCTGGTGCAGCTGCGCCAGCCCCAGCCGGTCGGCGTCCTCGATGATGAGGGTGTTCACGTTGGGGATGTCGATGCCCGTCTCGATGATGGTGGTACAGACCAGCACCTGCACCTCGCCGTCGGCCATCTGCTGCATCACCCGGCTCAGCTCCTGCTCGGACATCTTGCCGTGGGCCATGGCGAGGCGCACATCCTCCCCCAGCCACTGGCGCAGCCGTCCGGCGGTGGACTCGATGTTCTCCACCCGGTTGTGCAGGTAGTAGACCTGTCCGCCCCGGTTCAGCTCCCGCCGGATGGCCTCCGCCACGGCGGGCCACTCGTGCTCCATGACGTAGGTCTGCACCGGCTGGCGGTCTCTGGGGGGTTCCTCGATGGTGGACATATCCCGAATGCCCGACAGGGCCATGTTCAGCGTCCGGGGAATGGGGGTGGCGGATAAGGTCAGGGTGTCCACCTGACGCACCCGCTCCCGGAGCTTCTCCTTGTGGGTCACGCCGAAGCGCTGCTCCTCGTCGATGACGAGCAGCCCCAGATCCTTGAACACCAGATTCTTCGCCAGCAGGCGATGGGTGCCGATGAGCAGGTCGATCTTTCCCTGCGCCGCCCGCTCCAGAATGTCCTTGGTCTGCTTGGGGGTGCGGAACCGGCTCAGCACCTCCACCGTCACCGGGAAGGAGCGGAAGCGGTTCATGGCGGTGGCATAGTGCTGCTGGGCCAGCACCGTGGTGGGTACCAGAATGGCAGCCTGCTTGCCGTCCAGGATGCACTTCATCACCGCCCGCAGGGCCACCTCCGTCTTGCCGTAGCCCACATCGCCGCACAGCAGCCGGTCCATGGGTACGGGCTTTTCCATATCCGCCTTGATCTCCCGGATGGCCTGTAATTGATCGTCGGTCTCCGTGTAGTCGAAGGCGTCCTCGAACTCCTGCTGCCACGGGGAGTCCGGGGAGAAGGCGTGACCCGCCTCCCGCTGTCGCCGGGCATAGAGCTTGATGAGACCCTCCGCCAGATCCTTGGCGGCTGCCTTGGCCCGGTGGGTGGTCTTGGCCCACTCCGTGCCGCCCAGCTTATTGAGCCGGGTGTGCTCGGTATCCTCCCCGGCCCCGATATACTTGCTCACCAGATCCAGCGCCGTGGCCGGCACATACAGGCAGTCGCTGCCGGCATAGGCGATCTTGATGTAGTCCTTCTCCACTCCGTCGGTGGGCATCCGGATCATTCCCACGAAGCGGCCGATGCCATGGTGCTGATGCACCACCAGATCGCCGGGGGTCAGGTCGGCGTAGGATTGGAGCTTCTGCTGATTGCTGTCCCGCTTGGGGCGGGCCTTTTTGGCCTTGCCTGCCAGCGGCGTGGTCAGCTGACCCTCCGTCAGCACCGCCAGCTGTAGGGCCGGGTACTCGCACCCGGCGGACAGAGTACCCAGCGTAATGAGTACCACGTTCCGCACTGGGGAGCGCTCCCCCTCCAGATCCAGTGCCGCCGGGATCCTCCGGGCCTCCAGCAGCTCCAGCAGATTTCTGGCCCGCACCTGTCCGCCGCACAGCACCATCACCCGGCAGCCACTGGTGAGATAGTGGGTCAGATCCGTCACCGCCGTCTCCAGCGATCCGCCGTAGCCGGACAGCTGCCGGGCATCGATCTGCAGCAGGGCCTTGGGGGCCAGCAGATACCGGCTGGTGGGCAGGCTCTCCAGCTGGCACACGGGGAAGCGCTCCAGCTGCCGGGCAAAGTCCGTCTCCGACAGGGCCGCCTCTGCCATGGGGCCGCACAGGATGCCGCTCTCCATGGCGGAGGTGACGTCCGCCTTCAGCTGGCTCAGCCAGCCCTTCAGGGCCTCCGCCGTGCGTCCGCTCTCGCTGACGCACACCAGACACTCCTTGGGCAGATAGTCCATGGCCGTCACCATCTCCGGGTATACCGCCGCCAGAAACCGGTCGCTGCCGTTGGGGACGATACCCTGACGCAGCAGGTCGGCATCCGACCGCAGCTGCCGGGCCACGGGCTTGTCCTTCATCCGTCCCGCCAGCGTCTCCAGCCGTTCGGCGGTCTCCTCCGCCGCACCGTCCCGCCACAGAGGAAGTACCTCGCCGGCCGGCAGCAGCAGCGCCTCCCGGCAGTTCTCCGTCCGCCGCTGGGTGGCGACGTCGAAAAAGCCCAGAGAGTCCACCTCGTCGTCAAAAAACTCGCATCGTACCGGGGCCTCGGCGCCGGGGGAGTAGGACGTCCAGAATACCGCCCCGCAGGGCGAACAGTCCCGGCCCCTCCACCTGCTCCGTGCGGG